>Ga0210059_1016578_pt1 | contig 10617 bp, 7 predicted proteins | sample Ectturendosymbi2_FD_188042 | JGI IMG/M metagenome (GOLD analysis project Ga0210059, IMG submission 188042) | Ecteinascidia turbinata endosymbiont from Florida, USA - Sample 2 (SPAdes) (version 2) | ecosystem: Host-associated > Tunicates > Ascidians > Unclassified | place: Key West, Florida... | reverse complement strand
CCCAAGCAAAAATTTTTTTTCGAGTGCAATCTACTAGACTGGCCGATCCGTTTGAGCCGTTGAACAGCTCTCTAGTGCAATCGGCGGAGGAGCTAGGGCGTTGGTAAGGCAACCAAAAACTGCTGGTTTTTTTTGCGAAAATCGCCGAAACCACCCGGGTGCCAAAGTGTTAATCTAACGATAAGCAGTAATTTTCCATTTTTTGCAGTTCTTCTGAATTTTGCAGTGGTATATAATCTGAAATCTTTAATAATTCTGTCATATGCGTAAATCTGAAAAAGCTAATGTGACAAAGCTTAGCATAGCAATAATTTTTAATCAAACTATGGAGATAATTGACCAAGATAAAATTTTCTTGGCTGTATACGAAACAGTAAGTCTTCATCAGCTGCAAAATATTTTGCTGTAACCATCTGCGGAAAAAGCTATAGGCATGTTTTTAAGTTTTATTTATGTCAATGCATGAAATTTATAGCAAAAACATTTTGTTGCAGGACTACTTTAGAGTTGGATGTGCAATAGCTATCTTACTTCAGCACAAGGATTTACTGCCAGGTCCTTATCAGCGCTTGGCTGGAGTGTACCTCCTGTATGATATGTATCGGTCAGATCCAGTTGCAGCCAACCCCTTTTGTGCTGTATTCATTCACCTTCTTCAAATCAATGCTGATGAGAAGTCATCTGGAACGCAATCTGTTTCGGTTGGTATTTTTGAAAAAATACCATCAATCAGCACACAGGAGAGAACATTTTTGATGCAGGTATTGTTACCTATCAAAATTACAAACAGTGAATAATACAGATTTTGCCGAGCCTTTTTATGCGTTTACCCAGAATGTGTGATTATCCATATCAGACAAATATCTGCAAGTTTACTGCCTTACTTCACTTCTGTCCATATTCTTAAAACCTGAGACTGTTGGTATATTGTAGCTTGATGACAAAAACAGATTTCTAGTACTGCAAGATATTTGTAAAATGTTTCTAGATGTTCTAAAAATCCCTTTCTTTTGATATTTTAAATTCTGAAATCCTCCAGTGTTGAGCAAACAATGATCATCAGTTGAAACGTAAATTCGAAGTTGTTGCAGGGCCTATGCATTGTATGTTATCTTTAGTGTGTGCACTGTGTGTGATGTTATAATTATTTATCTGTATCAGTCGTGGAATGTTCCTTGCACTTGTGACCGTTATTTTTCTGCTTGCTTCAGACTGTGTAATGCAGTTGTTAACATGTGTGTCAAGGACTGCTGTCAAGGACATTTCCTTGAGATAGAACATTGACTTTAAGAACACAACAAAATTTGTGTGCAAACACAAGAACTCCTTTTCTGTTCTGTAAGGGCAATTAGTTAGCAAAGCTGCTGTCTAATCAGTTGAATCTGCAAATTCATTGCTTGAGCTTGAACCTGAGGTGGTGGTAACTTCGTTTTCTGGCCATCCCGACGGGGACAGTTGCTTAACACCTTCGCAGCTGGAATAATTTGGCTTATTTCCAGCTGTTTTCGGTTGTCTTACCAACGGCATAACTCGCCAGGCAATTGTGCCAAAGAGCTGTTTAAAGTTTTTTGGTTTTGGGTTTTAGATTTTTTGTGAGTGACATCATAAGTGAAGTACTTCTTGACCCACTTCATCTGGCCCTGGGCCCCAATTGCTAGATGGTAGTATTTCGCTCAAGTTTTTTTTTATTGGAAACTAGGCTAAAATCCGAGTCTTTTGATACTTTAGATGACTTGCTAGGGTTTCGGGTTCAAAAGTTATCACCTAAAAACATAAGTAATCAATCCATTAATCAAACAATTGATTTGTTGTTTTCAGATGACACTTTTGAACCATTGCTAGAAAGTTGATGAAAGGCTCAAAAGACTTGGATTCAAACCTAGTTTCCAATGAAAACTTGAGCGAAAACTTCCATCTAGTGGTTCGGCCCTGGGCCAGGTAACATGAGCCAAAATGACCAAAAACCTTCATCACTTATGTTGTCAAGGAAACTCAAAACAAAAAAATTTTTTCATTGCAGTGTGGAAGACTTGCCGAGTCTTTTGAGGGTCAGAACAGCTCTCTAGCACAATTGCCAGGCGAGTTACGCCATTGGTAAGACAGCCGAAAACTAGCTGAATTTCTATGTATGATATACAATAAACCTCGGTTAATCCGGATCTTTGCCAAAACTGGTGGCACAAATGATTTCTTACGTTTTTTTTATAGAAATATTTGGTTTATCTGGATTTTTTAACACTTTGAGAGCTGGGTACGATATGTTTGTACTTTGAAATCGGCCTAAAACCAGCAGTTGTCAGTTTCCTTACCAACGCCATAGCTCCTCGGTCAATTGCACTAGAGAGCTGTTCAAACCCTCAAACGGATCGTCCACTCTTCTAGTCTGCACTCTAAAAAATTTTTTTGTTTGGTGGTTGCGGATTTTTTGTGAGTAACATCATAAGTGAAGTAGTTTTTAGGCCATTTTGACTCATGTTATCTGGCCTAGGGCCCAACTGCTAGGCCAAAGTATTTCGCTGAAGTTTTCATGGGAACTAGACTCAAGTTTGAGTCTTTTGAGCCTTTGATCAATTTTCTAGCGTTTCTGGTTCAAAAGTTCTGATAGAAAATAAACAAATTAATTAATTATCTAATTAACTAATTAGTCATATTTTTATTACTTTAGATCATGACTTTTGAACCCGAAACCCAGCAGGTCATCCAAAGTATCAAAAGACTCAGATTGTAGCCTAGTTTCCAATAAAAACTTGAGCGAAATAGTACTATCTAACAGTTTGGGCCCAGGGCCAGGTGAAGTGGTTATAAACATGCATGCAATGGAAATTAGCTGCAATACAGGAATTATGTATGTAGACCATCACACCAATTCAACTAATTGACAATGTGGCACTTTGATGGTCAATTGTTTTTGGTGTCCCAGCAGCTTGCTTATCAGCCATATAGCAATAATTTAATAAATTGCACCAATAAACTCAAGTCCGCTGTAACATGAAAGTTTTTCTTGTACAAGAGTTTCTGAAAATGTCTGAGCGATAATTTGAAAGGTGGGAATTCAATTATCAGTGTTGTGATTCTTAATTTAGAGCCGTATGAACAAAGTTTGCCTAATAGACAAGTTGTTTGAGATTATAGAAGTAAGGCTGATTGTATTTTTAGATTTAAGATTAAAGCACTATCCTTATCCTTTCACTGTCAGCCTTGTTACCCAAGTCCCTGCGTATTTGTCAATAGTGGCAACCGTTCGCATACTTGGTGGTGAAAAGCATCATGTGCAGAGTTGAAATCTTTGCTGGTTCAGGCTTTGCCATTATTTTTACACATGTCATTCTTATCTTTCATTGTTATGGTAATTTGTGTAGTTTTCATTAATCACACCATATACTGTAGTAATCAATTGTTTGCATTGGTATCTCTGTCTGTCAAGTTCATTGTATACAAAGGTAAAGACAGTTACACATACTGTCTTTATTCGAGTATAAGTCGCACCTCCATATTTGACCTGCTCAATCGGTACAAAATTTTTTAAACAACATTTATTCATCAAAATCACGTAACAAAAACTTAAAAGCCATCAAAGTCCACTGAAGGTGCAAAGCACTGTCTAGATAACATGCGCACAGTAGCAGTGTACATACACATGTCGCACCTTGTATATAAGTCGCACCTGACTTTTTGGGTGAATATTTAGTACAAAAAAATGCGACTTATATTGGAATATATACGGTAGCTATCCTTTGAAATGTTGTGCATTACAGAAATAACTGTTTTTCAATGATTTTTTGCCCATGGTTCCTTGATTTTTTTGTTCTTGGCAAGTTACCTACAAAAACTTCATGTTGCAAGTTAGTAAATTTATTTGAGATTACAAGTCTAAAATAATGTGTATACCTAAGGGTGGATACAACCATAAACATGACAATGAGAAAGATATATTGTATTTTGAGTTATGTATAGAAATCATATGAACTACTGCAGTTTGCAACCCTAAAATTTGGCTTCCGTTCTTCTCAGGAGGCATGAGCTCCCAAAGTTGAAAAACCATTATTTGTTTGTTCTATGAAACAGTTGCATATAAACTGCTGAGCACTTATTTTATTGTTTTGCTTAAAACAGTATTGTGCATTTTTTCTTAATGCTACAGCTTATATCAGCACCATCCAAGGATTTGCTGAAAAAGACCCCACAAATGGTCATCTCAAACAAAAGTAGTATGACTGACTTAAACAACCAAGGATTTGATGTAAGTGGCCTTCAACTTGCTGTAGTTGAAAAGCAATCTCAGCTCCCAGCAATAAACAAAGCTGGAATATCATGCATAATTTCTCATCCTGATGTCTATGATGCTTCTGTAAATGGTAAGTGGCTAAAAAGTTAAGCTACTACTGGTATCAACCTTGTGACAAGCTTGTCTTGAAATCAAATTTGAGCAAATTGAGCCAGCCATTGTTGTGAAGTTAGTCATGAAATGTTGATAATTTTTCTAATTTTTAAATCCTTTTATTTTCTCAAATAAAAAACAACCAGATCAAACATGCACCATGTTGCTTATGTTAGTAATCTGTTCCACAATCCAAAAGTTTTTTTCTTAAGTTCTTCAGCTGTGTGATTGTGCATCACATCATTGTTTTACAGGATTGGTGTCTGATTTGTAGTGATATTCAATAGATGTGAGGTGTGGTTATTTACGTAGAGGTGTTCTACAAAAATGCAAAATTTTTCAAATCTTTTACAGCAAAGCTTATTTGGTGTAGTTCAGAGTCCAGGTCATTTTGGTATGTACCTTTTTTGTTAATGGAGGTCGAGAAATGTGTTGGTGCAGGCCAAAAAACATATTTGGGCTGACATGCCAAAAATTGGCAGAAATTTCTGTGGGGGGCTAGAAACATTGCGTGGTTTTAATGTTATTAGAGTGGATTTATAATATAAATATTTCTTTAGACCAGGAATTCTGCAGTGCTTATTTTATAATCAGATGGGTTAAAATTTAGGTTCTCAAAATGTATTTTTATTTTATACAATATTTTTTTCGTAAAAGTTTGTTCATATTCAGGCAAAAATTATATATAATAACAGATCCTGAAAATCTTCGTTTGACATGCACTCTGGTTTAATACTGGTGATCCAGTACTTACACATTCCTTGTTTAATAACAGATACCATAAATTGCAAGCTTTTCAAGATATGCTATGTTCTTCCATATTCTCAGTGACATCTATAAGAAATCACTGAAAGAACTCTTGCAATTGAATAATAGAGAAATTTACAATTAAGAGTATTGGAGTGAGATCTTGTCTTAAATTGTTTTTATGAAATTTAATTCTTTAATGTGACCTGTTTCATTTGTGATGGTGCTGTACACATTATTAATATTGTATAATGTACATTGCAGATATGGCTAGTTTGTCTAAAATACTCGTTTTTATATTTATGGAAAATTTGTGAAAAGTCTATGAATGTATTTCGTGCACGGCAAGCTATCTCCAAGTTATGGATCCCAGATGGAAAAAACAAGAGAACATATCGTGTCATTGAGAACTATATGATACAGACTTGACAATAACAGGGTTCCCACATGGTGGGAACTTGACAATAACAGGGTTCCCACATGGTGGGAACTTGACAATAACAGGGTTTCCACGCGGTATTGAAAGTATTGAATTTCAAAAGTGGTTTTCAAGACCTTGAAAAAGTATTGAATTTTGCCAAAATGTATATTAGGTATTGAAAAAGTATGGAAATTCTAAATAGAAAAGAAATCTCAAGTATCTGAGCAGAATTTTGCTGAAGGCAAAGCACTTCATTATTTATGCAGTGTTATGTAATGTTGTAAAATTGATTTTCATGATTTTTTTTCACAAAATGAATTACAAATTCATTAAGAATTTCAAATAATGAAGAGAAGTAATGGTATTGAACTTCTTAATTTTAGTATTGAAAAGGTATTGAAAAAATATGGAAAATGATTTTTAAAAATGCGTGGGAACCCTGCAATAAGTTTCAAGTACAGAAAAAAAGGGTAATTTTTTAGTCAATTTGGAAAGATGGTGAGCTACCAATTCAGGCATGTCTGATTTGCTCAAAACAACATGCAACCCTTATACATTTGACACAGCCAAATAAAAGCTCTACATTTTCTATAGGCTTTAGAGGAATCAGCCGACTAGGCTTTGCTTTCATCTTGCGATGATTCAAACTTGTACATATGTGTATTCAAGTAACTTCATTCCACAAGTGAAAGAAGCAAATAATCAATCACAAATTTTTGATAGGAAAACGATTTCACGTAACACTACCCATTGTCAGTCCTATCATCTGCAAGCAATGCATCAGGTGTGAAAAATTGAAAGTACAACACAAGGTCAAACAACCTCAAGACTGCAATGAAAAAACTGCGCAGACCCAACCGCAGCAAATAAAACAAAACCAAAATATCTTCTCAACTACATGCAAACGCTGAAGCCTCAAAACTTGCTGCACAAATGACAAGAACTTACTAAAACTCAACATTTGACACAGATAAGAGATACTTCTATTATGATAAAAAATGAGTCAAGAAAGATGGCACTCAGTGATCGGATTGATTTTAACACTTTCGATACCAGGTGGATTCCCTGTGGTGATATCCAGTTTTACCAGGTGGTTTACCTTCAAGGGCCACAAGAGCCACTGTTTTGGCAGGGCTTTGCAACACTATTACTTGCCAGCTGATTGAGATAGACAGGTGTTCAAACCCTCTACAAATTCAGCAAGCATTCTCGTTTAGACTGGAAAAAATTTTTTCGTTTCTGGTTTTCTTTGGCTGATGTCATAATGGGGGCATGTTTTCACCTTTGTGGCCAAGATTTCCTGGCCCTGGGCACCAATCCAACGAGCCAGTTTTTGGCACAAATTTTTTTGGTAATCTAGGCTATCATCTGCGTCATTAGAGCACTTGATTGGCTTGCTAGCATATCTGGAGCCGAAATTATGGCTCAAAAACCAAACATTGGTGAAAATTCTACCCCCACAAATGCTAACCCAGGGGATATTACACCTATGGCCATAACTCGCCAGCCGATTGTGCTAGAGAGCTGTTCAAACCCTGTGAGGTCTTGTGGTTTGCAATGAAAAAAAATTTAGATTTGGATGTCAGTTTTTTTATTGGTGTTTACATGATGGGAGTATGTTTATGCATATTTTGTTTACATTCGGATGACGTCATCAGGCCCTGGACACCAACACCAGAAGCCATTTTTTTGACTGGAGTTCTTATTGGAAACTAGGCTATGATGTGAGTTTTTAGAGGGTTTGATGGACTTTCTGGTTCCAAAATTATGGCTGAAATAACACAGATTAATTAGGAAATGCCTGCTAATCCCCTCGGGCAGTTGGGCAGTGCTTTTTAACCTGTGTGACGGTACACACTTGTGTGGATGACAAACACAGTGCGGACGTGTGCGGATGAGAAAACCTGGTTCTGTTGTTGTAAACGATTTCAAACAATCCTCTCTTTATTTAAATTACCCTATTCTTTTGTAAAACATGGTACTGCGCACGACGAAAAATTGGCAGACAATGCGCTCATACTTTGATAGTTTGAATATCTCAACAAAGAAATGTGCAGTATTAGAAGTTACCAATAGCTACCACCAAACTTTCCATCTCATTGTTCTATTGCTACGTCATGATAGAAACAAAATATGTGCAACTGCAAGGCAAAGCTGAGATTGTGGCGTGGTGATTCGCCACATGTAGTGTCGGATTCGTAGTAGCAATTGTGGAGTCTACCTAGTCAACTGGGGAAAACTCTAATATTGCTGTTATGCAGCGTCTTCGGTTCGACTCTCAGGTGGCTCAAGGTGATGCAGCATTTTGTTGCTCCTTCAGTTGCACAAGACCAGCGCAGCTGTTCAATCTGTGTGCTGAGCCACGAGCACGCTACTGATCTCAGCAGTGATGTCTATTGCTCAGTCGCGTAACAGAGGTTCGAAACAGGGAGAGGTAAAACTTAGTTGGGAGGCTGCTATAGTGAACATTCAGAAAATATGGTTGGGAACTGACAGTGAATCCGGCGTCAAATACTCCACAGGTGAAACAGACGGTCAGTTACGCTATTGCTAGAGGCCACAATAATGTCATGAGCATCCAATAACGAGGAATCAGTAAATCATTGTCTACTATTTTTAGGCGAATATTTTTAAATTCACCTTAGTTTTATCTACCTAATCCTGGTAGCCTGGCTTAGTATGGTAATAGCAAATGTACCATTCCTTTCAATAAATATCCAAAACTTAAAAACATGTTGGTTTCATTCTTCAAACATAACAATTAGTGATAATTTTAGCAATTGAGGGTGGCACCTTCTGATCAGCGTCTCGTATTATCATCATTAATAGTTCATGTCCAAAGAAGTTATTTACTCTGGCAGAAAGAGTTACAAAACCCTGTATGGAGATAGCAGCACGAGAAACTCATGGAGGAAACATTTGTTGTGACCAAAGTGCAAAAACTGCCATTGTCTGATACCACAGGGGGCAACTGGGCAATTGCACCACCTGAAGTTTTCCAAAATATGTTTGGTGTCAGGTACAGCAAAAAGTTACAACCATTTTGCCCTTCCCCCCTGAAAATATCAACTGATTGCGGCCCTATGTGCGGTAATGGCTGGATCATTGAAAGAAATGTTCTTAGCCAATCTTCGTGATGCGCCTTGCTTCATGATTCAATTCGATGAAAAGACTGATCTTCCCAATGACTTCCCGTTACACTGGCAAGCTCAATTGATTTCATATGTTCGCTTACCTGACAAGGAACACATGAAAATCTTTGACCATTAGGCTTATCTGTTTTATCTTTCTACTGGCATAGACACCAGTGCAGCCAGTATCTTTGCAAAATTGGCCGGTAACTTTTCAGAGCATGGTGTGACATGGTTGAAATGCAAAATTGTGTCCACAGACGATGCTAGGGCTATGGTCAACATTTGAAATGGTGCTGTTGCCAGGGCTGCAGAGCCCCGGAGCCGGCCATTGCCGGTGGAGCCGGAGTTGTTTTTAAAATTTAGCTGGAGCCGGAGCTGGTGGTTAATTTAGCAGCTCTGGCTCTGGACATTTGCTGCGCACTGACAGTTGCCATGGTTCGCTCATGCTGCGCAACTAATTAATTTGATGGAAATAGGTTGCCGTGGCGAAATCTGAGGGTCTGTTCTACCAGGGAGTAAGGTCACAATGCGTTTTTTTTTAAGGTTGGGACTTGTTCTAGGTAGTAGCAGTGTTATGGTTGTTGGACCATTTTTAGTATCTATAAAACTGACCTTTTTCCTCTTTAAGAAATTGAGTGCAGCCGATTAGATATTTTTTCATAGCTAATATCAGTATTGTTTGCTTTCAATCAATAAAAATATAAGAAAACGCACTAATGCATACTACTGTATACGAGAAAAGTCCAAAGTTCCGCGTGTGTTGATTTGCCTAAAGGCTTGTGAATGTCATAGCTAGATGCCCCTTATTTGACGCTGCTCATGTAATGACTGGTCAACAAACTACCAAAGTATTTATTGCAACAGTTTCTCGACTACTTTATCTTGTTTTGAAAATTTGGCTTAACAATATACCTGAAAATTCGTCAGTACAGCAGTGCTTGGCTCACAACCAGTAACACTGTCCGTGGCCTTGGGTACTTAGTGCAGTGAAGCATTACACAGGACAATATTAGATTGATTGTTACATCATCAGTCCTATATCTCGTGATTTATAATTTTTGTAATGAACTATGGAGTCGATGTGCATCAACTAATTTGGTTCCAAAGTAGCAAATATAGTTTTTGTTTTTGGAATCAATTCTGAATTTTAGTACATTCTAACATGTAGAAATCGCACCCCAAATCTAGTAAATCACAAAATTGCCCCCATAACACATAAAATCGTCCCCTGGTGGGCAATTTTGCCCGCGCTGAATACCATTGATATAAGTGAAGGTAAAAGAAAACATCAAACGTTTCTTTAAAAAGATCTAACTAACATTTTATGTTGCTGCATGCACTTGATTTGCTGCTAGCCTACTTGAAAATTGTCAGTACAGTATGTACAAAACAGCCTTGAACAGGTTAAAAAATTGATGCAAATAATGCATAATACAGGGTGTCCATAAAGTCCTGCACACATTTCAAAATGTAATTGCGAAGTAACTAAAGTAGATAAAATCATACAGTTTTTTGCAAAGTGAAGTTTGTTTATTAAAGTTTAAAATTATTGACTTTCCTGGATACATGAAAAGTTACTTCGTCGGAAAAAACTACACTGTAAAGGTAGTCATTGTCATCTTCAATGCGCTGAAGCATTTCTTCAGCAAAAGCTGCTCGGTGAGGGTGATCATCCGTCTTAAGAGCTTGAACAATTTGTAACTTGTAAACATGGAGCTGAAGTCATTTATGTAAAACTTTATGAACTGTGCTTCGAGGAATAGCAAGTTCATTTGATGCAATACGAATTGATTTCCTTGGGCTGCGATGAAATGCTACATGCACAGCATTAACAGTCTCTTCATCAATGCTTGGCCTACCCGATCTTTTGCCATCCAAAATGCTGCCGGTTTCCATAAATTTTTTAAACCATCTCTTGATGCTGTTAGTGTGAGGAG
>Ga0210059_1016577_pt1 | contig 10617 bp, 7 predicted proteins | sample Ectturendosymbi2_FD_188042 | JGI IMG/M metagenome (GOLD analysis project Ga0210059, IMG submission 188042) | Ecteinascidia turbinata endosymbiont from Florida, USA - Sample 2 (SPAdes) (version 2) | ecosystem: Host-associated > Tunicates > Ascidians > Unclassified | place: Key West, Florida... | reverse complement strand
TCCTATGTGACACAGCGCCCCTCTTTGTTTACACTGATCAGCTATTGTGCCATTGTATTCTCATTTGCTCTAATGTTCGCTAATGGTTGGTTTACTGCATGCGATGGCTTTTATGGTGCTTCTGCTTATTGGCTGAGTCATATGAAACAATAAACCATTACCATTATCCTTTAAGCCCAGTAATACGGAGCATCTAATCGGAAGTTTTCACGCACAGTCGAAGATAACCCAAAGATGCGTATACAATCGTTAGGTGTCAGCTATTCGCATCTAGCAATGCGAGTGGTGCTATAAACTCAGAACATTAAAGACAGTGACACAGCAAATGATTACTCCATAACAGAGCCAGATATTGTTTGTGTAGGCCTATTGAGTGGATTATCGGACCAAATCGCTGAGACAGATTGTTACTGCATTGTACATGTTTATTCCAATTATGGAAAATTCAAGATGCTTGTAGAATCGGTCCTGGTGCTAATTTTGAAATTACATTTCTGAAAAGATTTAACAAACTTGGAGACGGCTTTGTGTTTCCAGACAGAGTCACCTGTCTCTGACGGAATATCGGAAATTGTTAGTGTGCCATAGGAGCAATCATCTGTTGTAACCCACAAAGCGCTTTTCTGATGTTTCGTGATTTCATGCCCATTTATCTCAATATGGAATTTAAAGATACTCGATGCTGGGCAACAGTTGCAACTTGCTGCAACCAACCCAGGGTGACAGTCCAGTTCGTATCTGTGTAGTTACATTGTAGCCCGCTTCATTTCGCTACTCACATTGTGCAAATCATTACGTTGTATAGATTGCGTTGCAACGAGAAATCTTGCAGTAGGCTATGTTGAAACCTCTGTTTTTGGAAGAATTCGCTTTTTTGGACTTGAATATGACTGGATTCTCAGAGGTGGTACAAAGGTCCCCCACCGGTGGTTCATTGATCCCACACATGTGGGTGCAATGAGCCAAAAAAAATTATTTTTTCACATGAAATTTTCAGCCACTTCTTGAATTTAATCCTGATTTTTTGTATGCGGATAGAGGAAGACTTGATTGTTATTAATGATAAATCTCAGAGATTTGCTAGCTAAGCTTTGTGACTTATGACCTGAAACGTAAAAAATGGCTCATTGGTCCCACATCTCCCCTACAGCGACATGTTGAAACAGACTGTTGCTAAAAACAAAAGGCTATCCAAAAGCTAGCTGAGATTTTCTTTAAAACGCCAAAAGCAGACATATATCATTGCAGGGAGCACAGCTGATAGCCTACCTGGCGTAAAACATACCAGGCCAGATAGATAGCTTTTTTCTTTCTTAAACATGATATGAAAAATTGTTGTTTTGTGACACTGACTTGTTAGCCTGAATTTTTAGTTAGTTATTTCAATGTAAGTGACATATTTTAATCCAGTCTATTGTTTTGAATGCTGTTTTGGTTTGTTGATCAGCATTGCTGTGTAGTTACAGGTAGGTTTGGTTAAATAACTTAAAATGCAACAATGGGTAGGATTAATAAATGGAATTATGAATGTGAATTCATGGATGGTGTTAAAATCTAACCATTGTTACCAAAGAAATGGCTAATGAAAATCTTGGTGCACCAACTGATATATCATTGCAGGAAACACAGTTGATAGCCTACCTGGCGTAAAACTTAGTAAAAAACTAGAAATCAATCGAAAAAAAAAGGTATAAACTAAAAAAAAACTATAAACCAAATCGCAAAAAAACACACGTTTGCAAAATAAACCAGGATTGGTTTTGAAAAGACCAAAATGGCAACACTGAGTTTGAGGATTGGTCGGCACCAGAGATGAGCGGACTGTCATATTGTGCGATCCAGATCCAATCCGGAATTTAAAACTTCAATCCAAGTCCAACCAAAGTCTAAAATTTTTTGAAAATTTTAAGTCCAAGTCCAAATAAAATCCAATACATTGACAAAATACAGCTTTTCAACAACAAAAATTTCGCAAATTTTGCCATTATCTCAGTCCAAATCCGGTCCTGATCCTAAATTCATGAAGAAAATAACAGTCCGGAACAATCCGAATCCAACAAAATGCGTCATACTCCGGTTCCAATCCAAGTCCAGTCCATTGCTCATCTGTGGTCGGCGCTGGGCAGAGATGTAAAGATGTTATGGTCTCTATTGAAACCAAAAGAACCCCATTTAGGTACAACCGTAAAATCACTGCATGGGTTCGATTCATGGATATACCAAGGACGATGTTCACAAGTCAGAGCTCGCTCGATCTCCCTAAAGCTTCTGAATGGCTAGCTAATTCTGTTAGAAGTTGCAGACTTAAAATCGGCAGTTATGTTATTTTTATTTCACAGAAAATATACACAAATCATACATAAAAAGTCGCCATTTCATGCAAAACATGAAGTAGATCGAACTCTCTCTGAATCACAAATACAAGTAATTCAGCAAGTAACCATTCTTAGGATCATTAAGTTTGCTTTCTAAATTGTTCTACAATTTAAAACCTCCTTGCTATGACGTCACACTTTAAAAGGTAGGAGTTACACTCGCTGAACATGTTTTGAATGATTCTAATCGTGACGCAGGTTTCCAATGTCAAAAGTTTCTTGTTTAGTTTCCGCAATCATCGTCACGATTTCAATGCTTTTCAGTTTGTCAGCATTGTAAGTTTTGAGTCAAAACAAAATTAGATTTTGGTTCAACAGGTTTACCAATCGTAATTTTAGGGGTTTTATCTTGTTTGGACAGATCAGTTTTATTCAGAGGTTAATTTGGACAATGCCAATTTATTGTACAATGTGGCAAGGATAATTTGGACAATGTCAATTTATTGTACAGAGTGACAGAGATTACCCCAGACAATTGCCACTCGTGTTGATTAAAAACAAGTCAGTGACATTGTTTTTAGTCAGAAACTCTTGATTATGAGGTTGGTGGTAACAGACATTTCCAAACCTCGTAACATAACCATCAAGGCAGCCCCGTCGAGCTAAGTTTGGCAAAGAGGCAGAGTTTGTTTTACTTCAAAGGTAAAACCAAATAGTTCAGGCCAGAGAAGGAGTTCTCATACCGAAGTCGACAAGTGTACTGAACTTAGCTACTAAAATCGGCCTTTTTATACTCTAATTGTTAGGAGGTCTCCCTAAGAAATCACGCGTTGAGAGCGTGATTAACGCATGATCATTGCATGACCAATGCATGATCATTACCTCATCAAAAATGTTGCAGTACAGTGTTCAGCAGCGCCTCCAGTGTTGAGAACAGAATGAGGCTCTGTTTATGTTAAGAGCAGAATGAGGCTCTGTTTATGTTGAGAGCAAAATGAGGCTCTGCTTATGTTTATCATATAGTTAATGCTTGCTTTTTGATGCCTGGTCGGTTTCGAAGTTAAACGGAATTTCCTTGTCTTCCCAGCGTTGGTGGCAAATCCAGTCCTCTTGATTGTTGAGCATGGTTTTGTTTTGTAATACTTTATTTTAGATGTAGTGGACTTTATGTCTGCTACGGAGATGAGTGGACTGGGAAATTTTTCAGTCCGAGTCAAGTCCTGATCCAATAAAATCAAATCCGATCCAGTCCTAATCTGCAAAATTTTTGAAAATCATCAGTTCGATCCAGTCCTGACCCGCCCATGCAAAAGCATGCATTTTTATTTTGCCTCATGAAAGAAAAGCATTAGTGCCTTTGCGTCATGAGGCAAAACAGACCCAACCTTTTGGCATTTCCAAAATTTAACAAGGGAGCGTCTATTTTGCCATCAGAGGCAAAAGCACTGCTGGAGTTATTTTGCCATTATTGGGAGAATTCGATTGCTTGGATTGGTCAAGTCACAAGTACGATACACTTGGATTAGTGTTAGGTCCTTGTAACATGACCTAAAACCCAATACCTAAACCCAAAATTCAAACCTAAACCAAAAACCTAAAAGTTGAACCTAAACCCGAAAACAATTTTGCAAACCTAAACCCTAAACGTAAACCCTAAACCTAAACCCCAAACTGTTTGAAAAAGAACATTAAAAGCGTTCCTATTAAAGGTGTAACCTCTACAAGCTAACCCAAAGGAAATGGTGAGAGCAGAGCCAACAAACAATCGCACAGCACGGAACAGGCATAGGCCCTAGCCACTCAACTATGTTTGCGTTGCTACTAAAACTCAGGCTCGCAACCAAGGGGGCCGTTTGCCTTCCCCAAATTTTCAAAACATTGCATAGGAATTTTGATATATGCAAAAACTTTTCAGGAATAAAATGAAATTGATGTTCTAATCATTTTTAAGAAGTCTTGTTGGAATTTTTTTTTGTCCTACTGGTCAATTATCTCCTTACCAGATTTGTCTTGAGACAGGTTATCTGATCGAAAATTTCATAAATGATTGGTATTTGACCACAAATATGCAGGAAGTGTCAAAACTTAGGAGATAGTTTGAAATGTTCGTATTTCTAAGGCATTTTTATCTATTTGTTCGTTTACTATTTTTTCTTAGACAGGCCTGAATTTGCCCTCATGAAACTTTATAACATTAGGGTACTGTTGAACCGTGCAAATTGCTGAAACTTTCAAATTGATTAGAGAAATCTTGACATAAAAGTTAGTATCACGTCAAACTTGTTCTTCTACGACCTTTTGATAATTTTTGTTAGAGGAAAAGTGGACATAGTACATTCCTTAGAAAATGTTGTTTAATTGCATTTTCGGCTCGAAACCTGATAGTTTTTAACTAAATTTAGCGTGAGAACTTTTTCACGTTTTAGTGTCTTTCTGGGTTGATCCCAGTACCACGGCTGGGGAAAAAAGGTTTAGTGAAGAATGTGGCGGCCAGAAGATGGCGCCATATGTAAATAAATGGTCACCGCTAGATGGTGCCTATGAGTAACAAGTCACTGAGATAGTCACCACAAGCGAATTATCGTAATTCTCTTATCCCTATATAATGATAGTGCAACCTAGTAGGAGTAGAGTGAACTCAGTGAGGGAGCTCTATTGCTGCTGGTTGCTTCCCTGTTAGTTTAATACACCGAATTGCCACATTTCTCTTGTGCTTGCATCAGTAATTCATGGCGATGCAGTCAACTGCAACAAGTATCATATGAGTGCTGGTCAAGTGTTGAACGCACCTACTAGACCACTTTGGCTCCAAATGACACTTTACAAGAACCTAACTTTTGCACCCGGTGCAAGCCCTGAAAGCTCATAGCCTTAAACGTGCTTCTACAAACTTTCACACAGGTCATGGATGCCAGAAAAAGTCGTTTTGCTCCAAACACACCTGATCCGTTACGCGCCAAAGGCACAAGACACCCGATGTGTTTTGCCCGAAATGGTAGCATTGAAAGATCCCCTCACCCTTGACAAAGGCTATTTTTCAAGTTTGGGATCTTCATTTGTGATAGAAATTCAAACACATGCCAGAAGAAAAGAGCTGGAACGAATTTGCTAAACAAGACGAAAATTAGGCAAGATTGCTACTGTAGTAGCCTATGCATGTGTCACACTGAAGCCATGACCACACTAGTTGAGTACGGAACCAGGTGTTTTTATGAGGATACTAATTCTTGCTCTGTCCTGATCTTTCGGTCTGCATCTTGATTAAAACTGAAAAGTTCTCATTTTTCGGAAATGTTGCGAAAAGAACTTTTATCTGTGTGTCAGGTTTATCCAGAAACGCATGGAAATATTTTCAACTGCAGCAAAACTGTAGGTATGACGTTTAAGGCTAAGAGTGCAAGAAACACACTCACCCCATTACTGACAAATTGGTGGTAAAAATCTAAAATCTGTTAACCACTACAAACATCTGGGAACTGCACTGACTACTGAGTTCTCAGATGACAAAGCATTCGGAGACAACTGCGATAAAAATATTGTGGAGCAAACAAGCTGCGAGCCTCTTAACCGATGCTCAAATGCAGTCAAAAATGTACTTTTTCGTTCCTTTTGTACGCCCATGTTTGCATCACAAATGTGGTGGAATTTCAGAAAGTCATGCATGCAAAATTGCGTGTGGCCTATAATTTTGGATGCAGAGCTCTATGCAACCTGCCCTTGAGAACGAGTGTTAGCAGTCATAAATCATCAGGTTCAATGTAACATTCCTACATTTGAGGCATTGTTATGAAAAAATAGGTACTTGTCTCTCGAAAAATGCAGAAGGTCTGATAACGTATGGTTGCCTGCTTTGACGCAGTCAGATTGTTTATATTAGTCCTAGTTCTCTGAACACTACAACCGCATTCTACTTTGCGACTGAGTACTCGAACATTGCAGTGTTTGTTCGTTTGTGGTTGCGCATGTTACAATGCATTCGTACTTTACCTGGGCTGGACCAGTTTAGGAATTAGTAGCCTTGTCCATAGGAATGTCATTCCTATGGGAATCCCATGAGATGGGACAGCACACATTTGTATTTACCATGAAATAGTATCCATGTTACAGCAACGTCAAAAATAGAATGACAGTGTCAGAATGATGCTGAACTGTCATACGTAGACCATACTTCTGGATTTTCTAGTCAATAAATTTCGTCATTTTGCATGTCTCTTTGTACATGTAGTCCTATTCAGTAAATACCAAACCTACACTTTCATGAATTTAATAATTTTCATTGAATTGTATTCCATGTTAATATTATAATGGGAATCCTGTGAGATGGGATAGGCATAAATTGCTATGTGATGGGACAGACAAATATGTCCCATGGACAATCTTGGGAATTTGGCGTCCCACTCTGCAGTAGTATTGTACCAAGTAAACAAATAGTGTTGAGAATGCGTCTGTAAACCTGATGCTTAGCCTCCAAGGCCGTTACGAAACGTTCTATTAAGTAAGTTTCTGTAGCCCGGTGTAAAGCAAAATTTCTGACCTATTATTTTTTGTCAGTTATTTTACTTCTGAGAGTAAAGGAATGAAGTTTAGCGATGACTTTTTGATGTGTGTTGTGTGAATTAAAACTTTTTGGTTTGATGTCAGATACCCAGTGATGTGCCCGAGTCATATTTGTCGAGTCAGAGTCAAAAGCCCTTCGAGCCAGAGTCGAGTCATCTAAAATTTTTTCGAGTTAGAGTCATGACTTGGTCGAGTCGAGTCACAAAAACTGTCGAGTCACTTCGAGTCATTGGTTTGCAAGCTCGAGTCATATAAAATTTCACATTTTTTCTATTACATTTTTTATGCTATGAAATGGCGCCCGATAAGTTAGAAAATAGTGTCCAACGTGCTATGAAATGGCGCCCGATAGGTTAGAAACTGGTGCCCATTGTTGCTTTAACTACTTTGATTGCCGGTTATTTATATCTAAGTTTTCTCAGTTTGCATTTTACTTGTCCCTTTCGCTCTCAGTCATTTCAAAACGTCTTGCCCAACTTTGCTGCAAGTGTTGCAACCATTCGGTTAGTGTCATGTTGAATGTGTGGGTCGCCACGAACGGGATGTAGGCTACGTGAAGAACAACACCCATATATGTATGTGTGTCGCAAACATGCAGAAATAGAATGAGCACGACGTGGGATCTCTATTGTTGCTTGCTGCCACATTATGAAGATTTGCATACGTGCCGGCTGGGCTTTCCAAACACAACAAAGTGGTGCTTTGAGCAGGATGTGAAGGTGGTGCCGGGTGCAAACTTCTCAAAAAGAATGTGCTATAGGTGCAGTTCACTACAAAAAGGAAGGGACGTTGTTTCAACCTCTCAGTTGATGTTACGTTGAAAGTGCGATTCACCGCAAATGTGATGTGGGCAAACAGCAACACACAAATAGCCTATATGTGACGTGAACAAGCAATAAAAGAGTGATCTCGTCGGGTGATCTCTATCATTGCTTGCTGCCACAGTGTGAAGCTTTTCTCACTTGCCGTTCAAGCTTTGTGATCACAACACAAGAAATATACTTCCTTGTCTTTCGCATGCCTAATACGTGAAAATGGCCAGAGATGTCCATGCACTTGGAGTTAAATCTTGCGACATTTCAATATATTGATGAATTTGGATGTTATCATTTTTGCTTGAACAGATTTGGATTGGAATTGATTATTTTCTTTTGAACTTTATCGCAACTTTCGGTTCAGTTTTGGGACTGCAGCCACCAACACGTTGGGAGCCATTTGTTGCAGGTACAATGCTGCGTCGCCCTGAGCTAACCAAAGAAACAGTCGAACCGACGATTCTCAGCATAATAGCAACTGAGATAAACATTTGACCAGGTTCACTCTTCTATTGTTGCTACGAATTCAACGTTATATGTGGCTTTATCACGTCGGCACGTGGGCTTAGGCTAATAACAGTGGCAGAAATTGAGATTTAAACAAGATTCGGTTTCCGTATTTGCATTGTATTTTGCAATTGAGTTTTTGGATTGGAATCTGAAAAAGCTGGATCACTTTAGTGGTATCTGGAAAAGACTCAAGTCACAGTATGAGACCCACTTCCAGGATCACAATATTCAAAAATTGCATTAAACCACGATAAAGTGTCAATATATTATGTGGGACCGTTTGCGAAAAAGTTGTACCACGGTTGAATAAGCACGATGACGTCATCGAATGAAACTTCATGAAATTGCCCTCCCCCGAAATGAAGAGCTGGTTGCGCCCCTGCTAGAACTCAACGTTATATGTGAACAAAAATGGATACAGTTCGAATTGCAAAATAGTCCCAGGAGAGTTTCTGTTTTTGATGGCAAAATATTCACTAACATTTTGCAAACTTGTGAAATCGGATCACAACTTAAAATTTTTGATATTTTCAGAAAAATCACATTACAACAAAAAAAATTTTCTTAGTCCGATCCAGTCCTGATCCGCCAATTTTCAAAAAAATTGCAGTCCGATCCAGTTCGGATCCGGCCAATATTGGCTTCAGTCCTGTCCGTGCTCATATCTGCCGCATTGGCCATAATAATCGGCTTCACGACCTCCACCATAACAGTTCTGTGGCAGTCACCGAGTTTATATTGTTCATCTCCGAACATTTGTGTAATCGCATTTTTTCTGATGTCAAGCAGAGCCCATGCTTAACTAGTATGGTCGACGAGACAACCAATATTGCTGCAATGTGCTGTCCATTCCACATGCCACCACCTGGCCAGAGGAAAGTGTTCAACTCTACAGAAAATGCGGTACTTAATAACCCAACTGAAACAATTAAGTTAAGCTGTGCATGGGCATTGTTAGAAGCCAGTTGGCTCAGTATACTCGAACATCTGCCTCATAGCTTTAAGGTTTACCATTCACATTCTTTTTCACAATTTCTGGCCACATCACGCGTATCTTTAGGAATTGCAGCGTATTAGAATACGTCTATGCAGATTTGTGGAAATACGTCTTTATTGTTAAGGTTTAGTTCTGACTTCTTAGTGAGCAGTGAGCACTAAGCGCAAATCTATATTTGCTGTGGCGAGTTTTCGTAATTTATCTGCTCGGTTCTTTAAGCCTGCGTGGTGTTCTAACCTTAGTAAGTTGTCCGATAGTCTTATCAACATAATATATTTCTGTTTCTCATGGCTTGAAATGGTATTGCGAGTGTCTATCTTTCTTGTTTTTTCACCACTCATGTTGTTGTGGCCGTTGGTTATTCCTTAATTATTGACGTATTGATAGAAAGTCCTCGAAAAGTTGATATTACGAAGTTTATGAAAAGAAAGCATTTCTGATTTCCGAAGTGTAGAAAACATTTCATAAAAAAGATTGCGAATTGATGTTCAACCAGCACAGACTAATGGGTTAGAAAGAGCAAAGCGTTTTGTGAGCATCGATTTGCATTGCATCCAGTGGTGAAAGGAGAATAATTTTCTTACCGGAACGATCTAGTATTTATCAATACCGTCCCAAAATTTCAGCCATAATTGTAAAAAAGCAATCAAGAACACGTCTACTTTTTGCCCACCCACTATTGTACATCTTAAACACACAAAAATGGATTGTGCATTTTGAAAATAGCCATTTCAAAATCAAGCAAAAAGTGTTATAGGCTACGTTTCACTAACTTCGAAAGTGGGTCAGGCAATGCAGCTTGAGTTGTCTAAATTCAAACCTCCACCATTTCCCGCACGTCAAGAGATTACCACAACAGAAATACAGAACATTATTTGAAAGCTTTCCACAAAGGTTCATAGTAATTATCCTCTTTCGGCTTTTGACGAGCAATGCTGCTTGTTGAGTGAGCTGCTCTTCTCCCTTTTCCAAGCCATGTTTTGACGTATGGATCTGGATCCCATGCTTGGCTTGGAGGTCCCATAGTGCTGATAATGAGCAGCTTGGCGGCATTGTTTGTAATTATCAGACTTCTATCGTTAATAATATTGTCCATTGCGCTAAGCTCTCGCTCACAGTCGGCATTGCTTCGTGAGAGTGTCAACTGCCACAAGCAGCTTATTGAATGTATTAGAAATACTTCTTCCACCACGTGTCTTGTATTCAATAAAACCAAGATGAATTTCTTGGTTATTGAGATGAAAGGTCTTACATAAACTTTTCACTTCGTTTTCGCCAAATCGAGGATTTTCATGTACCCAGTTGCGTGGATTCAAAACAGCCATTCGACTAACAAGGTTTTCGTACATCTCTTGGCGAGTTGCAACAACGCTAGCCTGTGCTCTGTTTGATACCGTAGTGAAGAGCCTTTGTTTCATGTTGT
>Ga0210059_1016576_pt1 | contig 10618 bp, 9 predicted proteins | sample Ectturendosymbi2_FD_188042 | JGI IMG/M metagenome (GOLD analysis project Ga0210059, IMG submission 188042) | Ecteinascidia turbinata endosymbiont from Florida, USA - Sample 2 (SPAdes) (version 2) | ecosystem: Host-associated > Tunicates > Ascidians > Unclassified | place: Key West, Florida... | reverse complement strand
CTTGATTGTTAACGTGGGCGTGCCATGGACATTCCTATGGACCAGTGCTCTTGCGGAATTGTCCTAAATGTGTAGTGGTTCGCTTCTTTTAGAAGTGGACTGCCACAGTAGCCAGCCAGCCCAAAATTTGAGCGGGGCTAAAAAAATTTGGAGGGGGCCAAAATTTCTTATTTTAGGCTTACAACAGTATTTTGCTTGGGATACCGCCTCTTAAAGCACAAAATGACTAGATATTCTAAAAATTTCAGGAGGTCCATGGCCCCTCTGGCTACGCCTATGGACCAGTGTTTGTTTTGTTAATAATACCTTTTTTTGACAATCAATAAGTTGCTTTTTTATGGTTAGATAAGTTTGAGAATATTTTCTGAATTGTTGTGAAGGCCGCTTCTGCTCCGGAAACGTCCCAGTAAGCCCGGGTAATGGTGAGAATGCGATTTGCCCAAAATGTTTGCGATTTGCCCACGGTTATTAACCGTGCTGGTTAAAAAAAAGTAACCTGAGCAGTTGGGTTTTCACCGCTATGCAGTCAGTACACATCCGGATAAATTTGTCCCTGAGCCCCCACGAAAGAAATCCTGGATCCGCCTATGCCCAAGCCCCCCTTCTATGGGCATCCGCAGTAAAATTTCCGGGGGGGAACGACAGTTTGCTTATACTTTTCAGGTTGCTGACGATGCAATGCAAACGGACCTTTACAAAGTACTTTAACCTTTCTACACAAAAAATTGCTCCGTTTTACGGTAGTAGTCACAAACATTCGCTTCGTTGGCAGCAATAGCCACGTATATTGCGATAAGTTACAAAATAGATTATCTGCAGCTTTCAAGCAGGATACTTTTTTATAAAGTCGCAAATTGCCATGGTCTACCGCAAAACCACAATTATGTCTTTATTTATCTAGCAAGACTTGCCAGCATCACTTAGAAACAGGAACTACAAACGTCTAAGATCTCGCCTAAAGCAATCAAACACCCTTTCCATAAATCCTTTCTTGCCTTTCCTGACTTTTTCACGATGAACGCTCATCCATATAAACCGGACAAGCGTTCAGTCTCACCCTAACAATGGATTTTTCAAACTTATGCTTCTTTTTACTCAGTTGAAGTATGTGGCTAACCACTGTTAGAACTCACTGTCTACCTGCATTGTTTGCGTTCATCACTTGCATGCTGCAAAATGCCTACTACCAACTTGAAGTGAACACGTGAAGACTCGCTGCTTTGTTACTGTTACCCAATAAAGTCCAATAGTGGAAAAATTTGCACTCAAGTTTCGCAACTTGCCTCTACAGACAGGCAAAGCAGCGGACATGAGTGAACTGCAAACTCATCACTGCACAACCCCAGGACAGTGAACCTGGTTCTGGTGCACTGTGGGTGTCATACCGGCAAATAAAATGTCAATGCAAAAACTAAATCAATTTAATCGGAATTAAGCGCGTAACTTCAGGTTTGCTAGAAATTTTTGGTTCTTACTGCCAATTTCCAAAAGGAGAGGCGAATGACCGCTTTGATCCCTTGCGGACGCCCATTCCCTTTCAGTCGTAATTAAACGTCTGTGCTTTTTTTTTAAGGCCCAGTTTCAAACTTATGTTGTATTTAGTTATCTGTAACACAGCAATGGTATGTTGATGTAATAAACCCTATAATGACAACATCAATGCCGTGTTAACATCAAGCAAGATTCTGTCGATATAGTTGTTGCAGCAGCCTATGTTTGAGCCCACGCAATCGGCGCAGCAAACACAGCCACAAGCGCTGCGCGGCCCAATAAAAAGTTCTGAACAGCCAACAATTGGGCCGAGGCCCACCACTGGACGCAGTGTTGTTTGTTAAATAACTGGATTTCTCATTGGTACGAAGTTTCGAGTTCTCATTGGACAGCTCTGATACAAGATACCCTGGACACTACAGGCGCTGGCTACGAATACGATTTTATATGATTGTATACCGGTTATTCTTTACTTGTATAGTGAAAGGATGCGACACAGTCTACAACAGTGGTGTGACTGACGGGGGTACCAAGGGTGCGAACCACCCCCCTAACAACCTAAATAAAAAGAATGAGCCCCCATTTTATTTATATTTCGGTATGCGGTATACTTTCTAGGTTTTCAGCAAGTTGTTGTTTTACGCGTTTTTCGGAAGCTTTTGGGCTGTTCTTTTCGGGTGATTTCGGGTTATAGTACAGTATATAGAAATTCACATCCGAATACAACTATATCGATAGAAATAAAGTTTTTTCTAAATGATGGCGAGGGGCAGCTACGGTGACCAGTGGACCCCTTTCAGACATAGCATACGTTTCCCACCCTATGGCTAAAACCTCTAGCTACGCAACTGATCTACAACTTAATTTCCCTGAATAATTTTTTACTAGGCTATACTAAAAATGCTTACAAACAACGTGGCTTCAGCAACGTGACTTGAACAACAGCCAGCTTACCAAGGCAAATGCTGACAACGAAGCTATTCACAATGCATTTGGCAGTGATTGGCTTTAGGAAGTTACGTGTCGTGTCAAGATCAATTTCTTTGACGTTTTGATAAATATGAATATTGAAAGGGGAAATGTGTGAAATCAGTTCTTGGTCAGTTCAGTTCTGCTGTCTCTATATGCCGTAACAAAGGTACTCAGTCAGATTTGGGGGTCCCCTTTCTGTCCGGGTCCCCCCCGGCCGGGGGTACGGGAGCCCTTCCTCCGGCTCTGCCGACAGGACCCAGGGTGGTCAGATCTAATTTTTGCAACGGGGGCGATCTATCCTGGAAAAAGGCCAAACGAAAATTTTGGGACCAGCAAGTGGTATTTGGGACCAAATTTCTGAAATTTGGCCCCCAAACGGCTAACCTGGTAACCCTGTTTCCACCATAAGTTACCCTTTATGACGAAACAAAGGTCGCAGTTCGGCTGCGGCTACCTCCGGACGGTACGAGAAGTTACGGGATCATTGATACTAAACAGCAACCCCAGCAAGACTAGCTTTAGCATGCAAATAGTATCGCTTTCGCAACATTAGTGCAGTAGGCATGATGCACGAGTACATAATCATACCTACGCCAAAAAAAACGATTATCAGAAAAAGTTACAAGCAAAATTCAAATGTATTTTAATTGAACAAAACCGAAAATATTTATATTCAGTTGTGATTAATAAAAATGGGAGAAAGTCAAACTTGCGGAGAAATCATTACTGATACTTAACGAAACCTCTATAGAGTTGTAATTCTTGTATCTCTTCTGAAACATGACAATTTTTCAAACGATTATTTTATTTAAAACAAGTAAGTGTTATCACGGGGGATCCCTTGGAGTGGAGGGCCCGGGGAAATTGCCCCCGTTGTTCCCCTTAATACGGCCTTGGGAGTATGATTAACATATGATACCATTGCAGATTTAAGCGTGAATCGCACGGCACGCTATTGTAAAGTAGAAATTTAATTAGAAACCATTAGGCTTACTAGCAATATTAACAAGATTACCGGCTAAGTTCACCAGGAACCATAACGTTTACAAGCAGTAGCATAAAACGAAAGTTATAAATAAATGGCAGCGAACCAGCAGTGCTTTGCATAGTAACAAATTATCAGGAAGATATAAAAATCAATGCAAACAAATGTGGACTTTTCTTGAAGTTTTCATCTGTGGAAAAAATATCTATTTTCAACGCGGTAACCAGTCTTATTTTCTACTACGCTTTGCACGTTAAATTGTACCGTACCTTACTTTGCGATTCATCACTGCTTATTATGAGTGCAAAAGTTAGGAAATCAGAAGTTTTCAGCTATTTTTAAAAAGTTAAATGTGAATTTTCTTGCTGGAAGTCATACTATTTTTTTGAACAAAAGAGTATTTAAACACATCTTCGCATTTCTGTTAATGCAAATGCGTGCATGTTACAAAGAACAAATGAGAGAGGTAATCGACTATGATTCGCGCTCTTTGCACGGTTTGCCTGGGCAGCGCTGTTAGCTGAAATCGCGAAGATTGCAACAGGCAAAGTATGCAACGAGTGCAAATCACTTGGTCAATTGGAACTGGTCTGAGTTTAAACGCTCGGGCACAAATGCAGTTTTCCAAACAACCATTTATTTTATTCTGGTCGTAAGAAATAACAAAATGCCCTCAGGCATTGATGACAAAACCAACGACTGCCTTTCTAAAAATTGTTTATATTACAATTATTTTCCGTTATGTTTCTGCTGGTCACTGTTCTCTGAATCTTCTGAACCTGTGATTGTTGTTTTATCGCTGATTTCCTCATGGTAAGAGCACTGCTTGTAAAAAGCTACCAGAGAAAATTACTCAAAAATGTTTGGTATATTCTCTTAATTTTGTGTATTTGATTTAATCATTTTCCATTCAACTTGAAGCACACCAAGACAATTCAAATCTTAATGTGTGAAAACGAACCGAAGCCGGAGCTGGAGTCATGAAAAAGAGAGCTCCGGAGCCGGAGCAACACTCATGAAAGCCAAGAGCTCCGGAATTGGAGCCGGAGCTGCGTCATTTTTACGACGGCTCCGCAGCCCTGGATTAAACCATAGGCAATTCAAGATTTGTTTTAGGAAGAATTTGAATGACATTACCCGGATATTATTTCCCATCAGTTCGTTGGTTAAGCAGGGCAAACTCTTTGAAACGATTGTTTCATGGAAACTAGGAACCAAGCCGTCTAATTTTTAAACGAGGTTGAGTGGATGAATGACCTAGTGTTCCTTGCCGATGTAACACATCTATCGAAATTTAATGGGTAACCTCAAGGAAAGAAACAACTGGCAAACAAAATGTTTGAGCACTTTACATCCTTCCAAAAGAAACTGGATCTTTTAAACGGTCACATCAATTACTCCATGCTTACAGACTTCCCATGCTTGAAATAGCGAAAGGACTTGTTATCAAATTAAAAATATTGTGCAATGATAAAAAGGTTGTCTGGTGTTTTTGTTGATCATTTCTCGGATTTTCAAAAACTTGAAATGGATTTTGATATATTTTGCGACCCTTTCAACACTTGTGGATGAAAGCCCTGATCATATACAAGTTGAACTGATTGATCCGAAATCAAGTAATGACATGAAAAGAGTCTTTGACGAAAACGATCTTGTGAGCTTTTAAAAAAAATATGTTTGAAGGAAACATCTGAACCTTGCCGAACACGCCTAGAAGACCATTTCACTTTTTGGAAGAACCTATTGTTATGGCAGGAACACGCATAGCGTTGGTGGCACGGATTGGCGCGAAGAAATGGCCAGAGCGTTGGTCCAATGATTACGCATTTGTGCTCGAAGCGACCGAGTTGCGCTGATTTCGTTTTTTTTTAGTCAAGCTGCGGAACAGCCTGGCAGCAGTTACATTTTGAGATTTAGAGTTGGAGTGGCTTTGGATCGTCACTGGCTGAAATTATAAAGATCTGGTAACGCTGAGAAGCGATGCAATAAACGTTGTTAATGGATTTGTAAAGTTTTACTGTATTGGGAGCTGAAAGGAATTTTACGTCTGGGAAAGTATAATTGTAGTTTTAATTTAATCTACAGCTTTAATGCTCATCATCTCCGATAGTCTTAGCGCCATAAATTCCATCCGCCATGCTACTTGGAACAAACATGATCTTGTCAACAAAGTCATTTGCCTAAATCACGTCCTTCTTCAAAGAGGAACCCGAGTTGTCTATTTTTGGATCCCAGCGCACCGGGGCATCCCAGGCAATGACACGGCGGATACGTTGGCGCCACTCTCCAAAATGGCCCTTCACCCACCGATGTCGACTACAAAAAAGCCTTGACCAAATTAAGTCTGTCCGAATCCACCTCATCAATATCAGAGCACTGCTGGCAATTGTGGAATGACCAATATACAGCTTCCGATAAAGCAACGCACTACAAATTACTTTTCCCAAATATCGACAAAACACTGCAACACACCCCTCCCTCTCAAGATCTTCCGTCTATGTACAGGCCACTGCCAACTCAACGGACATCTTCACAAACTCGGACTACATCTGGACGGTCTCTGTGATACGTGCGGCACTACGGAAACTGTTGAACACTTTTTGATTTATTGCTCCAAATTCAACAGTCAAAGGACAGAATTAACAAGTAACATCCGCGCCCTGCAAATAAACTTCGACTGGATCACAATCCTTCGAACACCTACAGCGCAACGATCAATCCTGACCTACATAAAACAAACAGGGAAACCGGTATGATAAACCATCCCGCATTCTGTCCTGGCACTCCACAGCCCACGAGCTGCAAAGTGCCAAAAAAAACAAAACAAACAAACAAGTTACATTTTAAGAGGACAGCGGGAAGGAGCAAAAATTGTTCTTAAGCGCTCCATTGCTGGTTTGTTTGGCTCCTGCAATTACATATTTGCAACTTTCGTGGAACGCACTTTGTTGAAGTGTTCATTTGTGGAGTGTAGTTTGGTTGGCGGCGACAGCAGTGGTGCGCTGTATCGCGCAATTAACGTCCTGGACGCTCGCGTATTAGTGGGCTGAAGCGCTGTAAAGCAGTTAAGCGAGCCTTGTGTATTTGAGCGCGTCGTCTGCCGGTGTTCTTTAACGTTTGTGTTTTTTGTTTTCGTTAAGAAATTAAAAGGAGCGCGTTAACAATTTGCCTGCTGTAACTCTACAGTGCTACTTGCCGTAACATTAAGTTAAGAACACTTTTTTAGCGCATTAGAGCGTGCTCACTTGTTGCGTCGAAGTGCTAAAAGTAAAGGCATTTGAATTACGCGTGTGTATGAGCATTGCTGTTACTTTGTAAGTGTAGCGTTCTGGTGATTGAGAGTGGGACTGCAACTTGTTGGACAGTCTTGTCGGTGGAAGTTGAGTTGAAGTACTGTAGTTTGTATTTGCCTGGTGCATTGTGACAAGTTGACGGCAATGGCCGTGGAAGAAAAGTTGCAGAAAGTGGTAAAGGACCTACTTCTGTGTTACGGTGAAGCAGATTCGTTAATGTTGTGCTCATCTGCTGAGCCACAGGCGCTGAAGCCGATTTCGAAAGGTGTTAATGAACTCGCTGTCGAATTGGACTTATTGCTGTGGAAGCGCTGGCCGTGATCGACGAAATTTGTAGGGAAGGCCTTTTGTCTCAAAGGAAATTCGTTCCCTAAAGGCCAAGTTCGAGGATAAAGTTGAGTGACTTTCTGAGCATGGTCTCAGCCAGAGTGATATAGACGACATTGTTCTACATGGCCCTACACTGCGTTCTACTGGGAAGAGTCGTCATACTAGCCGCTCTGGGTCTAAGTCGGTTAAAAGTGGTAGTAGCGGTCACAGCAATTCATCATCTGTCTAGAGAGCCAAAGCTATTGCGAAACAAGAGCTGACACGTTTGAGAATAGCTCAGTTGAAAGAGGAACAACAACTGAGCCGAGAGCTTAAAGACTTAAGAGAAAAGTGGCAAAAAGAGCTTAAAGACGTAGAAGAAAAGCGGCAAAAAAATCTTAAAGACGTAAAAGAAAAGCGGCAAAAAGAGCTTAAAGACTTAGAAGAAAAGCGGGAAAAGGAGCTTAAGGACCTACAAGCAAAAAGGCTAAGAGAGGAACATCAACTGAGCCGAGAGCTTGAAGAGTTAGAACAAAAACGGGAAATGTTAAGGCAAAACAAGCGCTCGAACTAGCCACGGTCGAAAGACAGGTTTACGAGGAAGAATTCTAGCGTATTGGCTATATACCACCAGGCAAACCTATCACTGTCGAGCAACCATGCTCATCCCAGCCGACGTTCACAGTACTGAGTTCAAAATACTTTGAAAATAACGAACCAAGTCGGCGGGTCGACGATACCATGGTTCAGGTGCGAGACAAGTTCGAACATGTTTCTATGCTTGAGCGACCTGTGCCTTCTACTCTGGGACCGCAACGAAGATTGCCTGCTTTCGCCGATGAAGAAACTCCACCCAATCAGTTTGCTGGTAACGATAACTCGTTGCAACCGAATTATACGCTGCAAGGGGTTGATTTGCCGTTACACGGGGCGAGTCCCTTACCAACACCAGACCTCGTAAAATTTGATGGGAACCCGATTCACTATCCAGTTTTCGTCTCCAACTTCGAAGCCCACATTGGAAACAAGTTAAAAGATCCGGCTTCAAGGTCACAGTACTTAATTCAGTACTGTAGAGGTGAGGTCAGAGCTTTAATTGAATTTTGTGCTGTCTTAGAGCCTCACGCCGGGTATCGAAAAGCAAGAGAAATTCTGTTTGAGAACTTTGGTCAACCGCCTATAATAGCGCGGTCTTGCGTAACCAGTTAGCCGACGGACCGGCTGTAAAATCGGGCGATGCTGCTGCGCTTGTACGTCTTGCGCATCAACTGCAAGAGTGCAGCACTGTGCTACAGAATCTGAATTATTACGCTGATCCGAACAACTTCGATAACATTAAACGCATCATAGAAAGACTGCCGTTTGATTTACGCAAGGGTTGGCTACGTCAATCGAACGCCAAAGCCACGAAGCAACCTTTGACGTTGTGCGCTTCGTTAAAAACGAGGCGAGTTTTGTAAATTCGTCTTATGGCCAAGTGTTCAATTTCGGTAAACAGAAGGAAAAAACCGCGAAAGTGAACGTGCACTCTACTGCGATGGACGACGTGACCGGTAAGGTTGGTAAACATGTTAGCTGCCGCCTATGCTCCAAGCAGCATAGTTTGACTGAGTGCGGCTTGCTTAAAAGAAAAAGCGTTGCAGATAGCTTTTCCCATGCTCAATCCGGTCGTTTGTGCTTCAACTGCCTCAAGCAGGGTCACATTTCGAAACGATGCTATCAGGAGAGCATTTTCAATGTGAGCGGCTGTACAAGAAAGCACCACGCTTTGCTTCATCGAGATCACGGGGGTAACGAACGAGGCGAAAGGCAAAACGCTCAGAGGCAAACGCGAAACTGTGCAACTCAAGTAACGACCGAAAAGGCGTCAAGCTCTCCAGGTATTTGTGGAGGTACGACAGCGTCAAGTGTGTACTTAAACATTGTACCGGTACGAGTGGAAGCAAATGGTAAGGAATTCACAACTAACGCCTTTTTGGATGAAGAATCATCCACCACTCTTTGCGATGAGAAGTTCTTGGAACTATTGGGAGTGCCGCGAGAAAGGGTTAGTTTTACCCTTACAACGGTAAATAAGACTTCTGAGCATCAGAAGGGGTTCAAAGCCAGTTTATCGGTAGCACCGTTGCACGAAAATAGCTATGTACGAATTCCTAACGTTTTTTCTGTTAAGGGATTACCAATCGTTTGCCTTCCTCTCCCGAGCACCAAACCTTGAAGCGATGGCGTCATCTCGATGGTGTCACGTTCTCGGAACAAACGTCTACAGAGGTTCTGCTGTTAATTGGACTGGTCGTGCCAGAAGTATTTTGGTCGTTGGAGTAGCGCCGTGGTAAGCAGGACGAACCGTACGCAGTCAGAACTGTGTTGGGGTGGTCCTTCATAGGCCTTCGTCCCAATTCGAATGTAAACGTGTGCGTCATTCATGTTCGAGTAGGTGACGAATTGCTCGAAAGGCAAGTGGCAAAATTGTGGCAAGTTGAAGCGACATCGATCGCCGCAACAAAGTAAAGTTTGTCAAAAGAAGATCGCAACGCTTTATCCCTTATGAAACAATCAAAGGTAATTAGAAACGGCCAATATGAAGTGGCAATGCCGTGGCGCCCTGCTGCCCCAAACTTATTCGCAAGCGTTGATCCGTCTTGAGCAATGAAAACGAAATTTCGAAAAGAATGCAAGGTTTCGCCAGCAATACATACACGGAAGTACTTGAAGGGTACATAGGTAAACGCCATGCCCGCAGAGCTGAGTCGATTGACAGCAATGTTCATTTTTTTCTGCCTCATCATGGTGTATTCCATCCGCAGAAGCCAAATAAGTTGCGCGCGGTCTTCGATTGTGCGGCGAAGTTCCACAGTCGATCGCTCAACGACGAGTTGCTCTCCGGACCAGACTTGATGAACAATCTTGTTGGAGTTTTGTTTCGATTTCGCGTGGGAAAGTTTGCCTTTGCTTGTGATATTGAATCTTTGTTTCACCAGATTTGCATGCCGATTTACGATCAACGGTTCCTCTGGCGGCCAAAAGGAGATGTGTCCCTCAAGCCGGAAGTGTGCTGCATGACTGTCCACCTTTTCGGAGCCAAGTCGTCTCCAAGTTGTGCGAATTTTGCGCTACTTCAAACTGCCGAAGACAATTCAAACGAATTTGACGATTTGCCGATCGGGACGGCGAGAAGGAATTTCTACATGGATGACTGTTTGAAAGCGGTACATTCCGTTAGAGCGACAAGGCTAGTGAAGCAATTGTCAAAACTGTTGGAACGACGAGGGTTCCGCCTCGGTAAATGGTTCGAACATTTGCGGTGGGCATGTTACGGCAAGAACACGCATAGCGTTGGTGGCGCGGATTGGCGCGAAGAATGGTCCAATGATTACGCATTTGTGCTCGAAGCAACCGAGTTGCGCTGATTTCGTTTTTTTTGGTCAAGCTGCGGAACAGCCTGGCAGCAGTTACATTTTGAGAGGACAGCGGGAAGGAGCAAAAATTGTTCTTAAGCGCTCCATTGCTGGTTTGTTTGGCTCCTGCAATTACATATTTGCAACTTTCGTGGAACGCACTTTGTTGA
>Ga0210059_1016575_pt1 | contig 10618 bp, 10 predicted proteins | sample Ectturendosymbi2_FD_188042 | JGI IMG/M metagenome (GOLD analysis project Ga0210059, IMG submission 188042) | Ecteinascidia turbinata endosymbiont from Florida, USA - Sample 2 (SPAdes) (version 2) | ecosystem: Host-associated > Tunicates > Ascidians > Unclassified | place: Key West, Florida... | reverse complement strand
CAACCCTCTGGCGCTCCCAACGCTGCTGTCGTCGTTCAATCAGGTGTCGACGTCGACAACTTCTGTTTCCAAGTTGCATCAACAGCTTCCTTTCACCTTCGATTTTAATGCATCTTTGAAATCGACCGGTAAGGCGTGAAGTCTGTGCGGTATTCGCAAAATATGCTGTTAGTTTTGTGGAATATCATAAGACTTTCTTTATCTATTACACAATTTCTTTGTGAGTGAAGATCGAAATACTCGAGATTAGAAATTCGTATCAATTTCAGGTAATTGAGTCTTCGATTCTTTAATATTATGAGGTTCTTGCTTTGCATTGAAACATGGAATGGTGCTTAAGATGTGCGGGAAAATATGAGTGAAGTCCGTCACTAGAAATGCATATACTGTATATATTTTTGAATGTCAAGCGTCATAAACGCTCTTAATCGTTTCGCCTACCACCTGACTGTATCGTCAAACTTGTTTTCTGCCCAAAGGTTCCAACGAGCCTCCTGAAAAAGGTTACCGCGAAGAATTGGATCCCAATGGTGAAAAAGTATGGAGGTGCACCGTATGTAATAAAGTGTTCCGAGAGCTTTCCTACCTCAAGTACGTCCACGTTCGGTTACACAATGGCCACCGACCCTACGTGTGCGGCCTCTGTGGCAAAGGCTTTGGCACGAAAGGAAATCTTTTGCAACACAACAAAACACATCTTGCCAAGTAAGTTCCAGACGAGTGATGGGACGCATGCTGTGCGAGCGTACGCAGTGAGACAGCCTGCACGTTTTCAAAAGCATTTTTGGTTTCAATTAACAGCCACGAGAATAGTACCTGACTGTATTCTCTTGATAAAATATTTGCTTCCAACGCATTGTGTAGCACTTACTGACTTTCGTTGGCGACAAACTGATATTCACAAAAACTCGTCAGCGCACAACGTTGTCATCGTTCAATCGGAACTGTACATCTTCATGTAAAATTGTTTTAAGTGATCTTGTAGATCTGGTCTGTGTGGTTTGTAAAAAATATAGATTGAAAGGTAAGTGTTTCAGCTGCGCTATGTTTTTTGCACTTGCTGGATGAAGTGATAAATGCATGGAGTGTTGAATGCATGTTTGCTGATGTAATGCACAAATCAGAAATTGACTTATCGTGGAAAGGTGGATGTTGAAAAGCAACTTTCACGAAAGCTGTTGAACACAGGGCGGGTCGCTTACTGTCGTTCCTCACTGGTGTTACTGACGTTATCATAACAAAAACATGGCAGCAGTTTATACCCACTTTCTGTTGGCGCATCTATTCGCCCTAACTGCGCCTTTTTTAGACACCGGAAGGAACGTGCAACATGAACGTTCAAATGAACGCGCAACATGAACGTTCAAATGAACGCGCAACATGAACGTTCAAATGAACGCGCAACATGAACGTTCAAATGAACGCGCAACATGAACGTTCAAATGAACGTGCAACATGAACATTCAAATGAACGTTCAAATGAACGTGCCGCAAGAACGGAAGAAGTCAAAGTTCCTGCGACCCGCACTGAAGCCTGTTTATCATTTTTGGAAACACGATGTGTTGAACAGTGCTCAGGCAATTTTGAAAACACCCGTTCCGTAAAAAAATTAACGTAGCCACGCAGGAGAGCGATCACATGTCGGACGGCGCTTTGTTCCTGACGCTTCTTGATTCACGCCCGTCGCTTCTGGCGCGAAGCGTTGACAGACTATTAGCGGTGAGGCTTTCAGCCAGTGCCGGAAAATTTTCAAATTTGCTGGAAATTGATTTCCTGCGAGTTCTTATATATTTAAGTTTAAGTGAAGTAATATTCTCTTATGTAAGCGGTACAGTTCGTTGAGCACGCGTCACCAAAGGTGATAGGCTGGGTTCGATTCCCGGTCGACTTGAAAAACGGTATTTGCGGCTTGTACAGCCTCGTGCTCGGCGTGGATGGTGCAAGGAAGAGATTCACGCGCGGTGCTGCCATTTATCCACTTTACACTGCATTGTTATCGGATTGACGCGTGAGCGATTCGTCGTCCTTCGCTTACTTTCTTGAACGCACTTGCGAACTCGATATTGGGGCGTTTTTACACTGCAAGGACTCAAAAGATTTTCTTCGTGAGCTTGGCCTATGGCATTGCGAAAGCTGGGGAATAGGTGAAAAGGTGAAAGCTGATTCCACTACACGAAGGTGCTTTTTGTAGGTGTGGTTGGAAACGCCGAGATGTGATTTTATTTAGTGTAGTCCGAAAAATAACAGCCAGCAGAGAAAATCGTGGAGAACTGCTGGGCGATGAGGTAATGAAAACCGCGTCGCATCGTAATTGCAGTCTTCAAGTGACCTTAATAGAATTTGAACAGTTTCTACAGGGCAGGAAATGGGAGTTAGTTTTCACATTGCAAAGCCACTTCGTTGATTTCAGTCAAGATCATTAACCAGTCGTTTCTCTGCAGTACAATACAACAGAGTGTCGAATATGAGGATTCACAGCACTTTGTAAGTCGTAACCTATGCACAGTAGGTAGGCTGCTGCAATTCACCAAATTGCAACTGTAACCTATTCCACAAACTTTTATGCCACATTTTATGTTACTCCATGTGTTCCATTGTGAACTGAGGAAATCATAGCCACATAACTGGGATACAAAGTTCAAACTGTAGCCTATATTGAAGTCATCCACTTCCAATATTAGGGCTATATATTTTACACAGGGGTTGAATCACTCTACTATACCAAGGTGTAATGAAAACTTATTAATCAGTAGTGGGGTAATAGTCCTTCATCCTAATATCTGATGTCTTGTAACCTACCGAGTAATCTTCCAGTTTGCTCAACCGATAAATTTTGCTGATTGTTTCTCTAACTAGGTGTAGTTAGCCTACAGGCGAAACTATTAAATAAATTAATCCGTCATTTTTGCTACAGATTAGCTTGAATAGGCTAATCTATTCCACGGTAGTGGTTTTAGCATCAAACAAGTACCGAAAAGGTTGCACAAGATTCAATGCAAACCACCCAACCTCTTTTCCGCTCGAATCCCTTACCATCGGATTCCCAACCTACCTCTGGTAGTTGGATTCGCTGAATCGGGTATAGTTGAAAACATGCGCGCTCAAGCAGCTCGGTGAGACACCAATGGTCGTGCTTGAGTGATTTGTGGGATTCCCAATCCAACGCGAATCCGATAACAGTGCAGTGTAAAGAGGGTACTTGACGCGCAATCAATGCAGCGTTAACCAAGAAAGCAACCGAGAACCCGCGCACCTCGTAACATCCTTCAACAGGAGTACAAAAAGTTATTGTAAATGAAATTAAACTGAAATAATATTCCAACAGCGCGAAAATTCGGGTATAAGCCGTATCTTTAAAGTTGTAGTCGTTTTGTCGTTATGGAGTAAAAGAATGAAGCGTTCTGTGTCTGTTGTATATGTGTCGGTGTTGTATGTGTGTCAGTGTTCTATGTCTGTGGTAAGTGTGTCAGTGTTCTATGTCTGTTGTAAGTGTGTCAGTGTTATGTGTCTGTTGTATGTGTGTCAGTGTTATGTGACTCTTGTTAATGTGTCAGTATTATGTGTCTGTTGTATGTGTGTCGGTGTTCTGTGTATTCGCTTTTTGACCAAGGGCGTCATTGTTGCTGCGCGTCTCGATCTACGTCATAACCTGCGGTGATTGCGTGTCCGCGTTTGACCCCGTCCTTTCATCCACAGGAACGGAGTCCTGCCGCACAAATGCAGGTTCTGCAAACGAGCTTTCGCCCTCAAAGGCAACTGCCAGAAGCACGAGAAAACCCACACGAAGCCGTATCGCTGTGAATTCTGTCCCAGGGCGTTTTCTGTCAAGTAAGTGCATTGCGTGGTCTGGTCTTTGACGCTTCCATTACTTCAGGTCATTTAATGAAAGGTCAAACGTACGTCGGAGCATCATGGCGAACATACTTGTCCAATAACTTCAAATATCCATCGTACTTAGAGCTCAAGTGAGATGTGCGTAGTACTGTGCTCTGTGTTTCTAGCCTGCGTTCAGCAGCAAGGCATGTGAGAGTGATTCAGCGTTTGCTCGTCATTGTCTACGCTCGAGACAGCGTCTGCGCAAGATTAAGTGGCGACATTTTTCCAAAACTTTATTTTTTGACTGTTTGTTTTGATCTTTGCGTTCGTATTGCTGCTGAAAAAGTATCATTACAAAATAACAAAACGATTCGTCACTTCATATAGATGAGTAAAAGCCAGCGATCTGAGCTAAGAACGTCAACTCTGACTTTTCGAAAAATTTGTCGGCAAAACACCGTTTTCGGCGAAAAACGAGACTTTAACAAAATGTTCGTGTGGTATAGCATGGAAGCAATGAGTTCATTGCAATGCAGATTAAAATAATTTTTTTTCTTAATGAAAGTTTTTTTGCGTTGTTTGCGCAATTTTAGTCTCTGGCGCAACTTCGGTCGCTTGATTGTAACAAAAATAGTGATATTAGGAAAAAAGAGAGGAAGAAAAAATGCAGTGAAAAGCAACGTGCTCTTGAATTTGAAGCAAGAGCTTAGATGTGCTGCTAGCAGGTTTGGTGTCATGACTTGTCGTTGGCAAATTTTCCTGAACTTTTTAAATATCCGCCGTCACTTGCTTTTTTAAACGTGAAAAACGTACTTTTTGGGTCAATCTTTGACGCTTGAGTCTGTTTTACCGGCTGAGTTATAAACACCAGAGAAGTCTTGCAAAATCTTATGAAAACGAACAACCAGTGTTTAAAATGAAATCGTGGTGGACGTTTCAAATAACAGCTGTTCACGAATCTCTGTTGACGATGAAAACAGTTGCTTTATCTGAACGTCCGCGTGATTTTACTTGTTGCAAATTATTGGTTGCTGCATTATTTTTCCTTGCACGGGATGAAGAGCTGAAAGAGAAAATAATTTAGACCAGGCCCGTAACTAGGGTGTTCGCCCCCCCCCCTAGATAATTTTTTGCCCTCCCTGGAAAAATGTGTTGGAAACAGTTAGAAACCATTGGACATAGTTTGAAAAATGTGGACCCCCTTAGAAAACTTTCCGCTCCACCCTCCCCCCGATGTTCTAAGCTGGTTACGGGCCTGCTTTAGACTTATACGAAGTTCCGTACCCGGGCAGAAACGTGGGTTGCGGCGTTTTCCTGACGGTAGCGACAAAAATCCATTTCAACTTGCAGAGCGGATTGCCTGCGACACCATCGCCGATACCACGAAGGCATGGACACTTCCGACGTTGGTCTGAAGTGCTTCAAATGCGAAGCTGCTTTCCCGTCTCGCTTCGGGAAGGAATACCTCGCGCACCAGTGCAACAAGTCCGCTGAGCAGTAATTCGTATTTTTGTCAGTGTTTTATCACTTTTTCCTTGAATTTACTTCCTGACATCAATCATATCACGTCATAATCTTGCTTTTTTATTCGCTGAGACATTTCGGTCATTTTTCCGAAACAGCTTAAAACCCTTAAACACCCGTAGAAGCCACGATCGTGGCTTTTGAAGTTATTATCGGCCATAGTTCGCGAACGCGATAAGCTAGAAAGACATTGAAGACATCTTCAGATTCGGCAGACAGCAAAGCATCTTTTGAGGTATGTCATTCGAATGTACAGTATGACGTCACTGTGGCGTCTTTTCAGTTGAAAATCCGATTTGGGTTACATCCAATAACTGGAGTGATATTTTTCAAAAGGCTGTGCAGTGAAAACCGTGCACGTTGGAAAATTGTTTCTTCACAGAAAATGTCAGTCATGACCCGAACTTTACAAAAAAAAACAAAAAGATGTATCTCCTTTTTGAGGGGTACTTGGAGTGCAAACGTTTCAAAAATTAGGGTGGTTTTGTCATTATTCGTCTTTGAGGGTCCATTGCTGCCTATCCACAAAAAGAGGAGATCTGAAAATTACAGAGAAGGTTCGCACACAGGTCTTACAACATCCTGCCAACTTTCAAGAAAAAATATCAAGACGAAAAAAAGTTACGAATTTTTTCAAATGTAGTCACAGGCCAAAAATACGCAACTTCATCGTTGTGCGGCACTAATCTGTCAACACATGTACACTTCAAACCAATGGAGAAATATAAAAGGTTTTCGCAGATAAACCATCACTTAGGTCAGGAGTGGCCCAACTTCTTGACCCGAGGGCCGAATTCGCCACTGCCTGGCCGGATATAGTGCGCTTTACGTGATCTATGCAAAAAGAGGTTGTTAAAATGTCTAGAAACAGCGCTGCATGCAGCTAAGTTCTGCTTCGACAGACAAGTCAACAAGAGACAAGCAGCAGCCAATTCTGTTGCACTGCTGTCCACAGTAGGGAACGTGGTGCTTGAAAAAAATGTCCAAAGCATTTGGCGGGCGCCCCTGCCTGATATGGTGAACTTCCACAACAGACAATTGGGGCAAATTTTTGTCCTGGGGGTACGATTCTAAATGTTAGGGGTAATCCACAAAACCTAAATTTGTACATGCAGCTTTTCAGGCTGAAACAACCAGAGATCTAGACCAGTGTTTCTCAAAGTGGGCGGAATCGCCCCCTTGGGGCGCGATTTTGATGTGCAAGGGGGCGATAGGGGGGGGCGAAAAAGCACCAAGGGGACGAAAATGCTTTCGTCCCCCAAACACCAAGGGGACGAAAATACCACTAATCGAATACTGAGTTAACTTCAGTATTATACTATTATGACTTGTTAGTTCCTTGCAAATTTTAATTTACTATGATAATCGTTAGAGGTTGTTGCTAAAGCAATTATCTGTTGAATTTTTACTCTGGATCGTCTATGTGCCCGGCTACAGTGTGGATAATTTCAGGGCAGCGGAACCGTCGTAAAAATGACACAGCTCCGGCTCAGGAGCTCTTCTTTTCATGAACAAGGCTCCAGCTCCGGAGCTCTCTTTTTTCATGGCCCAGGCTCCGACTTCTGTTTGTTTTCACATATTGATATTTTAATTATTTTGTCTCGTTATGCCTCAAGCTGAATGGAAAATGAATTAAATCAAGTACACAAAACCACGAGAATATACCAAACCTTTATGAGTAATTTAATTTGATAGTTTTATGCAAGCAGCTCTGCTACCATGAGGAAATCAGCGAGAAAATAACAATCACAGGTTCAGACGATTCAGATAACAGCTCCTAGCAGAAACGCAACTCAATATAACGGTAATACAAACAATTTCTGGAAAGGCAGTCGCTGGTTTTGCCGTCAATGCCGGAGGACCTTTTGCTATTTCTTACGACCAGAATCAAGAAAATGGCTGTTTGGAAAACTACATTTGTGTCTGAGCATTTAAACATAGACCAGTCCCAATTGACCAAGTGTTTTGCACTCGTTGCATGCTTTGCCTGTTGCAGTCTTGACGATTCCAGCTAAGAGCGCTGCCCTGGCACACCATAAAAAGAGCGCAAAACACGTAGTCGACTCTCATGTGTTCTTTCATACACGCACACATTTGCATTAACCCAAACGCGAAGATGTTTTCAAAAATCCCTTTGTTCAAAGAAATAGTACGACTTCTAGCAAGAAATTCACATTTAAGTTTTGCTGAAAGTTTCTGATTATCTTTTGCACTCATCATAAGCAGTGATGAATCACAAAGTAAAGTACAATTTAACACGCTAAGCTTAGGAGAAAATAAGACTGATGTTTGCCGTGCTGAAAACAGATTTTTTCCACAGATGAAAACCAAGAAAAGTCCACATTTGTTTACATTGAGTTTGATACCCTCCTGATAATGTACCGCTATGCTAAGAAGTGCCAGTTCGCTACCAATTATTTATAACCTTTATGTCAGGCTACTGCTTGTAAATGTAATATTTCCTAGTGAACTTTGTAAGTAAGCTAGTAGTTTTTTAAGGTGCTTTAGTGACCCGATTCGGGTCCCTAGAATTGAAAATCGGGTCTCTACAATAAGAGAAAATTAAGATCGGGTCTCTAGAATCATTGAAAATCGGGCCCCTATAGGTCCACACCGGGTACCTAACCTGAATCTAGTAAAACTTGATAGTAAGCATTGTGGTTTCTTATAAAAATTCCTGCTTTACAATGACGTGTCGTGCATTTAACGCTTAACTCTGCAATGGTATCATATCTTTAACCATACTCCCTGCTAACAGCATGACTACACATCTACAAAAGCTATGGATATTTTATTATATACCTACTCATTATAGCTGGGTTCTTTTTAGATCGCAACACCACTATAACTCCGGCTCCGGTCGTAAATTTTCAACTGAATTCCGGATCCGGCTCCTGAATTTTAATATGAGCTCCGACGCTCCAGCTCCGTAGCCCTGGATTCTTTTCACAAGAATTCCGAACGTAATATTAGCGTCGTAATGCAATTGCTTAGTTCTGCTTTTTAATGATTTCGTTCAGCTATTTAATACTTTCTTCAAATAAAATTGTTTAAATTTACTGCCCTGGATATGCAAATGGTTTACCAAAAACGCTTTGATATGCAAATGGTTTTTGGATATGCAAATAGTTTTCCAACCACGTCACGGAGGCAACCTTTCTGTGGTCGTCAGTTTTTTTGACAAAGCAGGACCTTCACCAGGAGCCCTACACACAAACTAGTGCCTGCAGCAGGAGGAGGCAAAGTTGTGATTGTGCTGAATGTTTTTATCAGGCTCCCAACACGTTTTCAAAATCCATTTTCCATGCTTTGTCAATAGTACATGAAAAAACCGTAATACCCTCGCTCAGCTTCATTTTTACAAATTTTCAATTATGAACACAACGCAAAACATCTGCAAAACTGTCATCAGCAGTAAAAAAACAAAATTTAAATAAATTTGTAATTTCCATACGTTTTCAATACTCTATGTATAATTTTGGCTAAATTCAACACTTTTTCAAGGTCTTGAAAACTGCTTTCACAATTCAATCTTTTTCAGTACTTTCAATACTACGTGGGAAGCCTGAGTAAACTAGTTCGTTTTGATTGAAGTGACTCTCTGCGCATATTAGAAAGGAACAGGTGGGGTAGTCATTCAAAAATGATTGTGGAAAATGGTGTGGAGACATTGGACAAAATACAAGCATGAAACCAAGGAAAGTTGGAATACTGGAGTGTGCATCTTTGGAATACATACTGGACAAGAAAAATATTGTGTGATGGAAAAGTGAGTTGGCTTGTGCTGTGGAAGGTTGGGTCGTTTTGACCAGCTGACATGCAAATAAGATGGAGTAGGAGAATGCTTTGCACGGAAATGTGCAGAAATAAGGAAGAAAATGCAAGTATGTGGAACTTCACAGTGCCAATCTTGACAATATGATTGAAGTAGCGCTTATATAATTTCGTACATCGATGTGTGAGAAGATACGCCTTGAAGTGTTAGTCCAAAAGATCTACATCAACCATGAATGCAGTGTGAAGCAATGGTAGGTTTGAAAATGTTTCACTTTCCATAAGAAGCTTTTGTGTGCATATCCGCAGAGCAACATGTACTATTATCAACAGTGGACAAGAATGTGGCCTGCTTTACATCCTGCCATGTGGATCTACATGTTGTGTCTGTGTTTGGCTCCTAAGTGACCAACTTGGGTCAGATGGTGTTGCGGCGGCGAGCTGTTGTGCGCTAAGCCGAGTCAACAGAAGTGCAAGCACTCCTGCTGCTCCTAGTGTTATGACTGTCTGTGCTCGTATGTGTTGTGCGGCTACTGCTTGGAACATCCATGCTGATGTCTGAAAAAAAAAAGATTTCGGTTGGCTGTCATCATTACACTTGGCTAGCACTGAACACATCGTAACAAATCTTGTGTTCTTTCGTCATCTGTCACTGTTACTTTGAGACTCTAACCTTGGAACACATCGCTCCCCGCGTTCTTTGGGAATTCTTCACCAGAATCAACTGTGATGGCTTCTACGACATCGTCAAGAGCGAGCCTCTTCTTCCTGCAACTCAAACACACTAAAGTGCAAAATTGCAAAAAAGAAAACACAATATTTAAAACCAAAAAATTGCTGTCTAAGTATATTTAAATAATTGAACAGTCACTCAATAAAAATGAAAAAATTTAGTAATAAGTATTTTTTAAAAAAAACTTGAGGCTTTCGACAATGAAAGTTCAATGTTTTTTCACCCGAAAATTCACTTTTCGATCTGTTCTCTGTAACCGTCCAATTTTTATTGACTTTTCCCGTGCTTTTTTATGGTGAAGTCCAACTGTACCTAGGATAAAGTTTCAGTATGAAGCAAGCATAAATTGTATAAATTTGTTGTTTTTTTAATTTTTTCGAAAAAAGAGTTTGTCCCACCAAAAACAATTATCCACAACAGATCTTCAACCTCCCAACCAGTAATCTATATCAGGGGTTCTCAAACTTTTGGTGCTAATGGAGCCCGTGAAGAGGTTGACCATTATTTATGGAACCCCACAATAAATTTCTAAAATAAAAACAAAAAAAAACACATTTTTACTTACAATAATGTTCCAGAGTAAATTGGAAGTGCTTCATTAATTATTCAATGACTCTGGTGTATTTGAGGCTTTGTACTAAGGAAATATTCAAATTGCGGTTCAATTGAAGTCACTTGTAAGATTAGATCATTTTCCGCGTTCAGCCGGTTTCTGTGTTTAGTTTTTGTTGCTGCATACAGTGAGAATGTTTTCTCACACAGATAGGTAG
>Ga0210059_1016574_pt1 | contig 10618 bp, 8 predicted proteins | sample Ectturendosymbi2_FD_188042 | JGI IMG/M metagenome (GOLD analysis project Ga0210059, IMG submission 188042) | Ecteinascidia turbinata endosymbiont from Florida, USA - Sample 2 (SPAdes) (version 2) | ecosystem: Host-associated > Tunicates > Ascidians > Unclassified | place: Key West, Florida... | reverse complement strand
CCATGAATGTGATCGAAGAACAACACCCATGTGACATGAGCAAGCAATAATAGTGATCGTGGCATGTAATCTCTGATGGTAGCATGTGAACAATTGGACATTATGACTAGCGTGAAGAGTGATCGCGGCGTGTGATCCCTATTGTTGCTTGCTGCCATAGTGTGAAGCATTTCTGGTTTAAAAGTTATGGCCAAAAAAACAAAAAAGTTGTAATTTTATCAAAAATTGATAAATCTGCTCTAACATTTGAGCCAGAAACCTTAGAAAGCCAGTCAAAGGCTCAAAAGACTAAGATTTTAGCCTAATTCCCAATAAAAACTTCAGCGAAATACAATATACCTCAGTTAACCCATATTCGATTTGATCGGCAATTTTATCTGGTTCAGGTTATGATCCGGATTAACCGATAATGGTTGTTTCTAGCGTGACATCATCTGAGTACTGGGATATTGATGAAAAATCACTGAAATTGAACACATTTACTACCCAACAGCAAACTTCTGTTGAATCAAAACGAGTTTATTGATGTATTTACAATGGTACATCAGTCTAGTAACAGCCTGTTCCAGGCTGTTATGAACAATCTTAAGTTCATAATTCAAGTTTGCTTGGTTGCAAAGAAATTTGGGATTTTTAACACATGCAGATTTCTACGACTGGTCCACAAACAGTTCTTCTGTTTGGAAGGTAATGCTAAGTCCTTCCAGAAATTATGCCGAATACAATACACTTATCAGGGATAATGCTCTACATATGCACACTCAACACTGATCAATAGACTGAAACCGTGGTGCGGTAGCATAATATTCAATGTGATATGCTATGACCATGTGTGATGTAATAATCATTTCTGCAATAAGTTAAATGTTGCGCACAGTTGTGGCCGTTGTTATCATAATTCTAAACCAGCTATGACCAACTTGCAGCCTGGCATAGTCAAAGGTTGTTTGCAGCCCAGTTTAGGTTTTCGCTGTAGTCAAAGCATCCTATGACAACCCCTGTCCTTATTTTGATAATCTTTAATTTGACATTTTTGAGGCAGGTGGTCTTCAGTACCACTTTATCATGTCTGTTACCGTTTCAGTTACGATTCGAACACTTTCAGTACATTAGCTTAAGCTAAATTTAGTTTGCTAAGATCAAAGTAAGTCATTCAATGTGTGGCCCTCATGAATATGTCATTCAATGTGCAACCCTGGTTAAGAAAGTGACATAATTTTTGGCTCAGTAGATCATTTGGGTTGGATATAGCTGTCCTAAACGTTCATTGTTGATAGTGAGCACTCTTGTGTTGTGTCTGAAAGATTCTGAATCTTTCCTGGAGACCAGTCAGTACACTTAAGAACACAACAACGTGGGAGTGCAGAAAAATCTGGATGATGAGATGGGAAAAGAATAGATTTTATCTGAAAATGGCAAAGATCCAGATTTAAAAATCTGGATAAACTAAAGGTTTTATAAAGAATAATGTTAGAAATCATTCGTACCACCAATTTTATCTGGTTTTGGCGAAGATCTGGATTAACCGAGGTTTACTGTACTTCCAACTTGCAGTTGGGGCCCAGGGCACAATAACATCAGCCAAAAAGGCCTAAATCTACCCCATTTATGATGTCACCTACAAAAAAACCTAAATTTTGTTTCATTGCAAACTAGAAGACTGTTCTCATAAGAACAATGTTTTATCATATGTAGGTCAAGGATCTCAAGCAGGTAGCATGACCATTTTATTTTCTGAAGATAGCTTAAAATGTTAGCATTATTTGTTCTGTTTCCTGAAATTAAGAAGCTAGTTCTTATTGTGCATTTAGTCTGCATGGACATGTACCTTTGTAACTAAGTGTTTGACAGTGCTGCTAAATTGCAGCTTATACTTTGTCAATTGAAAAGAGCAGGGTCTTTAAGCTGTTTTCATAAGGCAACCAGTGATATCATGTTAATTCTGTTTATATTTCAGGCATTGATCATAGTTATGAATTACATCCGGGAATGTTTGATGATCCTGTTCCGTCATTTCATTTTCGTAAAAGATTTGGTGAAATTGATTGGCGAAAATTAAGTTCTATAGATGTTGACAGAGTTGCTCGTGAGTTGGATTTTGTTACATTACAAGTAAGTACAAAGAGATTTCTTGCTAAAAATCAAGGTAAGTATGGTTTGTTGTTGTTGACACTAGTGCAGCACAACTCAACATATTGCTTTCTAACTGAAATGCAGCAAATATTTGCTAATATCACACCTGTCATGTCACTTTTAGAATGTCGCTACAAATGCATGGTGGAATAGATTTAATGTACAATTTCAATATTACAATGACTGTCAGTAAGAGGTTAGGGCTTTCTTGTATTGCAAGTTTGTCACAAATTGCGCTTCATGTTGCAACAATAAATCATCCTATAATTGAATGTCACCCGTGGTTGCTTAAAAAATAGCTTTTGTTATTTCAGCTAAACAGTTGCAACCCTCACATTTAATTTTTTTCATTTAATCAGTTTCTGTGTTTTAGTAATCTTAGTACATTAGAGCAAATTAATTTCTTTTATAATAGATAACATGTAGCAAAAGTAAAAAGCTATAATGTGGCAAATGATTAGAAAAAGGTTGATAAGTTTGGCATAAGTATAAGGTGTCATGAATCAATAATAGTGTAAATATGAGTGTCTTTTAAAAAACTATTGAAACTCTTACAAAACGATTTAGTTTTGCCTAATTTGAAATATTTTTTGCAATGCATTATATATATGAGTTTACCATGCATCAGTTTCTGTAGTATAAATGAAACAAGTTAAGGATCACTGCATTTTAAGAAGGTTGTTATAATGTGCCTAACATGCCCAATTTTTGCTTCATTTTTATGTTAGCAACAAATATAAACTTAAAGCAGATAAGTTTGTTCTTATGACAATTGTTTTATTTTTTTAGCCAACATTTCGCCCACATGTTCAAGTAGGTTTCTTCGGGGCAATTTTTAACCACATAACATGTAATTTGCCAATAACCAAAAACACTTAGTAGTGTGCAACAACGAGCAAAGACACAAACGCTAAACTAAACACTGTCTTTGTACGTCACACTACTCATTGTTTTTTTCTCCCCCGTACCTTCCTGTGTATTTAAGAGATTAGTCAACTTCAGCAATTTTAGGAATTCCTGCTCATGTGTTACATCTAAAAAGCAGGTGAAGTGTTTCTGCAAGATTTGCAGCTGCCACTGAATTGTTTGCCTCTTTGCAAAAGGAATTTGCAAGTATCTGGTGGGTATCTTATTGCTTGAAGTCATGTTGACACAAAAAACTCTTAACCTTGCTCTAACGAACATAATAGAAGAAATCTTCACTGACAAGTTTCAACCTTTGAGATGTAACAGGTTAAGAAAAATTCCAGCAAGATATATCCCTTATACATCCTGGTTTACTAGAAAATTCAAAACAGTGCTTTTTTCGTACTTTTAACTGACTTTAATCTTATTAATCATTGAACAGGAAAACATATCAGTGGTGACATTTTGCAACATTGATGCTGTGGCAGATTTGGATCCATTGTTTTGCAAGCTTTTTAAGCTTTCTCAGTACATCATAGAGTACCTACTTCACTCTCAGGTGAGAAACATTTTTTAAAATAAAACTTTCCCGCTGAACCAAAACCTGACATGCGCAAACTATGGTTTTTATTTGGAGACTTGTGTGATGTGCCATTAATTGTATGTTTGCCAAACTATAAACAACTTTTCTATGAAATAGTCATCACACCATGGTAACTGGAACAAACTAGAAATTGAAGATAACGATGATATAATAGACTTATGGCACTATTCAGAGTTCCATGACATCAGACATACGCCACCTATATTAATGAAGCTTACAGTTACTTCTGTAGAACAACCCAGTTTTCACTCTGTTGATACATGTGAAGATAAATGGCTTAGCACACTTAACACACAAATTAATATTCAAAGCATATTCCTTCCTCAATGTGAAATAATCCTTTTGTCTTGTTTGTTGACTTATTTTGACCTATTTACCACCAGTGAGCTAGCAGTGTTGAAACTCCCTTCACAGTGTTCAGCATTTAATTTTTAAGGCACTCCCTAGAAAGTAGAGAAGGGGTTCCCAAACTTTCTCTGATCATGTACTCCTTCAGCATTTCGGAAGATGAGCTTGTACCCCAAAAATTTCTTTCGACAGGTAGAAAGGTTGAGTAAAATATCAGAAATCCATAGAATTTTTAACAGAACGTTTAGATTTTTACAATTATATAAGTAGACTATACTGTTTTTATGTCTGAAAGTTTATTCGTTGCAGCTGTACGAAATATATATTAAGTATAAATATTTGGAAATGATATATATTTTCCCTTATGTTACTAACCATAAATGTACCGTTTCAGATGTACTATTAGGGGTACATGTAAACCAGGTTGGGAACCCCTGCTCTAAAGTATGGCTGCCAACTTTAAGAATACAATTATTCTTACACATTCTAGTAATGCTCTGTTTGCATCATAATGGCAGTATGTTTGTCTGCGTTATTTGACAATTGGCATCAGATGATTTTGAATTTGCACTAAAAGCAATTATTTGGGAACGATTTCATAATTGCACCAGCTTGTGTTCTGATTTATTCGTTCTAGTCTTTAGTTTTCTTGCTTTTTCTGCTCTTGCTTTAGCCTTTCATTGTTTTGCTGTAAGCATTGCTTGCAGATTTTTAGACTGAGGATGTGTACTAATTCATGAAACTGATTTCCTTTAAAAAATTTTGCTGATTGATTCACTGGTTTGTCACCTTTGTAAAGACTAATTGCTTGTTAGATCTAACTGTATTTCCAGAATATTCTTATCTGCTTTATTTTGTTCTCACTTCTGCCTAGTTCCTAAGTGACCATTTTTTGGAAATTGTTCCTGAAAGAATAAAAGACTTGCTTTTCATCACTTCACAATAAGTTTCAATTCAGATGTTGTTTAAAATTGCACTGAAAACATGTAGAATTTACAATTTCCCTATACGTTTTTTTCAGGACAAACTGTTTTTAGGTTTCCGTGTTTGTTATATCTTAGCTGCTGTTACTCGTCATCACAGTTTTTAAGCAGCAGAGATATGTGACGACACAAATACATCTTTTTAATGCTATGAACTCTTACAAAGAGGAAGAAATTATGAAAAATTCAGGTCATTCGTAGACTGTACTGCTGTGACTGAGTTTTTCATGTATTGTGCATATCTACAGATTAGTTCCTCAGTCTCTTCACATATGTAACTGCCAGCAATCATGGAATAATATCAACTTTCTTTGGATGAAGGTTTTGTTCAAAATGTTTTAATGTGCTGTGGTAATTGTTTTTAAGCATTTTCGTAAAATAAAATGCTTGTGGTGCTAAAAAAACATGATTTTCATGATCTTTGTATTCATTACTTACTATGTTTTAAGGAATACCTGCAGTCTGTGATTGTTGATTTGGAATCCAAATTAGAAAATTCCTCAAAAGAGCAGGAAGGTCTTCTTAAAAGGATAGATGAATTAGATACTGATATAACAAAATTGAAGCAAGAAAACAAGAACAGGCGGAAAATGATAAAACAACAACAGATGTTAATCGACTCTGGTGCTAGCAGTTATTATCAAGTGAGTCATAGTGTTCTGAAGTTATGAAAAGTTTTTAGTGAAAATTGCAATTTTATCATTGTGTATGTGTATAGACAGGTGGGAACAATAAGAAGTGGTTGTGCCTCACTGTTTCACTTTATAATCTTATTTATTTTGCTTCAGTGAAATAAAGAAATGATTATGGATGGTGTTTTCAATTATTATAAAGCATTTTCTGAAATTCATGAAAAATGTTGATAGCTGAAACAGCATTTTAAGGATGTATACGTTGCAATACATGTTTTTCACAAGTACTGTGGTTCTTATGGTTGTCCCTTGGCTTGTCATTAACATTTAGATTCTAAAGATATTGTAGATTTTATAACGTAGGCCACTCTAAACCATCATCTCTGTATGCAAATGTGGAAATTTGATATTTCTTGCTGTCATGGTAGATAGCATACTGTGACACAGTAGATTAATTCTTGTACAGTATGGTCATGAGGTTTCAGTCACATTCCAGATAGTGTATGTAGAGATGATAGAAAAAGTCTTGAACATTGTAGAATGTAAGAAACCCACAAAACTTTCCAGTTACCATGGTAGTTTCTGGAATTTGTTGTGTTTCACCTGTGTAAACTGTTAAATATAATACCATGTCCTCTGACTCATTGACAGCATTACCAATTTTTGGTGCAGGGTGTATTGACTTCCTCTGTTTTCAGAATTTTTGCTTCCAAGAAGCTTTTGAAAATATTTATTGTTAGAAGTTTAAGCTCTGGTTGAACATCCCGCGTTAAGTTGCATGGCTCATATAATGTCTTACAAAAATAGTGTTGATCTGTACAAGGAGTTGCAAACCAGTGTGTTAATATCTAAGAACTTGTTAAGCTCTCAACCTGGTGCCAGTTGTATTGTGTGAAGTGCTTTTAGTATTGCTTCCTGATTGCTGATGAATTGCTCCATATATTGTACTCACTACAATATACTGTAGTCTGCTGAAACAACTGTACTTAACAACGTTTATCAAATGTTTTCAAGCTCCTTTAATTTTGACTACAGCTCCTAAACCTGAATTCTTTGAAGGGTGTCTTAAAGTTCATTAACAAACATTGGAATAAATCAGTATTTACAAAAACAAGAAAGAGACAAAATAAAAATGGTAACTGATAAGCTTCACCCTTTCAAAAGTTGCTAGTTTAAGCGATAGCTCATGGAATATATTCTCGAAGAGCTCTTCTCTTGATATTCACTCAGTTGTTTGTAATTTATGTTTGTGGCAATTGCCATAATAATGACACATACTTCACATGTTTACGTTAACCCTAGGACTACCACACAGGTCATTTTACCCTTTTGCGATATTCTTCTCAAATTTTAAGAAAAGGGTTTCTAGCTAAGAATCTCAAACATTTTGACAATTATTATTTATTCTTTTTGTGTCTTGAACAAACCACCAAGTTGACAAAAACAAAATTTTTGAAACCAGTGTTTCGCAATGGAAAAACGACGAATTACCACACAGGTCAATTGACTCCTAAACTGAGAATGTTGAGCTATCCAATTACATTCAAAACATCTTTTGCTCACAGGACCAGAACACGTTCCACACACAAGCTTGAACTGTTATAACTTTTCAGTATTGCTTTGTTTGACTGGGATATGAGGATTTCGGTTCTTTTTGTGGTGTGTCATGTCATCACCAGCTCCTTCTTGAATGCGTTTCAGATGCAATACTTGGGGGAATCCACGTCCCTTATAATTTCTTTCTGCTCTGCACAGCTTTTCTGCCAGTTCAATAATAAAATTCGTATTTATGTTGTCACTTGTAAATATTTGCAAATGTTGTTTGCATCCAGTGCCACGATGTCCAACAGGTTGAAAAGTACAGCAAGTGGCGATCTTCGGGATGCTGCCTTAGTAAAGTACGGTATGCAATGCATGGAGCATTTCATCAGCCGTATCAACACCACCCTTACTTGCGTTGTAGTCCAGTAGTTTCTGGCAAAACAGGTCATCCTTACGTCTCCCACAAATTTGTTGGAAGTTCATTCCTGTCAAAACTTCGCAAAATAGACACAGACCAAGGAATGGTTCTAACACCTTTCTGAGAGAGAATTCGCAATCACCAGGTCGATGATCTTCAGCGATCGTGAATTAGAAAATGTGGTCACCGTTTTATGGTCCCACAGCTCTTGAAACATGCATCGTCTTTATGTGTAAGATGTATTTGTTTTGTACCTGGCCTTGTACTACTTAAGTATGCTCCTTTTACTTGCACGTCCAATTTGTAGCCAAAAACATCGTAACCAAATGGCACCATCTGTACTGATTATTTTACCTCTGTCTGTCAAAGTAAGTACCCAAATTTGGGAAATATTCTTGCACAGTATCTTGCTCCATATCAAGCTCTTCGTCAACCTCACACATGCTTGGCTTGAGCTCATCAAAGTCTTTTTCACTAAAGTCTTCATCAACTTGAAGTACTGTAAGCACTTCTTGTGCATTCTGCCTTTCATTTTCTGCAAGCCTAGACAGCAGATGACTGCACAACAACTACAGCAGAGCTTAGGCCGAACAATATCACAAAAAATCACAAACCTGCATTTGAGATAAACAGCTACAGCAGCGGTTCTTAACCTTTTCAGTTTGTTTCCCACTAAGGCCAATCACCAAGTTCGAATTTCCCTCCTGATATTTTTATTGACAATGTTTTACGGAACGCTATTTAGCCAATACTTGTAGTAGCTATTAGCTCGGTGGTATATAGGTTTCTCATAATAGATATAACAATTAAAAGGGTCTACTCATGGGTTTCACTCAAGGATTTCACTCATTTACATCATATCAATCAAACAGAAAAGTAAAGTGCTCATTTTTAATGTGATTTTTGCGATTGCTTTCACTTCACCAACATCTCGATTCGAGGATTAATGGTAAAAATTTTGATTGTGTTATTAGAAGGGGAAACTTGTTTCAACGTGCTGCAAGCTCTATCGCCCAAAACTATTTTAGCACAATTCCGGAGGCATGGTTGCACTAGTTCAACAAAGCCTCATGACTTTTTCGCTTTAGCAATGCAAAGTGCAACCACATAGGATGCCTCAACGGACAAATTTACTGGTTTAAATGCACGTCCTGCATCCAGTCTGACACATTTGAGACAACCTTCCTTAGACTCAGGCCCGTCGCCAGCTGGGGGACCAGTGGTGCCCGGCCCCCCCCATTTGAAATCTGTTCCCCCCATTTCACGTTTGGCCCCCTGGTTGCAGCATACATCCAATACAATATTTTTAAAATGTGGCCCCCCCTTCTGTTTTTTGGCCCCCCTGCTGCTATATCCTGGCGATGGGCCTGCTTAGACTTACTGTAAAGTAGCCTGCTCAATCAATTTTGCTAGGTTGCTTCTTGTGAGCGTTGTTCGAATGCTGCTTGATTTGGAATGATTTCAAACAGTTGTTAGCCAGTGTTTTCATGTACAACATACCCTTGCGGGATATATTCTCCATCTTTCTGGAGGGAAGCAACGCCATATCTGATGTAGTCTTCCTTGTATTTTCGCTTATTAGCCTTCGCTACCAACATTTTAGCACTACACTAGATGTCTTCGAAAAATAATGATTCGTTACGAAGCAGGTTGTCATGTTTCACCGCAAAAAAATTTAATCTAACTTGTTACAACATAACATCACCTCATCTTCAGCAAAGTATAACTTCAATTCAACCTTGCTGATAAATTGAAGTCAGCTTTTTTCACATATCATTCGTACTTACGCTAGGCAGTACGCTTAACCTAACTACCTACCTATAGCAACCATGGCTACCTTTAAACAACAATAGTCGGTATTCGATTGTGACTTTTGAACATTGTTGAATGCTGAAAACGCAATAATTGCAAAACAATGCACTAGTTGACAAGTAGATGTTTGTTTAAAAAATAAGTTTGTGACTTACTATTTAGATTTACTTCCTTAGGTATTGGACTAAAACAATTTATCACTGCACCAAATCAGAAAGAATTTCCCACGGGATGGATGAAATTTCCCACTAGTGGGAAATTTCCCACCGGTTAAGAACCCCTGAGCTACAGGATGTATGCGAAACAGCCAAGGCCACTATCGAGCGCTCAAATACGAAATTCCGGATGCTCGCTGACTAGGTCTTCTGTAAAGTTGCTGGAAGTCTTCCGGTAGCCTCTTGAACAAGGTGATCCACAATTCTGAATTCTTTCTGCATCCATTCAGTGATAACCTTTTTGTCTTCCACATAGGTTTTGGTGTTCAAAAGCTGATGGTGTTCACATGCTAAATGACGGTAAGTACACCGCAATATGACGCAGCTTGCATCCACAATTCCTTAAGGCAGTGAAATCAAACAAGAACGTTGCCACTGCGCATGCGCAAAAAGTAGCAGCCAAAGTACCGTGATGTCACCACAGACAAGAGCCACACTGTCCAAATTAATTTCTATGAAAGAGATGCAATAACTACTGGGCTATGTCCGAAAAACTCGGCAATTCTAAACGCAAGGGTCAATTGACCCCGTTGGTAATTTTTGAAGAAAAAAGTCTAGGTAGTCCTAGGGTTAAAATACGGGGTGACCCAAAAAGATGTGTACCCATGAAAATTTCAATTGTGACTTTGATTAAAAAGCTATTTATTTCAAATTACAACCACACATTATTCAGTTTATGGAAGACCATTCAGCAGAGTTTCAACTATTTCTGTCGATTTTTAGTCAATGTATGGCTTTCCCAAGATGTGTTCCAAATGTCCACCATTTCGTTGCAAGCAAACTTGTACTCGTCTGGCAAAGTTGTTAATCACTTTTACACACTCCTCTTTCAGGATGGCTCTTATTTTTGCTGTGATGGCAGTTTTCAGTTCTTCAATTGTTTGTGGATTTCCCTGGTATACATTGTCTTTCAGGAAACCCCACAGATAAAAATCTGGGGGGTTAAGATCTGGTGAGTGCGGGGCCCATTCCACATCGCATCTTCTGGTTATGAGTCTCTCTTCGAACCTCTGCCTCAACCAAGC
>Ga0210059_1016572_pt1 | contig 10619 bp, 4 predicted proteins | sample Ectturendosymbi2_FD_188042 | JGI IMG/M metagenome (GOLD analysis project Ga0210059, IMG submission 188042) | Ecteinascidia turbinata endosymbiont from Florida, USA - Sample 2 (SPAdes) (version 2) | ecosystem: Host-associated > Tunicates > Ascidians > Unclassified | place: Key West, Florida... | reverse complement strand
CTGCCACGCATTTTCTAAAACTGTAAACTGCTAAAAACCTATACATCTGCCCTTGGGTTATTCTATTCACCTGGACCTAACTACCTGAATAAACCAAACGTTTGTCCTGATTCCTGAAGCTCAACAACACACAACAGTCAACAAAATTCTTCAAGAAGAAAACGTGATGCAAAATGCAAACATTCCCGGCTGTAAAAATCGAAATCTTGACGGATAAGCGGATTTTCCACAATTCCACACATAAAAGCGGATAAATTGTGCGGGTAGCGTATCCACTTTGGATATTAATTGAATTGATGATTTTATTTTTACATCTAAGGCAATTTTTGAAATATCAAACACGTCAGAAGGAAAATCATTTCAATGTGACTTTACTGAACTTCAGTTTCCGGTCTGAGGCAAAAACGTGCCCCCCTGAAAACAGGAACACGAAAACTCCCCGGATTTCCTTTACAATCTTTTGCAGGTTGGGCCGGTATCCCAACTTCCCCCCCCTGTCAGAGGCCCTGATTGTGCTATAGTTTGAGCGCCAACATCACTCACAGTTATTTGAACTTTACTTGTTGTTGCACTCAGTGTTTCTTTGCTACTCTTTTTTCTCCTCCAATATTGATAAACTTTTCTTTGCATCTTCTTTGTTCTTAAGCTTCAAAATGAAGAGAACGGTGATAGTCCACCCATCACTGTACATCAGTTTTTTTTAAAGGAAAATGTTAGGTACCCGGTATGGACTTGTAGGGACCCGATTTCTCTGATTCTAGGGATCCGATTTTCTCTGATTCTAGGGACCCGATTTTCAATACTAGGGACGCGAGTCGGGTCCTTAAAACACCTTAAAAAAACCTGCTGTATATGCAGATACAACTAGTACTGAACTTGCAATTTACATACCATAAAATAGAAAACCTGCAACTAATACTATATATGCAACACGCAGGCCCATATTTTTAAATTGGAGGCCTGTTCTGAAAGATTCGCGATAGATGTCATACAAATTAGCACTACACCTTCTCGCTACGTTCACTGAACAAGTTGCTCCAATTCATAAACACATTACTTTATTACTTTCTTCTGAACTATCTCGATATCCGGAACAAAAACAGTCACAATGAAACTAACGGGAAACGCAGCCGTGAACAATATTCCCTCTCAGGTGCGCAATTACGCAGTATCATTTGGCAGTGAAATCTCATTTTCGCGAACTCGCAAACTGCAAAATTTTAAAGTAGAAAATTATTAACAATTTTTAACAGAAGTAGAACTCTTCTAAGTATGTCGCACTTCTCAGCAAGATTTGGCAATAAACCTGGAAAAAGTTCTGTTTGAATAAGAGCAGATGATGCCTACTTCGTAGAAGAAATGTATACTCTGTAAGATCTCAATGTCTGATTTTTTGCTGAGAAAGGATTTCTTTCCATAGACAACCTGGAAAAAGTGTAGAAATATTGGAAAATCACGAAATTAAGAAGCTATTTGATTTAAGTATGTACTTTGTTCGCATTTTGATAAGATTTTATACTTATTCTAACAATTCACAAAGTCTGTAATTTATTTAAAGCTCTGCTAACACTGTTTTAAAATATTCATGCTGTAGAATCTCCAGACCCTTCTGGCACACTAAAAGACTGGATTAGTGCTTTCGTCTTTTCAGTTGCAGCTCGTAGTGCATCTGCTTTGGCAGTGGGTTTCTTTCGCTTACTAGGTCTACTCTCATACGCACATTTCGACATTCTCAGGTTAACACAGTCTAGCCTAGATGAGATCCCTTCATTACTTTGAAAAACAAAACAACTGACACCTTGCCGCACAGTACCCGCGAAGCTCACTTTGCTAACTACACCAATAAGCTCAAGCTACAAATTGGTGCTACCCATACATCCAGTGGCGTGGGCAGAAAATTTTCATGGGTGGGGTTCATTCAGTCGCGCATGGTGTCATTTGTATTTGGTGTCCGTTGTTTGTGTCGTCATAATTTGACCTCATTTTCATGTTTTCCAAACCAACGTTTTGGCGAAGTTTGCGCGGATCAGCCATAGCAGACAAAACACTGTCTATGGAAAGAAATCCTTTCTCAGCAAAGAATCAGACACTATAAGATCTTACAGTGTATATATTTCGCCTACGATGTACTAATGTAGGCATCATCAGCTCTTATTCAAATAGAAGAACAGACAAAATAAAGACAATTGTTTTGGATAAAGTGAACTATTGCGGAACACAATCTTAAACATGCGTAATGGGCGAAAGGGCTGAAAAAAGTGGTGAAATGGTTTCTGGACGCAGACGATAACCCAGATGCCCACCAAAACCTAATTATCACTTTTTTGCCCATTTACAATGTACTTTGAAATTTGCATGCAATATCATTCCGTGGTATTTGCATTAAGTCGACAAATTAACAAGCACAGAGTATGCGGATATAATTAATCTCCTTTGCGCAGGTAATAAAGTTTTTGTAGAATAACAATCTCAAGGGGGGAGGGGTTAGCCCCACCCCACCCCCTTGCGTACGCCCTTGCATACATCAAGATACATGTCTATTTCTGGTCAACGATAGTTGAAATCTTTTCTATGCATTGAGCTGTTAAGTAAATCAGAATGGCTCAAGATTACTATACCACAAAACAATTGAAGTCAAAGAACATACCCAGCTTGAACACGCGCGGCATCACAAACTGTCGACATTTTGCCCCACTGAATGTTTGTAGCCTTGGCTACAGTGCAGGCTAGTTAATCTTGTCTTTACCCGTATTTTACTCATAAGAAGCAACAAGAAGGACACCCAGTCTGAACGAAAGTCCTTCTGTCCTCCTGTAATCTGAAACGGTTTCAGACGTGCTGTGTGACAAATTATACGTAACAATAATTCATTCTCAACGCCATAAAAAGAGAAACCTCATTGTGATTCATCTCAACACTGCGCTGCACCGTATTTGACTTATTTTTTGAGGCCGTGCATTCGTTCTTTTGTAGAATGTTTTGTTAACGGCATAGTAAAAAACGTGAATTGAACAAAATCAGAAAAACAAATACATATTACTATTAGCGTACTTGAAACTCTAAGCGGAACGCCGTACCGGCAATAATTATTTCACCGGAACTGCGCTCCGGGCTGTTCTGGCTTACTTTCACCTCTGGTCGCGACCCAAATTTGGGTCACTCGCGAGACCTTCCACTCTGTGTCACGAAATAATTTAAATTTACATTTTAAATTTGCCATTCTCATTAGACAGAATAAATGCTACCATTTAGGCCTACTGTTTCACGTGTTAAGTTTCATAGAATTTTGTGCACGAAAATTGCTGCTGCCAATTGTATGCCTCGTCCTAAAATTTATATTTAATTAAGAGTATTTTCCACAAATTACATGCTCACGAAATGTTTGCGTCGTGAGAATTTATAAATATTTTTTAGGGCCGCTCCAAAAAGTATTTGGGAGCCGCGGCAATATACAGACTATGCGTGCAACAAGAAAAAACAGGTTGCAGGTGCTTGTGACATCATAGAAGAACGGTATGGGATCTTATTCACGACACAGACGAAAAGAGCAGGGCATAAACCATGTTACGATGGTAGTCCAGCTACGCCAGTTAGAAAGGCTAACTTCGTAGTGAAGGTTGTCGTCCTTGAGTGTTGTGAGAAAACAGTGTGCCTAGTACCTGAAATTACGGATATCGTAAATTCAGGCCAAACGCAGCGGAAATACAAAAGTGGAGCGGCTAAAAGACAACTCAAGGATAGAGCAAGAAAAACGAGATGAGCAAAAAAAGATGCCATGTCTGCTGACATGGGTTTGAGACAAGCTTGATATCTAACATTAAAGTAAGAATTAAAAGAACCCATCATGGATAAGAACGAGTGCGGTGTAACGAGGCCAAAACTACATCAAAGTCTAGTTACCAAATCAGTGTAGCTGTAATTGAAAGCGATGCCAATTTTAACGTTTCACAACCACCAACAGCATTTAATTCATTTGTCACTGACGAGTGTTGAGAGCGAACTATTACGGAAACAAAACTTTTGACGAGCTGATACATGAATTTGCTTGCAAAAAAGCACGAAGGGTACTATAATAGTTTGTGTGTCTAACACAGTGATCCTCAATCTGGGGTTCGCGAACCCCCAGGGGTTCAAAGGAAAAGGGAGGTACTTCGATGGCAGTTGAGTTTTCAAGTATTGCTATTTTTTAACATCCTATCCCAGAGGAAAATGTGTGCCAATTGAAATCTCCGTGTAGATTTTGCCTGATCTGGCGTTGTTGCAGCTTACTGGGGATTTGGGTTGATTGTTTTATGACTCGGGGGTTCTTAACGGGAAAAAGGTTGAGAACCCCTGGTCTACCATGATGGAAAAATTGAGAACTTTTTCGCATACCTGAGTTTATCATAGGACAAACGTATTTGTTTCCGCATTGCATGTCTACCCTTTTCATTTTATGTTGCAGATTGTGTTATTTAGCGTGATGAACACTACTATTATGGGGGCACCATGCGACATGGCTTTTATTGAAAATATGGGGGCTCTCGAAAAATTGTCCCTCAGGGCCACGGAAAGCCTCATCTGGCACTGCAAGTACATAGTATGCAGCACAGGGGCAATACAATGTGCGCAGGCCTATGTTGTGTTCTGTCAAAATATTGCAGCCTATATGGAGGCAAACGGACTATCTTTTTCATTGGCAGTATATCCCACAGCTTCGTCGCGCCTTTTGAAAAGATGCCTGTTCTTTTTGGAATATTTGTACTTACAGAAATCTCCACAACCTCAAATTGAAAACTAAACAATGCTTGTAATAACGTCAGAACTGTTCTTGAATAATTTACTTTTAACAACTGTTTAAGATGGAACAAATTTTCGCGTCATTCTGTTCAATTACATTGTTTAGCCTACTTTTGATTCTTGAATGTTGAATGTAAATGATTGTTCAATAATGAACAATTTCACAACTGTTTAAGAACTTTCAAGGACGCAGAAAAATACTCAGAGACGACAACATGTTTTTCAAGGATCAAAGACATAAACAGTTTTGATAGCAAATTCATGAAAAGTCCTTGGCGCTCAAGGACATCTGGCAAACTGGGAACCTTGGTTATCGCAGTGATGTGCCCTAGTCTTATTTGTCGAATCACGAGCATGGACGTCGGGAGAATTTTTTCCAGGGGTTGCATTGACGATTTTTCTAGAGGCAGCCATAAACATTTTTCCAGAGGAAAAGTGGTGAAATTTCCTTTTACCTCTCGAATCTTAGAAAACGACTTTTTCTAGTTAAAAATGTGAAAAATGTCAAATTTAAAAATCCAGGGGCGGCCCCCCTTCCGACGCCTATGGTCACGCGTCGAGTTGAGTCACAAGCCCTTCGAGTCAGAATCATCTACAGTTTTTTCGAGTCGATTCAGAGCCTAGTCACAACAACTGTCGAGTCACTTCTAGTCATTGGTTTTCAAGCTCAAGTCATTGTCGATTCAAATGAAATTTGAAATTTTCCCTGTGCTTGTTTTCTTTGACTACAAAATGGCAGTGATGGAGTCTTGAGACTTAGTGTCGGTGTCTCGAGACCCATTTTTGCGAGTCCCGGTCGCCAAACTTTCAGGTCTCATCTCAGCCTCGGTCTCGAAAGATACAGTCTTGGTCACAAGCCAATTGCATTGAGACTTTGAATATTGCAAGGATATGGCTTAGTAAAATTTCTGTCCTGCAACGAGTTTTTCTCTGTTGTATTTGCAGGTGAAAACCAACTAAAACAGGTCGGTAAATTTCCAGAATTTCGAAAAATATCAACTTAGAGGTGGCTATGACATTTTTTTGAAAAATTTATGGGCAAAATTTGCAAATTTTGAAGTCTCGCGTCCCGGCCTCAGAATTTTGAAGGAAGTTTCCATCTCCGTCTCAAAGTTTTCACGAGGTCTCCGTCTCGAAGGTTATGGTCTCGACTAGCCTACATCACTGCAAAATGGTGCCCAATGCAGTACAAAATGGCACCTAGTGAGCTAAAAATGGTGCCCAATGAGCAACAAAAAGGTGAAGTAAAAAGTGGTGCCCGTGTTGTTTTAGCACTTCTGTTACGACATTATTTAAGTGTCAAGTCTAAGAATTTGTTGAAAGCTACTTTTTAGCCTTCATTTCGCTTCTCTCCTTCACTCTCAGTCAATTCCACGAGTCTTGTCGAACCTTGCTGCAACATGTATACTCCCTTGCCCTTCACATGGTCCAACAAAAGACCTGAGATGGACATGGGTTTGGATTGAAATCCTGCTGCATTTTAGTATTTTGATGGATTTGGATTTAATAAATGTCTGGTGCTTCTTTGCAAATTTTCATTTTTCCTCTATTATTCAAAGCTCCTGTATGATGGAGACCATCTCCAATAGTTGTTGGTGCATTTTTTCGGTGTTCACGTCTCATCAGGATTGCTTTTGTGTAGTAAAAAGAAAAAGATGTGTGTGCAATGTATACAAACCAAGAAGTTCTGTTCAGTTACTTCAGCAATCTATTAGAAATTCTTACGCTATTGCTTAAACAATAAAATTTTGTTACTTAATGAACCCAGCCCTAGACTCAGTATCCCACTATTGATGTAATATTGTACCAAGTGTTAAGGGTTAGCGAACAATAGGGTTAAGAATGTGTCTGTAACGTTCTGATTCTCTACTGCGGATGCCATAGGCTGATGGTAAACAGCATGAAGACAAGTTTTGCACCGCAAAGTATTGTTGCAACACCGTTAGCTAACCATATGAAGTAAGCCCAATGTAGACTAGTTTTTCAAGCAAAACTCACGAGAAACTGTTCCAGCTGATATAACTAACATATCGAGCTTCAACAAGCAACCTCTGTTTGCGGGTAATCTAGTCGGCAACAACCAAACTTAGCATCCAATACTGACAATACTGCTTTTTGTCGGAGTTCTGCAGTGTCTGGCGGTCTTGCCTTGTTGCGAGCTTTTTGTCAGTGGAAGATTGAAGGGGGCCACAGCTCATGAAAGTTTGACAAACACCGGACTAGACTCTAGACCAGGGGTTCCCAACCTGGGGTACATGTACCCCTAGGGCTACATTTGCCTCTCTGAAGAGGTACATTTAAGGTTAGCAGTAAAACGTAGTCAACCTTCGTAGTTCTAAAAATTTAAAAGTTCTGACAAAAATTCAGTGGATTTTTGTTACAGTATTTTGCTCAGCCTTTTTGTCATAGGAATTGTGGGGGTACATGCTCATCTGTCGAAATACTGAAGGGGTACATAGTCAGAGAAAGGTTGGGAACCCCTGCTCTTAACGTTTGCATTTTCGCTCGTTTCAAAGTAAATTATGAAGTTATGCCTCTGCGCAGTTTCGCAAATTTTAAGTTTAATAATAATGAGTCGTTACAGGAAGAAGGTACGCGGGGCCCTAAAAGCGTGGGACCCTAGGCCATAACTTATTTAGCCTATGCGTAAATCCGTCACTGGTTCTGCATCCAACGCCGTTATAAAACGTTTTAATGTGTCTGTTTTTATCAATCTGCGTTGTGCAGACAGTGTTTGCTTGTAGCCTACTTAATGGACTTCACATCTGTTTTAAAACAGCAAAATTAAATTAAAGTGAAACTATTATGTTGTTGTGAGCCAAATGTAGAGCATAAGTTGACATGAGTTTGTTTCCAAGGTATTTTTTTGTAGTGTCTATTTTGCTGCTTTGTCTCATGAGCCCAACGCTGTGCTAAGGCTATTCTGCCTTTAGCAGAACAAGTCTTCTAAGCGGGTCAAGCGAACATGGCTTTCGTGAACACCGTCCTTGTTACATCCATGGACGAACCCATGTAGGCATTTCGGATGTAGCTAAATGCGGAAAAGTATCTTGGCCCACAAGCCAAATACAGTAAAAAGATATTTTTTACCGTAACATCGGGTATCACCGATGTTAGCTTCTAGAAAGATCTTAGAATCGCGTACGTTGGCACAAACGTTGACGTATGCAGTGACGTTGTCGCGAGCCATCACTGCAGCAGCAAGCACCAAACAATACGGTAAAATTACAAAATATCTTTCATGCACTTTAAAAAATAGTGACTCAACAGATTGCCTTGGAGGAATGATTTGTAACGTTGACGTAAAACTTTACAGCGAACCTGCATGCACTGCAGATTGACAGAACTGAGAAACACTTGCTTTGCAAATTATTCTCTCTTCTGATTGCGCACGCTTCGAAAAACGGACTCTGCAATTAATCTGCCTTTGCATTATGAAGCTCAGTGGCTGATTTTGTTGCAGCAAAGTATAACTTTCAGTTCCTTTATCATCGTTTTAGTACACTGTACTTCTTTCGGAGTGTCACTAGTGTTCTGTGGGCACTGGGCAGGGGGCACCCATCCCCGCTTGCTTGCACTGTGGGTCACGCGGATGCTTTCGCCGTGAATGCCAGGTCTGTGGATCCGGAGCCGAAGCAATTTTTTATGGCCGTAACCGGAGCCAAACATATTTAGACGGTGGAGCCTGAGCCTGAAATTTGGGTTCCGGTTCCAGTACAGGTATAGTTTGTATGGCAAGCGAGTTAAACATATAATACAATGTTTTTCTGATTTTTGGCACCAAAATGTTCGCGAGCCGGAGTCAAAAACTTCTAGACGTTGGAGCTGGAGCTAAAAAATTTAGATGCCCGGATGTGGAGCCGGAGCCTGAAATTTAAGTACTGGCTCCACAGCCCTGGTGATTGCTGCACTGCATGGTGTCGAGTCAATGCTAGCACCGCACGTGAACCCTTTCTTTGTACCCATCATCAACATCGACCATGAGGCTGGATAGGTCGTACAGTAACAAGTACCGTTTTGCAAGTCTTTGGCATGAGCGACATGAAATCAAAACCAGCAACACCGGCTTTGGTGGTGCGTGCTAAACTAATGACTCATTAACATGACCAGTGATGCACGATACAGGAAATCAAAAAATCTTATCTTAATCGGGAAGTTGGCTGTGTCTGTGTATTAAGTGGTCCAGCATTAAGTCTGCAATTTATTCTACTGTTCATTTCTGCAATGCAACTAATGCATGTTTTACACAAAGTCTTTCAGTTATCTTTTATTTTATTTATTTTATTTGTTTGTGAGCAGACACGAAGTCCATAACAATATCACCCATGGCAAATGCCAACTTTCCTAGTCATACAGTGGACTATAAATTACAAGTGGGCAGTAACTTAACGAAGAAAATGCTTAAATAGGCTAGTTGTGACGAGGTTGGTGATCAGAGAATTCAGGACTACATTCCTAAAAATCAAGCACATTTCTATTGAAGTTACGCGTAAGCATCAACACGAAACGCAATGAATTTCAAACTCAACGCGGCTTTCAACCTAATAACACTTCAAAAACGAAAAAGTTTTTTGATAAATAGGAATATTGCAATGTGTTAAATCCCTGTTACTCAGTCTCTTAATAAATTTGCTGTGTTTCACATATTACAATGAAGAATTTTTATAAGACAGACAGATGTTAAGCAAATGTAATACATGCAGTCGCACAAATCTTCAAATTATATTATAATACACCATATGCTCATAAACCCATAGGTGGCGGAACCGGGGGGGCCGCATGGGCCTAGTCCCCCCACTTTCATTTCTGGGGGGCTTGCCCCCCCACTTTTTTGCCTAAAGCTCGTAAGTTTAGGTAACACAATTAGTATTGGGTCCAGTGATAAAGTAAATCGTTTAGTGAAAAAAATGTTGCAGAATTTTGGAAGTATTTTGTCGATATTATTTCTAACATATTATTTGTAATTTGGCAGGATTTCGTAATTGTTTGGCAGAATACACCATGCACAGTCTGTCACCCTGCTATGGATTGGTTACCGCATTGGTGTTGTTGAACAGTGTTGCCAGATGGTGTGATACAACACAATTTTTCACAAAAATGTTGTCATTTTACATGCTTGTGTGCATGGGCGTCGGAAGGAATTTTTCCAGGGGGGACACAAGTGGATTTTCCAAAAGTTTTTCTACGGGGGCCCAAAAGTGGTGAAATTTGTTTTTTGGCACTCGAAATTAAGAAAACAGTATTTTTTGCTGAAATTTTCAAATTCCTGCCCCTCTTCCGACACCCATATGCTTGTGTATAGGAAAAGTTCGTGCCACACCATTAAATATTTGGGTAATTTCAAGCGTTTTAACACCACTCTAAATAGTGTGAATTTTACTGAATCTTACACGCAAAATGAAATATTTGACAGATCAATTTCAATTGCGTGTTTGTATTTGTATTGGCAGCGCTAAATAGCTATATTTTATTTCTGCATTCGCAACATAATTGGCATCCTTACGGACAACTTGCTAGTTGCTACATATGATCTTGTCTTTGCATTCCGGTAGCTAATGCAGTTGTAGATTGAGTATTCAGTCATGATACTTTTGTGTTCAAGATGAAGAAAAGTTGTGAAGAAAGTTTTGAATGTGTTTAAGACAGGTATCAATGCTGTGTCATTTTAGCCTGTTTTTTAATCTGTGTTCTTGGTGTTTTTAACAGCCCAGTGGCTTATCCTCAAATTTTAAGAGATAGTTCATTGAGATAATCAGCAATGAAACACGTCCGTTGGAAAACTAATAATCATCTAAATATTATTTTAGATGAACATTAGTTTGTACATTTTTCTTACAGAA
>Ga0210059_1016570_pt1 | contig 10620 bp, 8 predicted proteins | sample Ectturendosymbi2_FD_188042 | JGI IMG/M metagenome (GOLD analysis project Ga0210059, IMG submission 188042) | Ecteinascidia turbinata endosymbiont from Florida, USA - Sample 2 (SPAdes) (version 2) | ecosystem: Host-associated > Tunicates > Ascidians > Unclassified | place: Key West, Florida... | reverse complement strand
CGAGGATAAACTTTCTCTAATCATGGTGGCGTTGGTGAGCACGGTCTGTGGGTCTCCACCAATACATCCATCATCAAGGTACCAGATGTTTAGGTCAGCTTTGATCTTGGATGTTACTTCATGGATGACAAGGGCAAAGAGGGCTGGGTCGAGGGGTCGCCTTGTTGCACACCAGTGGCCGAATTCAGACTGATGTTTCCGTGAAAAAGGGATGTTTTTGAAGAATAAAAGTCCCATATGAAGGGGTAGATTTCTGGGAGGTGTTTTTGAGCTTCTTGAAGAACGGTGTCTCGGCGTATGCTGTTGAAGGCATTTTTAACATCAAGTTTAAGGAGAACTTTGTCATTGTGGGGTTGGTCCATGAAGTAACGGGTGGCGTGGACTGAAGCTTCACATCCCAAGGGGGTGCCTACACCTACTTGGGAGGGCAGGAGGAGGTTACGGAGCCTTGGAATGAAGGGTCTCAAGCAGACTTTAGCGACAAGACGTCGGTAGGTGCATCCTACAGCAATGGGTCTGAGGTCTCCGTTGTTTCTGCAAAGCCCATGGAGTTGGGCACCATAGAGGAAAGACCTGAGGTCAGTTGGCAGATGACCATTTGCTAGGTAGTTGACTAGTTCCGTCAAGCTGGTGAGGAGAGAAGTGCTGGCGTCGTCTGCTGTGATGGAGATGCAGTCTTTCAAATGTTGTGGCCTTAGGCCGTCTGGGCCTGCCCCTGAACCATGTGGGAAGGAAGAGATTGCAACACGTATTTGGTCTGTACTGAAGCAAATTGATGAGGTGCCAGCATCTGGGGGTGGGGGTAGCTTGAGATCATCTGGGGCTTGGGGGTGTTTTTGTTGAAGGGTGTTGAGAGATTCTTCACTGGGGTTGGCAAATGAGCTGTTGCCAGATAAAGTTTGAAGGGCGCCTTTGATATTGAAGTCAGATAGTTTCTGGTTTACCAGTCTTTTCATGCTTTTGGCTGGGTTATTGTGGGTTTTGGTTGGTGGTGGGGTTGCTTGTCTCGAACGAGCTTCAAGGACAGGAAGGCCATCTGATTCGAGGTATGTGTTAATTCTTGATTTGATGGAAGAGGTCAAGGAGACCCCTTGTGATCGGGGGCCTGATGAGAGGACTGAAAGGGGGAAACATACCAAACGATGCCAATCAAATAGTGAGTTTGAAGAGAAGGCTTTGCTAATGAGTTGCGTTATCTCATGAATTCTTCGTAAAAATTCCATCTTTGCCTGTATTTCTTGCGATCACACTCTTTCAATCATTTCTCAAAGGCCGATTTGAGAAGTGAGATCTTTGTGCTTTTTGAAATATTTTGTTTTGTTGGAGAATGTTGAAGCTAACGCTATACTGCGGTTACTTTACCGATCCGGGTGTCTATCTCGCCATTCTGTTTCCCGTCACTGGCGAATGTCACCGCAATGCACGCGAACGTCTCCACCTACTGCTGTGTATTACCGCTTGCATGAAGAGTACACTGATTTGGATTTATTGAACGACATTATACCTCGTTCTTTTCGAGTGCTAATTTTCATCCGAGCTTGATTGCAGCACGCCGCTGCAAACCGAGCAAGTGCATGTAATGACCAACTCTTATATGCAATGGTAAGCTGCTGCTTGAACTGATTCGTGTTGCACGAAACAGTTAACGAACAGGAAATTCATTGATAAAATACAGGCTAATGAAAAACAATAGGTCGTCTGTCTATGCTCTATAGTAAAAGTATAAAAGGGTTGGAAGGCTTGCCGGTCTCTAGCTTAAACTGATCTATCACAGCCACAGACACTTGACTCTGCCATGGAGCCATAGCATTCATTGTTGGTAGCTGTTCTGGATTGTCGTATTTACCGCCTTTGCTTGTGGTCAGTTACTATGTTCAAATGAGTCGTGTTTCGCTTGGTTAAAAAATTGGATAAGCTTGGTTTGCTTAGTATAATTTTTACAAACACGTTTTTGTCGTTTAACTGATGTGATTAAAAAGGCGAGGTGAAAATGCTATTACCGCGAAGAAATGTAAAATAAACCAATTAAATTCAGTCTTTTTTTGTGTCCTGAAATCGTCTGGTTTTTCTTGATTTAAAGCAACCGCAGATTTTCTTTCCATGTAACAGATGAGATCGGCATCGGGAAAATGTTTAACGATGCTGTTTTCAAAAGGGTAAAATCAATGAAAGTGCATTGTCCCTGAAGTAATGGTAAACTAAGTTCATTTTTCAAGCAATCTTGTCTGCGAAACTAAATTCATTGAAGGTGAATCGTTTTGGTCTTGCACGTTTCATCATAAGCAAGTCTGCAGGTTTCTGACTTTGACTGCTGCATGGGAATCTTAGTACTTGGTGTTCCAACCGCTTTCCATGGTGCTATGGGCCTATCTTAACAAATTCACAAACAAAGAGGTATCAGACTCAAACAGTGAGTTTCGCATACAAATTCTTGGGAAACCAGACAAATTTATCCAACATTCGGAAACAGCAGAAGTATCAAACGTATCTGTCCATTTCATAAACAAAAGTAGTAAACGTACCGTACATTTTCTTGGAAAACAAACGTGTTATCGTGACGCTCCAATCTCTTTCTGACTGCGTGACAGTGTGCCACACAGTTTTATGTGCATATGTAATACGCTGTTGAAATTTGCAGTTCAGATAGCAGCATTCGCTTGGAGGAGCACATAAAGTTGCAACATCTTCAGAAGCTGCTTCAGATTTTTAAGTCCCACATTCCGCAGCAATCCGCGAAAAATGAAAAGACAGCTAGCCGAAAACGTACGAGGTGTTGTTGAATCGTGTTGAACGATTTAAATGTAACTTTAATTTCAAACGATTTTTTTCATTGTGGTTGTGCTGCGCTATGTACATAGAACGATAGTGTGTTGCGAACCACTTATTTGGTAAAGACCATCAAACACTGTGCATTGCTTGCAGTAGAGCAAGTCGAAACGCAGTTTGTGCTTGATATTCTGCTGTAGGTGTCTGACGCCTTTGAAATGAAATCTGCAAAGAGAAAAAGTTTGCCTAAATATTTTTATCGTTTTTATATCTGATAAAGCGCTTTATGTGTCTGACGCAGCTTTTAGCAGCGGTGCCTTTTCCACGGTTTTATTTGATGTGGCCAAAGTTTCCGAAAACTTGTTTCTGACGATGTGGATACAGTACCTACTAGAGCACAATGAAAATGAGCAAAAAATATATTTTGCAACAAAATGACTGTCAGCAATTAATTTGCAGAGAATGCAAAATCAGAGGAGGCGGTTGAAAACAAGCAAGCTCCTGGCATGATGACTCTGCAAGAGTTCACTGCAACCATATCTGGGATGCTCGGCACCACAAGATGGAATGACCAAATGGAAATGCTTTTTCACAAGGCCAGTGGCGCATTGTTTCTTACAAGGCCAGTGGCGCATTGTTTTTTTACAAAAAGCGCGCGGTGTGCGACGCTGTAAATTCCGGCGCTGTGTTGATAATATAGGAAACGCGATCTGTAAACTCGGTTTCAAGAAGTGGGCAACCAATACACTCGTTTATCTTTTTTTCTGGGCTACCCGTGCATTTTGGCATTATACTAACAAAACAGCGAGTATCCTGCCAAGATAAACTTTGGAAAGGTGGCATTAAGGTTGTCAGACGTTCTTGAGCACCAAGCACTTTCCTTGAATTTGCTATCAAAACTGGTTGTGTCCTTGATCCTTGAAAAGCATTTTATTGTCCTTAGGTATTTTCCGGCGTCCTTGAAAGTTCTTGAACAGTTGCGAAATTGTTCAATATTGAACTATCGTGGTGGTTGATTACTCATTGTTAATCAACAATGTTTGTTTGAAAAAATGTGCTACAGCACTACATCTAAAAAGTATTCGAAGTAGACATGAAGTAAAATTTCAATAATCACAAAATGACAAAATGTCCTTGAAAAAATTTCAAGTGATTTGGCAACCCTGGGCAGCATCCGCATAACATATGAGATCTTTGACCAAAAAGGATGCTTTCAACGTTTTCGGAACCTTTCGTTTCTTTTATTCAATACGAATCAAAATTCACGTCATTTCACTAGTTCTTGTTTTGAATACAAATGTTACGCAAGGCGTATTCGTTTGTAGTCATGTTTATTGTCCTTAACAAAAATGGATAGTTTTCATATATTTTCATGATGCACGATTTTAGTTACCGATTTTCTAAACAAGTTTTAAGCAGTATAAGTTGTCAGTTTTAACAAATGTAAGGCTTGATTAACTCAGCCTCGCTATATTACGAAGATACATAGAATTCTGCAAAATATTTTTATATGGGAAATCATCCTAGAAACGTGCTCCTTTTCCTTTTTTGAGGAATTTGTCTACTTCTCCGACGTTAAGTAAAAAGTTTACTAAATGCAAAAAACGAAGTTGTGGTTTTTAGACCGATACTGCGAAGCACCTAAAATGTCAGTAGGTTGTGCTTGGTTGGTATTCATTACAACATTCAAATGCAGCCGTGGAAATTTTTTGGCGAAGCAGGACGAGTCGGTGAGAATCTGTCAAAACAGAATTCCACCAAATACTGCAGCAAATCTAAGTGAACCCACTTAAACTGCTTCTTTTGTTAATGAAACTTGAAGATGTTCGGACAATCACGTTTAGTTTCCAGGAGATTCTTTGTCAACTCTTTGTTATGTGTCACCATTTGCGCTTGCTCACCATCACGTTTACTTTGACGAGGAGTGATCAGCGTCGGTTGAGGTGCAGAGATGCGAAAGAGCGTAAACAAATAAACGAATTATAGAAGACGCATCTTACTTGACTTGATTAAACTGCCTATTGCAGGTGGACACGGCGTGCGACGGGTATGTTGACTGGAACGAGTTTTGCACCTACATGTTGCTTCAGATGCGTGAGGTCGAACATATTCAAAAGCTGAACCCTATCCCTTTCACGAGTCCTCCTGTCTTCAAACAAATATTTCACAATAAGGTAAGCCTTTTGTTTCAAAAGAGCTTGTATCTGGCAGCAACAACGCTGCTCTGGAAATTTTACACAGCAGATTCTTTGATTTCACCTACGTTATAGATGTTTGCTCGGTCATTACTGCGTGACTTCGTTAGCGTGTTTATGTTTTTCGTTTTTCCAGACATGTTGCGCATGTGACCTAATTCTACGCATGTTTGCTTTCGCGTTAAGAAAGGCGGTGATGTCGATAAACAAACTCTTCGCAAGAAAATTTTAAAGAAAGATTGAAGGTTGCGAACTTATTTGATGATGATTATATTGTAGATGAATCTGTATGCAGGAAAATTTTATCTAAAAAGACAAAACAGTGTGCAGCATGACCAACAAAAAAAGAATGCGGAGCAATGTATTTGGTTAAATTGTGCTTGAAGTGGCGATAGACGGTTTCATTTTTAATGTTCATTCCCCCCACATTTTTGCGATACTAACCGTTTACCTTATTTTGCCTAATTTTCCTAAAACCAAGTAAAATCTTTCCAAATTCATGACCAAAATGGGCCACGTCTAATGACATGCTTGCAGCTCATGGGTTCATCATCGGAGAAATATTTATAAAATTTTGTTTTTTTACTTTCATGGGAAATAAGCTTGCTGTTCGTACACATTAAAGTTTCGTATGCATCCCTATATGTCAAACAGGATAATAAACTACCGATAAGTAACTTTCCAATGTGCTGAACAAAATATTCTGTCAGAAGTCAAAAACTTCGTGCGGAACTGTCCCACCTGTCCAGACGGACCAACAGAAACCCAACTTCGCGACTCAAGATGACAGACCATAGCTTACTCACTGTGCGTAAAAAGTCAATGTCGAGAAAAGTCGATGTTCGAAAAGCTTAACTAACAACTGACACCTGCTAAAGACTCACAAGCACAAATTGAAATGCAGCACTTTCAACTTTTCTCAGCCTGCTAAAGTTAAAACATACCCGAAACTCCGCGAAAACTTGGGCTCCGACTCCGATGCAGTACCGTCGCCACGGGGGGGAGGGGTTTGGTGTGCTAAGCCCCCAAAACAAAACTTCAAGGCCCCCAAAATTGAAATAACAAACACTATAAATCGGGCGTTTTTTTCAAATTTTAGGATGTCAAGCCCTCCTCCGAATATTTTCTGGCCACCGTTCTGCTCCGATGAACCGATTTCCTGTAATGTACAGCCATACACGCGCGGCCTACTTCCGTCTTTAAATCGGATGGATTTTGCTTATATTTAGAATTAAGCAAACTTGATGTTAACGGTTGGCATTGCAGTGTTGTGGGTGAAGATAGACTTAAAACAAACCTTACTTGTATCTTCACTTCAAGGACACAGTTGGGCAGGGAAAGAGAAAAGGAAGAATTTTTGGATCGAGCGGTTTTCCAAACTGCTGACTTAATTCATCTATCAACTGACGCAGGGTGCTCCTCACTGCGCGCGTGTTTTTCCGAACTTCCTACATGAGTAGCACAGCGTCGATTTTTGCTTATAAGTCTTTGTGCTTCGTGCATCAGTGAAAAGCCACTCCTGTCGCTCCACAAACGTTTTACTGCGTTTAACAGTGGAAACTTTCCTCTCACCTATCTGTAGTTGTTTCATTATGACTTTCCTTTCGTCTTTGTTGAAAGCTTGCCGATGTATCAGTGTTGTAGATTTCAGCATAATGCTGATCTGAAGTAATTGAAAACACGTATTTCGTATTCTTACTGAATGTATGCCTGCTAAAGCAAATGACTGCTTTTAGAAAGACGTATTTGTCATATCGCTTAGGAATTATGATTTATTTTTACCACCCCTGTATCTTGGTGCAGCATATATTTCTTTAAAAATGAAATAATTAAACCGAAGTAACCTTTCGTGTGCCACGAAAGTAAAATATTTTTACGAATACCTGTGTTTCATCAGAACGATGGTTAAAAGCTCTAAGTTTGCTGCAAGCTTTCGAGGAATCAGCCTATCTGTATTCCAGTAACTAGTCGCCGTAAAGGTGTCTCTTATTTGGAGATAATTTTATGACTGAGGGTGCGTAGTGTTATACGTGAAATGTAGGCCTATTTCTTGTAAAAAAGATTTGCCGATTATATGCTTGTTTTGCCAGCTTTATGAGAACTAGTTTCGTTCATCAGAAGTATATAAATCAGTAGGGAGGCCCTTTTGCTTTCAATTTTGTGTCTAGCAATTTCCTTAAAAAATCGTGTCACATTAAATCCTGGAGTTGATTTTCGCCATAAAACACGAACCTTTTAGAATTTTGTGTTGGCGACTAAACTTGTTTCGCAATCGCAGCAAGAAACAACTACTAAATGCATCATAGTGGAGAATCCATCACGGATCGTCACCATCAGCAAAGTTGGAGCGATTGGCGTCTGGGACTTCGAGCTGAGATTGTTGAAGGTGATCGACAAAGTCTTGCTTTGACGCGAATGTGTTAAAGGCCGTTTGCTTTTTCTTGGTGAAAACTTAGAGATTTGTTCGATTTTGACTAGATTCGCCAGAATGTCTTTCTACTGCTCTTCTACATTCAGAAACTGTCAGACATTTTGCAGCTAATCAAAATATAACACCAAGCGCAGGCAATTCGGGTGTTTAGGTTTGACTAGAAAGGGTAGTGCAAAGCTATTAATTTAAATATGAAAATCAAGCAGGTCAGAAAAAAACTTGTTGGTAAATTACGGCTATGATAAGATGTAACGGTTTAGATCCTTTTGTGCGCATGCGTAATATTGTATGCTTCGCGCAAAGGTCGCCAGTTTTGTTGCACAAATGTTTAGAAGAGAAACCAATTAAGGATATTTACTTTCGTTTACCAAGGTCAGAGTTTTGATAACCTGAACAAACCATGTTTTAACTTGAACGCGCAAGCCATGCGTCTTCGTCTTTTTCCCAGGCATACTCGCTAGCGTCTGATGTGTCTGAGGATCAACAAGCAACCACCAGGAGGCGCTTTCACACTTGGGTGACCGACGTTGTGTACATGCGAAACACACAAAAGGTCGTTCTGACAACCAGCAGTAGGGAGATCTACTTCTACGATGTTTCTACTCCAGTATACACAATAGAGTTTTGCCTGTATGGTATGTTGCAAGACATATTAACTGCTACACTGAGCTGTTACGTTGGAGCTGTTTTTGTGCAACTTCGTTGATGATCGTGTTAAATGTTGTGCGCATGCAGTATTTCTAATATTCTCGTTCATAAGTTCTTTAAGTGATATTATTTTGTTTGAAAAAACAAAGCTGTTACTTACTGGACTGAAACATGCGGGCTTTCGAAAACCTGTTTCAGTGGATGCGCTGCTTGCAAATACGAATGCTGTTTCTGCTTCTTCATATTGTCCTGTTACTTTCTCAGCCCTTCCAAACGTACCCATTTGTGCGTATTACTGGTACAACAAGGCTTTCCGCAACGGTCACTCAATGCTACTTTTTGGTGATGATTCCGGCGCCGCACACATCCTGCACTTCCATGCTCCACAGTCTCGCCTCTTTCAAAAGTCTTTCAACCCGCAACAAGGAACTCAGCGAGTTTATTTTAACGTAAGTACGGTTTGCATTAAATCATTGGAAAGATTTTTTCTGTGTGCCATCTTTTATAGCACTTCCACCAGAGTTTTGAAATGAAAAGTTTACTTTTCTTGCAATGTAATTTTTATATGACCAAGTTTAAAACTTACAGTCTTCACAGTCCGCAGCTTTATTTATTGTTTTGAATCATGCTGGGTGTTATTGTTTGAGCAAACTCCTAAGTCGTCTGTATCCGTGTGCTATTACAGTACAAGCTTTTCAACCACACTTTTTGGTACTCAGCATTGTAAAACAACTGATTTGTTTCTTTGCTCTTATCGTTGACTTTTTATGTTTACTGTTTATTTATTTCCAGGAGCTGCGAGAGCACCGACAATACGTTACCTACGAGTTTTGTGGAAATGTTCACGATGACGTCATGCGCAGAATTATGTATATTCCTCAGACAGACGTCATCATTTCATCTTCCGCTTCAAGCAGCACATCAGTGGTTATGATGGACATAAACCGAAAGAAGAAACCTTACGTCTTCAAGATAAATAAGGCAAAATTTTAATAAAACAATGAAAAGTATCGGTTTTATGTTGTCGGTGTTATGTTTCAGTTTTGTTTAGGTCTGTTTCACGACATTTGTTTCGATTTGTTGAAGACTGCTTCACGACACTCGTCTGTTAAGAGCACTTTGACTGGCTCAGTTCTGTTTTGCTGAGCTTATCAAACTCCTGATTGTTTAAGCACCGCATTCTACATTGACTGTGGTACAGGCCCACGGGAAAATAATTTCATCGTTTGGCATGTAAGGTGATACCCTAATATTCGGTTGTGTTTGTTCTCGCAGGGAGCGGAGTGCTTTGATTACAGCAAAGCGTTCAATATTCTGGTAACCGGAAGTTTGGATCATCTCGTGCGCATCTGGAACCCATACGTTGTTGCCCGGCCGATTACCATATTGCAAGGCCACAGCACTGGAATATGTGACATTGTGATCAACGAAACATTTGGTCAGATTATAACATACTCAAAAGATGTTGTAAGTAGTCCTACCAACATATTATTTACTCAGTGCTGCCTTACTGACAAAAACTTCAGAACAGAGAGGTCTTAAGCAGGCCCGTAGCCACGAGCCAGCAACCGGGGCCAGTGCACCCCCAATTATTTTTTGTTCCCCCCAAATTGTGTTGTGCCCAGGAACATTTTTTTAAACACACAGTACAAGGAAAACAAAAATCTTGCCCCCTAAAAATGTATTTTACTCCACCAAACTCTAAAACCTGGCTACAGGCCTGGTCTGAAGTATCTTGTTTACCATTTTCATTTTTGAACAGGGTCTTCTCCTTGACGTAAGTTCAGTGCAAATGGTTTTGCTGTCGCAGCGAAATTATTGAAACTATTTTTTTCGAAGGTCATAAAAGTCTGGGACATCAAAGAGCACCACTGCCTGCAAACATTATGTCCCAAATTTCCAACGTTGCAACCAGGACGTATTCCCGACCACGGTAAGGTTTATCTTCGTAATCTGTTAATTTACAAACAAGATGCTTCAAAGTTAATCTATGCTGTGCTGCTCGAAACTGCGTTTACAAGGGTTTGTAAAGTATTTCTTGCTGCAACTTAATTGCATTTTATCGACGTCGGATTACTGTGTCACCTTCATTATTACGGACACCTGCGCCATATATTTGTAGGGGAGTTTCCTCTTAACCTCTACCTCTCGCCGCATGATGTCATGCTAGTAACGTGCAGTGACAGTTTCGCGGCTTTCAAGTTGGGAAAATTGGAACCCAAAATGGAGGCACCGACAACCCACGACGCTCCGCTATGTAGCGCCGTGTATAACCCTCTCTTCCACCAGGTATGCGCTTGAGCATGTGGCAAAGTGCAGATAGCCGGACATTTTTGGAGATTTCGCATTTCGTGCTGAAACCTGCTATTCTCTTGTCTTTGTTTTTGCAGTTCAAAAAGGCAAATTTTGATCTTAGGAAGGTGGTAATTAGTCGGATACGCTGAAGCTACTACTATTTTGTCCTATAGCTTCTTATAAACCAATTCAAACTGGCAATAGTTTGCATAACTTGGATGTGTGGTCGAATTTGTTTTGGCGTTGGCAATGCTTGGACCGTCGGATGCCCTCAGATGCGGTGGA
>Ga0210059_1016569_pt1 | contig 10622 bp, 4 predicted proteins | sample Ectturendosymbi2_FD_188042 | JGI IMG/M metagenome (GOLD analysis project Ga0210059, IMG submission 188042) | Ecteinascidia turbinata endosymbiont from Florida, USA - Sample 2 (SPAdes) (version 2) | ecosystem: Host-associated > Tunicates > Ascidians > Unclassified | place: Key West, Florida... | reverse complement strand
TATGACGTCAGTCACAAAAAATCCACACCCCCAACCAAAAATTTTTTTTTCGAGTGTAATCTACTAGACTGGCCGATTCTTTTGAGCCATTCAACAGCTCTCTAGCGCAATCGTCGGAGGAGCTAGGGCGTTGGTATGGCAACCGAAAACTGCTGTTTTTTCTGCCGAAATCGAAGTACGAATATATCGTATGCCGGCTCTCAAAGTGTTAAGTGGGCTTTTCTAAAAAAAACAGGGTGGGTTTTTTTGGATCTGTTTTTTTACAACCCTGGAGAGAAGTGTAAATTGAATGTAGTGTGTCAAAAGTTTTTTGAAGGGTGTATACAAAAACCATGTCATGGTTCAAGTCATCTGAAATGAACCAAAATGTGCTCAATTGAACCTGTTTTTTTTTCAGTCATAGACCGAAAGGTTTGGAAATTACTGAAAAAAATTAAGTCATTTAGGTCAGAAAATCTGAAAATATAGGCTAAAAAGCACTGTTACAGTGAGTTTTAACACAACTGTGAGACAAATGACCAAAATGTTTCAGTGACAAAAATGTCTCAGCAAAAACTGACCGAAATGTCTCAATGAAAAAAAAAGATTTGAACCTTTAATATACATCACAATCAGATGCAGAGTGTAACTGCTGTTTGTTCCAGTGATACCCTTGGACCTCATCTTGAATTACAAAAGAGTACTTTTCTGCAAAACCTGCTAAAACAATCGCTGTGTTTGCTGGAAGGTTGTTTTTTCTGAATTTAAAATATTGGACCTGACTTTTGGAAATATAAGGTGCAGTGAGATGATCAATTTTGGAAGCAGCCAGTTCAATAAACTCATCTACTGGAAGTGTGTGTTCAGTCTGGTTCTGTCAGTTGATTCCCATTGTTTAAACACATCATGATCTTCTTGAAAACTTCCATTTGTTCCAAGTTGTAAATTAAAAGACTTTTTTCATGACATTTTGAACAGTGATGCACCATGCAACTTTTATTTGACAAATCACAAACATAAGAAACTACATTCAAAATCACAAGTGTCTTTTCAATACATTTATGTGCTATACTTTTTGCAGACAGTACAAAGCCGGTTCAGATATTGAACAGATGTAATGTTCCCAAACAGTTTACTATGTGGTAAGCAAAGCAGCAGCTCTGAATGATATGTGCTAGGACTTTGTTATATAGCAATAATAGCAAAGCCACAGCAGTGACCACACATCAAGCGAATCAGTCGCAACAATTTATTTGCACAAGGAAACTAGTTTCGTGTTCGACACATCTTCAGTCCTATGCGAAAGTTGACAATGAAACGAAGTTAGAAAAACTACGTACTGTTAAGAACAAAAGTTAAATAATAAAGCTAAAGAACGGCTCCTTAGCTCACTAGACCGATTACAAACTGCTGACTCCGATCGTAAAAACAAGTGTCATATATAACAAAGTCAACTGTCAGCAAAACTGCTGACTCCGATCGTTTTTAATATTAACACCTCTTTGTCTCCATTGCAACTTTTCACGTGGAAATTGTTTGGTGGTAGCATGTAACCAGCTGAAATAATGCTGCAAAGGAAATCATGAGTGAGTGCTTTGACTGTTGTTTCATTGGTGTACTATCAATAACAAAGAGATTGAACCACTTCTTTCATACACTTGACAAATGTTTCGTTTTACGAAAATAGACTGCTGTGCTACTCATTTCAAACAAGTACTTTGCTGGGCGATGCAAGCAATAAAATTTGTATAGCATGAAAGCCAGTCATTGGACAGAGGCACATATTCAACATTGTCTTTTGAGTGATTCTTTCAGTAGCAATTCTCTCTGGTAGTGCTGAGAGCAACGCTGAAGCTGTAGGTTGTCCAGTAGCTGTCCATGGTTTCAGTGAAAAAAGCAGCGAAAAACATACGGTAATTAATAAAGGTTCAAACCTGTTTTTTTGCTGAGACATTTTATTCATTTGTCTCCGAATTACATTAAAACTTGCTGTAACAGTATTCATTAGCCTATATTTTGAGACATTCTGACTGAAATGACTTAATTTTTTCAATCATTTATAACATTTCGGTCTATGATCGAAAAAAAGCAGGTTTAAAGATATGTTCTGCAGTCACAGCTGAGAATGGAATTACAATGGTCTTCGCTTATCGTTTGTCATTGTTGACATGCATGACTGCCTCCAATTTCAAAGCAACAGCACTCATTTTCTTTTATTCAATTGCAGTACACTTCTGAACTTGGCAAAGCATTGATTCATCGATAAGCAGTTTCCAATTAATATAAGGGGCCAGAGAAGCTCTTTGCATTATTTGCAAACTGCTTATTGATGAACGAATGTCTTTCCACGTTCAGAAGTTTGCTGTGATTGAAGAAAAGAAACTCAAAATGAAGCTGGGAGCAAAGCGTGAACATGATTGAAGGCTTCATAGCATTGTAATATTCAAAACGAATTTATGGAAAAACTCACTTTCCAGATTTTTTGTGGAATGAAACATACGGACCGAAAATCTTTGAGGAAACTATGCCCAAGGCTGCGAAGCCATCATAAAAATTACACTACCCTAGCTCTGCAGCTCTTTTCTTCATGAACATAGCTCCAGCTACAGAGGTGTTGGTTTTCATGAGAGTGGCTCTGGCTCCAGAGCTTTCTTTTTTCATAGCATGGCTCCAGCTCTGGCCTCTGTTTGTTTTTTTACACATTTATGTTTTCAATTGTTTTCAAAAAGCTAAATAAAATACTGAATTTGTTTGAGTGGGTCAATCTGGCATTTTTGTACAATCAGCATTGTTACCGTGATAAAATCAGTGAAAAACCAACAAATACCTGTTCAAACAATTCAGAGAACAATTACTAGCAGAAATGTAACTCGCGATAATGGTAATTTGCCATGAACAAATTTTGTAAAGGGAGTTGCTGGTGTTGCTATTAATGCCTGGTGACCTTTGGTTATTTTGTATGACCGGAATCAAGAAAACAGCTGTTCGGAAAACTACATTTATGTCTGAGCAATTAGACACAGTCCAGTCCTAATTAACCCAGTGTCTTGCACTTGTTGCATTGCTTTGCCTGTTGCAGTCTTTGTGATTCCAGCTGAGAGCTTTGCCTGGGCAAACCATGCAAAGTGCGCAAAACACAAAGCTGATTATCTCTCTCATATTTTCTTTCTAACGTGCACACATTTTCATTAACACAAATGCCAAGATGTGTTTAAAAGCCCTTTGTTCGAAGAAATAGTATGGCCTCTAGCAAGAAAATCACCTTTGGCTTTTTTTTAAATAGTGAAAACTTCTGATTTCTTATCTTTTGCACTCACAATAAGCAGTGATGACTCGCCAAGTAAAGCACAATTTAACCTGCAAAGGAGAAAATAAGACTACTGGCTACCATGCTGAAAACATAAAATTTGTTTCCACCAGGGTTGATTGATTTAAATTTAAATCAAGCAATAAAAATCATGATTTAAATTAAAGAATAAAAATTAAAAAAATCGTGTCATTTTAGAGCTTTTTGTGATGTGCATGACACATTTACTTAGCATTCTAATAGGTTTTCATTCTAATTGGACTTTGTATGAGTGTAGATGGCAAAGAGTTTTTATGACGACACATGTTAAAACCACTTGAAGTTATATCAACCATAGCAACAGAGAGGTGACAGATTTTATGTCAGTTAACTGCAAAAATTACATGTGGACTGAAATCGCTAACCTTTGCAGATTCAAAAGTAATGACTGTTGGAATGCCACAAGTTTGAAAGTGTAAACTGGCAGAAAGCGAAAGTTCCATTTAAATTCCATTAAATATGAAGGCTGTTGACTGGAAATATAGTTATAGAACATATTTTTGATTCATGAAACAGATATATTATCATCATAGGTTTAACATTTGATGCCTGTATGCCATGAGTGTCAATTAAATTACGAACTTGCAGTTTCAGTATTGGCATTTAAATAAATATTTCATTTTGTACACCGGGACTGGCGTTATGAACTTATTTGCATTAAGGGATATTACATCAGCACAAAAAAGTTTGAATGAATGTTCAGCCATTTCTGTCAGGATTGATTGATTTAAATCATTTCATTTAAACCAGTGATAAAATCAAGCAAAAAATCACATGCAGTTTTGAAATTTTCAGTCATTTGTATGACACATTTTATTGGTATTCTAATTGGTTTCACTTATTGTTGAAGAAGGCAGACTTCTTATGACAACACAAATTATAAAAGCAAAGCAATTAAAGTTTTATCAAACATACCAACTGTGAGGTCACAGTTCTATGCCAACTAACTGCAAAAATGATATGTGGGCTGAAATAACTAACATTTGCAGACTCAGAATGCCACAAGTGTGAAAGTGTAAACTGGCATAAAGCAGGCCTCCAGGCAGGTTAGGAGGGCAAAATAACCTGTGAGAGGGGCAAGATTTTTTTTTTATTATCGTTTATGTTTAAAACAAACTTTTCTTCTGGGCACAACAAAATTTAGGGATACCGCCCCTGAATGCCCCCATGGCTACGGGCCTGGCTTAAAGTAAAACTTACATCTAAATTCCAGCAAATATGTAGGCTGTTGACTGTAGAAATAGTAGTTTTAAAACATATTATTGATTCGGATTAATAATACATATATTATAGGTTTACTATTTTATGCATGTAATTTATATTTCGTTTTGTACACTGGTGCTGGTGTTATGAATTGATTTGCTTTAAGTGTGGTGAATAAGTGCAAAGTATTTTTGAATGAAAGTTCAGCTGAACTCTAGTTACTGTACAAGAAGAAACAATGCACAAAAAGTTACATTAAAACAAACTTTTTAGAATTAAAAATGACTGCTTGTGAGGTGAACACTGCCTGAACAGATTAAATCAAAAAAATCCGATTTAAATAAAAAAATCTGATTTAAATTAAAAAAATCCATTTTTTTTATTTTTTGAAAAAATCATGATTTTTATCAACCCTGGTTTCCACAAATGAAAACCTCAAGAAAAGTCCACATTTGTTTATATTGCATTTTTATAACCTCCTGCAAATGCACTGCCATGCAAAGCAATTCTAATGTGCTACCAATTAGTTACCACTTTCATGTTACGATGCTGCTAATGAACGTAATGTTTCCTAGTGAACTTTGCCAGTAATCTATTAAACCTTCGCTGGAAAGCCTCATGGTATAAATTTCTATTTTACAATGACATGCAGTGCATTTCACACTTTAGATCTGCAACAGTATCATATCTGAATCATACTTGCTGCTATCATCATGAGTTTAATTATACACTAGCACAGACCCGGTTTCAACGTTCTCGCTAAAGAGTAAGATGTTGAGGTAGTTAACTTTTTTTCTACAAGTAACACCATGCCTGTCCAGCTACAATGCCACATCCTTAGTGATGATTAAACCAAAGAAACATCAATGACTCACAGATCCATTGTCTCGGACTGGTGTCGTAACTCGTAATAATCGTATTTAGCGTGTTATAAAGAGCATTGTTATAGGCAAAGTAAGTCTAGTTTACAGTCAATTTGGCAAAACTGTTAGCAGGCTATCCAGGAAGCGACCCGCAGCCTTGAAATGATGTTTTGTGATTCATTTGATTATAACTGCTCATGTGTTGTTTGTTAAAGCTAGATTGTGCTACAGAGTCACTAGTGTTTTGTGGTTTTGAGTCTTTTGGAGGATCATTACACTTGCAAAACGACAGGTGGACAACAGTACGAAAATATATATTCACTGTCTAAAAAACATTTGTGACATTCAGTAAACAAACTTTAGCCTTGCAGCAAGCTTCTGAGGAATCTGCCTGCTTTCTGCTTCCATTCTTCTGCGACGATTAAAACTTGTAAGCGTGTCTATTTTTCATAGTTAAAGGCCACAAAGATGGCGGCAAGTAAATCAGTCACAGTTTATTGACGGGGAAACTAGTTTCGCGTTTTCCAACGCATCATCAGTCCTGTAAATGTAAGAAAATCTTACAGGCTAAATGTTGGCACTTAAAAACAAGCAAAGAAAAACACACGAACTGTGGCTAGTTGCAACAACATTACTAAAAAATTTTTTTGAAGCTATAATGCTGACTTTCCCAGAGCCTCATAAACCAGTCACTGCTAAGAAAATCTGCGTTTGGCAGCGGTCTAACAAAGACACTTTTCCTCTGGAGATAACACATGTGCGCGATGATGAGTGCCAGAGAGAAGCCATGCGATTTAAACAGAGCGTAACAGTTCACGAAAAATCAAGAAAGGCAGAGCCTTTCAACGTACATTGGAAGCGTGCAATGAAGCTAATTTTTAGTTATTCCTTGTTCCAAACACAACTTCTTTGATGGTTTGACAGATTGTCAATTCTCCCTTTTCCTGTTTCATAGTTCTTTCAGTAAATGCGGAAAACAGTAGTGTCATGGATTCTCTCAACGGATCGAGGACAGTAAACAGACTTTAGCCTTGTGGCAAGCTTCTGAGGAATCTGCCTGCTTTCTGCTTTCATTCTTCTGTGATGATTAAAACTTGCAAGCGTATCTATTTTCCATAGTTAAAGGCCACAAAGATGGCGGCAAGTAAGTCAGTCACAGTTTATTGACGGGGAATCTAGTTTCTCAACGCATCATCAGTCCTGTAAATGTAAGACAAATCTTACAGGCGAAATGTTGGCACATGAAAACAGGTAAAGAAAAACACACAAACTGTGGCTAGTTGCAACGACATACAAAGCACAGAAAGCTTCAAAACAGCATATGATTTTTCATTTTTTAAATTTTATCGCTGATTTGAATTCAATGATTTAAATCTATCAACCCTGATTAGAAATAGCTGAACTTTCATTCAGACTTTTTCACGCTTATGCAGTATCCCTTAGTGCAAATAAGTTTATAACACCAGTACCAGTGCACGAAATGAAACATTTATTGAAATGCCAATACTGAAACTGCCAGTTTAGTAATTTCATTGACACTCATGGCATACATGCATAAAATGTTAAAAACCTATAATAATAATATACCTGTTTTGTGAATCGAAAATATGTTCTATGACTACGTTTACAGTCAACAGCCTTCATATTTGATGGAATTTAAATGCAACTTTCACCTTTCGCTAGTCCACACTTTTGAACTTGTGGCATTCTAACAGTTATGACTTCTGAATCTGCAAGGGTTAGTGATTTCAGTCTACATGTAATTTTTACAGTTTAATGAGATCCAATTTGTGACCTCACAGTTGCTATGATTGATAAAACGCAGAAGTGGTTTAACTTGTATCATCATAAAAACTCATTGCTTTCTACACTATTACTGTATAAGCCATGTGAAAACATATTAGAATGCTAATTAAATGTGTCATAGAATTCACACAAAGCTCTAAAACAACATTTTTTTATTTTTATTGCTTGATTTAAATGAAATGATTTAAACCAATCAACCCTGCTTGCATAATATGGTATTGAATATCTTCGTTTTGCGATTCCCTCACTTCCTGCATGTGGCAACTCAAAATTCCAAAGATCTGGAGAAGAGCACTTAGTTGCGATCCCTAAGCCGGAAAAGCCACTGGGAGACCCAAAGAGCTACTGCCCTATACCTCTGCTGTGTGTCCCCTTTAATATCCTCGAGAGACTCAACTATGCCTGTGTCGAACTAATCGTCGACCACTGCTCCCAGGCAGGCTTTTGACATGGGAGGTCGGCCGTACACCAGGTCACCCTGCTGACACAGGACATCAATGGTAGTTTTTCTGCTAAGAAAGCCATAGCTGTGTTTGTCGATCTCACAGCACCCTACGATACCGTATGGCACATGTGTCGAACTGGTGACCCGTGAACATAATGTGGCCCGCCACATCTTCGCATGTGACTTTGCAAAGCTTAAGTTTTAAGCCTCAGCCTGCTTATTTTTATGGAACAGTAGTGGTGTATACCTGTTTGCAAAGGTGAACGATGTTCTTTGCCATGTTATAACTTTGCTATTTTAGTCATCTTGCTGACCTAACATCTCTCTTTAGAAAAGTTATTCAGTTTTAAGGCTACTTTCACTACAATATAATTATTATTATGTCACAGAGATGCTGTTTAAGCATTAGTGTAGCGTAGATGATTGTGGTTAATGCTGTTACAACTGGCCCTTTGAGGGCAACCATAATGCTGGTATGGCCTCAGTAAAAATGAGTTTGACACCCCTGAATGGAATCATGCCCTCACCTGCAACTGCTACCTGATAGACACATGGTCATGGAGATGGTTGGCAATTGCAGCTTCACCCTTACCACCGCAACGGAGATCGGAGCAGGTTACAACTCCTCAAGAACGGCGTCCCACAGAAATCTGTCCTGGCATTCCTTCTCTTAAAAATGTACACCTCTGATCTGCCAACCATCATCTCCAGAGAGTATGGATATGCTGACGATTTAGCAATCATTCATGCTGATGTAGATTGGCAGGCAGTGGAAGGCAACCATAGGTGAATACCTCCATACCTGAAAGCTAAAACTGAGCACTACATAAACGGTGCCGTCAGCCTTCCATTTTAACAAGGAAGCTGAAAGTCAACTGCAACAATGAAATCCTGCCCTGAGCCCAAATACCTCGGGGTAACATTGGACAGGATGCTCATGTATCGCTGACACCTTGAGTCACTTTGCAAGAAGATGACGTCATGCTCTTGAGGTGGCGTGCTGGCTTGGGTCGAGCTGCTGGAGCAACAATGTTGTGCACTGCCATCTTAGCCGTTGTGCATTCAACAGCAGAACACTACTCTCCTGTCTGGCATCACAGTGCTCACACCTGCCTTACTGACACTGCGAATTGTGGCTCGATGCCTGCATCCAACCTGCCATGTTTTGTCGCAATGGAGCCACACTGTCTCTATCACGCTGTGCCAGGTTGGTCACCTGCTCCACTTAGCGCTCGCATGTCCATCAGGTGCAAATGCATGGCACCTCAAATCGAGACACCCATTTGTACCCACCGCACAACAACTTATCAGTTTATCTGACAGCAACAACATATTTACGGCACAATGGGTGGATCACCAATGGAATGTGGAGTGGGCGGACAACCCTACAAGACACTGCACTTTCATCCCTGACACCGGCACCCACCCCCTTGGAATGACCCACCCAAAACAGCCGGGGTCCGGCTTAACCGTCTCAGAACAAACTGACGACTGTGTTGCCCTCCAGTGTCCTATCCAATGATACTGCACAACCTGACAGTTTTTGACAATGAGACAATTGAATGGCTGCTGAACATCTGCCCTGAGATCTAGTGCAGTCTAGCAGTGGTTATGAAGAATTGTCTCAAAAGAAGAAATTTTTTAGTCATAATTTTACTAAATAAATGCTAGAAACAAGTAAGTTGACATTTTGACATTTCACTCTTGTTCTCAACATAATCATCAATTTTGTAAATAGTTTTTATTTTTACATCATATGTGCCATCCACTTACTGGCATGGCTACCCACAAATTGAATAGAAACGATCTCGGGGCAGGTGTTATGCAGCCTTTCAATTGTTTCATTGTCCAGAGCCGTTAGGTCATGCAGTCCATGGGGATGTCGGTGGATTGGACATGGGAGGATGAGTGAAACGGCAGTTTGTTCTTCTGCGCCACACTCCCCGGCCGCAGAGAGGCTATGCCCCATTTCTGCAAGCAGGAGCGGAAACGTCCGACGCTGGTGCAAAGGCGGTTAAGCTGAACATATGCTGCTCTTGGCAAGGCCATTCCAGGAAGGGTGGGTGCTGGGTCAGGGATGAAAGCATGAAGTCTTGGCAGTGTTGGCCATCCACTCTGCATTCCCTCGGTGATCCACCCAGTGTACCGCACTTCGGTTGTTGTCAGATGAGCTGATCAGTTGTTGTGTGGCAGGTACAAATGCATGTCTCAATTTGAGATGCCATGCAATCCCACTCGATGGATTGGTGAGCGCTGAGTGGAGGAGATGTCCAGGGTCCATGGGAATGGCGTGCTAGAGACAGTGTGGCTCCTCTACGACGAAGCTTAGCAGGTTGGATGACTGAGACTAGGAAGGTTGTCCGCTGGTGTAGGACGCAGACATCCAGTCACAATTCACAAAGCATCTTTGATGGCAGGGTCAATGATGTGTGTGTGTGGTTGTGTACTGCGGCACCAGGCAGGAGCGTAGTCCTCGGCTGTTGAATGGACATTGTAATAGATTAAACAGATGACTCAAAAGTGAGCTTTATTTAACTTAACTGCAAATGAATAAACAAAAGAGTTGTACACAACATACAAGCAACTGAAGTGATGCTATGCGCTCTCAGTCAACAGACAACGGAATGACTAACCAACAGAGACCAAGAGCGCAATCAATCTGACAAGGCGAGGCCACCAGGCGCGTTCGATAACAGAAACATCCGCCCTCACTACAACGATTGCTAAAATAAAGGCAACAGTACAATCATTCATATGTCAATCGATCGGGTGCTCGCCTATGTCAAGTCGGACGGCGTAGCCCTTCGCTTGCATGTGGACGATCATTAGTTTGCTCAACAGTTTCCTTGCAAGAGTTGGCAGAGTCTTGCACTTTCTCACTCTCGTCATTTTTGTCGGAGTCTTTATTAATCGAAGAATCACTGGGCACGAATGTGGTAGGTGCTTCAGCATCGATCTCCTCATGGTCGCGTCCGACAGG
>Ga0210059_1016568_pt1 | contig 10622 bp, 5 predicted proteins | sample Ectturendosymbi2_FD_188042 | JGI IMG/M metagenome (GOLD analysis project Ga0210059, IMG submission 188042) | Ecteinascidia turbinata endosymbiont from Florida, USA - Sample 2 (SPAdes) (version 2) | ecosystem: Host-associated > Tunicates > Ascidians > Unclassified | place: Key West, Florida... | reverse complement strand
CTGATAGTACTGACCACGTGACGTGCAGCCACACTCGCTGAGTGGAACACAATCCGATCCCGACAACACAAAGCCGTCGTTGCAAGTGCAGCCTGCAAAGAAGATATCGATTTAACATTCAGACGAAAAGCGAGAGATAACTAGCGACAAAACCACCGCATGCGTGTACTTCTCCACCTGATCTTAAATGTAAACAGATCAGGGTAACGCATAAATAAAAACTCTTATGAAAATTGTAAAACACTTTAAAATATCTTGGAAACAATGCAAATATGTATCATTGTATTTTCAAATTTATTATGTTTCAGCAAAACGTTGGTGTTTTTGCACAAAATGAAACATGTTCATCTGCTACTTTATGCCTCGATTCTGCTGCCATACCTGCCACTTTTGGTTTGTTGCACCTTGGGGCTATATCGGGAAATTGACAGGTGTTCGGACATGAGTTAGCTTCCGGTTCGTAGTGAGCGTTGGGCTGACAATCGGGCACTGAAATGCAACCACATAAACTGCTGCAACAGCTGTTTGTGTGTTTTTTTTTCGGAAGAGATACTAACTTAACCTGTTCCTGTTGCTTTTCTCCAGTCGCAAATGCTGATACCACGTTGTTGACACTTGTCGGCATAATCTGCAAGGGCTTGTTCTAGGGCCTGTTTCGCTCCTTCAGTGACGCACATGTCGAAGACGCAGTTCTACACAAGAGATACATTGTGCTAACCACAGGCAAAACGTTTAGCGTTAAAAAGATCAGCGGCGTATTAGTCAATCGTAGAATTCTTGCAGGAATGCGGAAGCCGGTGTGCGGATCATTTCCTGATCGTCAAACAAACGCTTCACCCGAAAAATCTAAGGTGGTGAATTCAGCTCATTTGTTGATGCCTTGGATGCATTCATGATACAGATTATTGCTTCTGCCTTGACTAACTCAGGCTACTTTGCTAGTTCACTAGTAAGATAAAGGAGATTCTGAAAACCTATCAAGGAAGACAATCTTACTTTTCACATGGCAAAAAACGGAGATTAAAAAAGGAAATGGAAATGCACTCCAAGTACTGATTATGAAGTTCGTAATTCTTCAGTGAAAAAACAACGTATGTAAAAACATTTTAGTCAACTGCACATCGGCTTCAGCATTGCATACCAAATTTTATTTCTGCAAATTTTAGATTTTATAAACCAAAATCACGGTGTGATCATTAACGAAAAAACGTTTTGTCACTCGGAACAATCGGACTTGATTAAACAACGTCCGAGCAATCAAACGTACACAATCTGAACATACTTTGTGGATTGAGCTAATATGCTCACATCTGGGCTTTATTCACGTAAACAGATGCTGGATCACATGCACTTCTATTAAAACCCCACTAAAAAAGTTTTGTTTTTGCAGGAGTTGTTTTGCTCATGACACTCTTGTCAGGCGCTGCAGCTTAAGTGTACACAGTACACAGGGCACCAGAAAATACCGAGATGAAAAACATATAAGTTAGCATTGTTGATAATGCACAGCAGTGGTTCCCAACCTTTTTTGATACATTCCTTCCTTTGCTCATTTTGGAACTTTTCATTTCTTCCCTATGGAATTTTCATTCCTCCTCTGTTCGGGTTCGTAGGCTAGTATTAACTATTACCTACAATTGGGACAATGGTCCTTATTGACGACAATGACTTGATTGATAAAAGTGGGACAACAATTTTTCGTTGTCAAATGATGGCATTAAATTTGTCAACAAAAACATGTGATAGTGTACTAAATGACTTACAGATATGAAGTGATATAACTAATTGAAAGAGCCAATGTCAATTGAAAAAAGAAGTGCAACACTTACAATGAATAGGTACCTTAACCACAAAGTAGAAATTCCTCCCTGAACTCATGAAATTCCTCCCTGGGGAGGAATTCCTCCCCGGTTGGGAACCACTGAAGTATAGAGAGTGGCCTAGCATTAATGCCCAGAAAAAAAAATCAACCACACAAAGGTGAGTTTAAAATGGTGAGTTTAAAATGTTCAAACAATAAAATGCAAGACGCCGTCTTTAGGCTTTTGTTTCAGAAACCTACGTATTTTGTGTCACGTCACTTTTCTCACTTTATCAACTTATCTCTCCCAGGTCGCAGAACCAGGTGAGGAGGTCGGGGTGTTTCTTCTATCCTTCTGCCTTGGTGACAAGCGCAAAAAAATCTGACGAGTTTTTAAAAAATGCAGAGGCGAGGAACTATTTTGAGTTGCGCCAAGTGAAGACTGAATATATTTGGGAACCCATGATTTGTAAAATCAACCTTGCCAAGTAGTTCTAAACTTCAAGACGCTATGCTTTTGCAAGCTCATTTTTAAATGTAAAATAATGCTGTCTTAGATTACTTTTACTTAAGGTAAAAAATGACGAACTGAATGTAGACAAGTGCTATATTTTATTACAAAAAATGAGATTGTAAAAGACACGACACGTTAATGAAACGCAGATTGATGCAATATGCGCAATTGCATCAGGGTGTCTAAAAACTTTAAACTGTACCGCAACATTTTTACTGTGCTTCATTTACCTAGTTTTGTTGGGGACAATTTAGAAGTTTGGAATTTTGCAACAAGGCCCTGTTTTCTCTCTTGTGCCTTTTCCTCTCGTATTTTGCACAACTACACCGATGTTGCTGAACTGACTGCAGAAGTATGAAATCAAACTGTATTGTGGTTATTTGTATATCAGCTTCTCTGACTGCCTTAGTTTAGGTTATTTACATTCCAGACCTAACTGCTCCAAAAAGCGCGAAACACATGAATGCAATAATTAAGTCATATCCGAAACAAAAGCGACTGCTGCAAGCACATTTTGTCTGTGGTTTTCTTTGATCGATAGTTTTGTATGACCATAACATGTTACCGCACAGTGATGGCGAAGTTTGTTCTTGTTACTTTCTAAAATTGATATCCATTACTTTCCGTCCAATAACCCCTCCAGCATCGAGTGCTTGCTTCAGGTTAATCTTTAAGTGCTCATGATCTTTTAGGTATGAAACGTTCTTAACAATAATACGTTGAGATATACCAAGATGGTGATTGAACGTTGCAGAACAGGCCAATAAATGCAACTCAACCGGTTGCAAGCATAACACGCGCTAAGCAATGCCCACTCATTTAATGGAGGTTTGCCATACCTGTGGCCTTTGATAAAAAATTACGCAGCCATGCACATGTAAATTTGAAACATAAATTATAGGGGGTGTGCATTAACAAACACTCTTTGTCTGCTGTATGATGATACTTACAGTAGTAGAACGAGGCCAAACAGACATGTGGAAGCAAACTAGGCTCAGTGTGTGGAAGATGAACGGAAGTAATACAAAAACAAAACTATCTTTAACTCCCTGTTTTTTCCAGGGACGTAATTCACAAAACTAAACGTAATGCGGCCGGAAATAGCGGAAATCTTGCGCACCACTGAAACGTCTTTCGTGTTTGGTGAACTTCGTGTTGTTTTAACACAATAGAAGTACCACAATTTTTTTCTATGGCCACTTCAAGTTCTTATGTAAGAAAACAAGCTTGTCTTTTAAACTGATGATTTGGCAAGATAAAAGCTATTTGTTCACTTTTCATTACATAGTTCAAGCGATTCGTGTTCCGCAGTGTTATCACTCTTGTTGTGGCTCTCAGTGGGAGTGTCACTCGCATCGGAAAGAATGCTAAGTCTGCAAGTGCAACGGTGAAACAACAATAGAGTTTCCAGTTCGACCAGGTTCACTCTGTTGTTGCTTGTGCGCAGCTCCATTTTTGATGTACTTCCCGACGGCGCGATCTAGCGGAGATGAACATGGATTTGGATTTGAATCCTGCGGATTTTCAGCTTTATAACGTATTTTTATTTGATTTGGATATTATAAATTCTACTTCACCGGATTCGGATTGGATTTGATGATCTTGTTTTGAACTTCTTCGCAACTTTCAGTTCTGGTTCTGAACTGTAGATTAGTGCATTTAATTTGTAAGTTTGCTTCAGTGTGTTGCGGCTGACTTGGTGACCCGCAACATAAACACCGAATCCAAAGGGAGTCCGAAAATCCCGCTAGCCATGATTCAAACCACAATACAGCAAGAACCGGTGGTGACCTTGCCGCTCTGCGACATCGGCTTAACAACGACTCATCTCCAGCCGACCTTTCAGACCTGGAAATGCAGCATATTTTTTTCTCACGCAAAGATGATGACACAGCACGATTCGAGACTGGAGCGTCGACAACACCAAAAGAACCAACGACCAATCATAACGCCTGGAGTCTCATCGTCGCCTATTTTGAATATTCAAACATGGCGCGAATTTGCACAAAACTTTATCTCCAGGAATTCGCCACCAACCGTCGATCATTCAAATTATAAAGAAGAAACCCACAGCCAACGTTCGATGAGTGGAAACCAATCAACGAACGCTGCTTATAGTACCAGGAGAAATTGTATAATAAAAATTACCAGGAGGAAAGCGTGCACGTCTGTCTTTTTCCAGAACTTCAGCGCGATTCTTAACTCTTTAAAATTGCCCACTGATGAACGCAGTAACGTACCAACTAATGTGCCGAGCGTTTGTTTAAGATTAAGCTTGACAGGAAGAAGCGGCGGAGACCGTGTTTCCCGCTGACATTCGGAAGGACTTCCATTGCTACACTCTGCAAGTGGGGTCGGGCTCGCCTGGACAAACGGTGATTGAGCTCCCGACTTGTAGCGAAACTGTGGCGATAACCGTGGCAATGGAACGGCTTTTTGGTGTCTTTCGAGCGGCGTGAGTAAAACTGCCGGGTCGCCAAACGGAGATGCTGAAGGTAAAAGCATCGAGACTCGGTATGTCTTTGACCCAGAACGAGCAAAGACATGTCGAGCAACTCCTTATCGATGCTTGACGGGCATCTCACCGATGGGCGAGAGCCCCGCAGGCATTAAGAACGACGAAGTGGTCGTCGAAGGACCACGATCGTATAGGCTACACATGAAAGTTCTTCCTGGTTTCTCAGAAAACTCTGTTAAACAATCTTCAGCTTTTTACTGTTGTGTTTCTTCTTCTGAAGGCTTAGCCAGGCGAAACAAATGATATCATGAACCCTGAAATAAAATAAAACTCGTGGTTTCTTATGTCTTTTTGTCTCGAAAAAGTGTTTGCGCAATCATAAGCTTCCCTTCGGTTTTTGTGTATGTTTTAAGCTTTCTGACAACTGAACGAATGAAATACTTATGCAGTGAGAAACTGTTAAAACCGTTGGCTCTGATTAATGTGTTGATTTTGGTCTGGTAGTTCATTTTCTCATGTCGTCAATTCAGCTGTTAGGTCACAGTATGGGACGACTTTACTCCTGGGTTTTTCATGCGCCGGAAGTCCTATTGAGGGCAGGTACTCGCTTAGTGGGATCAGTGGTGTTCGCCTTGGTGCTAAAAACTCAACGTCAGGGTACGACCTAATAAGTGGAGCTTCAGACATTCATCGAAATTGTGCATCGTGTTTGTTGATATTTGGAGCATTGGCACATTATCCAGTGATGCAAGGTACGGGCCTGCTTTCTTTATGTATCATGTCATCAAACTTAAGGAAATCGTGTGACTTTCGATGATTCCGTCCCTTTTCTTGACCCATAACCATTATAGTGCAGTGTTTTATATATGTGTAGTCTGGTGCTAATGATTCGCTTGTGCCGTATACTGTACCAGGTAAATTTTCTCATTTGATATCTTACACTTTATAACAGAGCTCATTGCATTTGATTGCTGATGCTAGTAGTGCTTACCTTGAAGTCTTTGAAGTGTCAACTATTATTGTGTTGTGAGCCAAAAGTAGAGCATACGTTAATTTGAGTTTGTTTTGAAGGTATTTTTTGGTAACATCTATTTTGATTTATGAGTAGGACAACCAAAAGTCAATAAAGTCAAAGCTTTTTGCCGTTTTAAAAGTTTATGAAACGTCCACAAACCAAATTTCACGCTGATACCATATGAGCGACTCCAATGTTATTAGGTCAAAAAAGTCAAAATTTATCGTCAGGTCAAAATTTCTTGCAGCACAGTTTTTTCTCATTATCGATATTATATAAAAACTATAACAGCAGGCATTGACATTTTTTGCCAGTTAGGTTGAAATTCTGACATAATACTGGTTGTTTTGCCATTTCTGACGTTATAATGTTGTTTTGTCAACTACTGGACGATTGAAAGTACGCTAAACGTGTTAGCACTTGATGTTGAAGTATAACAATGCAGAACCTTCTCAGTGACGGCAGGAGATTTGTTGCCACTGGATATTTCTATTGTGTGTCTGGATTGATTTTTGTCTACGGTTTGTTACTTATAGTTTCGTTAGGTCTTTCACACTTTTGATTTTTGTGTCATTTCAACACAAAAAAGATTTTTAACTTGTCGGTTTGATTCTTAATGTATACTCTGTATTTCGCGTTTCAATTGCAAATGCAGGAAATTGATAGGTAAAAAATAGTCAAAATTTCTTTATTATAAAGTCGAAATTTTACGTTATTAGATCAAAAAATTGGTTGCCCTACTTATGACGCAAACGCTGCGCTGGGGCTATTATGCCTTTAGCAGAAGTTGGTTGGTAGGATTTTGGATTTAAACAGGATTTGGATTTTGAAACTGTCAGCTTATCGGATTCGGATTGGAGTTTAAAATGGAATTGTTGTATTGGACTTGGATTTGAAAAACCTAAGTCCTTTCATCTCTACGCTCTAGGAATGCGGCTTGCTGCGCCATCACAACTCCTTAAGAAAAGTGATATCGCAAACCATAGCCTTTCTTTTCCAGTGTAGTGATTCCCGTATAACTGGGCATGCAGTAGATTCAGGGCAATGCCTCTTCCACACAAATTTTCCCGCAGCAACGCCTTTCCCTGGTATTGCAAAGATGCTGTGTAAATGGCACGGCCGGTTTGTCCAATGGTACAATTTGGGCGATTACTATATCATGAAATGCAAAAAATTGATCAGATCGCACGGAGCGCGTTGTGGTTTTTGACAGACGAGCCCGTATGAAAAATTCGAGACAGTTTCCGCCATCACCTGTCCATAAGTGGAGACCCCACTTTGCGCCCGCTACTCATCACAGTGCAGAGTACTTCTATTCTGGGACACTTGAACTCTGGAATATTTGAAAATCACGCGTAAACAGCAATCTTGCCATAAGATAGTCTCTGGAAACTACAGTAGAACATTACTTCACTCGCAGGAAAACAGCACGAACTGGTCGAGCAAGCCAAACGATATTCCCTTGAATATGGATGGTTGGCATCTTGTCGACTAAGCGTCGTGACTCTAATGCTGTTGAGCTGGGCAATGGGTGGAAACTCTTCATTCCAGCCGGAAATAAGTGCACAGGCTGGGGTGGTGATATTTGTAATCCTTAAGCTGGCAAGCTCACCAGTGGATTTTATTAGGAGGATGGGTGTGCATATTAAGGTTTAAGTTGTAGCACCTCCTGTCTGCGTTTCATACGTATCAGTACTCGAACCAACCTCAGGGACACAGTAACAGGAATTCGTGGAAAAAATAGTGAGGCGCTGTGAAGGGTTGAAGCTATAAACGTTTCTTTTGGGAGACTTTAGTGCATACGTTGTGAACGATACTAGGACGTGGAAAGGCGTGTTGGCCAATGCAGTGATTCTGACAAAAATGATAACGCGAAGTTCCTACTGCGATTGTGCAGTGACAACGCAATGCGCAACGTATACAGTTTCTTCCAAAACGTAAATTTGCACAAGAACATTTGGCGCAGAAATTCGTTGAATCAACAGCCACTCATTGATTTCTACATCGTTTCACTTGTTCCAATCAATGCTGGACGTTCGTGTCAATAACGACGCAGAACTGTCGACCGATCTCCACCTGGCAGGGCCGGATTAAATGAACGCGAGGCTCCGGGCAAAGTTGTGAGCGCGAGGCCCCCTAAACGCTTTGCGCAACTGCGTAGCGTTTAACATGCCCTCGTTTCAACTTTGCAGAAGCACAGGTCAAAAACGTCAAAACTGATAAGATTTGGCAGCCTACACTTCAGAGACAATTGGGGGTGGCCATGTACGGCGGTTCGTATGCGGTTAATTTGTTCAAACATGCAATGATGAGATTGCAGGTCGCTCATGTCCGCTCCTTTGCCTGCAGAAACAAGTTGCGGAACTTGCTAGCGGATTGTTCGACAGTTGGTCTTTGTTGCGTAACAATAGTACGGCAATAAATTCTCAAACGTTCACTTCAAGTTACGGCAGGGGCTTAGTAGGCGTTTGCCCGCATGTGACCAGCGCTCCAGCTGCGGGTTTTTCCACACAGATCTACTTTTTTAGTCGACGTAGGTGTCTAAGCTTCATCATGAAAAATCGCTTTAAATCTGAGTTTTTTGAAGTGATAAATTCATCAGCAACTTACAATGTGTTCAATAATAATATAAAGTTGACTTTGCATTACAGGTGAGAAAGTACGCTTATCGGATGAAGCAGAACGCGTGGAATCGGTTTCATGTCCTCATATAAGATCATTGCTGGGGTCATATATAGAATGTTATTATCTAATGCCAATTGAAGAAACTGGTGAAACAAGGGTTACGACTGATTGTTTAAATTTTGATGTTTCGCTATGCATGCACTTTAAAAAACAAATTTTAATCAGATGAAGCAGGCATTGGGAATATATTTTTTGTGGAATTTTAGATCCCGCTGCAGTTTAAGATTGCACAAAATTTCTTAGTTTAATAACAAATGTACTCCTACAATTAGTGAGAGATGCCATCAACGGGATATGTTACCAGCGTTATGAAAAGCGTCTTGAGCAACAAATCAGGTCGTCGAAAATGTTAGTTTGCGTTGCAGAAAAAAATTTGGAAGAGGAACTATAATTTAATCAGTATTCGATTATCTTTTCAATGCAAGTAAGCACACTCATATGTTTTTGTTTGTAACATAACCTCTATGGGTTTTTATTGTACGAATACGTTTTTTTTGGTGTGCATTCTGGGTTTATTTGAAATCACTGAATGGGAACCCTACATGTGAGTGTTGAACACAGATATCTTGACAGGTAATGCAGCGAGACAGTGGCACTGCTGATAGCGGTAAGGCACGTATAGTTTTATACTGTGTGAAAAGAAGTATGAGTAAATCTGTAGCAGTGCTTCTACAAGTTTGAAAAATTCATTGTTAGTGTGAGACTGTGATCAACGTGACTGAGTGAATTGCTCAACAAAACGACTCTTATGCAGGCTGCTTTTCACACAGTACAAAAATACGTGGCTTGTTAGAATGCGTCTATCCAGACTTGTGGGAATACGTCTTTATCGTTAAGGTTTAGTTCTGACTTCTTAGTGAGCACTAAGTGCAAAGCTATATTTGCTATGGCGAGTTTTCGTAATTCATCTACTCAGGTTTTTTAAACCTGCGTGGTGTTCTAACTTTAGCAAGTTGTCCGATAGTCTTGCCAGCATATAATTCTACTTCTCATTGCTTGAAAAAGTTTTGCGAGCGCGCCGAACTTTCTTGTTTTTTCACCGCTCATGTTGTTCTGGTCGTTAATGATTCTTAAATTATGTCTTTTTGTAGAAAGTGCCCGAAAAATGGATATTAGGCATCTTATTAAAAGAAAAAGCATTTCTGATATACCCAAAGTGTTGAAAACATTTCAGACAAAAGATTGAGAATTGAGGTTCAACCAGCACAGACTAATGGGGTAGAAAGGGTAAAGCGTTTTGTGAAGGTCCATTTGCATTACATCGTCAGTTACCTGAAAAGGACAAGCAAAATTTCAACGTTGCCCTCCAGGAAAATTTCTACGGACGCCCATGGCTGCACTGATTTCGATCTAATTCTTGGTTCACAAAGCGTGGTGCTTTTTGATTCATTAAGTGACTCAAAAACGATAAATGCCAAAGTTGTCAGTTTCCTTGACCGATACACTAAACGCAGTAATCAAAAACCTATACAATTTGACGTGTTGTGAACAATCTAAAAACCTGAAAAAACAGTAAAGGAATGTTTTGATATTCAACCCCAAAAGCGTGAGGTCCCGAGCATTTGCCTGGCTTGCCCAATGGTTAATCCGTCCCTGCCACCTGGTGATCCGCAACTTACGTCTGGAAAAACCAAAAGGGGAGGCCGTGGCAGACAAATCAGTAAGAAATGCCTTTGCAGACAGTGCATCGTCCTTGTTACAAGAGATTCCGAAATGCATAAAGGACACAGGCGAGAAGTGGCAGCTGTTCAAAGCAGCTGTATCTTCATCCGCGGCTCGGGAATGCGAAGAGAACGACACCTTGTGACTAATATTTGCAAATATGTAACCCCTTGGTGGAGCTAAGAGTTGAAAGATGGAATTAGAGGAAAGAAGCCTGCAAGACGTGGCTGCAGGACAAATCCGCATGTTTTGTACATTCGCAATAGGCTGGGGAGCAAAATACTGCAGTCCAAGTGGTAAAAATCCTAAATGCCGTCTTGAAAGAATTTAGGGCAAATCAACATAGTGTTCCAAAAAAAACTGGTGGCATCTCCACGAAAAAATATCAAATAAAGCTTATAACATCAAAGACCAAAACGGTGCCTAACACAGCAATGAGGACGACATCCTTTGCAGATGACGAGAAAAAATATTTCGAAGATACTGT
>Ga0210059_1016567_pt1 | contig 10623 bp, 9 predicted proteins | sample Ectturendosymbi2_FD_188042 | JGI IMG/M metagenome (GOLD analysis project Ga0210059, IMG submission 188042) | Ecteinascidia turbinata endosymbiont from Florida, USA - Sample 2 (SPAdes) (version 2) | ecosystem: Host-associated > Tunicates > Ascidians > Unclassified | place: Key West, Florida... | reverse complement strand
CATTTTATGCTGCAGGCACAGCCTGACAATTGTTTAGATTAAAGAGAGAAGCAAGCTATTAGTAACAGAAGTACTTGTCCAGCACGTGCCATCCGCGACGTCGGTGAATCACCTGAAATACTCAAAGGCGTTTGAACGAAATTCATGTTTGGTTTAGAAATTAAGAAGACAAAATTGGCTTCAGGCTAATTTCAGAAATGATCAAAGTACTATGAGAGCACTTGACGTCATGCCATAGCTGAAGTACGTGATTTTTACTGAATTACCAACATCTAAATCTTCATAATCTACGCAACGCGATTGTTAAAGCTAATGCTTTTCATGTTTCATGAAACGTTTGCGAAACTGAAAACCAAGACTTCTAACTTCGTTTAAACTTCAGCCTTTTTTTGTAAAACTACGTGGGCAGAGGTACATCCATCCTTGGTTTTGCGCTTCGTGAAGAACTGTTTTCTCTCCCACTGTAAAAACACCAGTGCGCTATAATGTCCTGCATTTACGATACGGTTTCACTGCCTCTACACATTTCTGGTGCAGTTTTTGGGTTCTTGTAATGTGCATAGAACCGCAGCAATGTACTGCTAGGCTCTTGGTAGAGTATGTTTTCCTTGGTTTCCGTATCGTAATGCGGACCTTTCACGTCCTTGGTTTCCAAAACTGCTTGTAGCAAAAACATTTCGTTTTCTGAAAACTTTTTACTTTCAACAATCAAAAGTTCTAGGTTGTCTGCAAGCTTCGAGGAATCAGCAAACTAGACAATGCTTTCATCATTTTGCGGAGATAACTGTGTTCAAGTAATTCGTTTTCACAAAGATAAACGTGTGGAACTGATTTGAAACAAAGTTGCTATAGACACTTTAGTGTATAGTATACTAATCATCTGAAGTCGCATCAAGTGCTGTTGCAGTAGGAGTATACATCGGAGTTGCTTCAGGAGTGCACATGTGTGGTGATGCGCATGATACGGTCACTGACCTGACACAGCAAACTTGGGCAATGTTTACCAATCCATGGGTTGCATTCTGAAAAAGTTTTGTCAATGCACGAAATTCTGCAAGAATTGTAATGCCGTCAATTATGGTTGCATTTGCCAATATTCATGACGGTTTACCTAAGGTTGTGTGCACTTTCATTGGAAAGTTTGTTTAAATTGGTGCCAATTATTTTTCTTGCAACCCTTCCTGATGTTGTTATTAATGTTTTTATTTGGATGAACTTCCAAGCAGACAGTATTTTGAATAACCTGTTACCATGTGGAACGAATAAAACAATTCAAGTGGTAATTCATTTCCCTGAATAGTTTTGTTAAACATCCGCAATGAAAAATGTGCGTCTGCGCGACATAGTTAAAAAAATCTGAAATTTTGGGTTTAGGGACCGTTCACAAGTGATGTGACGCTCCGTGAGTTTTATATCAATTCAGAAAAAGAGTTCGAATGGCTGCTCAACATTGAATCAGCGACATCAGGTTTTTCTTGGCTTTTGCACACTTACAACCTAACGGTCATCTGCGTGTTCCACGTCAGGTTGTCCGCGCACACTTTCTTGACCATTCCATCACAGCTCGCCACACCGGCAGAACCGCGCACATTGATGCGTTGCATTCCTGCGCCAAGAGTGAGGAGTGCCGAACTACAAAAAAATAAACAAAGAAGTGTGAGACCGTGCCGAACTGCTCTGGAACGGTAATCAGCTCCGTACTCCTCACAAAGCAGACAAGAGAAGTCAAATATAGGCAGGTCCTTCAAGAGAGATCTTTTCACGGGGAAGGGGGAACAAATCCAATTTGGGGCACCTAAGACTTGCAAAGTTATTTTGAAATATATAAAAATTGAGGCTAATTAATGTGCATGAAACTTCAACAAGACGTGCTCGTTATGATCATTATGAAACATTATGTTAAAACATACCTGTATTCAAGTAATGTGACAATATTACCGTTTTTTAAACATGGTTTTTAAATGTTCATAGTGAAATTTTATCAGGAAAGAAATTAGAAAAAATGCCGTAGTCTCAGAGTGAATGGAGTCGATCGAGGTTGAATGAAACGCTAGCGCTGCCAGTGAAATGCGATCTCACTGAATAACTGTATCATTAAAATGAGCTTACTTATTATAACAAGAATGCAGGGACAGATCGAAATATTTTGTCAAGCGACTATAGCTTCTATTTTTTACCGCGAGGCGCAATAAATAGCCACACGGGCCACAGGCCAGCAACCACTGCTTTGAAGCATTCTGTCGAAGTTCTGTAGTACGTGGTTAGTTTCTTCTGTATGGTTACGAAATCTTCAGATTTATGGGTATGTCCGCTAATCCTAAAATCACATTCGATCAGAGCCTGTATCTGCTTGCGGCGCAAGTTTAACAATCAGCAAAATGCACAGCACACTGCCGCGGTGCGATATAAAGACTTGCGTCCTGCACTGCAGTTACTTGTTAATTTTAAACTTTTTAGTTATCTTACACATATGCGCAACATTCGAAGGAACTGTTCTTAGATAAGATTTTATTGTGAACTGGCATATTTGCATTCAGATTTCACTTGAAATATTTCTTCGTTTGAAACGCTTGTTTTATCGGAGAGAGTTTTTTTTCTAAGATTTGCTTGAAATTTTTTGAAAATGGCACACGTAAATGAAAATTCAGTTCAATGGACAGACTGGGACAGTATCCGTGTAATGTCTTAAATTCGACAAAGTAGGCAAACATTCAAGTTCCACAGAAATAATTACTGCTAATAATTATCAATGCATCATATCAGGAAAATCCACTGCCAGCATTTCGCAGTACAATACATCACACTACCTTACCCAAATCATTTAGGCCAAACCAGTTTCATCACCGGGATTAGTTTCGCTACATTATTCCGAGTTTGTTAGTAACAAATGTTCCTCCGGTCTCGGGCCCCTCTGCAGCTGTCGGGCTCCGGTGTACCTGCTGGCCCCCCTCTCATAGGCCCTGAATATAGGTAACAGGAGTTATAGCTGCATAACTGAGACTATAGGTTTCCGTGTTGACAAGAACATGACAGAGAGAGCATGTTTCGCATTGTGTAGCAGACTGCCGTGCTACAACTTGAAGCGGTATTTGAAACACTTTTTTTATTTAACAATTTTTTGATCAAATTGAAAACAAAAACCGGTCATTCTAGTCACTCTTCCAATTATATGTTACGGCGCGTTCTTCAAATCGCTGAGATTGAGCTTATAATAATATTTGGAATGCGTCAGATACACCACTTGTGGCCATGTGTGACGAAGATTACGTGGGCTATCATTTACGGCGAAGATCATATATCTTTACATATTTAGACAATTGCCGGTCTACTTGCGGTACCAAGAGGAGTGCTCCATTCGACAAGACTTTTATCGAACAATTTAATAAGGAACATACTGATCACAAAATATTGAAAGGTGGCTTTCGACAGAAACAGATTGACCACCTTTGCGAAACGAACGGGCGATTCGCGAAAACGTTACGTTGCTTTTGAAGGGGCTTAAGGATATTTGTGAAAAAATATGGCAAGGGATTGGAGGTTGATTTTTAGGAAAAAGTTGGTGACGTCATTCGGGAACGACTCCTCACTGGAATATAGTACCTACCTGCGCTTCTGCGCAAAAGGGAAGTGTGTAAGTCAAAAGATTGTAATTCAAAACGCAGAAACGCAGTGTAATTCAAAACGCAGAAACGCAAAGTCCCCCTATTGAAAACTTTCCGGCGACGGTTTTGGGAAGAGTTTGGGCGGGGCACCAAAAACGTTTCGCCCTAGGCCATGGCCTATTTGGCCTATGCGTAAATCCGTGACTGCCTGTTAGCATTGCTTGCAGATGTAAGTATACTGACGATGATGTAGTGTTACGTGAAATCGATTTTCTACTAAAAATTTGCGATTGATCCCTTGCTTCTTTCACCTGTGGAGTGAAGTTACTTGAATATAGATATGTGCAAGTTTGAATCATCGCAGCAAGATGACAGCAGAGCCCAGTCGGTTGGTTCCTCGAAAGCCTACAGAAGACCTAGAGCTTTTATTTGTTGTTCACAGTCAGTGGCGTAGCCAGCCCAAAAATTTTGGGGGGACCAAAATGTTTGATTTTAGGCGAATAACACTATTTTGTCTAGAAAAACGCCTCTCAAAGCACAAAATAACTATATTTTCTAAAAATTTGGGGGGGGGCGTGGCCCCTTTTGCCCCCCCTGGCTACGCCTATGTTCACAGTCAGTGGTGGATTTAGGGTGAAAGCAATTAAGGCACTTGCCACAGACAACCTTTATTGAAATGCCGTGGCGTCCCCACTTTGTAAAAATGCCGATTAAGTTTTTTGTTTTTTTCAATACATGTTGATTTTTTTGTCATTTATTATTCATATCAATGCTTCATATTGACTCAGTTATGAACATTATCACCAATGCAATACTTTTCGTAAGATACAACTCTACAAGGTTTGTAAGTAGTACTCTAATCGTTTTGCAATTATGCCTCAGTTAAATAGAAAATATCCGAGTGGAGCACAAACGGAGGGCTTTGTTACATCAGAACCTAACAACCTGTAGCGCGAATATTATTAGCCATGTTGGTGATGGGCAGGAAAATCTGCCACGCTTTAAAGTAGTACTCTGTGATTAGCAGCACTTCCAAATATAGGTCATTATTGCTGTATGCAAGAGTAGCTTCAATAGTAGGACATGCTTCATTCGTATCATGCGATGTATGTAAGTTTCATAATTACTGTGATTTTTCAAGTAGCCTGAGTTCCTTTTCACCCCGCAATTTTGGCCTCCCTAAAATTTTTGGATCCAACACAGAGGATAGCGTAAAAAGACAGGAAGACCATTATTTCTAAAATGACAGGACGATCTAGTTGAAAACATGGTCAAGTCAAGCTATCATGTTAATCAAAAATGCTTTGTACATCCTCGGAATTATACGTGACAGAGAAGTGCCGGAGGGTTTTGTTCGGGCGCAAAATCTGCGATAGTTTAATATCTCTTTAGCTTTGATAAACACAACTACTGATGAGACAATTTTAATTACCTTCAGAAGTAGGAAGAAGGCTTCCAAATTCCAGCTCTTACAAATGCTGAACATAAATTGCCCTGTTACCAAAAAGCTAATTGGCTTTCGAATTTATCCCTTGTGGAGTTGTGCTGCGTACAGAGGCCGCTCAGCATGCTAAGCATTGGTGCTCAAGGTACAAAAGTATAGCATATAGGGAAGCCTACCTCCGATTGGCAGCAATTTCAATCTCCGTGCAGAGCAATTGCTTGATGCTAAAAAGTATTACTTTATGGAGTTTGAATCGCGCAGCATGATCTAGAAACAGTTTTTTTTCTATGTATTGGTTAAGTTCTTCCTCAGATGAGTTGTTTCTAATAATATTCACAGCATTATTAGTCAAATGCTTTGAATCGTTCTCAGTTAAGTACTTAACAAGAAATCCTTTTTCATATGTAACATGGCTTGAAGCCTTATAACCGAAGTTTTAACATTTTGGTTTACAAAGTGTTTCCAACTATTATTTTATGTTGACCTTTTAAAAAAGAATGGACCCTACCGCATTTGCTATGGTAAACAAATGTGTAAAATTAGAGTTTGTTGCTCTGTGTAGCCAGGCCAAGCCTTCCCACGCAAAGTATTGGTAGAAATATTTATTGAGTTCCACATACACATGAAGAGTGGCAGTCGCTTCTCGTGTTTCTCGAGACTGCGCGATTAGTTATTCACAGTTGTTTCGGGTCTATATCAAGGTCAACTTCAAGAGCTGCAAATTATAATTTTGAGAAAATCTTGCACTGATTCATTTATGGTTTAGGGTAGACTGCATTGACAAGCTTAGCTCAGGCTTACGCGCATTCAACGCTTAATTAATGGCGATATTTTAATTGCAGACGTTTTGTAAAAAGAAGGTTTGAAGAAATGGTGTGTTTCTCTCTTTTTGGTTCGCATAATTCGATCATGTAAACATTTTCAGTGTAAGCAGTTAAAATCATGTAAAACATGTATTCTTGAAAGTTTTACCGGGTCTGTTTCTTTTTCTAACACGATTTTAGGGCGGAAGATTTATGACTGAACGCAGTTGTATTTCCACGAGAAGAATGCAACTTTCAGTTCAGACTGCCTGCCTGATGGTCGCTTGTTCGCTCCTCGTTTCTGTGGAAGGTATTTCATTGTTCTGCTTGTAATGTGCACATTGATGAATATATCGTTGATGATTAGCATCAAAATCAAGATAGAATGCTGGTCTTACAGTGCGATATTTAACACGAGATGTTTCAACAAACGACGCGATCTTCACAAACGCAAAGAAGTTGAAGATTCTTCAATCACATTTATCAACGACAGACGGCTGTCAAACAAGAGTCAATTCTAGAAAAAATCAAACCTATGGGAATTTTTACTTCGCACAGTCACCTCAGGCTATTTTTTATTGTGCATTTTGCTAAAATTGCTCAGGACTTTCGTCATTCTTGGAACGACACAGACGTTCAACTAATGTTGGCCAATGAGCGATTATATCTGTACTCACTACGGGCGTTTGCAAAAGGCAATCAGAATTTTGTCTCCTGGGAAAAACCCATAATAATCCTTATCAGTATCCCACACAAATTTTGTGGGATTTTTTATTTTCGTCTGAAGTGTACGTATGTCAAGAACGCAAGCGGTTTATCGCGACAAATAGCAAACTGCGCCCAACCCTACCTTTTCTGGATCGAACATAATTTCGTCAAATATGAAGCACCACGACATTTCGTTATGAAGCCAACCCGAGTAGCTGCGGCTTCATATGTGCAATAGGCATTATTACGCTAAAGCAACCTGGGCAACTACGTCTGATATGTACCCAGTATGTATTCAAAGAGAATACATGAACACTTTATTAAAAATTTTTTTCGCAACTTTCACTCTTTTCTAAAATCAGCTTGAATGATATCTGCATTTTATTCGTTGACTGAGTCTCGCACAAAAGACAGTGGAGTCATTTTTGATGCGCTAGCCCATGTGGGGGAGCTGTGAAGAGCTTTACACTCAAAAGGTGGTCAACGCCTAATGAGAAACATTGTACTACACTTAACCACGGCCTACTTAAGATGACCATGGCCTACTTAAGATATCTTAAGTAGGCCGTGGCTTAGCCTAGTTACAAGTTTCGTGCACCTACAGTTCTGCATCCTCGTATTCCCTGCAGAACATGTTCATGGACAAAGAAGAACGGCAGCGCAAGCGCTAACTGTCAGAATCAGAAAATGCTCCTATCAAATTGCGATCAATTGTCGCGTGGCGCTTCTGAAAAATAACAGAAACAAAGCTAAGAAATACTGCCGGCGTAGTCAAACTATACAACCGTTACTATAAATTACCTGTATTTGCAGTAAGTCAAACGCGTAACTGCGTTTATGCTTAAAATGTCAACACTAAAAGGAATATTGCAACAGCGCACTAATCAGTCTTCAATGTTTTTTTTGGAAGGAAATACTCGATTTTCCCAAAAGCAGTGTTTTATCGCAGCATTTCCTATTCGGTGCATGCGGGCCTGTACTACTGAGAAAGCTCAAAGGGACAAATTGACCAATACAAATTTGCCGCTGGCCGCAAAATCTATTTCATTTTGTTGTAGTTTGAAAAAATTTCTGGAACGACAATAATTATATATCCGAAGTCGGGCTGTTGCAATGTTTTCTGCAATTGCTAAATTTCTCGCGGGCCGTATGTTGTGCAGGCCTGGGTGCATGGAACAGCGTATTCGTACCATAAAGGAATCACACACCACGTTGCGACAGAGGTCAAACAAATTCACGGCGCAAGTTGCCCTGATGGGCACAAAAGGAGGATGAAACCATTTGACTCCAGATGTACATGCGGGTTTTCGCGCCAGTGTTGAACCATACTTCCCATACGTCTGCACTCTTGAGAATGCTACGTTGTGACTGATTCAACTCTGCGCCATTCTTAAGTTGACTTTGACCGTTCGCATGTGTTCATCTAGTCTCGATTTCTTATTACGTTAGAACGCGGGTTACAGTTGAAACAGCTCTTTTTATTTGGGCTGCTTTATCACACATCAGAAAACATCTAACGTGTTCAGAAAATTGAGAACCCAATTGAAGCTAAAGAAATTACCAGTGGCATAGCCAGCCCAAATATTTGGGGGGGGAGAAAAAAGGTTTGATTTTAGGCGAATAACACTATTTTGCTTGGAAAAATGCCTCTCAAAGCACAAAATGACTGTACTTTCTGAAAATTTTGGGGGGCATGACCCCTTTGGCCCCCCTGGCTACACCTATGGAAATTACATCAACTTTTGCTTAATTTAAATCACATCTGAGACTAAAATAAGTTGGTTTACTCGTTCATGTGCGATGCAAATGATTAAACATTGCTCTTGTTCATCGATCCACAAAGCACTGCTTGACCAAACACTAAGTACCCTTTTGCAGATTTTTAAAACTCACGGCCTGTTTTACACAAAGTTGCTTTATGTTATTTGAAAAAGGCTTAGTTTAGAAACACAGGATACATGGCAAACCACGATCTAAATTTCCCTTGGCTCTGTTTCCCCCAAAAAACATTTCTGAAGAGTGAGGACGCGCATGTTCATTTCTTTAAAATCTAAATCGGCTGTCCGTACATATCTCGCTCTGAATTTGTGCAGTTTAATCATCAAGATTTACGTATGTCTGTATTTTTCAGGTCAATTCAACAGATTTTTTTTTAATTTTCCTTCAACCACTCCTCAAACAAGTTTTCGATCTGAAATTACCCTCTTCAGCCGATTCGACCTGAACAATGCCAATAGACCCAACAACCGTCGACCTCGACCTGCACGGCCGGCGTTGATCAACGATCCACCAGCGCCTTGTGTTTCAGCTCCGCCATGTCCCCGACCGCCATATCTTTCCAAGTATTTAACTGCTTTTTTAAGTTTTACAAAGCTTTATGAAGGTAATATCACTACAAAATTTTGAACACGTTTAAGTTAAATGTGGGAACAAAAATATAATTTGGAGCTTTGCCATATTTGTTGCTGTTGTAACAAATTTTTTTGCTACGTGGAAAACACATCTGTTGGCAAACACTGCTTTTTAACGTGACTCTTCCGTCTTGCCTAATATCTTCAAGTCTATACGTCACACGTAACGTCACTTTAAAAATCATTATGGCAACTGGATTTCTAAAGCTGTCGTCAAACTTACCTCATATTTGGTTGGACGTTGGATAGCAGTGAAAAGAACTGCACATAGTGACGAATGTTTCGTAGGGCACATAGCACCTTCCCTGACGAAAGACAAGGATAAAGAAAAAAAATACCCTGTGCTGCGCTCTTAAAATGGCTGAAAATGCCAAAAAGGTATATCAGAAAGGTGGATTTCAAGATGAAATTTCACTGGACATAGAGATGTGAAACTACATGACTTGACTTGAAGAAACGCTAGAAGTGATAAAATTCTACAGGCACCAGTGTTGGTGATTGCTGCTGTTCAGTTTTTTGACATTTCGAATGCTTTGCCACGTCAAATTGTCACCACCGCGGGAGTTTGGGAGATGAACAAAAACAAAATAATTCGTGAAAGTTTCCAGGGCACTGCAGGGCGTGGATGGTTCCCTGTCAAAACAGACCACGATCATAACAGAACTGTTCATAGCAGACTCGTACATAACAGATAACGTTCAGAAGAGACCATGCGTTCACAACGGGTCGCTCGTAACGGCTGAGAAGAGTAGTTGCATTCTCACTCAATAGTGACGTTGCAACTTGCACAAGCGTTGCCAGATAATTGTGCGTCCCAGCGCCGGATTTAGATAGTGGGGGCCCTGGGCCCAGGCGTGGTGGGAGGCCCCGTATGCGGATCGGACATAGAATCTTTAGGTAGGGGATGGCCGATGAAGTCACTAGTAATTCCACGGATCATTAATATTTATGACGTAATCTTGTGACGTTACATTTGTTAACTCAACTGTGACAAAGCTTTATGATGCAACATGATAATTGACAATGATTAGCGATTTGTGAAACTGTTGCAAATCCGGTCACCAGAAGCATCATATTTCCTTTTTTTGAAATTAAAAAAAAAAAAACTTTCTGGGCGATCCAACGTTTTCATCATCTCTAAACGTTAGTTCTCGCTCAGTAATGAATTTTAAGACGGAAACCACACTTTGCAGAAGCGATTTCGAATATTGTTGGCATTGATTGACCTGACTAACTAGCTCTGTATCAATTCTTCATAGTGATTAATTACATCTGCGACTAAACGTAATCGTGGCATCTATATGTTCCATTGATTGCTCGTGGCTCCTCAGGGTGCTTCCAATCACGGATTCCTTTTGTAATAAGGAAATCTGTCCATTTAGTCGTATCCGCGCCCAAATCAGCCTACACGTGAAACAATAAGCACAAGTTGAAAGAGTGAGAGAAAAACAAAGCCAGCTTCTTTCAACACAAATGGCGCTGTGGTTCTGGCGCCGAATAAGACTTGTGGTGCATTTCCGTGACGAGTTTCTGTCTTTTCTGTGTTGTGGAACATCATGTTTTAAAAATAACTTTTCGTTTTACAACCAATATTCCCGCATTTTTTCCGGTATATTGGATGACCAGAGACCGATATCTTTGCATCCAGTGATAGC
>Ga0210059_1016566_pt1 | contig 10623 bp, 8 predicted proteins | sample Ectturendosymbi2_FD_188042 | JGI IMG/M metagenome (GOLD analysis project Ga0210059, IMG submission 188042) | Ecteinascidia turbinata endosymbiont from Florida, USA - Sample 2 (SPAdes) (version 2) | ecosystem: Host-associated > Tunicates > Ascidians > Unclassified | place: Key West, Florida... | reverse complement strand
CGTTGGATTTGTGTCGATTCTGGTTTTCCAGACTTTTGATCGAATGATATTTGGCACATTGACTTTTCCTGGAACAAGGTGGTACGTGATGACAGTACGGGACACGCAAATGGTACGCGATCATAAAAAGTTTGAGAACCACTGACCTAGGACAACGATTTTGAGAAGGTTAATGGAGCTTGACATGATGAATAGCACCTGGAAAAAACGATTCACTCTAAAATTCTTACCATAAGCTTACAACTCAACAAAATATTTCACAAGCATCTTCCTTGCTTTAACATATGGTTTTAGACGAGACTGCCTAAATTACAACAAGTCAGAACCTGAACTACTGAACTGCAAAAGAATTCACATGAATGCAAATGCCAGGTGAATGTGACCTGACAAATCACAGGAAAAATTAGAACACATTCTGCATACACACATAGGCATGTTTTTAACTCAATTTATTAATCATTGCCAATGAGTTTAAACACAACTTGCACTGAAGAACTTGCACCAAGCAAAAATGACTTAAACTTGACAATAGCAGCAACAGTTGTTTGTATCTAGAGCAAGAAGTACACACCAGGGAAATGTTTACTCTTCAAAATGGCTTCAACAGTTACTATTACTTAGTATAGTTCACCACAGATCAAATTGCAGTTATTGTATATAACAAGATGTAAAATGAACCAAAATACAAACAATCCTATCAAAAACTAACCATAATTCCTACATCTCAACATGGCAATGCAGGTAATTTAAAATATATTATCTATCCAACATTTTCTTTCTTACTTAAAGTTGAGGCCATGGAACCAAATTTAAGCATCAGTTATCACGCTTGTCATATCCAATTATATAGATTAACTTTTCACAAGCAGCTTTGAAACAGTGTATACCACATGGATGTTCTAAACTAATACGGACAACCAATCACATTAGAACATTATAAAAAACATGTCAGTTGGTTACAACTACTAACAAATATCTATCCAAAATCAAAGAAATTAGATTTCAGACCTTAAATAGTATGTTAATATCTGAATGACTTCACCATGTTAAGTTACTTTCATGCAGCACATAAAAACTGTGTACAACACAATGCCTTAGCTTCTTCTGTCATAGTGAAGGTTAACTGAATCCATATTGCTTTTTATTGGTATTTTAACGATATCAAATTTTTACAGAAAGGAAGGTTTGTTCTTTACAGGTTGGACTTTACAGTTTAAGCAGCAGCAAAAAGTATAATACAAACAGCAACTTCATATCCAGGGTGTATTATTACAGTTAAGAATTACATGATGCATAACATTACATCAAGCAGTTTACCATACAAGCTGGATGATCAGACACAACTCCAGTGACTAATATATGCTGGATTGGTAAACAAAGGTACCAAAGGTCAACATGGCAACAAAGAATTTGTCCGTTGCATCAGTTGGTAACTGGTACACCCTTTGCACAAATGGACACAGCACAACATCAATAAATTAACCTATTTAGGGGTTTTCTTCAACATACCCATCCGCCTTCAAACCTTGTTTTCCCAGAGGAAATGTAATTTCTCATCAAATGATTATTTATCTGACACTGATGACAAAACAAACACAGCAAACCAAAGAAAACCATAGTTTTGCAAGACATGCAATGCAGATTGAAAAATATTCAATACACAGATAGGTTTCACGAGTTCACTAAAGCTGTCAGTGCCTCAACAACACTGCCTCTGTTTTCTCGCAATGATTTTTCTGCCAATGTCTTTGAAATTTCCATTTCTTTTACAATAAGTTCAACATCCTCTTTAGATATTACCACTTGTGCAACCTCTTTTTCTCTTTTTGCATGCTTGGTTGTCATTGTCTGACTAAGATTGGCTAAAGCAGATTTAATATCTTCTACATCAATCTCTTTTTCTTCAGCATAATCTGTAAAATAGACCACAACACAATATATTTAAGAAAATCTCCATAAAATGACCATGCCAATTGTTCCAATGTAAAAACATCTAGTAGTAATACTTTTGTTGACAACAAAGAAAAACTGACAATGTAATTCACCATGCACTGATTTAGGATATCCCAAGCCAAGATGTGTATTACAAATTTCAAATACTGAAGTAGAAGAGTGACAAAATAAAATATTTTGTGGTCCACTATATATATCTAACTTGTTTTCAATCTTTACAAACAAACACTTGTTAACACTTTCAGTACTGGTACACACACACATATATATATATATCTGTATGGAATGGGTTTTTATTTAAGACAGCAATAGGGCAATGTACAAACACAGACCCGGCATCTGTTAAATGCCAGCTGTAATCTTTTTCTTGTGAAAGTTTGTACATTCACATGTGAAAACTAAAAGAGAAATAATGGATTTAATATATCTGAAGCACTTGTATAGGCTTCAACTGCAAGGTGTTATATGAAACTGGCATAAATACAGCAAGCCCTCAAATCTTCACAGTGTCCAGCCCATTGTCATAGGGAAAAACCCTGACCAACAGCATTCAATATCATTTTTGATCATGACCAAACTAAGTTAGCAGAAAAGAGAATAGCATACAAAAATTGCATTTTAAAATAAGTGAATATGTAAGCTGATCTAGCGAGATGTTCAAGAAGATAACCGAAAATTTGTAAGCAACTGCTTAAGATATGATCATGTCTGAAAACACAAAGATATACAGCATTTTGCTGTAAAACAACCTCATCATGGAATAAAGAGTATATTGTAACAAATTTAGGATGATTGGCTGTTTTCTCTGGTTCTCATGCCGTGTTTTCACATAGATTATGCTTTACAGAAGCAAAACCAATTAACAACTCTATATGCTGACTCTACACAGGTATTACAATAAAAAAATTTCAGAATTATGAAAACCATAGTAAGCTGCACTTGACAAAATATACTATTCATTAACTTCAACATATTTCTTTTTTTTACTTTAACTCAACAATATACACCAGTGCTTTTACTTTGAATACCCACTAAAAATTACTTGCTTTATTGAAAACCAATGGACTAATCAATGTACAACAGGCAAATCAGAAAAAATTATAAGCATAAAGCTTTAATAAGCAAGGCAGCAGCTTATTAACCTCGTCTACATTAAATGAATGTTAACAAAACTCAATATATTAATGTGAAAAGGACATCTCACTCCTCATGGTTCTTACAAATAAATTTTGATTTTCCTTGTGAATAAACTTAAATGTTGCACTTACTGCTGTCCACATGTGAGCATGTCATCATGAACTTGTACACTGCACAGGAAAACCAGTTAAATGTGTAAAGTATGCACTGAGTCACCCAAAAAATTTAAAGGAGAATACAAAATAATTTCAACAGGATCTTATTGCATGCTACATATGCGGGGTGTGTTTGAGAAATAACGAGACTGTATGTGCTGCATGAGTTATGTGTTTGTTGGGAATTAGCGCTATATGTTATAATGTAGGTCAGCCTCTAATGAGTGTACAACTGCAGTTTTAGCTTTCTGTGTTAACTGTATGCTCTTTTGCAAGCTTTTGCTTATAGTTAGTCTAGCATTGATCAATTGTGAAAAATTTAGGCCTGCAATTTTTGCTATAATACAATGACCACCAAACAACAAACCAACTTGAAACTTGTTTGGCTTGGAAAAACTCTAACAGAAGCACTGACTAAGATTACTACAGGATGTGTATGTGGATGACACAATGATGAGAGCTCGGGATTTGAAGTGGCACAGGAGGTTTAAGGGAGGATGTGGAAGATGACCGAGGATGGCCAGGTCCAAAATCAAGGGGATGTTGATTGCTTTCTTTGATGTAAGGGGCATTGTGCGCATGCAGAATTCTTGCCACAGGACAAGACTAACAACCAGCACATTTACAGGGATATCCTGCGATATTTGATGTGGTCAGTACAAGTGAAGAGGTGACAAATGTACAAAAAAAAATCATGGCTGCTTTGTCACGACAATGCTACAGCACACAATGCATTGAGCATCCGGGAATTTCTTGCAAAAATAACATTGCTGTGCTGGAGCAACCTTCATACTCACCAGACCTGGCTCCCTGTTATTTCTTGCTATTCTCTGAGCTCAAGAGAGTCAGTAAAAGAAGACGTTTTCGTGATGTAGAAGCCATTAAAATGGCCGTGACGAAGAAGCTCGGAGCGATCCCAGACAGATCCTTGCAAGAGTGTATGGAAGCATATCAGAGGAGGATGGCGAAATGCGTTAGGTCTCAAGGGGATTACTTCAAAGGCGATATGTTGTAGTTTACAATTTGTATTTGGAACAAAAGATTTATGCGCACAGTCTCGTTACTTTTCAAGCGCACCTAGTATTTAGCTTATTTTTCTCATGCAGGTCTATGCCATGACGATATTGCTTAACCAGGGCTTTTTAGGTGTTCTAGGGACCCGATTCAACTATCAAGTCCCTAAAATCAGAGAAAATTATCATCGGGTCCACAGAATCAGAGAAATAGGGTCCCTACAGGTCCATACCAGGTACCTAACATTTTCCTTACAAAACACTGGCTTTACCATTGAAGATGTTAACTTATTACCTAATTTCAAATTCAAAAACTTTGCACAAAGAACGGTGCAGTATACTGTAGGTGATTCTAAACTGGATACCTTTTGTATTTAATCTATGATAGTTTACTTAGCCTAGGCTTAAGGCTAGGTGTAACTAATTGAAACAAAATATTATATTACCATCTACTCACCTGTGACTCTTTCCAGGTCAGCAGCACTTTCTGTTTCATGCTTTTTCTTCTTTTCTTGCAGTTCAGAATCCATCATCCATCCACACAATTTTGTCACGCTACAGATTTTGAGTACACTCACATGCAGATACAGCAGCTACTGCTTTCACGTCACACCACTGTCAACACTTCAAAAAAACTCACGAGTCTTTAACCAAAATTACAATGTCTAATGAATAGCCTAGTTTAATAACACACTCACCACAGTTTGTCCACGTTGTGGAACAGCTTCGTTAGACCACTCATTACGGTACAAAAACTTCGAAAAACACAATTAATGACTATCTGACACTCAGAGTGACAGACACACACCCGTTCAGCCGTTGATCTGATGACAGGCTGGGTGTGTTACTACTAGACTTATCCTTTAAAAACACTAAGATGGAATGTTGAAGGCTGCACTATGAACATAAAATAAGACTTACAATATCGCAATAAACTCCGAAACGCAGCATTTAACAACTGGTCGGTTAACACACAAGGGTTAAAGTAACAAGTCACCCTCACAACCACAAGTCCACAACCACCATGACAATAGCACGCGGCTGAACAGACTCAAATTCATCTAGGAAGATGGTCAAGAATTTTACGGTCTGACGAGCAGGGTTCCCACAATTATTTACTAGAAATTCCTTTAGGCTGAGGTTAAAATTCCCAAAATTTCACAACAATTCCGTAGATTTTGCACAAATCAGTATTTTACTCTCATTTACCTTTAGTGAAATTCAACAGCAAACCTAAACAATATGGTTCTTGAGGAGTGATTTAGCTATGCTTGTATAATTGTTTCGATCTACTGTATTTTTCGAGAGTTCCTGTAGGCTACATACACACTATGCTACTTGTTAAAAAGACATTAAAAGTTCTTAAAGCAATGATCATTTCAAACTAACTACGTTTTGATTGATATGCAATGCCAATAGAAACCAATAGTGACGACCGCATTATGACGTTGACGCAACAATGGCGGTACATGAACCTCACCAGAAGCAGTTTTTACATCTTATCAGTTGCAAAAGGTATGGCGAGTTATGCACAAATCAATTCTAGCTTTCTCTACGTTGGTTTGAAAGGAACTTGTTCACTAGTTGGTCGAGCACTTTTAAACACCGGTTAATAAACTAAACAGCATATATGTTAATTATTTGAAAATTCCGAAAAAGCATCACGGGTCGCACACAGCGCATTTGCGCGCTACATGCTGCCCCCGGCCGCATGTTTGAAACCCCTGACTAGGGTTGCCAGATGGCAGGTATTTAATCAGCCTGGCCGTATTTTACTGCTAATTTAGCAAAGGCTTGTTGAAGGCCGGCGCACCGAGGATACCAACAACTGCCTATCTAAGTGATTTCCATGCACATGGTAGTAAGAGCTCTCTTTGGCCGTTTCGTCTGGCGCGCCGACGGCACCAACAACTGCCTAAGCTAGCGCCATCAAGGTTTCTGGGTTCAAGCCCCACTGAGGGTGTGCGAACACAACCAGGTCGCACACGCTTCATATTAGATCTGGCACTGTTGACAAAATTGATGATATTTTTACAAAACGCATTTGGCAACCCTTCCCCTGACCACACCAACCGGAAGTTCGGGACCACAAAAGATGGTTTTTACCGCTAAACAAAGGCAACAGATCATAAAGTTCAGTACAGTTCAGTTCAGTTTATTTATGCATCCCGACCAACCGCAAAATACGTTATTAGGAATACAGGGACAGGAAGCGACAACCGTAGCTGTCTTTTACGTCACTGCCCCCACAAGTTCACGCAAAACAACAAAATACAAATGAAACACCATAGCAAAAATACAACAAAAAACATACATGGTAAAGACAGTTATTTGGCTGTCAACAGTCCTCAAATAAACACATTTTGGAAACACTTCTACTGCCAAAAGCCCATTCCAAATTGTGTTTGGAAACACTGCTTCCACACAGGCAAGCTTTGCAAGGCCTTGACAGTCTTTGAACATTAAGATGACTTTGCAACCAGAGATAAGCGGAGTCATATTTTTCAGACTCTGACTCTGCTCCTGTTCCGACTCCAAAAGATTTTAAAGCATCAACTCCGACTACTGTTAACACTCCGAAAACTTCCAAGTAACTCATATCAAAAGATAATGTCTATTTTGCCTTTTGAGAGAAAATAGGCTATTTTCCCTTTGATCGAACACACGTGGTTGAAGTGGTCACGTGACAAGCACAATGCAGAAAGACACAACATGTTGAGGGCTGAGGTTTGGAGTATTGGTTTCCCCAAACAGTAGCCTAGAGCAATTTTGTAGCCAACCACACTGGGCCTCCTGAAAACTAGAATATAAATTGATCTTTCGCAAATCCAGGTGTGTTTCAGCTATCCACAAACTATTAGCAATTGCTCTGTGGCCGTTCTGCATCCTTTTCTTTGCGAAATAGTGTCTACGAGTAGCTAACATCCCATCACCGCTCTTTCCGGAACCCTGGGCAGTTTTTTCAGCATGTTTCGCATTTATTGATGTTATTTGGCATGCTTTGAGCAGAAATGCGGCATGTTAGTCCATGTGAACCTGGAAAGCCTCACAGTTTTTCTGTAGGTTCTCTGTGACTACATTTTGTCATATATATTTTGTGGAGTTGTGGCATAATTAACACATCAGACACTTGTGTACATAGGTGTACGGGAAGGCATTTTACTGGGAGGGTGGAAAAAATTTGCCCTGAAAATAACAATTTGCCTTAAAAATAAACAATTTGCCCTGAAACTAACTTTTTTAATCTAATCCGAAGGGGGCCAGAAACCTTTTGTACATCTGTTCTATAAAGTTGAATTCGTTTATAACGGCTTCGTCTGTAAAGTCAATTCGCCTATAACGTTACATCTTGTTTTCCCGATGGCATCTTTTACATGCATTTCAATTCGCTTATAGCGTCAATTCGGCAATAACGTTCATACTGCAATCCCCTAGAGGTGCCGTCATAGGCAAAATCTGTAGTTCCCTTAATTGCTTGTTAACTCAAGGGGGTGAAGTTCCTTGCGTGTTGTTTTCTCCCAGACAAAAAACTTTATGGCAATTGCTTTTACTGATGCAAATATGTGCGCGACTTCAATGGCGCAACGTAATTTTTTAATTAAATTTAATTTATTAGTTTGTGAGCAGACACTAAGTTAATAGTATGAACACACACACTCTGCAGAACGCAGGTTGATAAAAACAAACAATACAGAACGTAGTACAAGGCATTGAAGCCGGTGGAATCACAGGGTTACAGACACTTTTGCAACTGCATTGAAGACAGAACCATAGGGTTACAGACAAATTCTTAACACTATTATTAGATAGCACGTAACACTTGTTACAGCACTACTGCGGAGTAGGGCGCTAATTCCTAAATTGGACTAGTCTAGGTAAAATGCGAAAGCATTGTGACTTGTCATGCCATCGATCTAGCGGACACTGCAAAGTTCGCTCACTCATTCACAGAGTAAAATGCGATTATAGTGTTCAAAGAATAGTGACGAGTACAAACAATCTGACTGCATCAAAGCACGTAACCATACGTTGTTAGATTTTCTGCATCTTTCGAGAAATAGGTACTTGTATTTACGTAACAGAGCTTCAAAGGTGGGAATGTTACATTGAATTTGATGGCTACTAACACTCGCTCTGTGGGACAGGTTGTACAGAGCTCTGCAACCAAAATTATATGCCACCCGCAATCTCTGCATGCATGACTTCCTGAAATTACACCATAATTTAGATGCATACACGGGCGTACAAAAGGAACGAAAAAATACGTTTTCAACTGCATTTGAACAATGGGAAAAAGAGCTTGTTTGCTGCACAATATTGATATCGCAGTTGTCTCTGAATGTCTTTGTCATCCGAGAGCTCAGTATCCAATAAAATCCCCAGATATTTGTATTGGTCAACACATTTTACGTATTGGCCACCCAATTTCAAGACTGGAGTGGCTGTGCTTTTTGCACATTTAGCCTTAAACGTCATGCAAACAGTTTTGTGGGCAGTTGAAGATAATCCCATGCGATTCTGCATATGCCTGGCACACATACAGTATTCTTTGCAGCCAACGTACACTTGGACAGAACACACAAATATCATCAGCAAACATCAAGTGATTTAATAAGACTTCACCAATATAACACCCTGCATTACTGTTGTTTAGTTCGTTTGACAAATCATCTAAATAAACAGCAAACAAATATGGACTCAGTACTCCCCGTTGTCTAACCCCATTAGACACATTAGACGGTTCAGAAAAATGCTAGCCCCACTTTATTTGCATCGTTTGTTCTTTGTACCAATGTTTCAGTAGGCGAACAAAACGCATTGGCAGGGACGGTTCCGGATCAAAGGTACTGACTCCCTACGCCTAAAAGGGACGGTTCTGGATCAAAGGATCTGACTCCCTACGCCTGCCTGTGTTATCGTTGCTGTGCGCTTGAGCAAAGCACTTAAAGACGCGTACTCAAAGGCGTGTTACAGGCAAGTTTTGCCTGAAACAAATCATCTTCGTACAAAAAAATCTTGCTGAAGGACCCTCAAACCTGAGGAAGCTAGAACAACTATTAATGGCTGTAACCAATCGAATTTAATTATTAGTCAGCTGACTTGACTAAAAACTGCTATTCAAGGACACTAGCCTCAAGTCACCTCAGTGAAAACGTACCTAAACGTCGGCAGAAGTCACAAAACATTTAGCTAATGGTCAAACACAACCAGGAAATGCACATGACAGGAAATGCGCAAAAGGAGCACGAACTGATAACCAGAGGGTGAAAACCCAAGCACCAACAAACACCCGAACGTTCCAGAAGCTTGGGAAATCAGCCAATCACCAGAAGATTCAGCAAGAAGCAACCAATAAGAACACCTAGAACAAAGAGGTATTGCTAATCTCTGAAGCAACCTTCAAGTATAAATGCAACTACATTTGGATTAAAAATCAGTCTTTTTCAAGACTCACTCCGCCGTTAACCAGGGGTTGCAGTTAAGCCGTTGCGGGAGCCTAAGCGCCAGCAATGGTCAGGAAAAACTGGCTTGTCCGACTGAATCTCTGTCAGACTAGCTCAGGATAACTGGCTTGTCCGGATGAATCCTTGTCAGGCTAAATCGTAAAAAGTGGCTTGTCCGAGTGAAGTTCTGTCAGATTATTTTGTGAAAGTCAGATTGTGAAAGTGAAGTTCTGTCAGATTATTTTGTAAAAATGAAGCTTTGTCAAATTACTTTGTGAAAGTCAGATTACTTTGTGAATGTCAGCTTGTGAAAGTGGAGTTCTGTCAGTTTAAGTTATGAATGCTGTATTGTAACGATATAGTTTTGTCAGGCAAGATGATGCAGATATTCAGGATGAAACTATTAATTTTGGCTGAAATTTAGTTTTGCTAAATTATTGTTGAAGTCTGAGTTCAGTAAAAAGGTTTACTATCTTCGCCGTTGAAGGTTTTATCTTCTTCCGCTTCCACCCCAGGATGCCGTATAGAAAGTGAGCAATGCTCCTTTTCATGCCGCCATGGCCGAGCCACACTTGGGTGAGGTCATTCATCACCTCAACACGCACGAATACTTTAGTGTTCGTCCGTTCCTGCTTGGCATGTCGATTACATCTCTTTGTAATCCGCTTGGGTCGAACCCAGCTCGGCAGCGGCCCCTAAATTACTTTCGATTCCTCTTCGAATCAACCACTTCTTACTGAACTTACTTTCGACTGAAAACAGCTACGCACAAAGTTTTGATTAATGATGAATTTCCGCCTGAACAAGCAGTACTTGCCTCTCAGAACGTAACGCGACTAGTCAGCAGTGGAACGCGATCATGTCAGCAGTGGCGTAGCAATGCAATATACCGCTCTTTGATTTTTGCACGAAATGCCGCCC
>Ga0210059_1016565_pt1 | contig 10624 bp, 10 predicted proteins | sample Ectturendosymbi2_FD_188042 | JGI IMG/M metagenome (GOLD analysis project Ga0210059, IMG submission 188042) | Ecteinascidia turbinata endosymbiont from Florida, USA - Sample 2 (SPAdes) (version 2) | ecosystem: Host-associated > Tunicates > Ascidians > Unclassified | place: Key West, Florida... | reverse complement strand
CTACGCGAAGCGCTCTGGCAGGACGGTGGTTACAGGGTGGCCTCACGGAATTCTGCAAGCGCTTACAGGATTGCTTGAGAAAACTATAACGGCTTAAATGGATTGCGTGAAAACTTATCAGAGCAATTTTTGTTTTCATCGGGCGCTATGCTTCGGATGAGAGCAATCAAGTTAAGGGACCTCGCTGTGCAAGAAAAGATTCTTTTGCTGTGAAACGCTAGATGTCAATATCTGACTGCGTTGTGACCGTTGCAAACCTCTTTATAGCTTATGGGATCCATATTCGAACACCACATGAAATACGCATCGCGAGTAGGGCTTCGAAAACAGACCATTCCTTTGTCATTGGAGCGATTTATCTTGAACAGAGGCGGTGAACCTATTTACGATCGTGGGGCGCATGAACTGTGGAGTATCTCTGGCGGACAGCAAGAAAATTAATTATATTTTAAACTTCAAAATTTTTTCTTCGCGAAGAGATGAAGGAGAGAAAACTATGAGAAGCGAAAGAGATTCTTAAACTTACTATCTACGTATCTCCTAATGGAGCTTCATTTTGCCATGATGTTGTGTTCTAACATGGGTAACGAAAATCTGATGTGGGCCTTATTGAATGTTCACGCCGAACGCATTTGGCCCGCCTACAGTAGGTTCCCCACGCTTCATCTAAAACATCCGATTCTGCTAAAAAGAGGCTGGTGGTGCCGCGCAATCTTAATCTTCTGTTTCCTTGTAGTGCGGTGTATTCAAACTTTTCTGAGCTTCGCCCCAATTTTCTGCATTGAAAAAAGCTAGTGGCACACCAACAAACGAAAATGTTGCAAAAGGACATTCTGCATCCTAATACAGTATACTGATTGCAATTTACAGTTTCTCAATCTACTTCAACTCAATCAGTGTGACACCTGGTCTTCTTTAGTTTTTCTATTCGTTGTTTTTATTGCAGTTCCAAAGGCTTGAAAAGCTCAGCTTGCAGTTACATGAATATGACGTGGAAAACACGTGCGTCGCCAAAATCGTATTTGCTTGCCAGAATAGGGAACTCGTTGGCAGCAATCAACCAAACACTGGCTTTCAGCCAAAATCCGAAAAAAGATCTGCAAATCTTAGCTTTGGGAACCTGAAGGAAAGTATTCAGTTGGTTTAGCTCATTACCATATGACTAGTGGATCTCGGAAACAGGCATCTGTGGTTTTGTATTTGTATTGGCAATGATCAAAGTGATGGTAGAACGGTATCTTTCTTCACCAAAATGACACTAGGTGAACCGGCTGTTTTCGTATTTCATCACCGTGTACGGCCAGCTTCGACTTTTTCGTAGTCAGGACGTTTTTTAATTCAAAAATAGCGGCATGGGCAGGCCCGTAACCAGCTTGGAACACCAAAGGGGATGAAGAGCTTTCTGAGAGTGGCCCAATTTTTTTGAACTGTGGCCAATACTTTCAAACTATGTCCAACACATGTTTTCCAGGAGGGGGAAAAATTTTTTTGACAGGTTCAAATTGCAACACAGTACCTTTAACTGAAATTGAAAAATAAAGCTTTTGTTTGAAAATTAAATCTGTTCAAGACCATGTAGTTTCTTTTTCAAATTCCCAAATTCCAAAACTCGGTCTTCAGACCTGGTTGGGTTGTTGAAGTAATTATTCTTTTTACTTGGAGCTCCATGACGGAGGGTGTACGTCCTCATATAATACAACAAAGTATTACTGATATTCCAAAAAGTTGTTGTTTATCACTGGGCAAGACATATGCTTTTCTCTCTCAATAGCTTGGGTAGCCCCCTTTCTTCCGGTCTTATCGATTTCCTCCCACATAAGTTCAACACCCGGCTTAACGCTACCCCTACTTGCGCCACATCGGTTTCAATAGTAATTTTCTGTCGAAAATCGTGGTTTTATTCTTCTATTATTCACTTATCTAATCGCGTCCGATTTTTGATCTACCAGACTTGGGGGGATTACAAGTACAAGGAACGCAAAGTGTAAACATCACCTTTCTATGCTATCTCACTGGGTCAACAGCAGGGAAGGGTTTCGACAATTATTACGTGGCGCCACCTCACAATAGGCCGGTGTCGGCGCAACCTCATCGTTCTGTCTGGCTGTCAGTTTCCGAGTGGTGCGAGGGCTTGCTACAGCTCTCTTACAAACTTTCTTCCATTTCTGTTTTCCGAATTTAGACTGATTCAACAACATGGGAACCAGTTGGCGATATTATCGGATTCTTTTCAAAGTTCGACAAATTAAACACGACGTCTTGAGACCAAAAACTGATTAAAAAGCACCTTTGCGTAGGTCGCTGTCGTTTCTGTTCTTCTATAACAAAGAACCGGGTAACTTGCAGAAGTTTCGATTCATTAACGGCATACAAAATAGAGTTTCAAGTTTGATTTTTGCCTTCCATCTTTTGAAAAATCACAAATCTTTCAAAGATCAATACTTGCTTCATGTCCTTACCTAGCGAGACCTTTTTTACTGAAGCCTCCACGATGATCTGGGTTTCAATGACAACCAAACTGGGTACTCGCATAAAAAAGAAAAAACACGTTTGCCTGGGGGCAAGACTTTAAGCCAAAATAAGCTAATTTTGCAGCAAAGGAGAGTAAAAGTGAGCCGATGGCGTCTGTGCTTAAAACTGCCCGATGCTTTCTATCTGCATCCTTTATCATGTATCTTCGACAATAATGTTTCTCATGGGGCATAAGGTAGGGTCTAATGTAGTTGTTACAAAGACCACCATAGGTTTCGTACACGCAAAAGGTTGCTTTTGTTTGGCGTGGATGAGAAGAATTGCTCATTTTTTATAGTTTATGTACTTGCAGCCATTTCAGGAATGCAGACATCCCAACGAAAGAAACAAAGTCTATAAGTGTTGGGCTGATTCATGCGACAAAGCAAGGTATACCTCGTTAAGTGCGAAGGGACACGTTGGTGAATTGCCTGCAGCACGCGTTCGAAACAAATCTCTTAAAACCGCATAACATGGGAGCCCTTCCACAGAGCGAAGAATAGTCAGAAGCAGTTGCTGGCGTATGCCTAGGTAGGAAAACATTGAAGTCGGAAAGAAGCAAACGAACATTCACGCGGATGACTAAAATACTTAACGCCGCGGAACTAAGCCGACTGGCAAACAAAGCTCGCACTTCGGCCATAATTCCTAGTTGATCACTGGAACTAAGAACAGTATTAACTGAGCATGTAGATATGAGCCGCAGCGCTGGCCTAAGCCAATCACCCAGCGCGAAAGATTCGAAGTGTAAATCCAGCACTTAACTTGCTGTAATTAGAGCGTCCCGGGGAGCGTTTTGGCGTGAAATGTCACTGAAGCGACAAATTCGCTTTCTTTTTTAAAACCTGGCATGTTGTCGCAAGCAGTGTTTGTGACCACATCAAAGAAATTACTTTGTTGCAGATAAATTTCGACCTGTAGTAAAGATTTCACGTTACTTTTGTGAAACCACCCTTTCGTCCAACTTCATCTTCATGAGCCACCAGCTGCCACGAATGCGCAGAAGCAGGCCTTTTCTTGCGTCGTATCGAGTTCAAAGTGCGTTGCTATTTGCTGCCAATCACAAACACACTGTTTGATAGTAAGGTTTTGTTTCAGTAGTATGTAGTTGACTGCTCTTGCGAATTCGAAAGTCGATGAGCAAGCAAGTGCTCCAAAATAATTGGGTTTCATTACCAACTTAAAAAGCATCAGCACGTTATAAAGTCCTATCAGGAAATTAACAAACTTTTAATACTTATGTATGCTCCTATGAAAACCAAACATGCATCACAACGATGTCAACCAACATCGTGAACAGAAATTGAAGTTAGATTTTAACGGGAAATATTTTTAATTAAGCACTGACAAAATGGTTTATCAGTTTCTACACATAATAAGAACACTTGCTCTCCAATTGATGTGATGCTTTTCGCTTTGCGGATGACTTGCATTTCAAAACTCTGAAATTGTCTGAGATTTATTGACACCTCTGCTCATGGTTGACATTCATTTACACTCGTCATTGCCTCATTTTCTTCGTTTTATTTTATGATTTGTCACAAAACAATTCACTGTCTTTGTTTCTGTTCTGACTCCCGGTCACTTGAAGTTGAAAAACAGTTTTGATTAGAGTTTTTACTAATTGCACAACTATGATTTTTAATTGTTTATTGAGCATTTTATAATGTTGTTTTTATAATTTCATGTTTTTGTCGCTTGATACGATGCTATCTACTCGAGTACAAAACCGAAAAAGCGAAATTACAAGACAACGGCCTTCAAAAAAACAAATTGTCAAGCTTTTTTTTGTATTGAAACTAATCAAGCCACAAGGTTTTCAATTGTTCCGGTTCATCCTATTGTACTAGGCTGCCACTGGCAGTTGACCAGATTCAAATGATCGTGTTCATGGTCTTCCAGACCCGACGACTACCGGCACCAGAAATACATGCAGCATGAATGAAAAAAAAACAACGCTACATCAAGTTTTGAGTTCTTTCACACTTCCTTCCTAGATCATGTAGCATTCTGCTACCTTGCTCTAATGCCAGTTCACGCAGCACGCCCCGACACTGTGTTGTTACAATCCTTGTTTGCCCAACGTGACCAGAGCCCGTAGCTGTTTCTGCACTGTTGATCGGTTCATTTTATCACCTCTTGGTGTACATCAACACGGGACGTTCTAATATATGTTGCTACTCTATCCCACCGCTCTACGCGCCACGCACCAGTTACGTTTTTGTATTTCGCCTTTCGCTCTGTTTTATCAAAGCGAGGATCCCGTAAAGCTGTTCCGAGACCTCCGTCAGAGGCTTGGAAAAGCACGTTCCACAAACACAGACCCTGACCTGATACCAGCCGAGCCTATTTGGACTCATTTGCTGGAAGCCAACTGTTTCTTCGACGAACTGAGAAAAAGCGTTTGTTGTACGAAGCGAGGGAGCCGACAGATCGTGACTTCTCACGAATTCGCGTCAACAGTTGGCGCTGAATCTTGGTTGGTTGACGTGGGTTTATCTTTCGACGTGGTAACTTCGTACTATTGAGTGATTTTGTCGGCTATGTAATACTCACGTAAGCGTCTGTTTTGAAAGAAACGTAAAGAGGGCAAGGAAGTTGTCGCTCATCAAAGAAGTTTTAGAGGGTTGAAAATTGTTCTTATTTATCTATAAATTGTATATGCTCAATCTGAGAGAGGTGGAAAGGTTGAAAAGAAAGTAACTTTTTCACGTGACACTTTTTTTTGAATGATTGATTTGTTCTATCATAGGAGTCAGTTAATAAGCAGAAACAATTGCAAAAAGCCATCATGCCTACTCCACTGCGATTACACACGAGAAATCCGAACAAAGCACTTGTCAAACATATCTGGAAGGATTACAAAAGAAAAGTTTGTATCTTCCACTTTTTTGCGAACATTTTTGAACAGTATTTCTTCAAGACCTGCTGTTTTCCGCCGCGGACCATTTTGCTTGTCAGGCACGTTACAAACTGCGTGTTATCTTGCAATACCTTACAAAAAGCATTGCACAAAGCTGAGTTGCTCGCAAAGTAAAATCAGTTGACGATCTCCAAACGCTACTTTCAATTGGGATCTGAAATCAATTTCGAAAATCTCTCTTGAGATACGCATTGAAGCTGAAATGTTCTTTCCTAAAATTGTACGTTTTGGTTACTGAAAAAAATTCTAGGTTCGACTAAAACGGTTGCGATTGCTGCGGAACTGAAACTTTTTGATTAAATTCTTCTGATTTGCTGTTGACTTTTTCGGAAGATGATCCCTTATATTTTGAACCTTATGTTACTCCGAATCAGGCCCCAACCAAGGGAGGGGGCAACTAGGCACTTGCCTCCCCGAATTTTTTGAAAACATATGTAGTTGTTAGGTACAACAACAAATTATAATCATTCCCCCCCTTCTCCCCGAAAATATCAGCTGGTTGCTGCCATGCTCTGGTTTATGTATACACAAAAAAACAAGCAGTTATGCAGTTATTGCAAAGCGGCCAGTGTTTGTTGTGCCATTATCACTACAGAATTTTTACTTCTGTATATTGGTAAGAACAAAGCGAACTATTAACATCGTTTCATTACCTTTTGTTTTTGAAGAGCGCCACGACGTAACCATTTATGTCCCTTTCCTGGATCTTCTCCGAATTAGTGCCAGTGCGTAAGATTAACTGAGCTGCTAACGATCAGAAAACAAAACATCTTTGACAGATCGAAATCATTTCTTGTTTGTGGTCGAATGTAGGTGACGATAAAAAATTGGAAACGTCAGTTGCCATTGGCACAAAGGATTTGGTGCCGCTACCCAAATCATTGCAGTTCGGTAGTCTCAATTAACGAAAGGAAAATCTGTGGAAACATCCACTGCGTAAGGTAACAAATTAATCGTTTTTTGACACATGACGCTAACATGTAAGGCAATTAACAATAAAGAAAGAATATCTTATATTCAAATAAAATTTGACGATAATGTTGCAGTGTTTTTCTTATGTTTACTTCCAGTAAAAATTTGAAGGATTTGTGCCTCAACACTGAAATCATAAGCCAATTGATTAATTGATGTCTTATATTTACCATCAAAAGATTTGTGAAGAGTGAAGATTTTTAACAATTCCTATTAAAAAACAACTGTTTCAGCATAATTTTTTTCTAAAGAAAACTGAGCTGTATGTAAGTTCCAAAAATCGTTACCGAAAACTTTTATGTGCTTTTGTTATAAACGTTTTCAAAGACCTGCGGTGAACGTTCAACATTTCCATAATATTCACCTAAGAAGCGAGATAAACACATTTTCAAAATCTAATGGTATATCGTACATCACCTATTTCTGCAATTAATATATAACTTAGTTGCCTAAATATATACCTGAAGCAGCCACTATGTGCTGAAAACAAGCACGCAGTGTGCCGCCACATCTTGCATCTCACAAAAGTTATTTTGTTAGGCACCGGTTTGGCAATGAAGAGCGTTCTAACTCCGAGTTACCAACATACCAACACATCTTTCATTTCGCTTGCGTGCAATTCACATTTTAGCTGCTTTTGTGTCTCGATGTGTTTGATACTTTGCTCCTGGTGGCAACAAGTGCTCCCCTGCTTTTTTGCACGAGGTCACGCACATCAACCTGCGCTGCGCTTCAAACTTCTCTGAACATCTGGCACAGAAGATGAAGGTCAGGTTGAGGATCAATTAAAACATTTTTAGTGGTTTCGTTCATGCTCTCGAAGCACGTACGACTGACAGATTCAGTTTTCTCTCCATGCGCTTTTTGACTCAAGAATCAAACACTCACTCGACAGTTGCATTCTTTCAGTTCTGAAGGTCGCCTGATTGTGACGAACAAAGTTTTTCGACAGAAAAGACGTTTTCACCTTTTGTTCTTGGGTAAGATGCAAACAAGAATAACAACGAGCCCCAGAAAAGCGTTTCGAATTTTAGCAGCTAAACATTCACAAACTTCGATGCAGAATGATCGCACACAGATTGTACCTTTGCTTTCTAGTCTTCAAGTTATGGCGTGTAATACGCTAAGCTTACTTAGCGTAATAAACTATTTGCCACAGGCAACCTCAAGGATAATGCATTTTTGTTTGGTACACAGTGGCTAACATCAGATTTTAGGATTCTTTTTAGTTAAAGTGGAATAAACATTTCCTGTACCGGAAAGGCATCTAAAATAATCCAAAAGTGGTGGAAAAAACAAACGCTTGCACAAGTGGTAATTTGTGAAAAGATGTTGGTTGAAGTATGGCTGATGTATTTTTCAAAGAAAATAAACAAAGTAGCTTACAACAAAAAGAACCTCCGAATTGACAAAAGTGCATTGAGGAGGTTTTCGAGAAAAATAGGCCGGACCACAGAAAGGGATAGTGCTTATGATTTAGAAATTCAGAACGCGTTTCCTGCAATTGTTGTTTAATGTTTCTGCCTGTTCTTTAAATAAGAGTACACCGTCTTAAAACAAATGCCATCTTTAATGTGTTGAGCAAATGCCATTTTTAAAGTGCTCCGCAAACAGTCTATCTGGGCTGTGCGATTGTCAGAAATAGGCAACCAAACTCGAAAGTCATTAATTCATTCCATGGTAACCAACTGCGAAGAAAAACAGTCATTCTGTTGTTTCAATGGTTTCAAGCTTCGAAGCTGATTGAAAGCATAGTTTTTATAGCGTAGCTACTCACAGTTCAATACCAACACCTGTATGTATGTCTGTCAAAAGTGAAAAGCGTTCGGTATGTTTCTACATTTGCCAAACGCTATACGTCAACAGATCGAATATTTTCTCTACAACGACCAAATAAATAGACTGCTGTAAAGTGGCCAAGTTTGTGCATACTTAAGCTGTTGCCAGCAATTTCTTCACGCTTGCGCAGCAAGGGACTTGTTGCTAGTGTAAAAGCAGTCGTATATAATTTGCACGAGCGTTCAGGCAGGCGAAAAAGTAAAACTCCACTTTAAACACAGTTATTGGAAAACTCGACAAAATACGCTTTATTTGTTTCGGTAACAACCAATGTGAAAATATCTAAGATTAAATGAAAGATTTTTTAATGCAACCGAGCAGGTTTCAAAAACACAGCAGTTGTCGAGAGAAAATTCATGTTGCTCCTGCAAAGGAATATCGTCAATGTTTCAACACTAGTATCAGTCATCAAGCGCCATATATCTTTACTCACTCTTTACAATCTGGATGCAATTACAAATCGTGATTAAAACAAGTTTGAGTTAATTGGCAAGGATGTCAATTCAGTATGCGAGAACAAAGTCGCCCTACTTCAGAATTTTCTGATCCAGGAGCAGCTGTCTTTACTGAGAGATAACATAGTTGTTGAGCGCACAAGCTAGAGACAGTTTGCTGCGCACACGTATTTCCACTAGTTCTCGTGGCAGGGGCGGAAATCCTTTGTTGAGAGGCTCAGGTATTTTGTTAAAATTTTGGAAACCGCTCCTGCAACCGACTAAGCGGATCAAACCGAGCACAAACTTTTTGAATTGAATGACATATGAAATCCCCGCCTTCACCGCAGATAAGTTGCATGCTCTGAAGACATTGACAACTTCAAGATATTTTAAAGTTGACATAGTTGCTACACAAAGTCCTGCTTAACGATTGTTGGCAACACAACACACCACAGAAGTGAGTAAATTATTTTCATTCTCTACAGCGATGCTAGTTTTTGATCTATGGCCTAGGACAGCACAACCTGCGGCCGTGCACATGTGATTTCAAGTAATATAAGTTATGACTGCTTTACATTAACAAAAATTCTTTGTCTTCCTGACTCTACCATCTGGTGATACTCTACCATCTGGTGGCCGCAGAAAGACGGCCAAACACGTGTGGAAGCAGGGTATGCTCAACGTGTGGAAGCAGAACAGAAACAATGCACAAAAATAAAATTATCCTGGAATTACTGGTAGCCGTAATTCATAAAAAAACGTAATGCGGCCGGCAATAGCGAAGAGGTTGTACTCCTGGCTTAGGTCATTCAACAGTATGTTGCTACATCAAAATGTGGATAAAACTGACGAATTTACCGGAATTATTTCAAATCAATCCGCATATCGAGGACAGGTTTCACTAATATTCTTCAGAGACCTTAGCTTTTTCATAAATAAGTTGATTTACGGCTGGTAACAAACTAAAATTGTTTACTAAACTGACTTGTTACGCTGCAGTGTATATCAACCGGAATAACAATCAGTGGCATGTCCACGAAAGAGTCAAGTTTCAGGACACTTAGCATTTGTGAAAAACTTTTCAAAAAGTTAGAGACATTTTAGAAACAGAATTCAATTCACTTTTTAACGAATCTAAAAACTGGTCTTGCCAGATGTGAGCTCTTGTGAATGTCGTATAACATGAGCAAAAGCTTTTGCCGTGTTTTTTGAGTAGGTTTGGAAACTTGCTTCAATGTTATTTGCTAAAAAGTAACTTTTTCAGGTTCTTTTAAGGAAATGTTAGGTACCCGGTATGGACCTGTAGGGACCCGATTTCACTGATTCTAGGGACCTGTTAACAATTTTCTCTGATTCCAGGGACTCGATTTTCAATTCTAGGGACCCGAATCGGATCCCTAAAAAACTTTACAAAAACCCTGTTTATATCCAACAGCGTTTACATTGCGATATTCTTCGAACTTTATTGCTTCGTTGATGTTATGTAACGGATGAAAATACTACAGTCAAACTCAATACATGCGAAAAATCACAGGCAATTTACATATTTCGACACTGTGCAACAAATGCTCGTAACTACTAACTGCAAACCAGATCGAGGTGGCATATTTTGTGGTTATCACTGGCTCATTCTGCGGTTTCAAATTTTGCATGCAGGATATACCAGGATTTTTTCAGGATACATACAGGATTTTTTTTAGAAAAATGAAAATTTTTTACGAATTCTGGATATTTTGGAGGAATCAGCTCATAGCATACATCCAGTGTGCGATAGAAAATAGTCAAGAAAAGCGTTGACATCGGCATTCGCGTTGAGGCTGCCATTTGTGGAATTATTTGCATAAGAAAACCTATTCAAAACTATAAATCTCCCCAAGCAGTTGTGTTTGATATTTTCATGCTTTTTTCTGATCAGTGAAAAAATTATTACGCGATCACCAAG
>Ga0210059_1016564_pt1 | contig 10624 bp, 8 predicted proteins | sample Ectturendosymbi2_FD_188042 | JGI IMG/M metagenome (GOLD analysis project Ga0210059, IMG submission 188042) | Ecteinascidia turbinata endosymbiont from Florida, USA - Sample 2 (SPAdes) (version 2) | ecosystem: Host-associated > Tunicates > Ascidians > Unclassified | place: Key West, Florida... | reverse complement strand
GTGGCGAACCCATACAATTTTGCTTCAAGGTTTGATGACAGTTTGAAAATGTATTTTTAATAGTATATTAAAAAACGCATTAGCTCGCGGCACCCCTGGGTATTGTAAATGGCACCCTAGGGTGCCGCGGCACCCCGGTTGAGAACCACTGCTCCAGAGAGTTGAACTTCATGAGCAGTTTTTTATTCCAGATAATAACACCAAGTTGTCAAAAGAGATTTATTTCAACGCATACGCAGTCGATTTGGCGTAATGTGTAAACGCAGCAATACACCCAACAGCTCACAGGTCATCAGCAGCTGATATTATCACCTTGTGTACGAATTGCGAAACGGATCTGAAATAAAAAGAGGAATCATACTTAGAAACAAACATCAGAATATACTGTTTCAGTTGGCCAATAGAGTTAACTTTTAAAGTAGATGCCTAACAAAAAGTTGGATAAGACTCGAGACACGTATCATTCTTGACTAGAACGTCAAATTTGTTACGAATAGCATCCTTTTTAAACGAAATTGCAGTTTTATTTCTCCAATAACATTGAAAGGAAGGTAGGCAAGTTTATTCATGCATTTTTATGATTTAAACCACGAGATACGAGCAATGCAATAGAAAATGAAAGAACAACACACCAAAGGCCAACAAAAATTAATTGCATAATAGTAAAAAATAGAATGAGAAAAACAAACGAGGATACGGAATTTTGCAAATTGGTGTGAACTTTATATTTCAGACAGACAGGGTTGGCAAAAAGACATGGATCAACTGCTCAGTCAGCCCTATAAATCAATACTAAATTGAAGATATTTCACGTGAAGATAAAAAATGAAGTAAGTAACACACAGGAAGTGTTTTGAACATCAGACAGAAATTAGTGATAAAGCACAACATCAAATTAAAACAAGCACAAAGGGTGAAATAATGCCTATGTACAGGAAGCGTGGGGTGAGAACGTGGAAAGGTACTACAGATATAAGAAGCACTATCTCGTACATAAAAACTTGTTTGATAATTGAGTACTGATGCAATCTTACAAAAGTCATTGGTAAGTGTTCAGGCAGTCAACGATTCTCAAATGAGTAGAAAGTAGATAAACTTTGGCAATAATGAATTTAATTACACCAAGAATTTTTGAAACTCCTACTTTGAATAGAGAATATCCAATTCAGGTTTGTTATAATTAAGGGCTCTAACCGCTTTATTCTGGAATCTAATTCGAGAACGTAAAATACTGATTGGCTTTTCTCCAATTACGCACGGAATGGGTTAAACAAGTGTGAAAAATAAAAAATTAAGATCTGAGCACTAAAATGTTGGTGTGAAGTTTTAATTTGAGCGAAATTCCACATAATAGAACGTTAAGTAAATTTATCACAATTCCATGATATTTCAAATTACTTTGTTTGACTTTGTTTATATTAATAATCATTAATATAATCAGAAAAAAATTTGTAGTTACGGTTATTCGTGATCACGAAATTACTTTTGGAATAACTGATAGATAAATTTGTTGAGCACGAACCCAGCAGCCAATTTTTTAAGTTGATCGTTTACAGTCTACACGTTTTCGTAGATTTTATAATTTTATCCTGAAATATCAACATTGACATCGTCAGTGCATAAAACAGTCATAAAGTTGGATGCAAGAAATAGTGAAGTTCCAAGGACAGATTCCTGCAGAATACCGCATGTTACGTGTAAGAAAATGTTGCACGATTTATGCTGAAAGCAACGAATTCACCAAATGTGGTAGACTACACCTGAGACTAACATGCCATTTCACAAAAGATAACCTTTTTTCAGAAAATCGGGCCCAATAAAGTTGATCAGTGATTGAAATGCTTTCACAAATATTTCTACTATTTCAGTTTCTTTCATGCACAGAGGCCAAGTCCAGTCTAGCAGTAGAACACGCGTATACATTTTTACACGCATTACTTTTTACAGCATATTCTTAACGCATATTTTTAACATACAATATTTTCACAGTGGTTTACAGCATTTCTCTATTTTCAAGCCTTGACTTGAAGAGGAAGGTTTCTCAGACCTTTAGTTTTAAAAGCAAAGTTACCCGATCTCATGGAACTAGTTTATTCGTTGCGACATGAAGCCGAAAATGTGCAGCGGAAATTTAAGTGAAAACGTATGATGCTTGCAGATGTTCCACGTATGCTGAGACATTCGTAGACTGTTATGAAGACTACTTGCAAAATTTTCCTCGGGAAAGGATAACTTCATATCGGTCGGTGCTAACACTTAGTCACTAAAAGCCACGAAAATCTTAGGCACATTGTGGTTTCATTCAATTAACGCCGTTTCTTTGCGACTCCCTCAAGCCTATGAAACGATTTTTCTTTATTCATGGAAGTGACACCAAAAACAGGCAACATATTCACTAAATGCTGCCTTGCAACATGCGGTCTGTCAGCAGTGGCCACTAGCCACTGTGTCAGCTCCTTCATTTACATCCTGATCGTGCTGACAAATGTGGGTTGCACCCTGTCGATTTTGTCCAGCTACCGCAGACTTGGTACCGTTTTTTTCAGCGTCATGCAACAAAACTCCTGCATACACATATTTTTCCTTGGATGTGAAAAGATATGGCAATCTGGGCAGAGTTTCATTATAGCTGGGTTTACACTTTCTTTGCTGCGGCTCAGCACTTTTGTGCAATTGTGTTAATCATCCAGGAGACTCAAAGTCTAGACGAAAATCACAATCATCAAAATTCATCACAACTTCAAATTGAATTACAGTCAGTCGATAACCTTCACAGCTGCCGAAGAAAACTAATTGTCAAAGGATACTCGACTAGATGACCTGATTTTTGAGTGTCCCGGTATTCTTTCACTTTTCCCTGAGACACAAATATCTACTGCTTGCGCCAACAAACTCAACTCATGGCCCTGGCCGGAAAAAGACGGCGAGTTTGGTGAGCTACCGTTTACTCAGTGTGTGAATGAACATAATAGATGACCGTTCTGTGCTCTGTTCCAGATGGTGCTGCTTAAAAGTGGACTCCACGGTAGTTGCGGATCTAAACAAGTGGCAGTGCAAGCGGCATTTCTCAAAAGAACTCTGTCAGCAAGTCGTGCTCTGAATAGGCGCCCAGCAAATTATTAAGCCTAGCTTACACGGAGTGCGATTGTTGCGATTTTCGGTCTGCGGCAAATTTTTGACGTCACATCCTCTAATCGAGCGACTGATGCGGCAGAGTTGAAATTGGTTCAACTTTGTCGCATCTGCCGCTTCGTGTTGGTCCTTGGTCGAAGTGTTAGGCTTGGCAGTGGGTGCATTATAATGGCGAATCAGATAACTTGAGTTGGTTTTTCAGTTTATTTGTCGCCAAATGCTACTAATAACTCTAGTGATCAGTTCTGTATTGAATAACAACTAGCCTACTTGGCCTACTGTAGGTGAAGGTGTGGTTGGTAGGCTACAGTGTGATGCCTTCTCACTTCTGCCTGTTGTGTTTTTCAGCTTATAGGTGTCGGATTTCAATGAGCAACTTATTAGCCTCGTATAACCTTGGCCAGTGATTTATGATTGCAGGCTACCAAATTACAAAAATGAAAAAGTGAAAGGGAATGTGTGGAGGGAACTTGACAATGATATGATAGTTGGTGGTGAATGTTTATGAGAAGAAAAGCATATGTTAACAAATTGCACATGCTAATAGATTGATCATCACTAGCCTGCTCCAGGCAAACGGTTCAGATATGGTATTGGAAAAACGTTCAGAGGCCAGTACAAACAAGGCATGATATTTTCTACTCCCTAAAACCTGTAACACATATTAGATGATGCATCAGGACTTGTAGCTTGGCCTTTTGTTGTAGGGCCATTACAAGAGTAGCATACTTGTGTTTGCATTTGTGGGCATTAATACAGAGCTAATGATGATTGAGCCGTGATCTAACCAAAAATATGACTGTTTTATTGTTGATAGTAGGCCTAGGTCAGTGGTTCTTAACCTTTTTTACATATCTTACCCTTTTATCAAACAAGATCACCATATTTACCCCAATACACTCAATGGTATTCATTTACTGAAAATACGAAATTAACAAACTCTCAGAGCTTAGAATGGTTTATATAAATTTACATTGGCTGCAATTTATGGTTCAGTAAATTTACACCCTTGGAAGATGAAATTTACCCCTGGTTAAGAACCACTGGCCTAGGCATTCACTTTGTCCTCATATTTTTAACAACCACCTAGGTTAATCCATCCATCATCTGACACAGTGCCTTCCCATTTTCTCAGATTTCAGCCAACCTTAAATTAAGTGCTTAATCATTGGGAAAGCAGTTCTCAGTTTTAAACTTCCTGTCTTGAACGTTTCTAGAGAGAGGCTCACTGCACTCCAAACTCTGTGATCAGCAGGCAATGTTTATGTAACACTTCACTGAGTTTGACCCTCTAACGATGATTCTTTGTATGTGCTTTGCTAAATTTGCTACTAGATTAAGCAATAGCATTTAATGTAAATCAAATTTGGAAATGCTGTGTGCATTCAAACTGTCGGCATACCTTTGCATTTGCTGCAAACAGCTGAAATGCTGAACTCGTTTGTTTTTAACTGCGGTGTAACTATGTTTGTCATCGCGTTTAACAAAAAATATTAAAAAAATTGCAGATGACACATGTAGAAGATGGAGAAGCTTATTTCTATTTCGCTGTCCAGCAGGGACTTCAAACGCTTTGCTGAGCAGTCGCGACCAGTGATTCCGTGCCTTTGCAGCCGCCTTACGTGTGAATACTCAAACGGTCGAGACGCAATTGTCACAAGTGCCGCGCCGCTTCTGCCGCATCACGTGTGTACCAGACTTTAATCATGCTGGCGCAAATCCCACAGTAAGTGCTTCACTTAATCCTGCCATCCTCGCTTATAGATCAACGCTGGATTTTTTAAGTCGTCAAGAAGTCTGCAATGCTCCTAGCAGTTTTCTAAGAAGCTGAACAACCGCCGTTTTTCACAATCTCAACAAGAACTTCGTTTGGGCCAAGAGATGACTTCATTTTGATTCCTTTGATGGCAGGTTTCAAAGTTCTTAAAAACGTGGAAGATTGGTCTGCACTCACTGAGTACGAAGAAATGAGGAATGACATACGGTTTGCAAAAGTAGCGAAGAAACAAGTACTGAAAGGGTCTACCTATTCAATTAACTGCTCGGATTTTCCGCAGAAAGTTGCCAGGCGTGAAAAAATGTGTTCTTGGGGTTGAGACCAACACCCTATCTTACAAAATAATAAGCCGTGGAAATTGTCACTACGAAAACATGGTCGCATGCAAAAACTCGGTTTTCCAAGCAATGAACAATTTTGCAACGAACTTTAAAAAAAAATTTGTTCTATTTTTTATGAGGTTGAAGAAGCCGAGGACGATAAAATGAGGAACATTGCTCTGAAAAAATATGGCAAACAGCAAATTTTTACGTACGACTGCCATCTGTTTAAAATGACTACAAACAGTGTCGTTTTTCCTAACAAGCCGATATTGAGTCCCTACGCTACGGCGGGCTGTTGAGCGCGTCAAGCAGTTCTTCACTGCTGCAGGTTAACTGAAGCGGAAAAGAAAAGACCAAATGCTTTTCAGTTCACATTTTCAGTTTTCCGTAACCTTTGCAGGAATCTAGGCTGTTTTCAGAGGTCAGGCCAGGGTACAGTACCTCCTGTGCCACCCCTTTCGTCAGAGGTGCTCGTGTGAACAACTTCATGTAGCCACTGCACATGACCATTGACTAACTCACCTTAAACTTTCTATGTCTTCGCGAGACAGCTTAACTTTCGACAAATCTATCAATGTCACCTTTGATCTGCGATTCGTCAGGAACTTGCAAAGTGCGCTGCAAAAATTAATTTCAATTAATGAGTTGTTTTCACAACAAAATCGTCTGAAGTTACGACAAACAATGCAGCGGAAAGTTTTTCCAAACTGAATACCAAATGAATTTTGTGTAATTGCAGGTGGTCGGAGTTAGAATGCGATATTTCTTCAGCTAGTTCTCATCACGATCTAACAAAATTGTAACAAAAGCGAAAATAACCAGCCTGACTGAGAAACACAGAAGTGGTTCCCAAAATGACTAACGGACGGTCTGTCAAAAACTCAAATGGCGATGAATCCGATGCAGACGAACAAGAAGCGCATTGGTGACGCATGAAAACCGACTCACCCAATGAATTTGTCACTTGCAGATAAGTTTAGGATTGAATCAAGTTTAAGTTTTTCGACATAAGACTTGCTGAGCAAATCCAGCCATTTCGATAAAGAACGGTATCCGATGGCGTTTCCGGATATGTCCAACGAAATCAGCGAAGGACGATCTGACAATAAAAGGCCCAGGGTTCCGTAATTTAAGTCCACACGCTTAATTTCAACTTATTTATAAAATAAATTAACCACACTCCTATGGTTAGTTGAAGACCAAGGACCTTAAAATTAGCCAAATTCAAGGATTTCTAAAGATGGGTTGAAGCACTAACACGTTAACAATGCAAGTAGTTTCAATCATCAAGAAAAAATGCAGCAAAACGACCACGCAAAAACCCAGGAACCTTTGCTACGTGTGCAACGAAATTCCAGTGGAGTATCCGCGGCGTAAACCAATACGGCAATGGACTTTAAATCTGACGTAACTAAGGGCAACAAAACACGAGTGCAATAAATACGGAAAGCTGCAGTTACCTTCTTCGGCAGGATCGTGGTTGGCAAACGTTGCGTCGCTGAGGTAGCATGTACTGACGTTCAACGATGTTAGCCGAGTGCAGTTTCGGAGGAGCAACTTCAGGCCATTTCCCGATGCAATCGGATTGTAAGAAACGTTCAAACAGGCGATGCTCTGGAAAGCAAACGAACAAAATTTGTTGCTGCACTACCAGAAATAGTAACAGTTCATTTGCGCAGGTTCGTCAAAACATCACTCAATGAGAATAAAGCTGCTGTTTAATCATGAACAATTGCATGCGCACGTAAAATTTTGCACATCAGCAAAACGCGCACACAAAGTTTTTCTACTAAAACTGTTACTCATGCAACAAATTTATTGAAAAGTTTTCTTAACTCAGGGTTACCATCGTCGCTCTTACTTCTCCCACAAAAAAAACAAAAAAAACTTTTTTCAGACGAGCATTTTCGCAACACGATTCTCAAGAATCGACTAAGAATTTCCGCTGGGCAGAAAGTAATGAAGTATTCACACTCTTATGTTGACATTCACAACCTTTCAGAAACAAAACTTCAAAAGAAGCCATCTTGACTTCTCAAAATTAGGTTATAAACATGGCTGTTTGGAACGAAAAGCTGCAATGTTCGAGGTTTTCACAGGCAAATGGCCGTTTTCTTAGAAAGCAAAAGGTATAGAAAAGGGCAATTTGCCCATTGTTTGGCGTAAAACTATTTCGAACAAGGGTTTAGCCACGTTGTTCGCTAACCGACACGACTGACCAGTATGAGCATGCGAAAGTAAATTTAGACGGGATTTGACAGAGTATCACATCCGGTGCCTGTCAGGGCCGGGATTTCGGGATAAAATTACTGTAGAATTCCCGGGATTGAAATTTTCCCAGGATTTCTACTCCATAAACCCGTGATTTTTTGGGACTAAAAATTACAAGAATCGCTAACATAAGCTGCAGTAATCGCATTTATTTCTTATAATATTGATGCATGAACCGGAAGGCATCAGGAGTTTTATTCTTTAGGATCTCCTACTTTGTTTGCGAAATAGCCAAAATCCGAGAAAGCACGTTCAGTCTCAACTGACGTAGTTTGTGTGCTTCATACAAATTTTCTAGGTTTCCTGGTCTCGTACAGACGCATTTCTTTCTGTACCGAGTAAGAGCTGGCAACAATGCTTTGTGTTTTTTTACATTCACCTTTAAACCAACCCAGCCAAGACCTCGCTGACTTCCACTAGAAATTCTCATTCAGCAGTGCTGTAGTGATTGCGAACTGAAGCAGGGAAACCTTTTGATCCATTTCTAGACCATAAAATTATCAAAAATAAGTAGATTTTGATCCCTAAAAGACTTTCAAAATCACTAGAAGTAGCAACACTGGTGGCAACATGTGTAGTAAGTTACTCGCGATTGTTCAATACATTGTTACACCATAGTCGGAGTACAAACATATGACACTAAGATCATTATGACATTGACAACCCTTTATGTCCATGGCAGACGGCATGTATTGTACAACTGCTCTGATTTTTCATTAGGTTAATCCCGAGACTATGAAAAGGGTTAAAATCCGGGAATTTCCTGAGCACCCAAACATAATGCCGGTGAACCCAAAACGCAGGTCCACATCAACTTAGCAGCAACACCAGTTGTTGTAACGGGGCTTGTCGACATCGAGTCAAATCATTTCGTTATAAAAATACATTTGAATATGGAAGGCTGAAAATAAAAGGTTCTGTCCGAGCAGATTACGTGCGAGTTCCGATCACCGTGTGTCATTGGCCTGCCTCGAGTGGGGTAAAAATGTTTTGGGAGCAAAACAGGGTGATGCAATGTCCAACCGCCTTTTGTTCTACACATTTTACGCCAGAAAGCAGCATTTAAGCAGAAACAAAGGAATCTTTGGAGTTTTCTAGATGGTTTTATTAAGAATGTCGTTCAAACTTCATGTGATGCTTTTACACTTGGTATTACTGAGTCATACGGAACATATGAAAACCTCAAAACTACCAATTTCAATACAGAACTTGTCGCACAGTGACGTTATTGATAAATTCACATCATTCCAAAAAATGTTACTAGCTCTGATAAGTTGCTCAAATCGGAACTCAAGTTACCTTGACTGAATCGCATCGAGCTAAGGTTTGAATGCCAGCATCGGTGATGTTGTTGCAGGCCAGATTCAATACAGTCAACAAGGTGGATCGCGAAACTGGTCGTAATAAGGAATCGCTCAAAAACCTGACACCGTCGTCCCCCAATCGGTTGCCCGGCAAAAGTAACTTGCTCAGTTCTTCTTGACCGAGGTTGACAAACTGTTCCGGTGTTGTTGCATAAAAAAATTTCGGTAACGGATTTGTTTACAAAGCACATTGCACGCAAACAAAATTCACTCTGTTGGGGAATTTAGTGGTGGTGGATACATGCGATACGCGGGATGCCTGAGCAATGTGCAAAAAATTCCTGTGCGCTTCAAATTAAAAATGTATTTACGGTGCTGTCCAAGTTGCAGGAAAAATGCACTATAACACGCGGATTGACGCAATCGCACCTTGCCCTAACAATCAAACCATTTCTATATGTGTGCAAAAGGCACACAAGGCTTAACTCATGTGTGTCTACGGCAAGAAACGGAATCAAAGAGACTGCCATTTCTTTCAAGAATGAATTTTTCGTCAAATCTCGCGCACTAGTTTATTTTATTTGGTAATTTTACGCTGAGAAAAACATTGGTGAACCGTTATGCGCGATTTCTCTCAAGGACGTGTTTTTCGTTTTTACGATAAAAGTCCCCCAAAGCTCATATTATTGAACTAGTAAATGCCACCTTCATAATTCAGGCATCCAAACGTCACGTTTACATCCATTGTACCAAATTACACAAAACTTGAAACAGACAGAGTCAAATCTATTACAAACGCAAACGTCATAAATAAGACTTTTTGCAAAGAAGTTGTTCGGATGGATGTAAACATTTTAGAAACAAATACTGCAAGTTGACCTGCGTTTTGCATTGGTTCTTCATAGTTCAGCACGCAATTTGCCAAACGTCACTAAGGATGGCAGGTCAACTCACCAACGGTCGAAATTTATCAAGTCCGAAGGCAGAGTGTTTCACGTCCATGATTGAAGTGCCCTCGCATTCCTGGCAGGCGCGGAAAATCCTAGGTATGACCGCTGTAACAAAAAAATCACAGAAGTCTTAGAAACCATCGCCTTCACAAGTTGCACGCTTGAAAAGCATGTTGGTCTCGTTGGAGGCCGTGTTACTCACGCAGACCATCGGATTTGCATGACGTCGTGTATCTTTGCGATAAGGGGTACATCTGCCACGATTCAACCCTCGCTGTGATTAAGTCGTCGCTATTGAGTACGTCACAAACGAGGTCGTCCGCTGGCAACAAAGCCCCGTCAGCGGTGAGGAGGATCAGGGAGGGCCGCAGTCGATTCAGCTTTTCAAATAATGACGATGCTCTTTCGCTCAGCCAAGAAATCGGCTTGGTTCTGGGCAAAGAACAAGCAGGACATTTACTGACAACGCAGAAAATCTCACTCTATTGGCAGCAGCGAAGTTTGGTAACGCAGTAAAACAAGAAGCATGGCGCCTGGATCGCTCGGACCAGATTGGGCAGAAGAGGTGATGGCGGTTTCGACAAGACGACCACTTACAGCAATTATCGAGTACATAAAAATCAAAAGCATAATAAAAGAACAAAAATACACACTTGTCAGGAACGGCAATGTTAAAAACGTCATCTTCCACTTTCACTTTAAGCCGAAACGCGGACCGCTCTTGGTGCAACACAGGGTTGTTCATCGGCGCTGGCCGCAGTGGGGGGTTGGCCGGTGTAGCAAGTGCGGGAATATCATCCGTGTAGTCGCTCGACGCGAAAGCCACGTCGATCTCGGCAGCAGCCTCCGGAGGCGACTCCGACACTC
>Ga0210059_1016563_pt1 | contig 10624 bp, 4 predicted proteins | sample Ectturendosymbi2_FD_188042 | JGI IMG/M metagenome (GOLD analysis project Ga0210059, IMG submission 188042) | Ecteinascidia turbinata endosymbiont from Florida, USA - Sample 2 (SPAdes) (version 2) | ecosystem: Host-associated > Tunicates > Ascidians > Unclassified | place: Key West, Florida... | reverse complement strand
ATATATCATCAGCAAACTTTAGATGATTCACAACTATATTTCCCACAGTGCATCCCACCCTGGCTGATCCCAGCTGGATTGAGAGTTCATCCAGGTAAACAGCAAATAAGTATGGGCTCAGGACTCTTACCCCACTGGTTACAGTAAAGGGAGATAAGTAGTTGGTACCCCATTTTACTTGCATGGTCTGTTGCCTGTACCAACTCAACAATAGTCTTACTATGCACATAGGGACATTGCGCTTAATTAATTTAGCAAACAGCAGGTTGTGATTAGTTCTGGCAAATGCTTTAGATGCATCTAAGAATGCTGAAAACACTGGAGTCTCTTTGTTTACATAATAAGACACAGTCTGTTTAAGTAGAAAAATACACATGTCAGTGCCATGTTTTGGCTTGATGCCAAACTGGTTGTCTGTTGTGGCCAAAAGTGGGGAAATGCATGACAAGATGTAGTGTTCATACAACTTGGAGATGATAGTTGCAAGGGAGACAGGCCTATAGTCCCCAGCATCACTTATGTTCCCATTCTTGTTTTTGCAAATGGGTACGTATATACTCTGTAAGATGTTAGTGTTTGATTCTGTGCTGAGAAAAGATTTCTTTCCATAGACAGTATTAAAAAATCATGTTCTAACATGTTGAATCACAAAGAGTTGAAGAGATGAACGGATTTAGGTTTTTCAAATCCAAGTCCAATCCGACAATTTCATTTCAAAATCAAAATACGGTAAACTGACAGTCCCAAATCCAGATCCTGTTTAAATCCAAAATTCTGTCAGATGTGTTCTGCCAATGGCAAAATAACCCCAGCACAGTCAGTGGCGCAGCAACCCACTGGCTACTCTGGCTATAGCCAGGAGCGACAAAATCTAGTCGTCTATCGTGAGCAGAGATAATTTAAAAGCGGTGAGAAAATTATTCAGACTGATTAAAATTTAAGCTTTCTTTCATCAGCTAAGTTACATCAACACACCCGATATTACTAGCGCGATGTTTTCAGTTCCAGTCATCTTATGCTCATCACCAGTGATGGAGTCTCGAGACTTGCTCTCGGTCTCGAGACCCATTTTTGCGAGTCTCGGTCTCGAAGTTTCAGGTCTCGAGACTTTGAATATTGCAAAAAAATGGTTTATTAAAATTTCTATAATTCAACGATTTTTTGTTTGTTGTATTTGCAAGTAAGAAACAACCAAAACGCATCGGAAAAATGCCAGAAATTTGAAAAAAATTTAAGTCAGAAGTGATGACGACAGTTTTTAAAAAAAATTCGGCAAAATGCACAAATTTTGAAGCCTTGAGTCTCGGTCTCGAACTTCAAGCCTCGAGTCTCGGAGTTTTTGATGAAGTCTCTGTCTCGTCTCGAAATTTTAACCAGGTCTCGGTCTCGAAGGTGTAGTGGTCACACAAGTGCCACTACATGGAATTCGGCTAAGTCAGAGGGAACTGCATCAGATGAATGTGCCTGATGTGAAAGTCGAAACTCAAAATGCCTCGATCAGAAATGACGAGGGAAGCGCTTCTTTGGTCAAATCGGTTAAGGCGCAGATAGCGAGCAATTGGCTTTAATCACTTCCTCTGTCGGAAGTTCGAACGGCAAGCGGGGCAGACCGGGTGTTCCGCTTCAAAGGTTACGGTCTCGACGATATCACTGCTCATCACCACTTTGTCGTTACCAATCTCTCAATATTATTCCGTAACAATGGCCGCTATTTTAGTTGTAATCTACTCGAAAAAACGCGTCTACTCTCATAAACTCCAGCATCGTTCATTGGTCAAGGTCCAGCGTGGTCAAGGTCCAGCCACTGTAGTTGCAGCTGGGCGTTCAAAGCACTAAAGCAACTAGTTGCCACAGTTAATCAGAAAGCTCTACAGTAGTTAAGCTATTGTTCTGTGTTTCATTGATAGGAAAGGGAAGTTGCTTACTTGCTTAATACTTTCGCTCATCCGGTGGAGTCAACTTAGTAGGTAACTAAAAGGCTGTTTATCTTAGGGCGAACCCATTGCCGCCCAATTGTTTTTTGTTTATTTTTGCATAATTCTTTAGTAAATATTGTTTAATAAAAGGTTATGACAAAAACATTTTTCAGGATTAAATTAGGAGGGAAAAAACGAGGTCACAAGTTTGGGCCATGTTTTAGGACCACAGGCACTTGAAGCACTTCTTTGTATTTTTCTATAAATTTCCTTCCACCGTTGTTGCTACAGATCTGCATCAAAATAGCGTGCAGTGTAAAATTTTTCAATGAGAAGTGTAATTCATTCAGCCCTTTTAAAATAGGCTGAAACAACAATGAAGTAACAAACAGCAAACAAGCAAAGCGAATTTCTCACGCATTTCCAGTATTGACTATCCAATTGTCATTAACATTTTCCCATGTGCAGAACAATGTCACATTTTCTGCACTGTTTGCCCACTTTCTTCTTGCAAGCTACACACTTCCTTTGCTTGGCTCCCTCAGTTCTTTCGAGAACATGGCCTGTTGGAGAAAGTCTTGTTGCCATCATTACGTTGGAAGACAAAATTTTTGGACAACCAGCAGATTTTGGGTCAGAAGCTGACTGAAGGTTCAGGTAGCTTTTGGTGACATAGCACCTAAAGCTCAACAGTGTCATTCATAGGCGTACGGGAAGGCATTTTACTGGGGGGGCGGAAAAAATTTGTCCTGAAAATAACAATTTGCCCTAAAAACAGACAATTTGCCCTGAAACTAACTTTTTAGTTTAATTCGAATGGGGCCTGAAACCTTATGTAAATCTCTTCTATACAGTAGAATTCGTTCATAACGGCTTCCTCTGTAACGTCAATTCGCCCATAACGTTACATTTTATTTGGTCGCGATGGCATCTTTTATATGCATTTCAATTCGCTTATAATGTCAATTCGGCAATAACGTTATTTATGCAATCCCTAGAGGTGCCGTTATAGGCAAATTATGCAGTTACCTTGCTTGTTAACTCAAGGGGTTGAAATTCCTTGCGTATTGTGCTCTGCCAGACAAGAAAGTTTACGGTAATTGCTTTTAGTGATGCAAATATGTACGTGACTTCGATGACGCAACGCAATGTTGCGCTTGGGCAAGGCACTTAAAGACATGCACTCAAAGGAGCCAAGCAATCTGCACGTCCGTGTTGCCCGCTTCTAAAACTCCTGTTAATCAAAAAAATCTATCATCTTAACACCTTACACCTCCACCCAGTGAAAACGAACAAACACTCGAAAACGAACAAAGAAAGAAATACCGAATTCTTATATCAAGCTCTTGAACTATCGACATCAGATTGTTCGATTTTTACAGAAAACGAGGGCTTGGTCCGGATCAAATTCATTATAACCATTCACGACTTTGGTCCAGATTACTGACTACACTAGCCCAAGTTGCACGGATCACACCAAAGTGAATACGCACTGTATTGAAAATTTTTTCACCGTTCACGATTTTTGAGCAACTTGCGCTTGCCCTGAAAAAACAGAGTTGCCCTGAAAATTTTCACTGTATTGAATATACTTTTTACATTCAGAATTTTTAACAACTTGCGCTTGCCCTGACAAACCAGAGCAGCCCTGGAAATTTTCACTGTATTGAATATATCTTTTACCATTCAGGATTTTTGAACAACTTGCGCTTGCCCTGAAAAACAGAGTTGCCCAGAAATTTTCACTGTTGAATATACTTTTTACATTCAGGAGTTTTGAGCAACTTGCGCATGCTCTGAAAAACAGAGGGTGTCCTGAATATATATTTTTTATTATTTAGGATTTTTGAGCAACTTGCGCTTGTCCTGAAAAACAGAGTTACCCTGGAATTTTTCACTGTATTGAACATACTTTTTGCATTCAGAATTTTTGAGGAACTTGCGCTTGCCCTGAAAATCAGAGTTTGCCCTGAATATATATTTTTTATTATTCAGGAATTTTGAGCTACTTGCGCTTGTCCTGAAAAAGAGTTGCCCTGGAATTTTTCGCTGTATTGAATATGTATTTTTTATCATTCAGGATTTTTGAGGAACTTGCGCTTGCCCTGAAAACAGAGTTTGCCCTGAAATTTTTCAAGCGCGGGGGGAGGCCGCCCCCCCCGACTCGTACGCCTATGGTGTCATTGTTTTTTCTGCAACCATTGAATGCAAGATCCAAGCATTTACCATTGAAACATCCACGCAACTGGTGCAAGGATCAAAGTAGGTCTACCATTTTTTAGATCTCATACCAATGGAGCGATGCCACTTTCGAACGCAGTGCTACTGCGATTGACGTTTTACAATGGTTAACAAATTGTCGCGTACTTGATTCGATTCTGTATTCATGTTTGTGTCTTAAACTTAATCTTACCATTGGTGTTTCAATTGCCAGTTGCGAGAGGAGTTTCTCTAAGCTCAAATTGATAAATTCCTATTTGCGCTCTACTGTTGGCGAAAGTCGATTATCGGCTTTGGCAATTCTTTCCATCGAAAGTAAATTTTGTTAGCGTCAGGATTGAGGCGGCGGTTATGCGTTGTGCTGATAAAATGCAGCATTGGCTGGTTGAAACTTTGGGCAGCAGAGCGGAGTGTGTTTCTCATGCGATATTTTTCACATTCTAGACAGAATGCGTGTTGATGTGACTGTCCGGCAGAGGTGTTCAGGATCCGGAATCGAGACCGGCAGGAGTCAGCACATTTTGAACAAACCAGATCGGATCCGGATTACAGTTTTATTCAAGTTTCCGGATCAGGATTTTCAAATTTCATTTTTTGGGGATTTAACGCCAACACAATCATAAAAACAATTTTTGCAAAGATTTACAGGATGTAATACAGTTCACACCAATTGCAAATGTGTGAGAGGTTCTGTTACACTGGACGTGTCGTGCACTGCAGAACACCAGTCCACCACCATAGCATCCCATCAGTCCACTATCAGGCTCAATACAACGTGATTTCAGATTACATTTGTAAATTGTGAGTTGTCGAGGTTGGAGACGTGGTGTTGCTGTGCCTATTTTGCTGTATTATATATTTTAGTATGCATCAATATCATTTAGTGCTTATTTACTTATCGGTTAGGGCTTAATCTTCACCTACTGTTAGTGGATGTAGCAAGTCTAGCAAGCTTAAGTTGTTTTGTGATTAAAAGTTTAATTGGTAAATGGTAATATTGCTTTCAGCTCATGATCATTGCATGAACTTGGTTGACTGCATTTTCTGGATCTGACTTTTAGTGCCATTTTTGGTTATGTGTGGTTTTATTTTTCCCAGTCTGTGTTTGGTAAAGCTTTGCTTTTCACAAAGGAAGTGGCTATATAGGTCCGCCGAGAGTGATGTGGTTAAAATAAAATGCTGACTTTGTCACTTTAACAGCACCGTTGTGGTGGTGTAGCGAATGCGTCTACGTCTGCTGTGTGAATGGTTTTCGGTTCGACTATCACCTTGGTACATTTCATTTTGGTAGCAGTCTAATGGTTGCACTTGTCAAGGGCAGTGCCGGATTAACAATAGTAGTAAATGTAGCAATTGCTACGGGCCCCGCGCTTTTGGGGGGCCCCGCGGTCTTCTGTAACAAATCCTATTTATTACATTATATAGATCTTTTTCAGTCTAAGTAGTCAGTATTTCCTAAATTTGCCATAAGTAGTAATCGAAGGTTTGCAATTGAAAGCTGTCTGTGTCCAGAAATTCTTGTTTGATTCTTTTTGTATAGTTACATAACAAAATGCATAAGATTGCGGTCAGTAGTGTTGCGATTTTAGTTGATTTGCTGCTACATCTAGCAGGATATTCTCACTGTTAGCTGTAAAATTTTCAATCTAGCAGTTAGCTCATTTTCTAGCAGGACTTTACCAACCGTTTGGCAGGTTTAGCAGATGACAAACTCCTGACCAAAACTTGTTTCAACAGTTTTTCAACATAAAGCTTTTGCACCTTCATCAAGAAATATACTTCTCTTCTTTATGACGTTTTTAAAATTGGGTAACACCAGGACAAGCACAACCAGCTGCCTGCATTTACTTGGAATATTTATTATGATGCAGCAACGAAGCTGCTAGCAGATAATTGTATCATAATAACAAGTAATTAGATGATTGGTGAAGTCTAAATTATTTGCTTGTGTGCTTAATAAGCGCGTTAGGTTAACAGACAACATTGATAAAATAGGTTTTTATCCCACTGCACGATATCTCCAAGTGGTTCAGCTACGTTAGTAAGTAGTAATGTCTGGTAAAAAACTTCCTGGTAAACCAAAGCTGCCAAAAGTTTCGACATATATGGTTGCAAGATTCAGAACTTAAAAGTTGGCTCAATGCCGACTGCCTATCCTGCTGATTCAAGAAAAGCCTTTTGCGAAGTTTGCAATAATGCAACCAAAGCGAAACATTGTGAGCTTAAAATGCATAACTGGTAGCAAAAGCACGCAGATGAGACTAAAGAACTTTTTGCATGCTCCCTAATGTAACACAAAGTTTTATGTTACAAAGACCAGACTTAGAAAGCTGTAGGGCTGAAGCTATGTCCAGATTGTTTATCGCTGAGCCTTGCTCATCTCCTTCTGTATAAACACATGCAACCATTTGAAAGAGATCGTCAAGAACTGTGTGTCATACAAAAAACAACGTAAGCTGCAGCTGCATTGCTCAAAATGTTGACTGAAAGAAAAATGTGGGCCGAAAAGTGTGTTGGCCAAGACCGGCACTTTCAGCCCATGCTTACTGAGAGCGAGTGCAAGACAGAAAATTAATATATTGTGTAACTTTATAGGTTCCTTTTAATCATGTCAAAAATATCAGATTTTTCAACGTAACTTCAATGTTTTAGCAGATTTGAGCTGAAAATTTGTGACATGACTTTCAGCAGAATCTAGCAGTTTTTTGTGACACCATTTAACAGATTTAGGTCACAACCATCTGGCAACACTGGCGGTCAGTAGGATACACTCAGACTGTCATGTCACGATGCGAACTGAAGAGAGCATGCTGAGAGAAAAGCTACTAACACGGATGCCTTGCCCACACCCTTTATGATTTAGCAGGTGTTGAGATGTTTTTTCAACTTAGGGCCCCGCGCTGTTGAAATGCTACGGGCCCCGCGCTACCTTAATCTGGCACTGGTCAAGGGACCACTTTTTTACTTTCTTCAAATGTTTCCATACCTTTGTGTTCAGATTTACAGTTTAGGGGTTAGGTTTAGGGTTTAGCACGTTTGTACCAAACCTAGTGCACGCTACTATACACTCATCGTGTGTTACTGTCACGTTGCAGGTGACGGATGAATAACTTTTCAACTATGAAGGTCCACTGACGGACCTGTAGCCACTACCTTTTAGAAAAAAAATTTTTGAATAGTTGCATAAAAATGCACATTGATTAGTCAAACATATTAACAGGATTTTTTCAGGATTCGGATTTCATTTTTGTGTTGCAAACAGGATTCGGATCAGGATTCTTACCTCTTGGATCAGGACTGGAGTCGGACTCGAAAAAACTTGAGTCCGAACACGTTCGCTGTCCGGCCTTTGCCTGGCAGAGTGCGTTTCTGGTAATATGTTTGTTGAATATGCGAGCTGTCTTTATGCTGCAGAATTTGTTTGGCATAGGACTGGCGTAACTGACGCGGACAAGGGGGCGAGCCGCCCCCCCCCTGGCAAGCTAAATGTAAAAACAGGACCCTCTTCAGTTGACATTTTGATATTTAGTATTCTTTAATTTGTTGTTTTTTGCGTTTCTCGGGGTGTCTTTTTTATCTCGTATGGACATCCACGACATCCAGAGATTCACTATCATTTCTTAACTTTTTCTGAGTTTTGGCTAGTGGGCCCCCCTACGGTGACCAGTAGGCCCCCTTCAGCTAAGCTTTGCCCCCCTGGCTCAAACCTTTAGTTACGCCACTGACTGGCGCAGCCCACTGCGTTTCTTGTGTATTGGCATAAGCAGGAAAATAACTTTTTGTTCGCAAAACGATTAGGACTAGTTGTTGTGGTCAAGCATACCGGTCAATTGTCTCAATGTAGATTAATTATTGTCGGTGATTTTTTTGCTAGTTGCATTTCCCTTTCGTTAATTTCTTCTGTTTTGTTTGCGTTTCGGTTTCCTGTCATTAATTTTTTTTAATTTTTATTTGGCTATCTTGGGAGTCGGGTGATGGTGACTTCAGTTCTACTGTACCAACTCCCGCCCACAACAAATCTTGTGTTTGTTTGAAAATGCTAATTGTTGAGTAAATGGGACGAAATCTTTGTTTTTTACAAATGGGACGAAATCTTTGTTCATGTTTCTCAATTTGTTGTTAGCTACACAATCTTTTTTTTAGTTTGGAAACTGTCCAATTTAAGGAGGTGTTCTGTTTATAATAATTGTTAGTTGTATAGTTGTTCGAATACTCTGACATGGTGATGTCATCTTGTAGCTATTACCAGCTGCAGCTGTGCATTGGGCCCCGCGGCATGATGTTCGGGGAGGTTAAGCCGTCGACAATTTACGTTAAATATGTCGAAAGTTCTTATAAAAAGGTCTTCAAAAAACAAAAGATCATACCGTGGTTGACTGAGAACGATGACATCATAAATATTACACCCACCAGGTGGAGGCATTTTCTGCTAAGGCCAGGGGCGGCAGACTGCTCCTACGCCACTGAGCACAGTGTTTGCCTCATGAGGCAAGTAGTCTAATTAATCTATGTTTTGGTTGAGTTAATTCTCGGCTGGAATAGCGAAAATGCTTTCACATTTATCGTTACATAACAGTGGCAAATATTTTTTCAATACCGCAAATGACTCTGGCATTTGCGCGCAGACTCTGACTCCAGTACAGGTACTGTACTAGCTTTGCTGATGATCAGTGTATTGCACATAGCTTAGTGTAGTACTTTCTAGTAATTACAGATAATCAGTACTGCTAAAAAATGAATAAATTCGTCAGAAGTATCCCTTTTTCAGAAAAGGACTAAATGATTTTCAAGCTGAGTGAATTACGTGTGGTTGCATTTACAAAGTTCGCAAAAGAGAGTGAAAAGACTATTGTGACTTTGTGGATCTTGAGCAACAAAAACCTATTTCTAACAGCGTAACCAGGTGGCTATCACTTTATCCTTGCTTGCCAATGATGCTTCAAATGTACCCAGCTTCACAATCACTCAAGCCCGTAACTAGGTGGGCTAAACTATGGGGGAAAACTTTTCGACCACTCCCCGTAAAATGTGTTGCACATAGCTTAAAACTATTTGTATCCCTCTCAGAAAACTCTTCGTCCCGCCTAATGTCTCAAGCTGGCAAAAAGAGCATCAGCGAAATGCAATTTATTGTAAAATGATGGAACATGAAAGATGGGCAAAATATTTTGCAACTTGCAATACAAGTAATGCTTCAGCGAACTTATAAAGATTGCACAGTATTACTTCTGCGTTATGAGTCATTACGCTAATGTGGAACAATTTTTTCCTTGATGCAGCCACAAATCTAAAAAAAGAGAAATTTTTCTTATTGAACCAGTTTTTACTCTATTGAAGCTGGTGTGCGATTTAAAACTTCTTTCATGCAATTAGTTTCATAATATTGTTCAATGCGATTTTACATTTTGAGGAAATTTAAGGAAACTGCAAAATATTCGTAAGCTAAATAGGACAAGTAAATAAGGATTTTTTTGTGTGTTTTGACTGAAACATCGTCCACACTGGACGTCTTCCTTCAATGCTTAAAACTTATCAATAGGCCTAACTGTTATTTGACTTGTTAAGTGTAGATAATACATTCAAGCAAGTGAAAGTCGTAAGTTGTCCTCCCCTTTTGCGATGAAAATGTGGCAACCTTAGTGAGCTTATAAATAAATAAACATGGATAGACGGGGACGTCATCTTAACAAGCGTAGAGCTTATCGAAGTGGCTCTAAAAGACGTAAAAAAGTAAAGGAGGCGAAAATGAGAGATGACGAAGTTTCAGCCAAGTCAAGAAACATTCAAGTTACTATTTTACAGTGGCAGTGAAGTCCAGCGGAGACACTTCTGCGGAACCTGTAAGATGACAAAAAATCGAAGAACATGTTACGACAGACGTAGATCTGCGTAACGAGTAAAATAGACCTAGTTTAACCAGCAGTGCAGTACAACGTCAAGATGTGTCATCGAAAAACACGATAGGTGAGATGGCTGACGCTATCACTGGAAGCAGCGATATCGGTCTCTGGGTTCTCTGGTCAGCCAATATAAGCGAAAAAATGCGGGAATATTGATTGAAATATCAAACAGATTCTTTTTGACATTGTGGTGAAAAGTCATTTTGAAAACATGATGTTCCACAACCAGGGCTGTGGAGTCGGAGAGTCGGAAGGATTTTCAACCTGAGGAGTCGGAGTCGTAGAAAATTTCAACGACTCCGACTCCGGGCAGACCTTTTGCTCACCAATTGTGACTGTTTGAGCCACAAACGTCACACTTGGCAATTTAAGCAGCTTGACGCTTCAACAAGAGATGATCATTGCTATTCAGACAGACGGCAGCGCACTAACTTGCATACCTTCACTCAGGGGCCATTCCAGATCAGCAGCGTCCTTGGGCTCATCACGCAACCTACACTTTGTGAATGCAACCGTTCGGGGCTTGTATCACTGAAATTTCCATTTGCTCATTCTGGTTGGCACTATCGTTGCTCCGTGACGTTGGCT
>Ga0210059_1016562_pt1 | contig 10624 bp, 6 predicted proteins | sample Ectturendosymbi2_FD_188042 | JGI IMG/M metagenome (GOLD analysis project Ga0210059, IMG submission 188042) | Ecteinascidia turbinata endosymbiont from Florida, USA - Sample 2 (SPAdes) (version 2) | ecosystem: Host-associated > Tunicates > Ascidians > Unclassified | place: Key West, Florida... | reverse complement strand
TATATTATTGCTTGTTTGCGCCACATATGTATGGTGTTGTTCTTCACGCACATCCCGTTTGTGGTGAATCACACATTTAACGCAACACCACTGGAGAGGTTGCAACAATACCTCACAAGCAAGTGCGAATTATCTTGTTTTTTGAGTCTAGAACAGAGGTTCTTAAACTATTTTTGATGCCTCTTCTTTAGCATTAGTCATTGATGCTTGCATCTTAGCCAACCTCACAACCAAACACAAAAACAGCAAAAAACTTTATTTGCAATTATAGTGATTTTCAACACTATGTTGCTAGCACACCCGTGCTCCTATTCCAAATATTTCATGCCCCTCTGTTTGAGAACCCAGGGTCTAGTGCAGAAAGCAATAAAACAGCGGTGATGAAACTGCATCATAACTGCATTGTTTAACTGTATCACAGTAGTACTGTGTGGCTAGAAACAATGGTAGGTTTAAAAGACTCTTTTGTTGGAATCACACCACAGCAGGTTTACCTTAAGAAGGGCCAGATGAGAAAAATTAGCATTTCACTGCATGCAGCAATTGATAAAACCAGATACATTTAGTCATATGAAAATAATGCAATGATTTTCTTTACCAAATAAAAAATATTTTTGACTCATGTACCTCAAGACAGTGAAACATCTCTTCAGGCTATTTTTAGGTCTAAAAGCAGGCCAGCTTGAAATTTCACCCTCCAAAGAAGACAATATTTATGCATGGAAAAGTCATTACAGACAAAATATTTTTGTTTAAGTACGAAATGACACAAAGAAGAAAGGCAACTTAAAAAAGAAAGTCGAATCACATGAGGAACATGTTTGTTGAACCAGTTACCAATGCACCACAATGTAATCAGTTACAGTTTCCATATAAGAGAAAAGCTGAAGACATAAAAATGGAGGAGTAAATATGGGAAAATTTACGCTGCTTTTTACCAAACCTTAAAGCCTACTACTAGAAACAACCATAAAAAGTTTTGAGGATGCCAATGATAAACACCAACAAGTGTGTAACTAAACTTCTTGCATAAAACTGAGAATACAACTAATACAAGTCACTTGTGGGATTGGCCCACTGTGAAAAACATGGATATTCTCTTCCATGCATTAAATATTGTTTACATGGTCCAGACTAGCCAATACTTCCAGATGCAGGCAGCGGAAAGGCTTTTTTAATTTTTTAAGGGGGAGCATGTTGTCCAAAAAGTTTACCAACTTTTGCAAGTTTTGAAAATATTGCTGATGACCTTCAAGACTGCTTGAACTGAAGTGATCATTGTAATCTACTGTTTTTGCATGAAAGCATGCTGTAAATAAATCATTGCAAGTCTACATTATGGTTAAATGTTTGTGCAAAAATATGGATTACTTTTAGTGTACAGAACACAGGCAAATCTGGATGAAATAGCAATAGTTTTTTTTCACACAGAAAAAGTTTTTTTATTATAATTTTTCTTCGGGAAAAGATAACAAAAAAATTTCAATGTGACAATATACTTTGGCATGAGGGTTACCTTCTATCAAAAAAACAAGAAAATACCTTAGCTTGTTTTAGAGATATTACAAACTTAAAATTTGTTCTTTTTTACCCCATTTGACTCTGTATAACATAATTTAACGTATTTGTCAACCTATGAAGTCAGTCAAACTGGTGACACACTACAGCAATAAATGTAGATAGCCCTTACATACTGCACATCATTTTTCTAACATTAAGAGAGGTGCGGTATAAATCGCAGCATTTTCACCTGATGAATCATTATGGTATATACTGTATATGAAATATTTGAGCATTTTTGCTGCAGCTTTAGTACTGCTGTGGTAAATACTGAACTGTCAAAGATGCTCCATTTATTGAATCCAAATTCAGAGCGGAAGAATTTCACAAATATATTACACAGAAGACGCACACGGTTGTTTTTCAATGGACATGCAGTACAGAATCCATAAAGTGATTGCAATGCAAGGATGTGTAAATCTTCAAAAAGTGCCACATACTTTTGTTAAAACTACCACAGCATAGCCACTGTTGGAGGTACACTATTGAATTTAAAAATTAGTTCAGTGTTGCAGAGTTCTTGCATTGCTGCAGCAGTAAGATGCATTTTGTTAACAAAACTAGTTCACTAAAAACAAGACTGGTTCAATGCCTCGCACTAGATTTGACTGTTGGTAAGCATGCTGCAAAAGCCCTGAAGCATTTATTGCACAGTTCAAAATTGCTCCTTGAGCAACAAACACTATAAGCAGCATCAGGGAAGCACATAGAAGTCACTGAGCATGTCACAGCAAGATATATAGTTTTAAACGAACCAGTTTCAATCTTACATCATTGTTGGTGCTGGAAAACATTTGGGCTGCAAGGCCTAATAACAGAAAAAACAGCCAGAAAAATAAGCACAAAAGTCATTTAAGACATTTTAGCAATGTAACCATTGTTCTCATTGATAAGGTGACATTTATTAAGTTCTTCATTGATGATGATAACAGTTATAACCAAAATCTTCAACTTTAGTTGTTCAAGCCATCAAGTATTGTTCAGAACTTAAAATGCAATTCGGCTAAATAGAACATAGCAAACTATAAACCAGAACCTGGTAAAAACTCTAAATTTCATAGGTAATAAAACATGCAAGCATTTCTAAGCAGCAAAAGTTCAGTTCAAACAACATCAATAGGCACCCTACAACTAACATTTGTTGTTTAAACATAAAACAATAAACAAGCAAAAAAACTTTTGCATTCGACATTAAAAATAGAACTGCCTTAAGTCTCTACATGCATGCACCAATTATGTATCAATGTTGAAGATCTAAACAAACAGATCCAACAACAGTTTTTCCACCTTGCGAAAATAATATCCACCAATTGGACCAGATTTTCTTTGAACTTCACAACGCCTACATATATCCACATGTAGTATTTCCATTAATGATGAATACTCCAAAAATATTTCCACAGCAAGGAGTGCAAAACACTCAGATCTAGGAGCTATGAGGAAGTTGGGGATACTGTATAAATCCACAAGAATAACTCCAACAAGAGCAAGCTCTGGTACCTGATTGAAATTCTATTATATCCCATGAAAGATTAATCCATGCAAAATGAACTCTACTTTTGTCAGTTTTACATGCACTGGATTTCAGTACTGCAAGTAGTCTCCTGTGAATGATATTTGAAATTCTTATGCAACACATATTGGCTATCACACACACACATATACACATAAAAACAATTAACTGACAAAAACAGAAACACATTCTCAAACTAGTGACTAAACATACCCATCAAGGTTCTTTGTGATTTCTGTCCTGTAAGATGATGGATAACAATGACTTGAGTTTGATGACCCATGGCGAATTGATACTGGTGGTGGCGATGACTCACATTGACGACTGGCAGATGATGACATCACTAAAGAGAGAGCAAGCACAGATGTTAATAATATCAAGTGGAAAACATACCAGCTTATTAAAACTACTGTAATAATTTGGAACTCTTATTGCATTTTTAAACCAGTGCCATTTTGCTTCTGAGGAAGTAGAACTTTGTTGGTCTTGACAATAGTAAAAACTTTTACAAAAGCAAATATTATAACTTGCAAAAAAGGGACTAACATGGCAAGTGAAAATCATGACATTTCATGAGTGTCATATGTATTTTTTATCAGATTACCCATACCTTCAGGTAATTTAATCAAAATTTAATCAAAGTAATCGCATTAAATCATGTTCAAAAGTATTATTTACCACAAACAAACCACAGAAAGAAAAGCAAACTGCTCAGTACCAGCTGGTTCACTATAACTTGTTTGTAGCTGTTTGTCACCCCACATGTTGATAGAATTATGAGCTTTTTGTGCAGATCGAATATCAACAAATGCCACCACTGCTTGCACTCCATCATCAGGATTTCGCTTTGTCAAGACTTTAACCTTATCTATTCTTCCATACCTGAAGAACACAGAAAATGAACATATTTTTCCTGCTTTGAAATTTTGTTTTAACACAGCAAATGCAAAATAAAAAATTAGCAAATCGAAAAGCATTTCAGATTGGTGATGGATAACTTTGTGCGTTTGTGGATACCAAAATATTCTGCAAACACTAAGGCATCTACTGACAGTTTGTTTAATACTAGCTATTGGTCTTTCAGTTAGGAAAAACCAGTGTTCCCTCTCATTCGCTCAGTGTGTAGTGTGTGCATAATCTAGAAATCATCACACAGCCAAAACCATTAGTCTGAATCTGCTTTTGAAAGCACTGCAGCTTATTCAATTACATGTATATTAGTCTCAATCAAGGTTGCAAATATAAAAAATCATTCACTCTCAGGACCAGGTGTTTTCCATGAAAAATCCAACTGGATACCAAGCCATTTCTATGAGTTTACCATGTTCATTCCAATTGCATAAAACCCCTTGCCAATGAAGCCCAAACAAAAGCTTTGATTATTAAATCCACTGTTTCACTTCATACATTTAATATGCGAATGTACATTATTCTATTGTTAGCCGCCCTTGACTGTAAGTCACACTTGACCATTGGTTACTTAAGACTCTGAGATACTTTTGAGTACTAGCACATTTCGCATGTAATTGGCAACCCTGGTAATGATGCTTCACCACTACAACTGCCTTCTGTACATCATAATGCCTCCTATGACGGATGTGCACATGATGCTGGAGGGAATATGTGAAAAGAGAGGTTGGTCGACAAATGTAGCTAACGAAAGACTGATCGTTATCTATACCTTTCAATAAAGTAAAGAAATGAAAAATGTAAGACGCCCTTGATTACAAGCTGCACAAATTGATGAAAAAAAGCTTCATATGCTGCAGCTTATAATCAAATAAATGCAGTACATAATTTCATGAGAAAATTACAGCCGGTATCTAATAGATGTCTGATTCGTTGTAGCCTGGTATCTGCCACGTAACTACAAAGCATGTAAAGATAATAGGGCAGTAGAGAAAGTTTTAAGGACAATGGCTATGGCTTTTCAGGCTATCAGTTATCCATTATTAGTTTAACTGGTGGTCACCAAAAGTCCAACCTGAGAGCTTTACTACGAATGTTTAGTGTTGTAACAATTTTGTGTTTCAAATGAATAAATATAGGATGTAATCACACAAAAAGCATGAAGCATTTGGTGCAATGGAGAATTTTATCTCAATGGGCTTTAGAAACTAAAACAAACCAAGCTTACACTTCGATCACAAGTTCAACTACAACCGTTTGATTTACTTGCAATGTATAAATGTTAAAATATATCAAAGTGATTTACTTAGGACCTAGACCATTCATTTGCAATGTTATACTTTGCAAACAACACAGGCAAGTAAACATAACCACAGACAATTGTTACATCACTGCTGTTAGCACCCTAATATTCTGAACGCTTGGCACCTAAACTGCTGTAGGTCAAGGATATCTGGCAGTTTGCTAATTGTTCAACAGGAGTACTGGGTGTTAAATGCAAGTGACTTTGTTGGGTAAAGACATTTGATTCCTTGTTTAGTTATAGCAATTGGTGAGGTATGCAATGTTCTTGAAAATCGTACAGTAGAAGGTACCACAGGAAAAAAGTTCAAGAGCACTACTGAATGAAGTTGAGTAAGGGTAGGCGAAGTAAATAACAAAAATAAAGTTATTAGCTACATTAAATTAATCTGTGGATTACTGGATTATGAGGGAATGTTCAGGAACCAAAAGTTTTTTTATCCATTACACAAAATTGTCTGGTCTGCGGAGGCTGTTAAGGTCACAAGTTTGGCCCAGCATCTAAAACATTTGGGGATTGCTGGTTTAAATTGTCCATTCTGATCACAAGACAAATGCAAGTCAAGTACAAAAAGATATGCAAATTTTTTTTCGAATTCAGAACTAACTCAATTTTCTATGGAACACTCCAAACGTAGAACTACAGACTAGCTAAACCCTGAAAACCTACAAAAGCAAGAATATTAATTTATTTGAACATCACAAAATTATCAAGAAGAAAACGGATGTCTTCTACCTTTAAAAAGTGACTAGAAAACAACCTAATAAATATTTACAAAAACAGCAAAAATACATTTGGAATTACTGATTTTACACTGATGACTTTTCAGGATACTAGCAACACACAAAATCACTTGAATGGAGCAATGCAACTTCAACCTACCTTTTAAAATATTCTGTTATTTTGTCTTCCCTTGCATTTTCAGGCAGATTTCCCACCCGCAAATGCCTTGTTTCTCGCATAGTGACATGTGAAACTCATGAAATTTTAAGCGTGTTTCATTGTTGTAATAACAGCCACAATGATGTTAACATGTTACATGGTTTTGCAACACATAATCTACTCTCACCTGAAAAGTAACAGTTTTAAACAACAAATATGGACCTTTTACATCAGGAAAAAAGTGCTTTATGGTCGGAACAATTAGCATAACCTTTCAAATAATCTGCACGTTTATGATGAGCTTGTCTTCATACCACAACCATTTAACATAGCTTTCTTTTTTATGCTTACGATGTGGTCATTTAAAGTTTAAGAACAACTCATGATTCACTGAGATATCACATACATATCCCAATTCAGCAGGTCTACTGAGGTCATTATGCTCACAAATGTCTTAAAGGAATGAAAGCAAGCAGTTCAATGCTGTGTAGTACTTATATATCCATCGATAGTATTTATACACAAACCACAAATAGTAGTTAAGATTGTCTTGCAATGTTCAAGTTTTGCAAAACATTGCTTATACTACAGAGCCTGTAGGAAAGGTCATACAGGACATAAAGCATTTGTGCAATAGACTTTCACTGAGGAAGACTACTTTTGGTAAAAATGCACAAATTTTGGTTCACAACAGAAAATGTGCAAATAAAAATTCAAACCTACTCATGGTATTTATTAGGATTTTGTATAGTCTCCAAAACTGAGGGAGGTTAATCAATTTTTTCCAATCATGACATAAAAGTTTCTAATCCATGCAGGTCTTTCCAGTGTACCTTCTTTTGCAATGCAAGCATTAGTACTTATTATCAAGTACACCCATGTTTATAGATTAGACAACGTGATTGTTTTTAATTTACCAGTAGTCTTTGATAACAAGACAAAATTTTGTTTTCAACAAGTCAATAGTCCATAGAACTTATGTTGTATCTGGGGTTTTTTTGAATGACTAAAAAAAATCAAGTCAATTTGTTAAAAATTGTCAGAAAACAGAAATGACAAAAAGTTTTAAGCTATTTTGAACAAATAACAGAAATATGTCAGTGCAAACAAAAACCCAGTATTGTAGGCATACAGTACTGCAGGGAAATAGAACTTTAGACCTGCTTTATTTATTGTGACTTGACAAGTGGCACATACCATTCAGCTTTTGCTTGGCTTAAAAATAACTGTTGACAATCACAAATTTAACACTTACAAAATCAAGAACACTCTAAAGTAGGAATTTAATGAAATCATATTTATACTTCTAGTTGCAACATGAATGGTGCAAAAATTTATTAACTCCTGTTACTGGAACTTTATTAATACCTTGTTCTGTAACTGTGGCCTTGTTTCAAAAGCAATAAAAGACTCAAAAGCTCAACAGAATATAACTGTTTCTTGCAGAAAGCAGGCTTTTGAGTGTAAGATGTAGAAGATCAGAGATATTTTTAAGATAGTTTGATTTCTGCAAGGCTTATGTGTCCATACACGTAATAACTTTTCCAGAGACACGTTCCTCACATCTCTTCAATTTCTTTGTTATTAACCTTAACACCTTTGGTGTCAGTGTATGAGATAATCTTACTTCAAAATCCTGCAGTAAGCATGTGTTTTTGTGGTATTTTCCCACCACTTAGCAACTCTGTAACTCGCCAAGCGGTTGTGCTAGAGAGCTGTTCAAATGCTCAAAAGATGTGGCAAGTCTTCGAGATCACAATGAAAAAATTTCATGAGTTTTGGATTTTGCTTTTTTAGTGGGTGACATCATAAGTGGAATAGGCTTTTTGCTTTTTTGGCTCAGGTTACCTGGCCCTGGACCCCAACCACTGGGTGGAATTTTTTGACTTCAGTTTTAATTGGAAACTAGATTAAAATCTGAGTCTTGTGAGCTTTTGACTGGCTTTCTAATGTTTCTAGTTCAAAAGTTATGGTCTAAAAACAACAAAAAATCGATAAATTAATTTATTAGATTAATCATTATTTTGTTGTTTATAGGTCATAACGTTCGAACCAGAAACACTATAAAGCCAATCAAGGGCTCTAAATACTCAAGATTCTAGCCTAATTTCCAATAAAAAGTTGAGTCAAAACATTCCATCTGGTGGTTGATACCCAGGGTTGGGTAACCTGAGCCAAAATGGCCTAAAAACCTACCCCACTTATGACATCACCAACAAAAAAACAAAATCTAAAACTTTCTAATTTTTTTAAATGTAACCTAAATAGTTTGCCGCATCTTTTGATAATTTGAACAGTGAACACCTCTCTACGGCAATCAGCTGGTGAGTTTATGGTGTTGCAAAGAGATGGTTTTGAAGTGGCTCACGCAGGTCTGGAAGTAAACAGCCTGGCACCGAAGGTGTTAAAGAGACATCATGGTAAATGTGAGGTGATTTTCACCAGGGTGATCCAATAATGCAAAGAACATGCTGCACTGGTATCCAGCAGAAATCATCTTTCTGTGGTCAAAACAAATGAAGATTCATTAGGATGCATCTATAAATTGTATTGAAGCGTCTGTTTGTTCCTTACCAACATCACTATTCATGTCAGTAAATGCACTATCTTGTGTCATACACAGCTCTGCAACATAATTTTCTTTAAAAATTATTATGGATTTGGATTGATAATTAGCTGAAGTTTGCACAACCATGAGAGTAGTCATTGAGACCTAATCCTTTCATTCTAATTAGTGTTGGATGAATAAGATGAAACCAGTGGAAGCTTTGTGTATGCTTGATAGCAAAGGATTGGTAAAATAGAGACTGCATTGCTTCTCACTGCTTAGCAATAGCTTCACTAGAAAAGCCAACAAAATGAATACTTTGAAATTTTTCAGTGCAGTGTGCCAACATATCTGTTACCAAGAATTTGATTTGTGTATGGATGGTGCATACTTTCTCATGCATTTGATCGTTTCACAGTACCACCAATGGTTATTAGTGTGACTGTCTTGACTTGGTTCGTTTTGCTTTCTTGCACAAGTTGTCTGTATGCGTTAGGAATATAACAGTGTTTGGTCAACACCTACTAATAAAATCGTCCAGTTTGGCCGATACCAATATATATCGGCCCGATACATCAGCTAGGCCGATATATTGGTCTGTCCAGGCCGATATATCGGTCTGTCCCTAGTATATATAGCACAGTTCCTATACACTGTTGCATCATAGTTACAAGTTGCAACACTACTTGAAAGACTGAAGGTAATAACTGTGATGTCACAAACTAAATTTTGTTCCAACTGTTGCATGATGACGAAAGTACCGTTGTTTAATCTTTTCCTGGTTAAACTCTTGATTTTTTCAAGATACGATGCTGCTTGTTACCACTTGGCACTTCTAATTTGATAGCAAAATGCAAAACAATTTAATAATGTTCTATGTATCTGATCGATGGGGCACCACCTCAGAAAAAATAACAAAATGATGAAACAAGGTAAAAAAATCTCATTTTTTGTCTGTTTATAATGGAATTACTATGAACAAACTTGCAAAAAACTTTTATTTTCGACTTACTGTGAGAAAACATGTATTATATCAAACAAATCAATATAAACTCTTCAAGTTTTACCAGATAGATCAGGATAGAAATCATATTATTGCAGCTTGCTGTAATTTGTATATCAATTATGAGTCAATATCAATAAGCAGAGGTTTCCTCAAACCAAAATAATCATCTATTCCAGGTTTTTTTTTAAGTAAAATGTTAGGTACCTGCTATGCACCTGTAGAGACCTGATTTCTCTGATTATAGGGACCCAATTTTCAACTCTAAGGACTTGAATCAGGTCCTTAAAACACCTTAAAAAACTGATATTTTCTATAGCTTTGAAAAAAACAAGGGAATCCATACTAGTTGTTCTTTGAGTTATTAGCATTTGACATGGTCATACATGAGCGCACACAACAGCTGTATCCCACTTGACCATGATTTAGGTAAACTGAAAGGTCATTTACACCTTCAGCACTGGCTTTTTTACCTTTAACATGTTGGGAGCCATTGCACGAGTTGAGCATATTGTACTTTGAAATCACGCATAGAGCCACTAATTTTGTGCCGCATTGCAACCCCAAACTAACTATTCAAGATTGTGCTAAAGATCTACCCAAACCCTCAATAGACTCAGTGAATCTTGTAGTTCGCACTGAAAAAAATATATAAAAATATACGTTACAAGTAGAGTATGTTTTTGGCAATTATGGCTCAGGTTACCTGGTCCCAAACACTAGATGGAAGTATTTCGCTCAAGTTTTTCTTGGAAACTAGGTTAAAATCTGAGTCTTTTGAGCCTTTGATCGACTTCTTAGCATTTCTGGTTAAAAAGGGTAAAACTGCTAATTTTTGTAAAATTACCAATTTTATGTTTTTTTGGCCATAACCTTTCAACCAGAAAACCAATCAAGTCTCAAAAG
>Ga0210059_1016561_pt1 | contig 10624 bp, 5 predicted proteins | sample Ectturendosymbi2_FD_188042 | JGI IMG/M metagenome (GOLD analysis project Ga0210059, IMG submission 188042) | Ecteinascidia turbinata endosymbiont from Florida, USA - Sample 2 (SPAdes) (version 2) | ecosystem: Host-associated > Tunicates > Ascidians > Unclassified | place: Key West, Florida... | reverse complement strand
CCAGCAGGCTCTGATAACGTCTGCCTTGCACCAACACCGGGCGCCACACGCCCAAGGGTGCCTGCCGCGAGCTCTGTTCATGCTCGCCACTTGCCACACACGATCCACAGTGCCCCAGCCGGACCTCTCTTTGAAAAAGGAGGGGATGTTGTTGCAACCAGTGGCCCAACCATATGGACAAGTACGTACGGACTGGAACCAGGGCTGTATAATAGACTGCTCATTGAGCTTTCCGGCTGGGCACAAACCGTTCACATGTTCACACAGCGTTTTACGTAACACGTGACTCAATATTCATGCCGTTCGTTGAATGCGTTTGCGTTTTTCTTCTCGTCTTTCTGTGCATGTATTTACGATCTCGCAGAACCTTGCTTTTCGCTTCTTTTTTCGTCGGTAGTGCCGTGAGCGAGTTATCGTCTGGCTGATCCATTAACTGTTTTCTGCGATATGTTTGCTGCGGTATAATCGTAAAAGACAAGTCACCGTCTGTTTTAATGGTCGATAAATGCTGCGTTTTGCATCATGAAAACCGTGCAGAACTCGAGGCAATAAAGTGTACAGTGTCACCTCTCAACTCTCCTGCCTGTTTTGTGTCTCTAACAGCCGCGAGCCTGAGTAACGCCTTCAACATCGCATAGGACAGCGTGAATCAGATTCACCGCTGGTGCTTGTGTGTTACAGAGAGAGAGACACCTCAACAGTAGCTTATGTTTGTCATTAGAACTACTGCACGTAAGTTCAGCACTAACAGAACTAGCTGCCTTCACGTCACGACATACAGTGACATTTTCCGTGGAATCATCTCGAGATTTCTTAGAATAGAAGTCCAGCAAACTTTTATTTTTCCTTTTTCCCGGCTGAGACAAGCCTAAACGGTTCTGGGTTTTGACAATTGCTGACTTTGAGTTCGTTTAACATAGTTCTACCATGCCACAGTAATTGGCAAAGAAATCAAGCCACCACCGTCAGCGCACGCACTGATCTGACAAAATAAAGACAATTGTTACGAATAAAGTGAACCACCACGTAACACAAGCATGAAAATACGTAGTCGACGGGATGTTTGCAAAAAGTGGTGAGATGGTTCTTGCATACAGGCGATAACCCAGATTCCCACCAAAGTGTAATTATTTCTTTTTGGTCCATTTACAGTGTTCCTTGAAATTTTCATGCAAAATCATTTTGTGGTTTTTGCGTTGAGTTGACATCAAACAAGCAAAAAATGTACGAAAACATACACAAACTCCTTTGCATAAGTAATGACGTTTTTGTAACATAGCAAATTCAAGGGGGTGACGATTAACGCCAAAACCCCCCCTTGCGTACGCCCTTGTCCGCCTCAGTGTAAACCAAAACCACACTTAAACGAACTTAAGCGCGCTGCGCTAATCATGATTCCTCTTCAGTGTAAACGCGGCTTCACGCTCCTCTGGTGGTTTTTGTTTTGTCACCTGACCGGAATTACTGAGGCGTTTAGCAATATGCTGTTGTGCAAGTAGTAGGCGTATCAATCATATGATCTGGGCTCAGGTACGTAGTCAGGGTTGCCAGGTTGGCCCTATTGGGGCCAAATTTCAGGAATTTGGTCCCAAATAACACTTGCTGCCCCCAAAATTTTTGTTTGGCCTTTTGGTTCTTTTTTGCCTTCATTCACCAGGACAGACTTGGCCCCTTGCAAGAATTAGATCTGACCACCCTGATCCTACTCCTACTTTTACTTAGTTTAGTCCTAGTACTATAACTAGTAGCCTAGTAGTAGTAGTATGTTATGTATGTCTCAGTACATCTGAGAAAGAGGAGAAAACGACACAGAAACAAGCCAGAATGAAGTCACAAAGAAATGTAACATATGTTATATGCTTATATCATATGATATATTATAAACCATATTTTTACACATTTTTGACTAGGTTAATTGATCGGTAGATTTTTACGAAATTCCTATAAATAGGCTATTTTGAAGGCTTTTGATTACAAAATAATTTAAGGATCCTTAGGAGTTTCTGAATTAACGTGAAAGTAAGTTCATCAGAATATCTGCCTGAGTGTTAGGCTACTTGCTGCAGTATAGTATTAAATACTAAATAGAGCAGAGGTAGCAGTGAAAACCGTTATGTTACCACCTGTCTTTCTTCATTCTTGTTATTTAGAATAGATGAGATGGTGCACGTGTTTGTTGGTATTGTTCAGATTGTTGTTAATCGCTTTAACACTTAACGAGGATAGTTAATTTCTCTCAATTTATGGCTACACATGGAAATTAAGTTGTTCTCTTACGATCTCATCCATGTACTTGTTTTTGCTGTTGAGCTACAATTGCGATTGAGGAATATATTGTCATTCAATAAATTGCTAAGTATCATGGATTCATTATCACTTTGTAACTGCTAATAAATTTGGAAAAAATGGTTGACCCTATTTTGGCCCCTTATCATAGAATTTGTTTTTTTCTGGACCAGAGTTGGCCCCTTGAAAAAGCAGATCTGGCAACCCTGTACATAATTCTTGAAAAAAGATTCTGAAAAGACTGTCACTGTCCGAAGAAGAAAGCTGTGTGTGTAGAATGTAGACTATAGCTATGCCCAACTCCCGGCCCGAAGGTGGCATTTTTTCAGGCCACATGTGGTCCTAATGATATTGTGTGGTCCACTTTAGGTTTTCCTGTAGTATAGTATAAGCACTAAAGTAGCCTACAGTTGTGACAACATGTCCTTATATTAAAGGCAGTGTCTATTTTGCTGTCAAGATGCCAGCAGCAACAGGCTTGGTAGAAATGAAGTAAATACAAAAGATAAACCCTCAGCCTAAAGCTAGCCCTTAACCTAAACCCAAGGGTCGGGAACCTTTTTGGCTAAGGGAGCCATGATACCTACATATTTTTAGTTGTATTTCCATGACAGCCATAATATTACTTTTCAATACTTAGTGTAACTAACTTAAGTAACATTTGCATTTCTACGCAAAATCAACAATTTTAAACAATGGGAAATGTCTGAATTTTCTTAAATAACATACTTCTTACTGTCAATGCGACTTCTGGTACTGCATGGTGTTGCTAATGGCTTTGTAGGAAAATAACAGAAGTTTCATCCGTAACAATCGTGTAAAGAAAATATGAAGCCAGCCAGATGCCGTCATCAAAAGAGCCACATCTGGCTCACGATCCATAGGTTCCTGACCTTTGCCTTAACCCTTAACACTAATCCTTAACCTTAAACTCTGACTCTAAGATCCGTGTTATCTTCATAAAATCCCATATTGCAGACAGCTTAATGCATATATTCTTTGTCAGTGCATGGCAATAAGTAGCCTAGATGTTTTTTAATGCTATTTTTCAATTTGGTATTCAGCAAGAAATTGACGGACACCTATAATACCACAAGATCACTAAGATTGCTAAGATTTGAATAGCGATCTTAGCAATGTTAGTGATCTTAGCAATCTTGTCTTAGCAATTTTTGTGATCTTGTGGCATTTATAGGTGTCCAGAAATTGACCTAGAAAAAATATTATTTCATTCATATTATTATGACTTATATGACACCCACCTATTGCCCAACTAATATTGGTATCACTGTCATGACATTAGCACCACAATTCAGCTTTGCAGAAGTGTGGGCCTAGGAATTAAACTGAAGTCAATGTATGTAATGTCCTGGAGGTGAACATTGCTTCGTTTGCCTCGAAAGCCTTGTATTGCAGCAAGGGAAGGGTGCCCCGGAAAGTGCAAACCTGAGCTTTGTTTTAATGTAGGTTATGACTGATGCATATGGTTCCCTGCGTGTTTCAGCTAGTCTTTTGTTGACCTTGGTCCATTTTGGGGCCATCCCTCCACTATTCGTGAAGACAAGGGATTGAATGACTCTTTGGTTGTACTTATGCTTCTTTTCTTTTTCATGTTATCAGTAGATGCGTCAAAAGGATTTATCAGAATAAGGCTATGAGGTAGGATGTATGATCCTTACATTGAAAAATGTTTTCTCACAGTTATTCCAAAGTCTTCTCACAGAAATGTCATTGTGGGGTGTAATGACCTTTCTTTCAACTGCGATATCAATATTGCAGAAAACAAGCTGCGAGCCTCTTTTCCCATTGTTCAACCCATTAATTAAGTCCTGCGAAAACCTTGTTTCTTACAGAGCTTTGCAATCCTATAACTCGCCAGGTGATTGAGCTAGAGAGCTGTTCAAACCCTCTACGGATTTAGCAAGTCTTGTAGTCGAAATCGAAAAAAAAATTATTTTGTTTTCGGTGGGGAACGCCACAAGTGGGGATGTTTTTGGCTACCTTTACCTGGCCCTGGGCCCCAACCCATTTGGCCATTATTATGGCTCAAGATTTTTTTGGAAACTAGGCCAAAATCCGCATCTTTAAAGCCCTTGAATGACTTTCTAGCATATCTGTAGCCGAAATCATGGCCAAAAAAAACAAAATTGGTGAAAATTTTTGCACCCACAAACCCCAATTGGGGTTGGAACACACCCCTTTACTAATTGGCCATCACTCGCCAGCGGATCGAGCTAGAGAACTGTTCAAATACGCTCTGAGTGGGGAAAGACTTGTAGTTTAGGTTGAAAAAAAAACTTTTCACTGTGCGATTTCAGCCTTTCTGGCTATGTTTACAAAACCACAGGTTGTTTTGACAGGTTTTAGAGGGCTTGATGGACTTTTTAGCATTTCTGGTTGATGAGTTTTGGAAAAAATGGTAGAATATTAATATGGGAAATCCACTGAAGGCCCTTGGGAATTCCTGACATATTTGGAATATTTTTGGCATAACTTTTGAACCAGAAACGCTGGCATATAATTTTGGTTGCAGAGCTCTGTACAACCTGCCCTGGAGAGCAAGTGTTTGTAGCTACCAAGTTCAATGTAACATTCCTACCTTTGAGGCTGTGCTACGTAAATACAAGTACCTGTTTCTCGAAAGATGCAGAAAATCTAACAACGTATGGTTACGTGCTTTGATGCAGTCTGATTGTTTGTACTCGTCACTATTCTTTGAACACTACAATCGCATTTTACTCTGTGATCGAGTGATCGAAGTTTGCAGTGTCCGTTTGATTGATGGCGTGTCAAGCCACAACGCTTTCACATTTTACCTAGACTAGACCAAGTTAGGAATTAGCGCCCTACTCCGCAGTAGTGCTGTAACAAGTGTTACGTGCTAGCTAACAATAGTGTTAAGAATGTGTCTGTAACCCTATGGTTCTGTCTTCAGTTGCAACAAGTGTCTGTAACCCTGTGGTTCCGCCGGCTTCAATGCCTTGTACTGCGTTTTGTTTTGTCTGTTTTTATCAACCTGCATTCTGCAGAGTGTGTGTGTTCATACTATGGACTTCGTGTCTACTCATAAACAATTAAATTAAATTAAATTTTCGTTGATTGGCAAAAGTGTGGGTGCTGTCTAAACATCTCTACAGACCTCTCATTATCTGTGCCTCAAGACAAAAGTTACTCACTGACCTGAATTGTGTCTGATTGAAGTATTGCGGCTTAGTTTGCATATGGGGCTATGATCCACAGAGCTTGTCTCTCCACATCCACAGTAAGCAGGGCTTTGGAGCCGGTACTCAAAATTTAGGCTCTGCCTGCAACATCTAGTTGTTTTTGGCTCCAACTTTGGCTCCAGAACAATTTGGTTCAAAAAACGGAAAATACATTGTATTATTTGTATAATTGCCTGCCCCACAAACTTTCTCTGTGAAACTGGAACCCCAATTCATATCTCATGCAATTGTTGTTTTTTTTGCGTTTTTGAGGGTGTTATCTTATTTTAGCTGGTACAGACACCCTCGACATCTAAATTTACTACCACTTAACTTTTTTTCTGAGTGTTGGCTAGTGGCCAACTTACTGCAGCCAGTGGGTCGGTCTCCTTCAGTTAATTTTGAGGTATCAAAAAACCCTTTGAGTCATTGGCATTGAGGAATGCCTAATGGGACGGCACCCGAATGGGCCAAGGTCAGCGAACAAAAGCCTGGCTGAAAAGCTGGCCAAAAAATGAAAATGAGCCTTATGCCTAGTCTTGAAGTACTGTGCATTAGAACAATGCAGTGACTATAGGTGCACCGGCAGACCTTCATTTAAATAAATAATTTGTCTGTTGCCCATCACATGATGTTAATGTAACGTCTGCATCCATGACAAGTATGCACTAAACTACATTGCGCTTGCTAATAATGTACAATAAACCATAAACATAAAACCTAAAGTTTTCGAAACTTTTTAAAGAGTAAATAAAAACCAGTCTCATCAAAAGTGCAACCTCTATTACAAAACTAAAGCAGCAATGGTGAGAGCTGAACCGACAACCAATCGCATAGCTGGCATAGATACTTCTCAACTAGATTCACTGTGTCGCTACTCCGATGAACTCAGCATTTTATCTGGATAAAAGAGGATACAGTTTGAAGCAGGGTTGTGAAGTCATAGGGAGTCAGATATTTTTGGGTGGAGTCAGACTGGATTCCTAAAAACATTAGGAGTAAGATTTTTTGTCTGACTTTGGAAGTCCAATTGTATCATTCATACATCACACTCCTGAGTAGGGAATTCCTGTTGAATTAGTACAATTTCTTTTGAAACTTTTGTTGAAACAGATTTCTTGCTGTGCACCACAATTTCTATTGATAGCTATATAATTGCTACAAAATTGTTAACACTTTGAGAGCCGTCGTACGATATATTCGTACTACGATTTCGGCCTATAAAACAGCAGTTTTCGGTTGGCTTACCAATGCCCTAACTCCTCCGCCGATTGCGCTAGAGAGCTGTTCAAGGGCTCAAACAGATCAGCCAGTCTAATAGATCGCACTCAAAAAATATTTGTTGTTTGGGGTTGTGGATTTTTTGTGACTGACGTCATAAGTGAAGTAGTTTTGGGGTCATTTTGGCTCATGTTGCCTGGCCTAGAGCCCTACCGCTAAGCCAAAGTGTTTCGCTGATGTTTTCATTGGAAACTAGGCTTGAGTCCGATTCTTTTGAGCCTTTGATCGACTTTCTAGTGTTTCTGGTTCAAAAGTTATGATCTAAAGTAAACAAATTAATTAATTAGCTAATTAGTCAAATATTCTTACTAACTTACATCACAACTTTTGAACCCGAAACCCCAGCAGGTCATCCAAAGTATCAAAAGACTCGGATTGTAGCCTAGTTTCCAGTAAAAACTTCAGCGAAATACTACCACCTAACGGTTGGCTCCCAGGGCCAAGCAAAGTGGGCCAAGGTGGCCTAAAAGTCTTCCACTTATGACGTCACTCACAAAAAGCCGGCACCTCCTAAGCAAAAAATTTTTTTCGATTGCGGACTAGAAGACTTGCCGCGTCTTTTGACGCTTCGACCAGGTCCATAACCTGAAAAGGAGCGGAGATATTCCTGCGCAAAGCCATGTGCGTTTAGGTGTTTTTTTCCGGAAAACCCCCGAAAGCAGCCGTACGCCAAAGAGTTAACAGCCAAACTTCATTCCCATTATGTTAAGGAGTCGGAGTTGGAAATTTTGGAAAGGTCGGAGTCAGATCTTTTATCTCCGACTCCGCATCCCTGGTTTGAAGAGGTTCGAACAGTGTCACGTGACAGGCAGTGGACAAATTATTTTTGAAAAATGAAGGCCCGCTGTCAGTCAGACCTTTAGTCACTACATTAGAACAAAGCTTATCTTTGCACTGTTACATAGTATCCTTGCTACAAGAGTCTTTGGAGAGAAGCAGATTGGTGCTAATCTCAATGATCTCATAGACATTGATTGACTTTCATCTGATTCCAAAACCCTTTACCACGTTGCGTGCGTATGGGAGAGAATGTGCGACGTGTATGTAGCCTCGTGCATAAGAGCATGACCTCACGTTGTAAAGTGCACTTTGAAAGGCTACAAGCAAAATCTCAACCTTACTACCAGCAGCATTCATCCACAACCAAACTGATCATGGAGGTGATTCGTGACTAGTCTTTAGCTACTGATAAGACTTTTTTTCTTGGTCAATCTTGTTCACACAACTCAGAATAAAGATAAGCGGAGGAGCTGTTTGCCACAATACAGAGTGTTCACCACAATTGCAGAGTCTGATAAACTTGTTTCACGTTAAAATCCCACATAGTTGGTTGGCAGTTAGTTTTGTGGTGCTAAACTTTTACTTTTGTTTGGACATTTCAGGTGATAGATTATTTCTAGGTTCAAAAATGAAAAGCATCTGTGTTGAAAATGGTGATATTCCAGCAACAGTCTAAAAAGGGCCTCATTGAAAGTGCAAATTATGAAGGAAGTGTGCCAAAGCAAAGACACTGTACAGCAAAACATGTGAGGTTTCACTGTGCATGATACCAAGTTTGAACAAATATCACACCTTGAAACATGTGTAGGCTACATTCCCTTTTATGTCATACCACAATTCCCTGCTTTTTGTCATACCACAAATCATTGTTTTCATTTGCGCATTACAATTCATTACATTCTGTGTCCACGCTCCAAGCAAAAAAGTAATAGATGTTGAGGTTTACTGCGAACAAATTGCAATGAAAAAACTGTTGTACTGAGTAGCCTACAGCACCAGATTTTTAACAAATTCATTTGCAAATGGCTTATCAATCCTTTTTCGAACAGGTCATACCACCCAGGTATCTGTGGTTGCTGCACTGTAACACATCGTTCGTGATGCCGCAGAAATAAAAAAATTACATCAATGCATGTGGTATAAATAAAGATTTCTCATGTCTCAGACTTTTTGTAGCTCTTCTGGTTCGTAAGCTATAGTCACAAGATGAATTGAAAACCACAAAGCAGTTTCAAGCAAGACAACTCGCGCTACATTATGAACTTCAGCCAGATTCGACACAGTGTCGTGACACTCGTTCGCACGGTAAGGTATGAGAAGTGTTGCACTGAAAGTGTTAAGGCTAAATTATGTCAGATCTCATATTCATATCTAGCCCAGCTACATCCAGCCCACGGGCGGCCCAGTTGAGGGTTTTGTGTAACCCAGTTTAGTTTTCGCTGGAGTAAAAGTATCCTAGATACTCACAACCTGTCTTTGTTTTGATATTCTCGAATTTGACATTTTTGAGGCAAGTGGCCTTCAGTGCTACTTCATCATGTCTGTCACCATTGCATTTCAGATTCGAAAACTTTCATTATATTCGTTTAAGCTAAATTTAGTTTGCTAAGATCAGAGTAAGCCATGGAGTGTGTGGTACTCAATAGTATGTCATTCAGTGTGAGGTCCTGGTCAAGATAATGACATACTTTTTGGCTCAGTAAGCCATTTGGGATGGATATAGCCCAATTTTGTGATGAGTATATCATGACAACATGAATGATTTCTTATCATTTTCAGACTTATAAATTCAACTCATTTGATAACTAATAATCTGTGTTTTTCGTATATCTTCCACTGTGTTGATCATTATTTGTTCTTAAACCTATTGCAATACGTGAAACTTCTGACTGGCTGATCTAAATACCACCATTGTCTCTCCATCTTATGTAGCCACTGTGGTCTACATATGCAGCTATGGTACTTTATCATGATCCATGGGTTACTGTGTTATTTTTATGGTCTGCACTTGTGCAAAATTATTTTATGCCACTCATCACGCACTTCCACTACCCGCAACCTCATTGTAATGCCATGGATGCTGCATGGCTCTCTGCTTCCTTAACAACATCACTACTTATTTCTCTCACTGATGTGCACCTTGCCTCATCTGTATAATTCTCAATTTTGCATATATTGCTTGCTTCCTATTTTGGTTGTGTGTACAACTAATTTGCTTGGTGTTTCTTATTTTTGTATTAAATTTTACTTTGTTTCTTATATTTCATGTGCTGTGCATTTTGAACATGATTCAACTGTAGTTTCACACTAAGTCTAACCATGACATTAAGCTGCAAATGATGAAAAGGCTCTTCAAAATTTTGCAGTTTTTGGAAAACTGGAATATTCTTTAGCTATAATTATTCCTAAGTGTGCCCTGACCCAGAGTGGTGATACCTGACAGTGGGCTTTAGCTATGGATCAAATAGTCCTTCAATGGGCTAGTTTACCTAAGCCAGTGGTTCCCAAACTTTTTCTCATCACGTACCATTTGTGGGACCCATATTGTCACCACGTACCACCTTGCTCTAGGAAAACTCAATCTACCAAATATCATTCGATTAAAAGTTTGGAAAATCAGAATTGACACAAATGTGACATGAAGATAATGGTTCGTGACATGAAGATAATGGAAGATAATGGTTCAAATGTGACATGAAGATAATGGAAGATAATGGCCCGCTGAAAAGCTAGGGCCTGTAATTGTTGCTTTCGACAAGGAGAGGCGAATCCCAGCCACTGGAGCTTCCCACTTGAAGAAGTTGACAGCAATTAAAAAACTTTGAGAAACAAGGAATGACTTACGAATTGTTGCTTGGAAAATTATTAGCATGGAAATACTACTTAGTTTATTGTACCGCAACTGGAGTGTAAACCTTTTTAACCAAATTACTCGCTTGAGTGTAAACCTTTTTAACAACTGGAGTGTAAACCTTTTTAACCATTTTACTCGCTTAGTTGGCGTGCCAGACTTTCTCCGCTGCACGTTACGGTCTGTTGCAAACCACGTGATCGCCTGAGACAAAAAGCCACGC
>Ga0210059_1016559_pt1 | contig 10625 bp, 8 predicted proteins | sample Ectturendosymbi2_FD_188042 | JGI IMG/M metagenome (GOLD analysis project Ga0210059, IMG submission 188042) | Ecteinascidia turbinata endosymbiont from Florida, USA - Sample 2 (SPAdes) (version 2) | ecosystem: Host-associated > Tunicates > Ascidians > Unclassified | place: Key West, Florida... | reverse complement strand
TTTTAGCCTTTTTATCAGCCGCTTGGTGAGGTGTCAGCTGAACGTGGAAAGATTTGTTGTGATCTGCCGTAAAAACCCCAGCAGTTTTGCTGTTTGAGTTTTCACCTGATTCGTTCTTTACCTGTGCACACGTTTACATGGAACTGCAACTGTGTTGCGTTGGGTAATCTTGGCTGCGGTTAGACGTGGCGTGAACGGTTTAAACTGTTTCTCTGCAGCGAGGCTAAGTTTGAGGCCGGTTTGCTACAGGGGTACTGCACATAAGAGGGGTATACTTTCATGGTATTCAGACAAGCGGCAAATAAGTCACACCTACCTGGGGCACCCAAAACTGAGATGGCCTATGGCCCCGCACTCCCTAAATCTGTCCCTGAGCCCAGCTCGTTAGCACGTAAATGATAGGAATTCTGCCGGGACTGACGAAAAAGCGTCGTTTTAGGTCAACTGTCGCTATAGCAGGTCGTTTAGGCGAATTCTACTGTGCTAGCAGATTTTACTGCTTCATTTGTTTATTCAAATTTCAAGATTTTGTTGTCTAAATAGTTGCTTGCCAAAAATTTTGAGGAATAGTCTGCTTGTAATAAGAAAAAGCAGATTACTCGCAGAGTAAAACCATTGAAGAAATGAACAATCAAACACATGAAAATAAGATTTCCAACAGCTTCACGCTTTGGTAACAAGGCTTTGTCATATCGACGGTTTGGAAATGTTTTATAGTACAGTGGTTCCTAACGTTTTCTCTACCACGCCTCCCTGAAGTATTTGTCCATTGTTTCGAACCCCATTGATATTAAATAAGTTGTAAAAAATACTGTATTTATTGGTAAATTAATTGATGAAACCTTCCACAGAGGGCGTAAGCGCTAGCGCCATCCTGGAATTTATTTACACCCCCCTGCGGAAGCGTGACCCCGATTAAGAACCGCTATTTTGGTACTTCAATAGGGACTGCACAGGTATTGAAAAATCGTTCTATTTCAACCGTATAGTAAAATATCCGGTTGATTGGCATAGTTAAAACTTGTCAAAACTTGTTCACCGAAAAAATCAAACGTGATCATCGTGTAGTTGCAGAATTTATAACTGTTTCAAGTTAAGCTTTACATAAACGTTCAATGTTGACCAAGATTCAGGGAAACCATTTGTTTTTCAAGAAGGAATGCAACGCAACAAGAAGTCTCCTACCTCTGGACGTAGATGTTGCTGCAACGTTAATGAATGCAATAAATATATTTTATTTTGCTCTCAACTCGGAGGTATGAGCACCTCCTGTTGACTTCATAATAGCTTTATTCTATTGTACCATTGCAACTGCTGAATAACAGAACCTATAATGTATCGAAAAAGATCAGAGCTCATGATTAAAAACATAATTTTCAGCACTGCGAAGAACTGTATTTGCACATTGGAAACATAATGGAGCTTTGCAGGAGCAGGTCGTGCTAAGCTTGGCTTTTCAACTGCAAGACCAAATGTTTCGATTTTACCGTTACATGTTTAAAACTTGGGTGTTTCACTGTTTCATCATAATGCTACGAAATTTCCTCATTTTCTGCAATTTTTTAAAGAATATTGCGTTCAGTGAATACCTGTCATTGGTAAAAAAAACTTTGTTGCATGACGTAAACCTCAAATTAACTCAGCTTTACACCATAAATCCACACTGATTCGTGCATGCTAACATTGTTTATTTGAAGATTAGTCTCGCATTCAAATTCGACCTACTAAGTTTGTTTATTTTATCAACCGACTGTGCCGGCAATAAGTGCAAATCAGATAGCGTGCGCTCAAACGACCTGAAGAGAGCGTTGCCTGCAAGCGCACCTGCAGCCGCGACCTTTTGTACAAACTAATGGCGAGCTATAAAAGAATCGGAAAGCGCACGTTGCAGACCAGCATTCGAACCGACGTCACAGAAACCTGTCACAGTACGCAGCGGCGTAGCGTGTAGTTTGAAACACGCCACACTTTCGCCACTCCGAGTTCCGTGTGAGCACGGTCGTCATACAGCTAAGTCTGCGCATGTACCGTGCTTGAAAACGCAGCGCCAAAACAAAACGAGCATTTAGTCGGTACGTTAAGGTTGGGTTTGTCGCGAAGCGAGGTTAACAAAGAAGTTCCGCGCGCAGCGTAGCGAAAGCTTGGAACAATCAAAGTTGATTAGACAAGCGGGGTTCCCGCAAAAAGTATGATTTACGGCGTTATTCCAGAGCGGCATTGCATATGTGACAGAAAATGAAGCTATCGCATGTAAAAAAAACACAACGATATAATAGAAGTTAATGCATATTTAATAGCTTTGTTATGTTCATAAAACTTCCTCCTGCATGAAAATCGTCGTCTTGCATTTCCCTTCCTCTGCAACAAAAGAACAATTTTAGATTTGGTGCCAAACAGTAATCAGTTAAAAAAAAACCTTGGCAAAAATAGTCTGATATTGGCACTGTCATGATGCAAAACCATCAAAGCTGCAAGATAGAATTATCCGGCATAGGGTGAACCTGGCCTTGACTGATATTTGTAAATCCAGCAAAATGCCTGTCCATAACCAAACGGCGCGCAAGAAGTTAAAAGAAAAAAAATTTAAAGAAAATAAATTATATAGCAAGTTACCTACACAGCTTTACTCAACTGATGCTATGCGGATCGGTGATTTTGGTACATCAACCGTTGTATGTAACATAAAATTTTCGAAGGCTACACAAACAATCTGAGCTGCACTGATTAACAGATATTTGCGCAAACGTTAGAAAGGTTGAAGTTGCTATTGCCTCTTTCACGCAGAACACAAAATGAAATTTAAATCGCATGACTTATCGCTGAAAATGATGGGCCTTACTGAAGTGTCGCTTCTTTCGAGCATCAGCGACCACAAAGGCATCACGGGTCCTTGGGAAAATTCATCGATCGCCTGTTTCTTCGCATGCAGAAGAAAACTATCAGGCAGATTAAGACGATGAGTACGATGCCTCCCAGGACCGCCAACACGATGGTCAATGTGCGGAACGAACCTGCACAGATAACAGAGTTGATTAAGCTTTAAAATCAGTTGATCGAAGTTGTGGGATGCTACGCTGTGCAGGACCGTGAACCAACAATCGAATCAATTGCTTCTTCCGCTTATTAGCATCTAAGTTTCTGGGGCAATTTTTGAAACAGCGGATACCTTTCGTTCTTTCAATTTCACCTAGAAGATTCAGCTGATGGTTTTAGCAATACTTGTTGCCAAAAAGGGACAAAACGATTATTTTCGTGCCAAGGTTTTCAAAATCTGACATGCACAGATTTTCAAGAGCTAGCGTTTTCTTTGTTTCAACAATTTTTAATTTGGCAAAGAGTGCTGCTGTCGGTGCTGCAAAGCTATAGAGTCCTGCGCGAGTTGAAGTTATTTTTCCGCTCCCGCCAGGGCCGGATTTAGGTGATGCCAGACCATAGGCTAATCCAGGGGAGTAACGAGGGAGGCAAGGGGCAACAATTCCCCGGGCGCCGAATAGTCCCAACAATGTCACAAGTATTTTCTTCAAAAAAAACTTTGCTTCCGAAAGACCTCAGGTTCGAAAATAGGAGTGCCAAACTTGCTTCTTGGCCCGGGCGCTATCTAACTTCGTTACGCCCCTGGGCTAACCCACTTGTGAGGCCCTCATCTGCCACTGTTACAAGGGCAAAATAGAAAGGCGTTAATCAATTTGCACCAAGCCGAAATGACGATATGGACGCTCTCCAAGAACGTGAATAAAAAAATCCTTATTAGGGTGCCCCGCGATCACTGCGTTTGTTGCTGCTTTCGACGCAAAAGCTTTCAATGACGCAGGATTATGGAACTAGTGCTTGGCTGACAGGATCAAGAATTTTAATCTGTTACTGTTTGGCTAAACCAGCTCTGTCCAACCGAACTGCGTTGCTGGGCCAAAAGTTAAGTCACTCTCTTTATGAGGGCCGCACATTGAATGACTTACATTGTTTTCAGCAAACAACAGTTTAGCTCTAGCTACTGAAAGCGTTCGAATCCTATCAGCAATGATAACGACTTTTTGGCACCCCTAATCACTCCATAACTGTGATGTCATAGGTGAGTTCAAAACGCCAGTGGAACCAAAGCATATAACTCAGTTTGGTGCAAATAGAACGAAAGAGATAGATAGAAATCAGAAAACTAGAAATGAGATTTGCACCTCATTGGACACACGGAAATCTGCCAGTTCGCCATTTAGACGTGACAGAGTGGCATTGAGGAACACTGCATCAAAAATGCCCAATTTAAGATTATCAAAATAAGGGCAGGTTGTCATTAAAATAATATTGTAGATATACAACAACGAAATCTTCATCTGGGCCGCATGCGGCCCGCAGGCCTCGGTTTGGACATAGCTGCTTTAAAAGGTGTCAGATCCTCTGAAATGAACACCGGAAACTACAGTAAAAAAGTGAAACTTTTTAATCAAGCTTGAACCCATAATTCTTAGCTTTAGGAACACACTTCAAAAAGAGTATGTCGTTCACTGACGAACTCCAAAAATTTGCTCTTCTGCTATTTACGACATGCCCAGCCTTACTAAATACTCGTTTATTAGGAGCGATACTTGCGACATGCAGAACGTATTTCTTGCAAGATCACTGAGAGCTGGAAACTCCAATATGTGGCCTCGCCATCACTGGAAGATGTCACTACACCATTGCACCAAAAGCTCTCTGCAGCGTGTTTCTTGCTCATGTTACTTTCACATGCTTAAGGTCAACATTCAGTTACCCGCACAAAAAATTGTTGTCCCGCGCCTGACCCACACTCGCGCGCATAGCTCTGGCGCTTTACTGCACCCGGCCCACAATTGTGGGTACTCGCACCCCGTGCAGGTTAACCAACCCCGCAAAGGACTCTAAAAGATACGCAACAATTTGATGTTGTTGCTCTGTCTTCAGATTTGATCAACATCATTAATAAAAAAACAAACAGGCTCCTTCACTTTTATTTTGACTGTAGGCATAACCCTACGTACAGAGGGCCTTTGGTCACAGCGCTTTATCGAAAAAATACGTTTCTTGTCCAAGTTGCCTCGGCACAAAGCTGTTGCTGGTTAGTTTTTCGAACTTTTCTCCTACTGAATGTAACTTCTTTCCTATCACTGAACAAGCACTTGGCATAGAAGGAACGAAATGGCGTTTTGATAAATAGTTTTTGGAAGCTTTGTTCCAATCCTGTGGTTCTTAACCTTTTTCAACCACGCATCCCTTAAGTAACTGCCATTTGTTTCAGGCTCCTTGATATTGAATAAGTTGTGAAAACAGATGTATTTACAAAAATACTTATTGATCAAACGTTCTATGTTGCAGAGAGCGTAAGGGCTTAAACCCTTGGAAAACTAGTGACGCCCGCCGGTTAAGAACCACTGTTCTAATCGCGAAAATTCCGCGATTTGCACATCTAGCTCACATCAAACTTCTCGTGCATAAACGTCAATGAAACCTTTATTAAAACTGCTACTCAATAATATCAAGCAATGCTTACTTGTCTGATCACATCGAGCACCAGTGAAACCGCTGGGGCAGCTGCAAAAAATGTAAAATTACGATAAATATTATACTTAATCAAGTGTTAAATCTCAAAACGTATTCCTATTTCCCACAACACAAAAACGAGAATTTTTATTGGACTTTAGAGAATACAAAATTGCCCGATCTGTTAACTACCATTACAAATGTCGCAACAAGATTTCATTCGTTTAACCATAGAAATACAGTAGGACTTTATATATTTCACTGAACCACATCTTCAAGGAAAACACTAATTTTGCATATCAATTCTTTTTTCTCTACTATAAACTGAAGTGCTGCACAGTTCAAACAAATTTTAATTTGAAAATTCAAGTCCATCACACCTTGTTTCTTCCACAAACTAACCCGATTCAAGCAACTTACGTGCAAGCGGGGTTTTCTCCGTTGGTTGGAGTGCAGGCCGCTCCATTTGAGCAATAACCTGTGCTACATTGATCTACAAAAGCAAAAAAACTGATTTTGAAAACACAAAGAAATGAAATAAAAACGCTTAAAAAACCTTCGATTTCTTTTAACAAAACATGTGAACCTTCATTATACTCACAGAGGTCGTGAAAAAAATTTGATGAAGTCAAACCGCGAACTTTCTGACAAAAACTATCTGGAAGCTTTCGACATTCACAAAGCATCAAGAAATAAATACACTTCACCATAAGTACACATCTTCATGAAATTTACTTTAATTTTTTTGTTTTCATGTGGGGCGGGGCAACTTTGTTACCTTGATCATAGTGTCTCACTGGTCCCTTTTCAAAACAGACCTGATCATAACAGACAACTTTCATAACGCGTCCGTTATGAATGTACTCTGTGATGAACGTGTTTTTTTATGAACGTAGTGTGTTATGAACGTGGTCTTTTGTGAACTGGTCAGTTATGAACAGGTCTGTTACGAACGGACACCTGTCTCGTAAGTATGCTACAAAACCGATCAATTGCAAATTGCCAAAGGTACTAGTTTGTCCTTTCAATACGTAAACAAATTCAGGCTAGTTGCAAATACGGCAGTGAACAATTGGCCGACATCACCATGCTTCAAAACGGTTTCTTCAATGGTTTATCGTCAAACACACGATCGAAATAAAGACAAAACCGCAAAAAGTTTTCATCATACTGACCGACACACGCGTTGTTGGTGTCTCGTGTGAAGCCCGGTTCGCACAGGCACGTGAAACTTCCGGCAGTGTTGCTGCACATCTCGTTTGCGCCGGTACACGCTGGAGTCGCGGTGTTTGCGCACTCGTTTACATCCTCGCAAGTCGTCCCGACGCCGGAGTAGCCTTGGTTGCAAGCGCACACAATACGCATGCTTGCGTTGAAGCACGACGCATTGACGTGGCACTCACGGCAAGCCGAGACCGGTTTGGCTGCGAAGAAATTGAGACAAGCGTTAATGCAACGAGAGGACAAATCAACGTAAATGAAAATCGGAACTGGTTTTGCAGACACCATTTAATAAACTAATTTCCTAAGGCAGGGGTCGGCAACCTTTCCCTAGTCACGGGCCAAAAACAAACTCTACAAGGTATGGCGGGCCGTACTAATATTACACCTACAATTCCATTCATTGTGCTGTTTGCGATGTTGATGAAACTTGGGAATTTACGAAATTTTATTTAGATTAACTCCTGATTTTCACGGTTCACAATGAAGCTCAAAAATTGACATACAGCACATTTATAGTACAGTGCGGTTTCTTATAAGTTGCACACTCATAAATGTACAATGCAAGAAATTCCAAGGAGGGCAGATTCGAAAAATATAATACCACCAGACGGCATAGGTGGTGGAACCGGGGGGCGCATGGGCCTAGGTCCCCAACTTTTATTTCTTGGGGGCCTGGCCCCTCCACTTTTCCATTTGCCTAGTAGTTTAAGTAACAAAATTGGCATTGGGTCCCTTGTTGAAACAAATCGTTTGATGAAAACATTGTGGAATTTTGGTAGTATTTTGCCAATATTATTTGTAATTTGGCAGTGACTTTGGCAGGATTTCGTAATTGTTTGGTAGAATACACCGTGCACAGCCTGTCACCCTGCTATGGCTTGCTTACCGCACTTGTGTTGTTGAACAGTGTTGCCAGAAAGTGTAATGCAACAAAATATTTCACAAAAATGGTGTAAATCTCCATGCTTATTGTGTGCATGGGCGTCGGAAGGAATTTATCAGGAAGGTTACTAGTGGATTTTTCCAAGTTCTTTTAGGGGGGGGACAAAAGTGGTGAAATTTGTTTTTACCACTCGAAACTAAAAAACACCTTTTTTGCTGAAATTTTCAAATTCCCACCCCCATGATTGTGTGTAGCGTAGGAAAAATTCCAGTCATACCATTGTAGAGACGGCGGTTTACAGTGGGAACCATTTGTCGCAGTCGAACGAGATGGAAGTATTTGAAGGCAACGATGGTGTTCGCTCAAGTTTAGTATTGATAACAATCCTTGTTCACACTGACACTGAATTTCGCATCTTTATTTCTTGTCGACTTGGAGGATTTCAATCCGAATACAAACAGAACATGCAAGCAGAAAACTTGAGACAACTCGAAAATGAAAATGATGATATTGGTTCTCACGATTATTCAACATCTCTCCACGTCGTACATCATTGCCGCGCGAGTCAAAGTTCGTAATTCGTATGTCTTAAAGGGCGCATCGAGCAACTGCACACGAGGTGCGTTCGATTAAATGTGATTTGCGCTGCAATTCCCGACATTAAGCTGCGTGCAGAAATTGGTGTAATTTCAAAAGTATTAACACCATTCTGAATGGTGATATTGTGCTGAATCTAGAGAGCGCCATCTCTAGTATCAACACATTATACACAGCTTTCAATACAGATTGGGTTGTATAATGTCTTAATTTGGATAATATTCTACATGATTTTGTAGTTATGACTAAACAAAGTCCGACCCACTATGGTGGCTTTACTCTCATCAAAGGTTTAAACAGACTACGTTTTTTCTACCATGAAACGAGTTTTACACACGAAAGGTAAAAGGTATATCTGAAAACACACTCCAAAACGTTTTAATCCTAACAATGACAGTGGGCTAAAATCGAAAACATACGGCAAAATGAACTGAGGCTCAGTTGTTTTTGGTTTATCTGCACTTTCTGCAAAAATTTCAAGCATAAACAATGCTGCATTGGTGACGTACAAAATAACTAGGTGCTTCAACGAACGAAGAGTCTCTGTCAACTTCAGAAACATTACACGAATTGGTATCTTTCCCGAGATGCGGGATATCTTGCTGCAGTTATTTATCCAAACATAACAGAAGAGATTTCGTTTGAGCAGTGCTAGTGAAAACTAAATGTTTTCTCCCATAATAATACTTGTCTTTAAAAGATGAGGTTGCATGTCTGGAAAAATTATGAACGACATTGGCAAGAGTTGATGACGTATGACTGGCCGTCAGCATCACACCCGACATTAAAAATGAATACTGAGATGACGGTAATTTTTCCAACCCCAACCTTTCAGTTGGTGCTTCGTGTTCAGCTCACAGGCGCTCTACTAATATTTTCTGTTCACCTTTTCGAAAACTTCAGATTTTTCCAACGGTCCAGTCAGTCACTATAGTGATTCTGAACAAAAACCTTAGCGCTGTGTAAACTTACCGTTCACTTAAACAATTTCAAAGAAAATCTACAAAATAAAATCAAAAAATTTAAATTTCATAAATAACACTCATCTAAAGAATTAAAAAAAATCGCTTGACCAATTCAGAAAAAATTAAGATTTTGCATGATTGTATTAGATTGGGCTTACCTAACTGTGGACGCACTCGGACAAAAACATCTTGTCGTCCTGCTTGAGGATCATAAGCATCAACAACCTGTTGTTCGCTGATACTTGCATCAACTAAGACGACGATACTGCAAAAGGAAAATAACAAAGAATCCCGCAATTTCATGAAATATGACGATGGTGTTTGATAGATCAAAGCGTTAAAAAACAAAATCTACGCAAAAATTTTGCATACCAGTCCTAAGTGCCCCTTAAGCAACTTGTTATTTTTCGGCAATTACAAGCAAACGAAGACAAACGTATCCGCTACAATACTTACATGGCGATGACGCTTCCTTGGGCAAAATCTACACTCCCAACTTCCGTTTGCAAACTGGGGAAATGGCCTGGGACAGTGGTTCTGACAATGCCAGAAACGTTCACATATAGAGCTGATGTATGGTTGAGAAGATCTTCGTTGAAGTTGAATGAGTTTGCTAAAGTACGCTTTATAATGACGATACCTGTGTAAAAATTGATAAAGGTAAATAAACAAAAATTTCTATTAGTGGTAATCAGCTCCGCACCGAAAGACTTTTAATGATGATAAACGATATGAATTTGAAACGCGTCTGTGCAGAACAGAGACTGGGCAGTGCACAAATACGGATCTGACTTCTGTTGGATACTGTCTGTAACCTTTTTCTCTTGAAAGTTTGTATACTTACGTATGAAAACTATGATAAGAATTAACAGAACTAACAACTGAGTCACTCGTTTGGACCTCAAGGCGCTTTATGAAACTGCCAAACCTCAAAAAATGCTCGGTACCCAGCCCGTTTTCTCGGGAAAACACCTGGTACCGAAAGTTAAAGCACTTGGCTGCAATTTCTAGTAATTAAAAACGTGATTAAATGTTTCTACAGCAGACATTTTTCTCTGACACGATCTACGCCAATTGCCAGGAGTAGGCTAGAAATTCCGTATGCTTCAGAAGGCTACCGCTTGCACATCGCTGACATGCGCATTTTGCACAGTGCTGTTGCATATGCTTGCTTTGGTACATCATTTACTTTACGCTCTACTTAGTAAACACGTCTTGCTGTTAGTGTGCATCAGCGCAAAATTGCCTGAAACCAAGTTCAGAAGCCAAAACAATTGAGCAAAAGACAAAATGAAGCGGGAAAGTCTTCCTATGAGAAAATAGGAGAGTAATAGTCAGGGTGTTGTTTTGAGTATCAGGCTACAAAAACTCAGTCCATGTGGAACAATATTCGAAGTGCAGACAAGTGCAAGTGATATTTAAATCAACTTTAAATTTTACCTTCAAGTCATCAAACACAAACA
>Ga0210059_1016558_pt1 | contig 10625 bp, 5 predicted proteins | sample Ectturendosymbi2_FD_188042 | JGI IMG/M metagenome (GOLD analysis project Ga0210059, IMG submission 188042) | Ecteinascidia turbinata endosymbiont from Florida, USA - Sample 2 (SPAdes) (version 2) | ecosystem: Host-associated > Tunicates > Ascidians > Unclassified | place: Key West, Florida... | reverse complement strand
AGACATCGGTCTTTTGACAATAGCAGTCAATGTAGCGGCGGCCAGTTCGGTATAGACCAAACTTGCTCTGTACGAGACAGAATCTCTCTCAGACAAGCCGTTAGTTTCGACTAAAAGCGGATCACTAAGACTCAAGCCTTCAGTACAGGTCTCTTTAACTATGAGCGAGAGGCTCCCTCGTCGGGAGTCTTACAACTGCGCATCTCTCATAGCCTTAACCTAAAACCTTTCAGTAGTAGGCAGAGCCAAGGGGTTTTACTTCTAAGGCTGACAAGCTCAAGGCAGGGCAAACCTGGGAAGGAATTCAGAAACTGAACTCTCGAATGGTCTGAGTTGGGGGTAGATATAGGCAATCTTGGTCACGTGACAAAGTACCTGATTGGTTGATTTAGGGGGCGTTACCCAATGATGTAAGCATCAAGTTGTTTGATTGGTTAGTGATTATCTCATAGTTATGTAACGTGTCGCAAGACAGGGGTCATTGACCTATCATTAGAAATAAGGTGCAGTGATTGGTTATCACGCTCAGGTGATATGTCACAAAACAGGGGTCATTGACCTTTTGCCAGTCACCTGACTCAGACTTCTTCTAATTTTGCCTTTCTCTCTTATTTGGGTTAGGAGAGAGAATGAGTTTGCATTTTTGATTCTTCTACTGGATCTTCTCTCTTTGATACTTCCTTAAGTTTGATGTGAGAGAGTGGCTTGTACATTGTTTCCAGCAATGAGCAGATTGGTCAGACTGAGAGAGTGTCACTTTACATTGTTGATTCTCAGCAAATAGCAGATTTCTCAAAGTGAGAGAGGGTTATTTTGCATTGTTGATTCTTGGCAAATGGAAGATTTCTCAAAGTGAGAGAGGGTCATTTTGCATTGTTGATTCTTAGCAACTAGAAGATCTCTCAAAGTAAGAGAGGATTATTTTGCATTATTGATTCCCAGCAAATGGGAGTTTTCTAAAGAATATGTGCAGACCATAAAGCGTCTGCTACAGTATTGAATAAGAATAAGAATGAAAAAGAGCAACATAAACAGATTTGAGAACTGAAATATTGGTGTAGTGTTTTAATTTGAACAACATTCCACATGATTTGGAGAGTTGTGTCACCATCTTTTCAATTTGAGGCTTCCAATTAAGTTGATCAAGTATAACGCCAAGATATTTTAAGCTACTTTGTTCTGATATTGGGTGGTGATCAGGGCCGGCCTTAAGCCGATGCAGCCGCATTGGGCCCCGCGCCTCTGGGGCCCAGCGCCATGGCGTTTGGGTAGATTGTTCATTTTTGCCAGATACACCTTGCGCTTGAGAATTCAGTAGAATTGCCAGATAAATTTCATAGTTAACAAAGAACGCTCTCGTCAGAACTAGCAAATTTCCTCTCGAACGTTAGCAACGTGCTCAATTCTCGTGTTAGTGCTGCACTGTATATATGCGCTCTACCACGATCGTAACACGGTTGATTGAACACGATGACGTCACAAAGTTACTGCCCAGAGGGGCCCCGCGCCTGTTAGGGCCAGCCCTGGTGATGATTAATTGAAATTGAAAAATTGCATAAAATTGGTTTTGGAATAATTGATACATAATTTGTTAGCACGAACTCAGTGATCAATTTTTTGAGCTCATGGTTAAATATCTCTTCTAAACTTTTGTGTTTTTTCCTCCAAATATGAAGATTAATACCATCAGCATGTAAAACAGTATTAAAGTTAGAGGCTTTCACAATATCATTGATATATATAAAGAATAGTAAAGGCCAGGGCCGGATTTAACTAATGCGAGGCCCTAGGCTAATCCACTTGTGAGGCCCCCTCTCCCATTGTTGTGAGGAAAAAATGGAAAGTGTCAATCAATTTGCGAAAATTCGAAAATGACACTCTGAAAGTACGGTCAGTAAAAAAGTTCTAAATCATTACTGGAGTGTCCACGATCACTGCGTTTGTTGCTGCCTTCGACGCAAAAACGTTCAGTGACACGGAATTGATGAAATCCTAGTTGGCTGGCGGGAACAGGATTATTAACTGCCACAGGCAAACCAACCGAAATCGCCGCAATTGAAATATTCGACAAAACACATGGTCTACGTTTTTTTATAAGAATCACATCTGTTTTTCTTATCTGTGTTCAAAAAACAAAAAAAACACACTGCACCTATATAGTATGTGTGGCGGCATAAAGACTTTAAAAGATTCGCTTGTTTCTTACTTTTTCAGACTGGTAAGAATCGAATGCAACTAAACTGTCGCGCGAAAAGATGTGAAGTTTAAAAACCACAACCTTCGTCCGAAAGTCTTGAATAGGGGGTTTAAATTAGCGCAAGAGGACTTGACATTCTGAAATTTTGACAAAATCTACTGATTTATAGTGTTTCATATTTAAATTGAGAAGGGCTGAGCTCACCAATGCCTACCGTGGCGACTGGACTGGTTTAAATTTCGTTTATGCTGTCATTATTGAAATATGTATAAAAAAATAAAAAGTTACAATCATCGAATCAAGTAAAGCTGAACATAACACAGTAAACAGCTAAAAAGGTTTTGTCCTGCTTTCTTCATAACAAAATTACCTACGAATTCATTGTTTGTCTGAGTTTTTCGCTTTTGATGTATTGAATGCTTTGTATGGACAACCTCTCCTGAAACACTGCGACCCTTTAATTCATTTTTAATTATTTTGAATCTTGAAAAGGACCTTTCTCCTGAGCAGTTAGTGACCTTCAATTTAAGAAATAAGGCTTCGCCGGGTTGCATAAACTAAGAACCACTAATGTAAGGCATCAGACCTAAACGCGCTTTTGTCATTTTTTTGCTGTTTCCCTGTCTCATTGGGGAAGAGTTCTGGCGTTGCCAGTTGGCAAAGTGACTTTTGCTTGCTATTCAAGCTCATCAAGATCTTCTCTGATTTGGTCAGCACGGGAGCAGTGCAAACTTGCGCAAGTACTCAATAGCAATCCGATTCCTGAATGACTTTACTGAAGACAATTGAAATGGAAATAAATCACATCTAAAAATACCAATCGAACTTTACGCGATACAAACGCTGACAACACTACTGCATTGCTCAGTCACCTAAGAAAAAACTATGCTTTTATTGTAGGATACTGCTGCTAGCCCTATACATAGCTCTTATCTGCAGTTCAACCTTGCTTTGATCAGGTGCAGTGACGTAACTAGCCCTGCTCAGGTAAGCTTGAAAATACTTAACAAGTCAGGAAACCGGGAGTGTAATGCCACCCCACATTTTCTTACTGTGGTCCCGGAACACGTGACATCCGGTATTTTCATACCAAACTATTTTATTACTTTCATGTGTCCATTGTTAATCACTTTCGCAACAAAATTTTATCTGCGCAGCGAAACATACAAATTTTATGCCAGGCATCACCAAAAAAAGAGGGGATTTTTTGTTTGTGCGTAGAAAACGTCATGCACGTGTTAAATCCGTGTTTTTTCATATAAAGTCATGGTGTAGGAAGATTCTTTACATATAAGGTATCGGTGGTCATATCTGGCCAAATCGGTTTTGCACTGAAAACTGCATTGAAATGCTGACTTAGTAAGGAGTCCGAAATTTGATACATATCAGGTAATCATGGGTGGTATGGTGCCCCTATACCCCCACGTAGGCTTTCAGGGACATTTTTGCAAAATAATTCTGGCACCATTCCATTAGTCTCTGAAAATCAGGAAAAGTCATGAAAGCACAGGTTTCTAAAATTTTTCTAAGTATATAAAATCAACAAAATAAAAAACCCAGGGGTGGTGCGCTTGCTTACCTGAGCAGGGCAAGAGATTTGAGCGATGGGGAAACTTGGCTGAAGGGAGCGCACTGGCTAACACTCAGAAAATAGTTGAGAAACAATAGCAATCTGGTATTGAACGGCTATACGCACACCCGAATACACCGGAAAACACTCCGAAAAACGCAAAAAAACAACTATCTAGTGAAATCAAAAGAATAGTAAATACCAAAATACAATCCAGGTAGGGGCACTGTTTTTACATTTAGATTGGCAGGGGGGGGCGGTTCACACCCCTGCCACCCGTCAGTTATGCCACTGATCAGGTGCAATTCAAACATAAACAGCCAAAAGTTATTTTGATAGAGGCACACATAACAATCGGTACGATTCAGCAAACGCAGGACGCAGCCAGCGTGCTATGAGTATATCGACACAATAGTTGGCATGCGGTTTGACCAACCGTCATATTAAAATTCATGGAAACTCGTTCGAAAAGACTGGCGTTATCAACAAGAAAGTTGAATGAAACTAAATTTCGTGAATAATAAATAAGATATAAATTTTTGAGGAATTTTAATCTAAATAATCATATACCGACCATTGACTCAATGCGTACCACAGTTTGTTGGAGGCCCCCTTGGATCTTGAGGCCCTGGCTTAAGCCTATATAGCCTATAGGTAAATCCGGCACTGGTGAAGGTCCAACAATAGCACCCTGGGGCTCGAACTTTTATTTTTAGGTAAAGTTTCACAATGAAGGTTAACATCCAAATTAAAAGATACATGATGTTGGGTCGGGTTCCAGCAAACCGCTGAAACGATATCTTGTCAGTGGATGCAGGGAGGGTCTGCACACTTACACTTGGCTCGGTGAACTTTAAATAATGGAGTAGCTGCTACACGAAAGCTGTCGTTTTGTTGCCGAACAAAACGTAAGGAAAAATTCGAAATAATTTTTAAGGTCGCTCCTCAACAGCTTTATTTTGAATAACTGGCTTCATTTACAGTAAAATTTTTAGCAAATGCAGGCTTACGATCGGTGACTTTTATGTGGAACTGAAAAAAAAAAAAAAAAAAAAACTTAGAAAAATACAAAATCTTGAGAAATACGCTGATAAAGAATTAACATCAGTATGATTTCCTTGTTATCGATAACTAGCTTCAATCATCGAATGCAAATTTAGACCAACAGGAAGTTTCAAAGTAAAGCGTACAAACCCTCCTCCTCGCACCAGGCAAGTCTTTTCTATCAGAGCAGTCGTTCCGGAGCGGCGATTGCATTGATCAGAGGTTTACAACAGTGTTTGACTTTTTTGTTTGGCTCAGCTGTATCGCATGCCAAGGGACAAATTCATTTACTGGCAATCATTGGCGTACAGGAAGGCATTTTACTGGGGGGCGGGGGCGGAAAAACTTGCTCTGAAAATAACAATTTGCCCTAAAAATAAACAATTTGCCCTGAAAGTAACTTTTTAGTTTAATCCGAATGGGGCCTGAAACCTCTTGTAAATCTGTTCTATACGGTTGAATTCGTTTATAACGGAATGGTCGTTTTCCGGATCCTAGACTTGTCATGGTTATAATTACGAATAGCCTTCCACAAATCTGGAAAGAAACAACGAACGTTTTCAACATTGCAGTAATAGACATTTACATGCATGTTTCAGACTGCCGCTTTTACCGCAGCAGTGATTCCTAGTTAATCGACTGAAAACACCAGTAATGGAGTCTCGAGACATGGCCTCGGTCTCGAGACGTGTCTCGAGACCCGTTTTTTGGGGTCTCGGTCTCGAAAGATTTTGGTCTCGGTCTCGAGCTCTTTGTCTCGAGACTTTGCATAGGTTAGTTTTTATGAAGTTTTGCAAGGAGTTCCTTAAAAAACGGTTTCAAAAAATGATTGTTCAATTTGAACAATTGTTCAATTTGAACGCGTTGACAATACGGGGTGACCAAGTGGTACGAGATCGTAAAAAGGTTGGGAACCCATGACGTACAACATTGAACAACGCGCACCACGGTCTCAATCTATTGATCAGTGTTGAGTGTCCCTGCGTAAAGCATTATCCCTGAGTGCATTGCGCTCGGTAAGATGTCTGGAGGGCATTACCTTCCAAATAGAGTGACTGCTTATGGACCAGTCGCAGATATCTCCGTGTCAGTACAAAATCCCAGATTTCTTCGCAGCCAAGTAATCTAAAATCATGAACTTAAGATTAATCATAACTGCCTGGATATGGCGGCTACTAATCTTATGTACCATTGTAAGCACATCAATAAATTCGTTTTGCTTCTGCGAAAGTCTATTGTTGGGTCACAAAATGTGTTCAATCTAAGTGATTTCACCGATATCTCAGTACTTAGATGACGTCAGGCTATAAACAACCATCTTCGGTTAATCCGGATCTTCGCCTAAACCGGATAAAATCGTCGGTCAAATTGAATCCGGGTTAACCGAGGTTTACTATACTTTTTACACTGATGATTTTTGAGCAACTTGCGCTTGCCCTGAAAAACAGAGTTGCCCAGGAAATGTTGCACTGTATTGAAATATTTTTTATCATTCAGGATTTCTGAGCAACTTCCGCTTACCCTGAAAAACAGAGTTTGCCCTGAAATTTTTCAAGTCGGGGGACTGCTTCCCCCCCTGCCTCGTACGCCTATGCTGACAATTAGCGGCAAGCCGCAATGTGGGCTTTTAACGGAAACAGTGAATCCCAATATCGACTTTCATCAAGGTTGTTCCGGCCAGCATTTCGTTGCGCTGCTTAATTTCAGATCAGGGATTGTTGTCTGCCACCCAGCGATGAAAACCGATGTCTAATGGCGCGGTGAACTACGCAGACATGACCGGCTCAGAGACCTGAGGTAAATACCATCTTAATATTTTAGTAATCGAAAATCGTGGTCCTTCTACTTTCATTGACTTTCAAACAGCAAGTATCTATTCCCGGGGACCGACCAAAGTCATTCCAGAACCAAATGCTTTACCATCACAACACTCGTAAGAGACACAGCAATGTGGAGATGCTTGTTCTTCGAATGGCTTGGACTAAATTTTCACAAACTTCAAATAACTCAGGTCAATGGTTCCCAACTTGGATGAACTCCCGACACACTAATCCAGTGGTTCCCAAACTGGGGGTAAATTACCCCCTGGGGGTAATATGCAATTCTTCGGGGAGTAATGCGGAACCAAAACCACAATGTCGTTCTGTGTTATTTTTTATGACGCAAAATATTGAGGTTAATAAGACATACTCACTACCTTGATTTGGGTAACGGCTCGAACAAGTTTGAGAACCACTGCACTAATCCAATGCATAATCAAACGACGCATTGTATAAAAATACTAACGGATTGTTATTTCATGCGATTCATCAGCTTGCTTGTGATAAAAAATGCGGCGTTATGTTTGAAACAGCTGAGCGCATTACTACAGTATTTCGATGCTTATCTTCGAGCAATAATCTGCTTCATTACCACAACAGCGGAAAAGCAGCTTCGCGTAAGTACGAAGTAGCGAATGGGATTAAAGTCCGGAGAGCTTCTTCAGATGCAAATGGATCTGCTTGCAATAACCAACCACTCAACAGGGCGTCGCGTCCCCCCTGTCGAGAACCCCTGTTCTTTGCAGCCTCCAAACATGTTGTGTGGCATTCGGTCGCTGCCTTCGGACGGTTTCATTCAACGGACAGCTGTCGCGCTCAACTGTTTTTAAGTTGGATACGAATTCTGATGGCAAAGACTTAATGAGATTCCAGCCGTGGAAGAAAAACCTAGCTGCGAATGCATGATAGGCCAGTCAAACTGGAAAAATAATTGGACAAAATTAGCAAAAAGCTGAAAATTGGTATATGCCCTCCCCTCAACAGTCATGACAACATACCAAAACTCCCCGCGTATCCTCCTTGAGCTTTCACCGCTATGACGTCACAACGTCAATGATTATATTAATTAGAAAAAACGCTTCACACGGAGATATAATTTAGTATATGACGGTATATTAATCGATTAATTTTTTTATTAAACGGCTATAAAACGCAATGCAATATTGATGTAAACATTAATGAACAAAGGAGCATGAAATCGTAATGTCATGAACTCGTTATGACATAATCGTATGATTGCATTATCCTGGAATTACCTCATAGCTGGAGTTATAGGGCTTTCTACAGGAATTTCCTTGAAGAAAAATAACTCATGCAAGGAACCAAATTATCCAATCCAGGATAGGTGCTACACACAACATAGGCGTAGCCAGGGAGGGCTTAGGGGTCCATGTCTCCCCCCAAATTTCTAGAACATACTGTATAATCATTTTGTGCCTTGAGAGGCGGTTTCTCAAACAAACAAAATGGTGTCATTCGCCTAAAATCAAAATTTTGCACCCCCGCAATTTTTGGTCTGGCTACGCTCGTGCCACAAAACTTGGGGCTTGAGTTCACAACACACATGTAGTAGAATGTATTTCAGCTCGAATCAGACTGTGCTCATATGAAAGGTTGTGAAAGGGATGTTTATCTTTGCGTAGTCCGACAAACCATCCCCCGTCGGGCAACAAACGTGATCTGTAGTAGCGTTTTTTGGCAATTAATCGTGAAATCGGCATAGATGGGTTGTTGTCAGAAATATTGTACCCAGCGGCGTAGCGAGGCTAAGTGTCGCCCGGGGCCGACCACATAAGTTCTGCCCCTTCCACCCCTCAAATTAGCTCACAACAAGGTAAAATGAAAGGAGATCATGTTTTACGCTTGTTAAAAGATATAAGGGACAATAAAGCACTTTGAACACCAGAATCAAACGCTCACAAACTAAAATAAGTCTTTTTTTCATTCGCTGTTATGGCTCTTGCTGTAAAATTCGATGTAGGCAAATTTAAGCCGCCAGAAGTAATTGGCTTAACTTTTTCACACAAATTGTTTGAAGATTTTGCGTGTTTTATAGAAATTGGGTGATAGTTTGAGACGAAAATATGCGGAACGATTTTCGTTGATTGAGTATTTTTTAAAATTTCTTTTGGTATAAAGCAGTTTCCATCGTTGATGTGATCAAATGTACAAAGATTAATCCCTCGGAGAAAGTGTTTAGCTTAATTATTGTTAGCATCGCCAATGCCAAAAGCTGTGTTCATGGTGGTCGGAAAAATTTTAAAGGGGCCACCAGGAGATTTTTCCAAAATTTTTCCAGGAGGGGGCCAAAAGTGGTGAAATTTGTTTTTTCCCACTCGAAACTAAGGAAATAGCCTTTTTTGCTGAAATTTTTTAAATCCAGGGGGACCAAGATCCCCTTGCCCCCCTTCCGAGGCCCATGGCTGTGTTTGAATACGCAATGTTCTAACAACAACAGTTTGGCGAACGCCTTATTCCGCTTAAGTTTTCGATGGGAATAAGATTTTTGTCTATTGCAGTGCTAACAGGGAATGTCAATCTTTAAAATAATAATAGCAATCGCTTTATTTTCACAAACATGCTAGCTGCATTGAACAAACGCATCACTTCGTCACCGGACAATAATTAGCTCAAAGTCCAACGAATCACCCGGAAGTCATCTCTCAAGCAGTCGGACTGGTCCAGAAGGTAGTGAGAAATTATTGTTTGAAGAGTTTCATGTGAGCTAGAAAATATTGGTTGCAGACTGAAGTTATGTTGCGTGTAAGAACTTATTAGATGTGTTACGGTGTTCATACAAGAAATACTACCATAGAAAAAGCATATAACATGAAACGGTGTACGGAAAGATGTTCACTTCAGAAATCGATACGCAACATGTTAAAAAAGTTTTACAAAGTCCATGATTCTTTGAGAGTTCACGAAAACGCCTCCGTTCACATAAAACACTGAAGTTAGCGTCTTTTATCTAAAATAGGTTATTTTGCTAATGTTTTGCATAGGGCTATAGACTGCTCACAGAGGATACGTTTATACACAGCTTGAAAATTTTTCAATCCAAGCATTTTGGGAATTTATGAAATTGTCAAAAAAAAAGTTTTTTACAAAATGTTGTTTGAGAATCCCGTGCCATTTACTATGCACTTACGAAAATACAACACAGCCTAATGTTTGGTTAATGGCCGGTATTTTTACTAAACCCATCTGGCAACCTACACAGGAAGCAAATGCTCTCCTCATCCATGCTAACAGTGTTTGTTTACTTTTGAACAGTGTAGGAATTAACCAATTCTCGACATCCCCTGAGAAACATGGAAAAAATCCAGGTTCTCTGACAGGTTCAAAAAAATAGATAGGGGAAGGTGGGGCACAATAGGACTATGAGCAAAGTTGTCTTTTTTGATTTATTCAAAAAGTTGAACTTTAAAGTTTCCATGGTGATTTAGTCTCATACCAGCCGTAGTATTAAAGTGAAGTTTTCCTTGATAGGCAGCCGTTGTTACGAGTTACAGAGAAAGCATGGGCGTCCGCAGGGGGGGGGGGGCAAAACGGGCATTCCCCCCCTGGGAATTGAGCCTAGGAACGAAAATTTTCTAGAAAACATGAAGTCAGTAGCCCACTTTCGAATAATTGATTTCATTCTTGCAATGACAGTTTATTTGCCGGTAATACACTCAACATTGCACAAGAGCCACGTTCAAGGTACTGGTGTCATGCAGTTGGGAGCTTGCAGTTCGCTTATATCTGCTCCATTGCGTGGCCGAACTTGGGAGCGGATTTTCCTGCTGTTGGTCTTTATTACGTAACAATATCATGGTTCACTTCCGCATGTTGCTGTTGAGTTGAACGCAGGTGTCTTGGCAGAAATGCAGCGAGAGCGAGACAGTGATTGCTGATAGCGGTAAGCCACGTAGTTTTATACTGTGTGAAAAGAAGCCAGAGTGAATCTATAGCAATGTAACCACAAGTTTGAAATATCCATTGCAAGTGTGAG
>Ga0210059_1016557_pt1 | contig 10626 bp, 5 predicted proteins | sample Ectturendosymbi2_FD_188042 | JGI IMG/M metagenome (GOLD analysis project Ga0210059, IMG submission 188042) | Ecteinascidia turbinata endosymbiont from Florida, USA - Sample 2 (SPAdes) (version 2) | ecosystem: Host-associated > Tunicates > Ascidians > Unclassified | place: Key West, Florida... | reverse complement strand
GTGCAAAAACCCTACCAGTTCTAGTGTCCTTCGCAACAACGTATTTATACAAATCTGAATGTTCCTCTCTCCTTCATTTGAACAGCAAGTATCGGAACCGTTTGAACGATTGAACCCCTCGAACAATTTGCCAGTGGTTCTAAGTAACTGCGTGCAAAGGTATGAGCGGATAATTTAAGAGAAGCAGCAATTAAAAGTCACTAGGTTTATTTGTAATGAGCAGTAAAGTATGAAAGTTAAACAGTTCGACCGAGTGTTTTCTGTTACTTTGTCAGTATGATCACGTATTAAGATAAGTAATTTTAATTAATGAAGATATCGGAAAATCGGACTGTTTTTGTGATTTCTGTGCGAGGGGTTGCGAATGCCACTTTACTTTTATGAAAGGGTGCCATCTTCACAAAAGGTTGGAAAACTTATGTCTTATCCGCTATCAAACGTTGTAATGAATTCAATTGCATAATATTACAATCGCTGTCTTATCAACCGATATGAGTTGAAGCATAGCTGCATACCAGTACTTTCATTCTTGTTTGTTTTCTTTGTGGAAGTTGAAACATGTAAGCTACACTGTCAAATAAATTTTTGTTCTTGTTTAATTTTGCCTCGTTGCCTGTGGTTCCCCAGATACTGGAAGGACTATTGTTGTGGGAGTTTATGACAAAGATGCTTGCAAAAGATGTAGTTTAAAATGTACAGCGTTTCGCCTTATATGTAGGGAAAATGTAATATATTATTTTCCACAAATATGAACCACCGCTGAATTAATAAAACTTTTTGTAATGATGACTCCATGCAAAAAAAAACGAACAAAACAAATTATGATATTTCGTTTTAGATACTCCAAAACACATTATTAGAAATTATACCTTGCCTGTTTGATACAGAGCAAAACGTTCTTCTCGGACAAATAGGAACATGAAATGTCTGCACACTTTCGGATTACTTTGAGGTTGCTAGCTAAAGCGGTTCTCCAATTGTAGCCAATATAGTTATTTTGACGCCAGATGACCTTTAGTTATTTTTGAGGCCAGATGATATTTGACCCTTGGTTTCACGGCCATTGTTACGTGCAAAAATCTAAAAAAATTCACAGGTTTTTTCAACATTAGGCAATTTTTTAGTGCTCCATTTTTTCAATTTCAAAAATCTAATCGAGATTATACGTTTGTTTCTACCTCGATAGGCTCCAAAAAGGACGCATTTACATGAATGGGGCGCCACAGACCTTTGGGGGCAATTATCACAAACCTCCTTGCGGATCCTTCACTGGAATATGTACGGCATTATCTGACGACGGGAATGACTTCGGTGTGAGTTCAGTGGGGACAAATGAACGAAAGAATGACAGAGACCTTTAGTCTGATGAAGACACATTGGACTTAGAAATGGACGAGATGACGTGCAAAAATAGTGATGAAAAGTTAAGACTGAGAGTAATGAAAGACTTGTTGATGATTTGTTGATAGAAAGCCTTGCAAAGACTGATGACTTGCAAAGACTTGTTTATGGAAAGCCCATTTGAGCAACTTGAATCTGCCTATTCATACTGACACTATGGTTCTAGCTGACATTAGAAGATCATCCATTACAGTGGAGTTATTTCTCGACGTGTATCCGGGAGAGGAACACTGGAATTACTATCTGCACCAAAATGAGATTGAAAACGTTTAGTGAAGAGCAAAAACAGCACCCCAACTTCCTGGACACTTAACCTGAAGAAATAATCCCGGTTTTGGGGTTTATTCTTCTGATGAGATACAACAAACTACCAGTAACGCACGTTTAGCAGTTACCATCAATATATAAGCCTATGAGAAAATCATGAATGAAGTTCATTGTTTCGCAGAATAGGTTTTAAATTAGCCAATCGCAGATTCATATTGATCTCTTGTGGTAGCTGTGCACATTTCCTGCATTGTTTTTTTTGCTATTCAAGGCATCCAAGAAGGTCATTAATTCCCTATTTTGAAAATTTAGTTGAAAGTCTGGTTAATCATGAACGAGGCTGTTTAACCTGTTAACGACGTAGGCAAATTGGAAGGCGTTCTACAGCAAAAGGGCTGACAAATGCAAGAGAACAAATTTCACAGAAGCAAAATCCAGGACGTCGCTGTGCAGACTGTGCATCAAAGAGGAAGAAAAAAGCTACAACTTCTTGTGGGAAACGTGCAACCAGACGCGGATTGTACCATTAGGCTAAAAAGGCTTAAGCCTATGGCCCCCGATTTCGGGGGCCCCCAAAATTTTGGGACTAAGGAAAATTTCCAACATTTCTGTAAGCATTATATTTATATTTTTGTTTTTACTATGCCGCTAACAAAAGATCTCTATAGAAGAATGAGCGCGAAAGAGTGAAGTGAATGACGATGAGCATTCTCTTTTTCTGGCGTTGAGAATTTGTTAATGTTACATATAATGTGCGCAACAAAACGCCTGAATCCATTTTTCAGATTACACGAGGCCAGTGAGGTACTCGATAAGTATCAATAAATATGTAATGGGAGTGTGGCAAGCCCGTCGCCAGGATTTCGCAGCAAGGGGACCAAAACCACAAGGGGGGGCCACGTTTTTAAAATAAAATATTGGATGTATGCAGCAACCTGGGGCCAAACATGATGGGGAGCACATATTTTAAATGGGGGGCTGGGTACCACAGGACCCCCACCGGCGACGGCCCAGGAGTGTGGTCAGATTCACCGCTGCCTTTTTCGTTAGTTTCATTGTGACTGTTTTTGTTCCTGACAGTGCCGTAGCAGCCAAAATCTGCCCCCCAAAATGCTTTCAGAGGCCCCCCAATATGATTTATAAAAAATTATTCAACATAACGGCACATCCCGAGGCCAAATGGCCTTCACAACAAAATATCCTAATTTTTTGTTTCTTTATTTCAATATTTTTTAGTTCCATTTGCAGACACAATGTCGACAGAACCGCCACCAGAAAGTCTTCAGTGCCATCTAGAATCTGTTTGGTTAAAAAAGGTAATGCGTCTTAAAACCAAAATTTCATTGGTGAGATAGTCTATCAACGCCACTAATGCTGGCGTTTCGACAGCGTTCCTAACCTAACTACACTGGATGGCCGAAACATGATTTAGTGGAGGCTTCGACATGAAGGTACTCTGCAAAAGTGGCAGGGCCAGGAACATCAAGAAATGAAAATAATAGAAATGGTATCCCTAAAATTATTGAATTGAAGTTGGTAAAGTAAGGAGGGCATGCCTTGCTGGCCCTGACAACAGCACGCTATTGATAGACATGTAAGCACTCTAGGCCAGGGTTGCCAGTTTAGCAGATTTTCCTCTAGATCTTTCTGGTTCTCCTGCATAGATTCTAAATAACTGGTCTGGCGCCCTTCATCTGCTAGATTCTAGCGGATAATTTCTCTAGCGGCCTATGCAATTGGTTATATTCAAGCGGATTCTAGCGCAATTTTGAAATTTTTCTAGCTTGAAAGGTCGTTTTAGACTTGGCCACCCTGCCCTAGGCAAGATCCATTCAAGCGCACACCCGTCCTATACAAAGATCCCTACTCTACATATCATCACCTTGTAGCCTACATTACGTAAATGAGAATGAAGATTTGTACATTAGAAAAATTTAATAGATGGATAATTAATATACTGTATGAAATTGAAATGAATAACAAAAGTATTCACCCTATGCAGCAAACCTGAGAAACTGGGTGAACCTGTGTTCCATTCACTTTCACCATGTTCATTCACTTTTACATTCGTCACTTTCATAACTACATAGTTAAACATTTCTTGACTCTTTTTTGGCCCCCCCTTTGGCCTAGCGCTTTAGGCAGCCGCCTAGTTTGCCTAAATGTAGCACAGGCGTCCGGGCTGATCCGGCGATGTTATTCTTAGTAACAGAGGCAGGCACTGCTCCGTCTATAAATTACAGGACAGAAAAGGATACTAACTGACAATAACTTCACTGATTTCTAGTGTTGCATATTTAGATTTAGGGGGTTGAAATTTTGTTTGGGGAATAAGCTCTGAATTTTGGATCCCTTGTGACAGCGTGGCCCCCAATTGGGGGGTATGCAAGGAAGCTGACTCGGTCCTGGTTCCTGATATCGAGGGAATTCAGAATAAAGTAATATGTTTGTGAATTGGAACAAGTTGTTCAGTGAATGTAGCGAGCACGTCTAGTGCTGATTTCTATGACATCAGTCGTCGCAAACTTTCAAGAGGGGCCCCCAATTTAAAATAGCCTAGGGCCCCAAAAATCAAAATTCGCTCCTGCGTGCAACACCTTTGAGTTTTGATTACTTCAGTTTATTGAAATTAATGAGTGTTTTTACCCTGATGATCTTGTTTATCATAATAGGAAAACCTGCCAAGAATTTCCGCCACAAGGCAAAAATGACGGCAAACAAATACTGAATTGCCATATAATTCATACTTGCAACAAACCTTGTTTTGGTGACGGACAAAGTGATCACTTCTGAAGATTGAAATACATTTAATTTAGCTGGGGTTTCACCTCAAGCACATTCTCTAACTTTAACAAAAAGCGTTTCATCAAAAAATGAAAACATTTTTGCATAAATGCATCCCTTCTGGACTTTTGATTATTACAAAACTGTAACATCATTCCACTACACCATTTCGAATTGTCAACTTACAACATTTAAAATTGGGTATTCACTACGTTCAAATACATACTCATATTCGTCAGGAGCATCAACTTGCAGGATATCTCCATAAATTTCCCACTCATTGTGAATCGATTTTTGCAGCAAACCACTTGCATTGCCAGTGACAAAAATCGTTCTTATACGCCATCTATCGATGCTCGTTTGGCTTCCCCATGTCCTTCGAATTGCGTGACGATGATCCGCATGGCTGTTTTTAGACTTCACGAAAATGTACATGGACCATTGACAATCTGAATAAAATCAACATTTTAAACCAAAACAATTGGTAATTACAACCCATTCGTTTCTAAAGCTGCTTGCAAAACGAACAAAACCTCTGAGCCTTCATGTTTCTACGTCGTTCAGCCAAGGCTTCATGGTATTACGCAAGTCGGCTCAATAGGTTTTTAATACCCCCGAGCCCCGAAGTTGCTACAAAAATTTCTTAATGATTCCTCTGACGTTTTGTTCTGCGACCCATTTCAAAACAGTTTTTTTATTCGACCCTTGACGGATAGCCTAGATGTTAATGACAAGTGGAAACGTCCACTTGCAGATCTCAAGAGGCATTTTTGTGCAGCTTATGGCGAAAGCATACAAATGCACACAATCCACGAAAGTAACTATACAGTAATAAATCTACCACTTAATGGAAACAATAAAGCGAAAAAAAACAACAAAACACAATTCAGTTTATAGAAGATATCAAGCACAACCAATGCGAAAAATGCACTTGATGTTTTTTGCACAGATTATCCATTCGTAGATTATACAAGTCGACGCAAGATGGACATTCTCCATATATTTCAGTCAGTACCGAAGGTGTTAGACCAACCCCAAGATGAGGCCGGCACAACTCATAAAGTCGAAGTGCCAAATTCATCAACATAAATTTGCTGCGGGCCGCAAAAGCCTACTCTATTTTATTTCGTTTTAATTTGGAAGAAATTCTGGAACAACAGTTCTCTGAAGAACAGGCTTTTGCAACATTTTCCAAAATATAGACCCATACTTTGAGAAGCTCTGGTATAGAGAACTAGTTTGTTCTAAATTTGGTAATAGGCAAAGAACACATAAGACATAAAAAACAAAGAATGGAGTAAATCACTAACTAGAGTTAGCAAAAGAAAATACTATCAATTTCAGACTGTTTGATGCGCAAATTACTCTGACAAAATGTGGAAACTAATTGACAATTTGACCAATTCCCGAGTCAAAACCTATTCTCATTCAGTCAAACTGCTTGACCCAAAAAATTCACAATACACAAGAAATGCAGAAAAGATGGCTAATAAATTTAATGACTACTTTGTAACAGTAGGCAAGCGCATTGCAAATAGCATCACACCTTCCTGCAGTATTTGGTATCCTGTAGTCAACTACAAAGGGCCAGATCACTCTTTTGTATTTCATGAAACTTTTCCTGAAAATGTTGACTGTCAATAACCGGCTGTCAGAATGGAAGAGTTTCAGGTTGAATGACATCCCTATACATATACTAAAATTGTATAAAAATGCCGTATCCCCATTTTAGCCCAAATCCCTAATCTTTGCATACGAAAGGGTACCTACCCCAAAAGTTTTAAAACGTGAAGAAGTAGTTCCCATTCATAATGGGAGGCAAAAACACTTTGCATCAACTACAGGCCAATATACCCATTAACACAATATTTGAAAAATTACTTTATAGCCGACTGTATTCCTATATTTAGTAGCACATAATGCTCTCTAAACACCATGATAATTTTAGATGTGGGTGACTCATTTTAGATGTGGGTAACTAACGCCTTCGATGTTCTTGATCATGATATACTTCTGTGGAAGTTAGAACATTTTTATGGGATTAGAGATTTCCACACAAGTCTTTCACTAGTCATTTGCAAGACAGAGAGCAGTAGCCTATACCGTTGTTGGGGGTCTAGGACAACTACCCAAGAGGTAACTCAGGGTTACCACAGGGTTCATCGCTAGAGCCCTTTTGCTTTATACGTGAATGACCTCCCAATCGCATCAAACTTAACTCCTACACTCTCTGTTGAAGATACATCGTTGACCATATATTGTGCCAATTCTGCCAACATACAAAATGGAGTAGGCTAAATAGTAAACTGCAAAACGTTGATGAATGAATGCAAGTAACTTCACACCACTGGTGAAAGGAGCAAGGAATCAATCACAATATTTAATAAGAAATGGCTTTCACGTAACACTACGCATCGTCCTTCCTATCATCTGCAAGCAGTGCTACCAGGTGTGAAACGTTGCAAGGCCAAAACGAGGTAGTGTTACGTGAAATCGATTTGTATGGCAGACACTCGTCTCGACCTGAGTTGAATCACTACACACATTGTTTCCAATAGCTGCAGGTCTATTGTGGTCTCAACTGGCACTACTAACAGTCAAGATCCATCCATAAAGAGTAAGATATGATGGAGCGCAGATATAACACACTAGCACGAGAATTGAGTACGTTCGATTTAAAGGAAATTCAACACATTAGTTCAAACAAAAGCATTGTTTGCTAGCAATGAGATTTGTAGGTCTTTTCCACTAAATTCCTGAGCGCAATAAGTATCTGGCAAAAATGAACAACTTGCCCAAACACCACGGCGCGGGGCCCCCTGAGGCGCGTGGCCCAATGTAGCTGCATCGGTTGCATCGGCTTAAGGCCGGCCCTGATTATGTTGTTACTTCTTGTTGCATGCCGTTTGTCTTTTATTTCAGCCTAGGTCGTTTTGTTTTGCAGAGATATTGGGCCATGAGGTCTCTTCATCATCTGCAGCAAGCCGATACTCTTTAAGGATTTCTGTACCATGATGAAATACTTCTGCGCAACTTGTACATTATTCTACATCACACTGCGTATGACGTCTCAAGGAGCTAGCCTTTACCGAAGTTGGGTAATTGTTTTTTTCTTGGAACCACGATACCAACTGCTGCAGAGAAAACATTTGTCATCTTGGATGCGAAAGGTTTATGGAATCCCAGGAAGAGTCTCATTAGCTGGGTTTGCACTTTCTCTGCCATGCTCAGCTCCTTGCGGAACTGAGCAAAGCACGATGAATACCGGTTGCGACCCAGCACTCCCGCGCAACTCTGTTGATCATCCACATCATCCAGGAAGTAGACCGCAACCTCTTCAGAAATAGGACCCTAAATCACATTCTCATCATTGCCCAAACTTCCAGAAACGTTTCTGACAGTGGTGTGTTTAAGGGGAAACGAGCGAGGCACTTGCCCCCTCGACGTGTTTCGCGCGTAAGTTCCCTATTTTTGGGTGAAAAACGTATTGTCCACAATTATAATATACTCCGAAGCAGATCAAAAGTAAGTACCCTGTTTTCGAAGGGACCCCAAACAACTGTAGTGTGTAAGTACTCTCTTTTCAAAGGGGGACCTCAACAGCAACTGTAAAATTAGAGAAGTGGAGGGCGATGACAGCTTGGTATCGCTGAACTGTTATGTGTCACTAGCTTTGTCTTCCCAACATCCTATGTTCTCAAAGTTGTGCATCATGAATACTCTTCTGCATTTTCTGATAAGTCAGTCATGCCGTATAGCCTCAAGAACATATTCTAGGGTGGCCCCCATATCTCCTTCCTTGGCTTGGTCAAACGTTTGATCACGGTTGACTGAATATAATGACGTCATCAAAGGGCCCCCTTTTCAGCTTTGCCTCGGTCCCCCAACCCTAAGTCCACCCCTGGTTCCGGAGCAGAATCGGCCTTTACAACAATTCAGAATTTATTCTCAAACGTATCTGACCTTGAAAGAGTAACTTAATGAGTGTCGAAGCATTTTGTTATTAACAAAACAAACACAATTCAACGCCGAAGAAAACTTGTGGGGAAAGCACATAAGTAACACAAGAAAATACACGATGAAAACGAAATTCATTTAGTACCTTTTGTAGGAAGTCTGTACAAGAGTCATTCGTATTGTGTTGCAGATATGCATGGAGTAGAAGTACATGACGTTCGGACATGAAAATGTGTTTATTTTCGGAAAATTTTCCTACTTTTAATGCACATCACGATTGTCTAGCCCAGTCCCGTAACCAGCTTGGGACACCAGGGGGGCGAAGAGTTTTCTGAGTGGGGCTCAAATTTTCAATTTTTTCAAACTATATCCAACAAATTTTTTCAGGGGGGGCTTCTCCCCCCATGGTTACAGGCCTGGTCTGGTCCTGTGGTTTTTAACCTTTCTTTTACCGCCACCCATTATAGCAACCCACCATGGGCGTCTGCAGGGCAGAGAAAACGGGCATTTGCTCCTCCCCTGGAGATTGGGACTAAGAAACAAACATTTCTAACTTCTTGCAATGAGTTTCTTTGCTGTAATGACACGCACACTGCACAATAGCCAGGTTCGCTGTTCTGATGTCATACAGCAGTGTTTTTCAAACTTTTTGCCGCAGCGGAACCCTTGGCAAATGTTGACGTTGCTCACAAAACCCCAGGGCCGACCCTAGCCTAGAAATGGCGCTATGACGTCATTGTGCTCAGTCGCCCGTGGTACGACCTTTTTATGAAGGCGGTTCTTAACCTTTTCGAACTAATGTCCCCACGAAGTCCATTCACCAAGTTTGCATTTCCCACTGCTATATTTAGGGACGATGTTTTCCGGAACGCTATTTAGCCAATAGTAGCTACTTGCTCGGCTTCGCATAGTAAAGTATTCAGCTCACGGTTATCATTGAAGAATTTTACTTAATTGCATCATATCGCATCAAAAAACTAAAGTGCACATTTTAATGTGATTGTTCCTTTCTCTTCGTTAGCATCTCGACGCGTTGATTAATATTAGAAAGCGCAGCGCAAGTAATCCTCCAATTCCAGTTTGTTGCGTGCTTTGGCCTTAATAACCGAACTAATTTTAGCTCCAGAAGGCGTAGTTTAACCTTTCACCAGTGTTTCTACAAAGATATGAGACTTTTTCGCTATAGCAATGCAAAATGCAACCGCATAGGATGCCTTAACAATGGAAAAGCTTGCTTGCTTAAATGGACTTCCTGCATCCAGCCTGACACATTTGAGGTAACCTTCTTTCGACTCAAATTGCTCACCTAACTTGCTATCTTGGTACTTGTGAGCATTGTTCAAATGCTGTTTGAGCTGGAATGGTTTTAAATAGCTGTTAGCCAGCGTTTTCATGCACGAGACACGCTTGTGGGATATTCCCCACCTTTCTGGAGACAAGTAAAGTCACACTTGATGTTGACTTCCATGCATGGCCTAAAATAAGTATTAACTGGGCGGCAAAATTACCGCCCATTTGCAACAATTTGCCGCCCAGTATCACCGAAATTTAGCCACTGGGTGTCACTAAAATTTTGCATTGCACTTCAGAACTTATTAAATTTTGTGGTTGTAGGCTATAACTAAAAACCTGTGTACGTGTGTCAGTGCAGAAGTTACGCATTCCTTCAAACAGGGTTGCCAGATTTTTTTAGTAGCTTATGGCCAAAATGCTGATAACAATGGCCAAAATGGCTGTTTTTTGAAAACGTTATGGCCATAAACACAAAATGTTTTAACTATAGCAATTTCGCTGGTTTGCATGAGATTTTTGGCTTCCACTGGTTCAGTCTCATCTTTTGTCATTTACTTCAATGTCGTAGAGTTCATTTTATTTTGACAAAATATTAAAATACGTAATATATGGTAAATTCTGCCATGAAACAAAATTGCAGCTTTTGTCAAAATACAGACGACCCGCAACACAGATTTGCAAACGGGCCTTAATTTGAAGCCTGGACTCGAAATCACAAGCCCGAACCTGAAATTTATGTTAAAAGCCCGATTTAGGCCCGAAAACCAAGCCAAACGTACTGAGTGAGTCACGATGTGCGCAACTGCGAGGCATCGGTAGCGTAGCAAAGTAAAAATTAAAAATGACAATAATTCGCAGTTAATAATTTTTACTCAAGATTTAATCAACTCGATTGCTTCAACAGTAAGTGGCAACAAAAGTGTC
>Ga0210059_1016556_pt1 | contig 10626 bp, 7 predicted proteins | sample Ectturendosymbi2_FD_188042 | JGI IMG/M metagenome (GOLD analysis project Ga0210059, IMG submission 188042) | Ecteinascidia turbinata endosymbiont from Florida, USA - Sample 2 (SPAdes) (version 2) | ecosystem: Host-associated > Tunicates > Ascidians > Unclassified | place: Key West, Florida... | reverse complement strand
AATTTCTGAGTGATTGTTTATCCACATTACATTATAAACCGCTCCCAATGAAATGCAATTGCCGAGAACAACAGCCACATGGTCACAGAAGGCCGATCATATGCCGAACTATTCCGATCTGAGGCCGATCATATGCCGAACTTACTTCGGGTTACAACGGGCCGATCTTAATTCCGCACTCGGCGAAACGCATGCGTGACTGCAGGCAAAACACACCATGGCTGCAGGAAAAATAAACTATGGTTGCTTTGAAATGCTCTCCTGGCCACACTGTACGTCAGCGAACATTATAAATACATGTTTCTGGTTGCTAGACACATGTACGAAATGCTCGTACACCACCCGGCGCTCAACGGTTGGCGTTTGAAGTGAAGTACGAGTATATCGTACACCAGCCACGAATATATCGTGGGCCGGCGTTCTGCGCCTTTGCAGCTTTCCAGACAAGCGGCGATTGAAGTGTTAAATAACTTTTTATTGATGTCCTTAAAGGTAAAATCTCATTTTTGAAGTGATGTCTTTTTACCAAAAATTTGGCAAGAAGAAGATTTATTTCAAACTTTTTTTTCTGAGGTTATTGAAAACTTTACTACATTTTATTTTGGTGCATTTTGCTTCCTTTTTTAACCTTGTGAAACTTAATGTTTTTTATCCCTTTAAGGACCACAAAACCTTGGACTTTGTTCAGTCATAAGTAGGAAGTCTTCCAGGTTCTATTTTTAAAAAATTCAGACAATTTTTACTTTGAACATTTTTTGGTGTGATGTCACGACTAGGGATGTTCAGGGATTGTTGAATGATTTGATCAGGGCCTGAGAAAGAAATTGAAGTGGTGAATTAACCATTTGTTCTTTTAAATAAACTAGGCAAAAATCCACATCTTTGGAGCCCTTGATTGGCCATATGTTATTAGTGGTTGGCAACTTGCGGCCAAAAAATTGGTATTGAGTCCTGTAGGGGATTTTAAATTTTTTATTTTTAGGCTATACCTGCTTAAAAAAATCTACTGCATAGGTCAATGCATATGAAGTTTTTTTCAAAAGTTATACCAGCAAACTCATTTTGTGTATTTTTGTGTTTGTCTTGGCTTGTGGTAAAGCATGTGGAGGAATTAGTTGGTACATTCAGATAATGTTAGAAAGGAAAAAACACTGAAACAATGCACCAGCAACTGCTGCGATCTGTCATCATCATGCAGAAAAACTACATAGTGATGAAAAATCAACACTTGCAGAAATCATCAGACAGTTGAAGTAAGCAGATATAAAGTTTATTGAAGGTGCATACAACTGAAGAAATACATGTCAATTGTTTCCAATCAAGGCATCAATGTGTTGATAAAATTGATAATTTGATTTTGACGAACACTTCTATTTTTGGGAATATAAGCAAATTCAATGGGTATTGTTATATGCTGTGCAGACTACAGAGTCATTTTATACCAGATTGTGTACTACTTGGTCTTTAATTGGCTAAGAGGCATTGATACAATACGCATGAAAATAAGTGTTTTATACTACAGTTGCGCACTGAGAAAAGGTACCTTGAGGCTGCTTGCTGCACTGTATCTGAATGTTGTTGTCATCTTTTAGCTAAGTATAATGCAGTGCGCTAAGAGATTTAACTTAACAGCAAACTCAACACACACAGCATTTAAATAGACTTATGGTGTTGCAGGCTCTTCATACCTTTTAATCAGGAAAAGCTGTACTGGTTTTGTTTTCCCAATTGGAAACATTTGTGTTCAGTAGCATAATAGCAACAACTACTGAGGAAGTGTTGAAGACCATTAATGCTTGGGTAATAACTAGGGCAACCAAAAAAAGTAAAGTCAAATTTTTCTGCATTTTTAAAAGCTTATGAAATGACCGCAAACCAAATTTCACACTCATAGCATGAAGGAATCCCAAATTATTTGGTCAAGAAAAAGTCAAATTTTATCATTAGGGCAAAATTTGTCGTTGGGTTAAATTTTTTTTGCAACACAGTTTTTTTCTCTTTATTGATATTTTATTGAAACTACAACAACAGATTTTGATATGCTTTTGCAAATTTAGTTGCAATTCTGTAATAATAATGGGTTTGTTGCGATTTCTGACATAACAATTTTGTTTTGCCCACTACTGGACGATTGAATGTTATATGTTGGAAAGGCGTGGTAAGGCAAGAAATGTAGTCTTTGGTTTGGTAAATGCTCAGTCCATTATGCATATATAATAGTGTTTCAACTTCATGATGTTTTCAGGTTTTACTCAACTGTAGTTATTGACACATTCCATTCTGAGTTCGTGAATTGGTTTGGCTGGTTTGCCAAATGTTCCCTACCGGTATGTTTTTCGGCAATTGTCCTTAAGTTTTGCACCTTCACAGGACACCTTTGAAAAGTCGCCAACGCACAAAAATTTGCTGCACCATCGTCTGAGGCGCGTGTGAGCGCAAGAGTCGGTCTAGCGCTTGTCGCAGATCAAACGTCGCCTTGCCGATTTGCCTATACCCTTCCCGCATGCAATCCACAGTGCTTCAAATATTCATGAAAGTTTTAAATATAACATTATTTCAAATTACACTGTATTCATTGCGATTTACGATACATGCAAAAACTAAACCTAACAATGGTCTCAGTGGAGTTGCATTTTCGTGAGATTCTTTCTTTCAATTTGTGGCCTCCCAACCACATCAATTTTGCCAGATTTCATGTGCAAATAATCAACAAGTTGAAAATCTGAAGTAATTGGTGCATTGTTCTTTGCTTGGAAAGTTTCCAACCCATCAACACCTTGGTTTATGCTGTATTCACTGTTTTTTGTTCCTTTCAGCATTCAAACCTACCAATGTTCTCGATGGAGGTGCCTCTTCGGGAGATATTTTTTCTTTCGAATTTGTAGCCTATCAACGCTTCAATGTTGCCAAATTTCTTGCGCAAACAAGCAACAATTTGAAAAATTACAAACATTGATGCAATCTTTATTTCTTGGAAAGATATAAACCCATCGATGCTTTGGTTGATGCTGTGATTACTGTAAAAGTTTGTTACTTGCGAAAACCAAACCTACCAATGTTGTAAATGAAGCTAAAGTTTCAAAACCCTTTTAGGGCCATTCCATGTCAATTCTCAGGAAGTGGTCAAGGCACCCTCTAATATTTTCCTGAAATTTTACTCAAATTGTCATTACCCCATATGCATGGTTGACACCCTGTTGTGTAGTGTCAAGAATGAGCTAAGGATGTTTGTTTATGTGGAGTCTATGTGTATATGTATAGGGATGTATGTTTATGTGGAGTCTATGTCTATATTGTAGACGTTTAGAGTCTGAAATGTAGGATTACATGAGGAGGGAGTTGTTAGGATTAAATAAGGATAAGGTAGTAACTAGAAATTAAGGTGAATTAGGTGATGGTGCAGAATGTAGTTTTTAATTTATGCAGCAGTTCCATTGATATTTCATGCTTCTTTCACAGGTTTAAAACAACCTAGTTCCCATCTTTAATTCACATGGAAATTTACATTGCAATTACAGAAGACGAACTAAAGAGAGCCTTTCAAAATGTTGAAATCTTCTTTAGAAAATATTTAATAATAATGGGCACCAACTCATAACAGAGAGGTCTTCCTCACAACTGAACCATGTAAAAAAAAACAAAAATATTAGGGATACTTTGTTGCAACCTCTCCATTGGCGTTGCATTGAATGTGTGATTCACCACAAATGGGATGTGCATGAAGAATAACACTCATACATATGTGGCGCGAACAAGCAATAACAGAGTGATAGTGGCGTGTAATCTCTGGTGATACTAACAATGTGAACAATTGAACATAACAATAGTGTACATGAAGAGTTATGCCGATGAGAGATCTTGGTGAGTGACCTCTAACAATGCTTGTGAACCTGGTGAACAGTTGACTGTACGTGCTAACAGTGACAACAAGAGTGATCTTGTCGGGTGATATCTATTGTTGCTTGCTGCCACAGTGTGAAGCTTGGCGCACTTGTCGCTCAAGCTTTCCGATCGCAACACTTCAATAAAAAGATGATTCAATTGTATATTAACAATGATAAGAATTAATTTCAAGGATGTAACCAGAGATTGTGTGAAAATAAAATGTAGGAAAATGTCTATCAAGCTGTGAATATTAGACTTTGGTACATTTGTGAAAATAGACTTTGGTACATTTGTGAAATATTAGAGTATGTTTTGTATTTTGTGTTGCTGCAATCGACGTTGTACATCTGTTGAGACAGGTCAACAACAAAAATAGACTGAGTAAGTGTAGAAATGAAGGGGACACCAAGGTTGATCAATGCTTAAGGTACAAGTGAGTCTTAATCAGCCACTGCCATTGTCCTTCCAGTAGAAGTAAATATTATGTGATTATACCTTTTGTTAGAAGTCAGTATCTCATGTGTGATTGCTAACAAACTGCAGGTATGCCTATCTGCAGCTTATGAGTTTCTTTTTATAACTTGCATTCTTTGATGTAACACTGTCTTTTGTACACATTTTGTTTGGTACTTTGCTAGCCTAGAGAAGTAACTATTTTTCTGGCCAGTGCAGCATAGCATATTCAAAGATTCTTCCAATATGTTGTTACTATCAGAGTTCTTTCAGATCCACTGCTTAGGGATTACCACGTGTTGGTAGGAATTACTAATCAAGCTTTGTGGTTGCGGCAATTCAGATCGATATATGTTTCACACTGTTGTTTTTTCAAATGTGGATCACTGAAACCACAAGTTCAACGATTTTGGCTTCATAGGTGTGCTTCTGCTACATCTTAAAATTACCTGACATTTTGGAGAGTCGTTCTTCAAAATGTTAGTTATGGATTAAAATAAAAACCGAAAGTTGATTTTGAAAAGTTTTGAATTGGTCAGAGGATTAAAAATATTTTTTAGTTTTTGTAAAATAACAGTGTGGACAGTCCAATTCCATTGTTACTTGCCTTGAGTTTAGATTTGAAACGGAACGGTTAATGAATTACCGACTTATTCACGGGCTGCGTGTCCCTGAAGTTCCAACAAGATACAGGCAATAGAAATATATTTTGTTCAAACTTAGAGCTCCGTTGCTCAATTTTCGTCTGTTGTTTTTTCAGTGGTTTCCCCTCACACTTTCCTGGGGCATTGGAGTTTAACGACCAACGTCATGGAAAGAACAGGCAAGTTTGTGCATCGCACTGTCTTTTCTGATTCAACTAAAATTGCTAACGGACTTGCTTTCATCAGGGAAGTGCAACGACGATCGGAGGACCCTTTCTCTGGCTTCCTCCAGGGAATAGACAAAATGATGAACAACATGCACATGCGTGTTAGCGATGTCCAGGTGAACATCATTAGAAGCTTGTTTACCGCTGTCGTAATTTCGCGTGTTAGCCTTTGCATCTAATTTGCAGCAGCTAGTGCTTGATGGCTGTAGTAACGATTAATTATTTAAGTGTTTGCCTTAATTTTACCATGGCGATCCTTGTAATATCATGCATTTTTCTAAGCATTTGATGTCAACGCATACGTCGAAGTTTCTTTCGTCCGCTCTGTCGTGATACAGGTTGTTAAGAAGAGCTCAGAGCTGCCATTCAAGCTGCTGTAACATCTAATAGGTTGATGCATTAGTGCGTGGCGCAAACTCGCACACCAAAGAGTGTGCGCATAGGTTTCGCAGCTACAAACGCAGTATATTATGAAAACATCGGTATGAATGAGTATCCCTTTTAAGACCGAGCTGACTAATGTTTCCTGAAATTGATGTTTTAAGCAAATTATGGGATTCATGGGCGTAATGTTTACCATCGTTGTAGCTAACCAGAGACTTTAAATGCAGGAACCCACCTTCTATCGAGGTATCGCTTTTGGCATGAACTGCCTGATGATAGCCTAAACCAATTAACGTATTTATCGATGACACTTATTTAAGCCGATGATATTTTGATAACCACCACGTGGGGTTACCATTAGAAGCACACCCTCATTTGTTTCCATAGCCTCTGCATTGAAATGCCGGTAGCAGAACACCCTTGGGCTTTGTTTTGTTGCTATACAGTACGTGTACGAGGTTTTCATTGTACGTTCCATTTGCAATGCGTTTGTGTAATCAGTTTATAGGTACCAGCAGTGCTTTTATTGCATTTTGAGAGATCAAAATGATCTCTGCAGAACCTCGTTTCACAAACACCACCAAAATACACTAGAACCTTGCTTTAGGACCATCACGGTATTTATGTAAACAGTTGTGGTCTCTTAAACTGTCTTAGCGGTGCCGGTCACCAAGGTCAAACTTAAAAAAAAACTGGATACCTGTGATTGTGACTTGAAGTGCTTATGTAGTGGTGTAAAGCTTAACTTTTCCTGCCGTAAAACACATGAGAGTGAAAGAGGAAAACGTTGCTGATGCTGTCTTGATGGTGCATCAAGTCGGTGATGAAAATAAAGAAAAGTGAGATTCAAGTTTTTTTCTCTCTGTGTTGATGAAGGAGATGTCGTACATTTGGACTTCGACGGATTAAGGAATTCTCACCGTGTATTTGTAAAGAAGACAACTCTCCCCGTCCCAAACCTTGCACTAGCTGTCACTCCTATTTGTTTTGTTTCAAAACTAACTCTGTTTGTTAGTTGATATTTTAGTATCAATGCACGGTTAGTTTTATCCCCACAAGCACCGAAAGATGATTAATGTGAGCTGTGTCGCATAAAGCAAGGCCTCCTAAATTTCTCCAAGGCCTCCACCATGTCTGCAAATGCTTGCGCCGCGCCAAATGCATCGGCGAAAATGCACATAACTTGGTGTTTTAACAAGTCAAAGAGTAGCAAAGAAGTAACCTGCCTTAACAGCATCGCTGTATGTTGAAAACCTTGGCGAATGTGACCATTATGCACAAAGGTATAGAATAAAACTAATGCTGTTTTTAAAACCTTGCAGAATGATCCAAACTGTTACAGCTTTACCTCGTCTTCGGTCATGTCGTATCAAAACGATGGAAAGTCAAAGCCCAAGATTTACCAAGCGTCTACATCGACTCGCCAAGCTCCTGGGCAGGTTTTATTTGTTGAGAATCTACATTTTCTTTCCGAAATAAGCACTTCGTGTCTGGCAGTCACGACTTCTAAATGATTTGTTTAGCAAAGATACCATGGAGAATGCAAGAGGTCCTGCTGTTTGTCGTCACGTAACGTCGTCTACCTACTTTGGATGAAATAATGTTGCTGTGCTTAGTCCTGGAAATAATTGTGAAAAGGTTTAGGAATGAACGAAAAACCCACCAAAAATCTATCACGGCCGAAAAGTATAAAAGGTGTTAAGTGAGTTCCGCTGTTACGAGAAAGTTTTATCAAAACCATTCCGTTCAAAAGACTCCATTGTCTTTCATTTATTGATTAAGACGTCACCAACAAGCTTTGCGAACACGTGATAAGAGGTTGCCTCGCTTTGATGGCCCACCGCAAGACTCCAGATGTTTGCGCTCTGCACATGGCGCTCATGAATAGTTTATGTATTGCTACGCTGTTACATAGTAATGTTGTGGCAAAAAAAAAGACAACCAAACCAACTACAGAGTTTCTCAATGAGAAAACTTCACGCAATTTATCGTAGAAACTTGTGAGGGAATGTGGGTTCAAGCCACTGTTGTTCTTAACCTTGATTGAAGTGAACCGCAGCGCTGTGGATAGTGTGCAACAAACTAGCTTTTTTCGGTCATATACCACATTTTTTTTAATGACCGAAAAAATTAAGTCAATTTGGCCATAATGTCCGAAAATATGGACTATAGTGAATACTGTTACGGCGAGTTTTAATACTATTATCGGAAAAATGACCGAAATGTCTCAGCGAAAACAAAGCTAGGCAACAAGTAGTGCTGTTCAAATAAGGAGGAACACATTCGACAGACGCATGCAAAATTTAATTCTTGGACGTACGAGAAATACTGAAGCGTGTGTTAGTTGTTGTGATCGGCTTCTCGGAACTTTGGGGCATAATCGCGCAGTTGCTGAGCAACTGTGTCACCCTTGAAACAAGCAGATTGCTGTGCAGCTGGCAGTGAATACATTTACTGCATAGCATTCAGCAGCAAGTTTTAAGCTTTTTTTCACAAAAAAAAAACGGAACATTTTCTGAAAAGTTAGGAAAAGGCGCATCATTGACCTGGAAAAATGTGATCCCGACATGTCGGCGCTGTGCTTGCTCACGCTTCAGCTGTCTCGGGTGGACACGACAAAATGAAAACGCTGCAAAGCATGCTGTGGGATATGGAGTGATTGCTGACTGGTCAAAGTCGGTGAAATATTTCGTTCAAGGTGAAGGAAACCCGACGGACATTGCGCGACAGCGAAGCCGGCGTCGAGAAGATGGCGATCGGACAACACCTCGGCCAGCGCGGGCGTGTGTGCGAGAAGCGAAGGATCAGGGGGGGGAACATTGAAGAGGAAAAGATGTACATGCACATGGACGAAAGTAAGTTTTTAAGTTTGAGACGCGCTGTTATGTATGCTTGTAGCTTGATAGATTCAATGTGTTGTAGTGGTGTGAACTTACAACGACCTAGGTTTTCACCTTTTCAGACGATTTTTTATGAATCTTGTCTCTCAATATTGTCGCTATGCTGTATGACGAGCACGTTAAACGTTAAAATCTTCGCAAAGGTGCGACTGGCGATTCGCCAATCCTCAGTCAAACAGGTACATTTCGCTTTCAGGCACACATGTCCATATAAACGTTTTGTGTTGTACTCGCCATGAATGACAATAACATCGCAGCAACATCAGCAGATTGAAAACAATATTAATAATCCCAAGCCGAAAGCATCTGCACCACTATAATGACATGTGTACATATATCTTATGTCGAACCAGAGTCAAGGATGGGAACAGTTTCGTTGAAAATGTTTCATAAGTTGAATGATGCGAAACTTGGTTGTCTGGCAACACTAGTTGACAAACAACTGCTCTTAAGAGCGTAGCGTTCCTTTCGGCCAATTATTTTAACGTTAATTTTGCCTGGTTGGTGTGACGGCGCATTGCGTCACATGCCTAGAGCGCGCATTCAGGAAGCATTTCAAAAAGGCAGCTGCGCACAAGCAGCAGTAGATTGAACCTGGTCGAGCGGGGAATCTTTATTCTTACTTGCCCGTTGCACTAGTGGACTTGGCGATCCTGCCGTTGCGCGTTCGAATCTCCATGAAAAGCCGCAACTAAAGTGGTGTGCAGGACATGAAACCCGGAAGTGATTTTTAGTACAGTGTTGGGAAATAAGGTCTTGTTTTGACCTGCAGACGACGATTCGGTTTTCGATCAGGAATGGCACGACCGCACGAGCGGATTGTCGCTGCCCCGGGCGAACGCCAGCGTCATGGGCCCGAAGCACCGCCATTCTACCCCGTAAGTCATGCTTCACCCTTTATGTTTGCTGCTGGTGAGATATCGCGTTTCCAGAAGGCATTGTTCTGTCACTATTGCTCGACGACATTGTGTGAAAGCGACATCTTGACCAGACGCTAATTGCTGGCTGTTCTATTTGACGCCTTGTATTGAAGGTAGTCAGTGGATTTAGTTGTAACAACGGGAATTTCGATGTGTAGAGCGAGAATACTGTTTTTCTATAATACTGTTATACACTAACCTCGCGTACTTGTTGCCATTGACCATAACGGCATGTTTTGTGCAAGCTTAAGCTCACACTTCACAATAAGTTTTTCTCCATGCCTTTTCGTATGGAAAATGCCGCCTACATCTCCATGCGTTGCATGGCACCCAATAAACTTCATTTGTCTAATCGACGGTGTGTGGTTGAAAGGATGGCATAAGAGGATCTTATCTGAATCTCAACAACTCACCGCTATCGAAAGATTCGATCGATATAATCGCTTGTTAATAAATTAAAGTGCCCCGTCTGTCCACTTCATCGTGTGGTAAAGCGGATGTCCATTTCCATTTCAATCCGTACGGTATCTTTGTTCTAAAGATGTCACTTAATGCCTCCGGATAGCATCAATCGCATATTTGTTAGGATTATTATATGGAGAAAGCTCTGGCGCAACATTTTAAATGTGCATCTGTAAAAAAAGTAGCTAGTGATGCGATACTTCTACTACCGTGCCCATGCGCTAACTGCGGTATGGATGTTGAGCACAGAAAGATTTCCTACAAGCTGATAAACTAAAAATCCTCACCTGCGACCTTGTGCTTCATTTTAGTCCATAAATTTTCAATTGGACTGTTTCCAAACAAGCCCTTACGGTGACTTCACTTTTTTTTGTAAATAAGATGCAACTATTTTAAGCCTATGAAATGGAGCAGAGTCATGAGTATGTCGCACATGATGCTTTCACATATCAATTCATGGCTATACTTTCAGACGTCCAGAACAAAAGTTAAAATCAGTCATCACCACATTTTGAAGGAAGTTTAAAAACCACCTGATATTTTTGATGACATACCCCTCGTTATCATTATGTTTGGGGAGATTTTCCACTGCTGCTGTGTATTGTGTAACGAACATCGGGTATTCAAGTATGTACTTTCCACGATGGGTGTAAGCAAGGAATCGATCAGCAAATTTTTAATAGGAAATCGATTTCACGTAAAATTACGCATCCTCAGTCCTGAAAATTGCAAGCAAAGCTTACAGGTGAAA
>Ga0210059_1016555_pt1 | contig 10627 bp, 7 predicted proteins | sample Ectturendosymbi2_FD_188042 | JGI IMG/M metagenome (GOLD analysis project Ga0210059, IMG submission 188042) | Ecteinascidia turbinata endosymbiont from Florida, USA - Sample 2 (SPAdes) (version 2) | ecosystem: Host-associated > Tunicates > Ascidians > Unclassified | place: Key West, Florida... | reverse complement strand
GGGGGGGGGGGACTACTACAGCAGCTTCGCGCGAAGAGCAAAAAGCGTTGAAGCCGGTTGTGCGGTTCCTCAGCTACAAGCGACTGCCTGATGCGGGGGGTCAAATGGTGAGGTGGCTCCGCCAGGACCGCAACCAGGGGGTGGGCAAAGGCGCAATAGCCCCTCCTTAAATCTATAAAAACATGTTTAGCTACTAGGTTCAACAAAAATATCAGCTGGTTGCGGTCCTGGACTCCACCACCACACCACCAAGTGTACAAAGGTCAAAAGGCAACAAACAAACGAAACATCGCATCACATGGTGATCGTACCACGTACCTTCACGTTAGAAATAAAAATTAACGATAACAGAGGTTAAGACTGACGTTGCAGATGGTTCACCTCTTTCTAGTTATTCTTAATTCATCGCATAGAGTCGCCGACCGCCATTGTTCGCTCGTCAAACAATAAAAACACACCCGGCAGCAAATTCATTGCATTGCATGAGGCGCATTATTATATGAAAAAGCAAGCACGTGAAAAACAAAACGAATCTAAACATGCGACAAAACACGGCCCCAGGAGACCATGTCCCTGCGAGGCCGGCCAAAGTACATGCAGACAGGGACACGACATGCATTGCAAGGCCTAGTCATGACTACGACCGCTGGACCAAGTATTTGCCAGCTTTTCTTTTGCATAACGTTTGTATACAGCAATTGAAAGTGCCAGCCCGTGAAGGTTCTAGTTCAAAAAACAAATTATCAGAAACTTGTCTGCCTTTCCTTTGCACAGAAACAGTTAAAGGTGGATTCTCGCGCAAACCGCATTTGTTTTGACTGGGACCTTTATCTTCAAGGGACAAGAATATAAAGGTTATCGTCGAGACGTTGGTCACTGCCAGTGTTTCCTCTAAGAAAATTCTACACCGAGCAAATGTTTGTTTTGTTGCGCACTAAGCGCATGCAACTGCTCAAACATGCAGACACACAAAAAGTTAAGCGTTCCAATGTTGAAAGGGCTATGCGATGTATATATATATATCGTATTAAATTTAGAATGTTTGAAGTGCGCGGGAATGAGATACCACTGCGCAATTGCGCACCTTAGAGAGGACACTGCTCACTGTTGTCATGGTGCCAAAACATCGCCTAGCGTGGAAGATAATGCGCTGATGACGTCGTCACAGCTTGTCGCAGACCTACACGTCATCACAGCCTGACGTAGACCGAGCTCAACCGCGAGTTGAACGCATCACGCACCAACGCGCGACCCGATATAGGAAATGAGGAGTGAACGTCTCCGAGCAAGAGTTTTGGATCAAGCTCTCGCCAAGCCCACGTTTCTCGATGAAACAAGCGCCACCTACCGCGACCGTTTCCTGCGAACGCTGACCGCGGCATGGCGCAAGAGCGCGACTGACAAGCAAGCGTCAAAAGTAAGGAGCCAATGAGACTGACGCAGACGCCACCAGCTGCAGAACGAACCGGACAGTTGCGCGCGAGCGACATCTGGCGGAAGCCGGCGCGAGAAGCGACGATTGAGAACTGAACAGGAAAAGCAGAAAACCAAAAAACGCCGTGTGGACACTTGTAGTTTGGCGAATATACACGGATTCTTTCGAGATGTTTCTGGAGAAGCGCGATTACTTTTCTCGATTGTTCGCGAATAAAGAAATGCTGACAGATGTCCATTTAAAGCCACACAGTCAAGGCCGAAGATTCTGCAAAACCAGGATGGGGGCGTACCACGGGCCTCCCGCACGAATTCAGTGAAAACGAATGTAAACGTTTTCAGCTCGCCGGGCGCTCAGATCGCGAGCCTTGAGCACATCTCGGGCAAAATATATGAAACGACGGGATAATATGAGTTGTTTCTGAGAAAAGAAGTGGGCGAAACGAAGCAGGTTAGTAAAAAAAGCGAACAGAGAGAAAGCACGAGACGTGTGCGGTCAAACATCGTCAACGAACCAAAATATATGATGAGAAGCATGATGTACCGGCCCTGATGATAAAAAGAACTCGAAACCAGTTGCAACAAGATAAACAAGTCGTAAATTACAATCGGTAAAGTTAAGGCGTAAGCGCAATCGAGATAGGCTTGTAGCGATCGAAGACGGCCTCAGTTGCACCCTGCAGTTTGGCTCAGTTGATCCCTGACCGAGACGCGTCTCTCTCTTTATCAGAGGTGGCCACAGATCCGGAGTGCCAGAGCCGGCTCCGGCAAGATTCGGCGTTTTTTCCGGACCTGGATCCGGAGCCGAAAATTAGTAAAAAAACCGGACCCGGACCCACTTCATTTTCGGCAGTAGCATGAGTCTGTGTGGTCCTTACAAATGTCTTTGCTTAATCACAAACGCTGCTGAAAATTGGCTGCATCGATGGTTACTGGAGTTTGAACAGGAGTCGGATTCTCAAATTTGGAAAAATTTCGGACCCGGATTCAAAGCTTTTGGAACATGAGCGGAGACGGATAATGCGACTCCAGCCACCTCTGCTTTTTATCCCATCATAGTGGAAGAAAGAAAGCGCCGCTGCTGGATAGTGGTTTCAACAACGTTTTGTGCATGTGCCTCTGAAATCGGCGATAATAAAAAAGCGAGCAAAGCGCAAACCACGAAAAGCACCGCGGAGGAGGGTGAGGGGCTTCTGGGTCCCATTCTTGGGGCCGTTTCTGAAATGAAATTTTTGAAAATGCAAAACAAATGAGCGAAAACTGCGAGCCTCAAATCTTATCAGGCAGGGAACAGGTTTGTGACGTCGTCTGCACGTAACAATACCATCAGCAACGTAATGCCAAAGAAAACTCTTCAGTTAAAAGCGTTAGTACCGACGTTAAGTATATGTTGAAACTACTTGGCAGATTACTATTACTGTAACGTTTCAATCCATGGTTTGGCAAACGTCGAAATACTGTAAAAAGAAAATAAAAACAAAGCGCGGAATTGCCATTAAATCGACGAGATGGTTTGGTTAAAATGTTACAGACACAATGCGCCGAAAAAAAAACGTAAAAAAATGATTTCACTTGACCGAAAAGCAAAAAGTTTCAAGCAACAAAGGCCCGGGACGGCGCCTTTCAGGGCCCGCGGGGTGTAAAGCACCTTCCGCCGGCGGCAAAGTGTGGTCGGGACCGCGGGAAGCGTCGTTCGGTTCCGATTTGTACCACTGTGCGATTGCGGTTACAAATTCGCCGACGGCTTTCCTCCAGTGTAGGTGGGATTGCGAAATGTGGATGTGGCCTTTTTGTAAATTGGATTTTCACCCTGAAACAAATTACAGTAAGTTAATTACAACTACTTTATCTTTGTTTACAAGACAGGGTCTACGTGCTCATTGAAGACTTCGTTCTGTAACAAGTATGTTGAAAAACAAAGCTGGGGACATGATTTTCTTAAAAGTAAGGACATTTCATTAAATAAAAGTTAAAACTCTCTTGGTTTTAATGAATTATCCGCATTCCATGGACAGCGCACCAAACTAATGTGTCAGTCCTTCAAAGAACGGGACAAGAGCGCAAACTGCTTTGCTGTATAGAACAAGGACAGCTCAAAATTTTTGGACCACGTTATACGCAAAGGAGAACTTGAAGATCTTGCTCTGAGTGATAGAATCCCATGAAAGCGTGCAAGGAGTGCTCAGCGCTTCACTTTTATCAATAACTTCAAAGGTTTTTGTAAAAACCCTGGGAAATTATGGGAGACTGCACGTAATAGAACACAATGCGAAAACGTCATAGTACATCGAGGGCTGGATCAGTCATGACACCGAAAAAGAAAGCTCTCTAGTGTTATTGTCTTTTCAGGGAGTGGGTTAAACCGCTGGCAAAGAGAAACATTGAACAGACTTTAATCTTAGCCACCAATACTTACTCCTTCCCACTTGGGATTCTGCGAGTCTTTCATGAAGTTCTTGTATTCCCTGGCGTCCTTTATCGAGGTCAGCAGCTTCCAAATGAGGAGGATGGCCAGGCCGATCCCGACAATGGCCGCGATAATGGCGATGATTATGATGATCGGATCGACGAACGTCTGACAAACTGATGCAAAACAGCTGCGCTTATGATCAGTGAGCGATACGGAATGGGGGGCGGGTCGTTTTGTTCATATTCACTTTTGTTTGGAAATAACGACACGGGTGGTTTGCGAGCGTTGATCAGAACAGCTTTCCTGTGGTGGTTTCAATAAATCCAATGACACTTGCTCTTCCACTATCTGTTGGGTTATTTTGTTGTTTTCATTACCGGTCATTTTGACAAAACACGGGTTCGATATTTTGAAAAAATCCAGGCGAGAACGATGTTTTCAAGTCCTCTCACAGAACAATGGACGCATTCGCTCGTTCATACTTGGGGGGGGGGAGTAGGGCGGTTAAACTCCAACACATACACGGAAATACGTCCTTTTCATTTGCTTTGCTGCAATAAATTGATTATATCTGTATGTTCAGAGCAGTTTTCGTTTTTGCGCGAGGTTTCAGCTTGCGTCGCAACCATCGCTGTTGCTAGGCAACAACTGCAGACAAACGATAGCACAAAAAAATTTAATGTCAGCGTAGATAACAAGTAAAGAAAGCAAAAAATTTCAGGAGCCTTTTTTCAAGAGTAAATAGAAATTGAATGTCCGGAACAACGCCATGACCGCCTATTCACAAAAAAATGCTATTTTCCAGCAGTGTTATTAAAAAAGGTCTAAAACAACTTACCTTTCTCTTCGTCAACTTTGATAACAATGCCATTGGGTTTTTCCGCGTACCAAAATGTGTATGAGCAATCATCATATGCTGTGTACCTGCATTTGGTGTTGAAGCCGATGCCTTCATCGCCGAGCTGGAAAAAAGGTCCGTGAAAGGACTTCGAACATCTGTTCGATTTCAGAACTTTGTATCTTTTGAAACAAAGCGTTGCCATGCCAACCGGGCTTTCACAACGTGCAAAGTTAACCTCAGTGGCAATTGTCACATTAACCACCGGACGTGACACTTTAAACCTTTAGTCGCAATTGTCACTCTAACCACCGGACGTGACACTTTAAACCTTTAGTCGCAATTGTCACTCTAACCACCGGACGTGACACTTTAAACCTTTAGTCGCAATTGTCACTCTAACCACCGGACGTGACACTACGAACCTTCAGTGGCTATTGTCACTCTAACCACCAGACATGACACTACGAACCTTCAGTGGCTATTGTTACTCTAACCACCGGACATGACACTACGAACCTTCAGTGGCTATTGTCACTCTAACCACCGGACGTGACACTACGAACCTTCAGTGGCTATTGTCACTCTAACCACCGGACGTGACACTATGAACGTGGATTGCATGAGATTGAACGAATGCAACAAACAACCTACCCAGGAAATATTGTACTTCTTGCAATTGTTGATGCAAGTCTCGTTCGCGACATAATTTTCTCCGCCTGCCTGCTTGTCGAGAAAGCACTGAAGACATTCGAAGTGGACTTCGCAGGACTCGCTGGGGGAGGTTTGACAGTATAGCCCGCGGTACTGCGTGGAGGAGGTGAAAAGCGAGTTAAGACAACGAGTTGAAATGTGTATCAAGTTAAAACAAAACAGGGTGGAATGACTCTCTTTGGAAGTTTCCGGAAAGATGACTATCTTGATGACTATTGAAAATGTATAGAAAAACAACAAAATAATTATGTTTGTAAACAAGCAGAGAGAGTCAAGAGACTCTAAATCATTATTCCGGATTTTTCAAACATTCTTAAAACAAACTCCAAACAACTTTTAAAGCAGTGGTCCTCAACCTTTTTTAGTGATGTACATTTTGGGCAATATTTCGTCTATCAAGTTCCCTTGACTGTAATCACGAGCAGAATAATCAGAAATGTACCTATAATTATTGTACTTTTATGCTAAAGTTACATCATGAAGACACTTTAAAAAATCGGAGCTTCTTAGCGTACCCCAAGGGGTACGCGAACCCCCATTTGAGAACCACTTGCTTTAGCGAACAACAAATTTCGATTGGTGGGTTGGTGGTTTGCTTGCTACAAACCTTGGAGCCTCCTTGGTTGGCATTGCATTCGCATTTCCCGCATTCGCATCGTCCATTTCCATTGCAAGGGAGACTGGAATTGGGGGCGTTTTCACTCCGATCGAAGCAGGGAGTCTCGTCGAGGGTGCACTCGCAAATTTTACCGGTCCAGCCCTTGTGACACTTGCAAGTGCCACAGTCACAGTTCCCATGATCTGGAAACACGTTGTTCAAGTTGTTCACTCGTTAAAGTCTTTGTTTTTTTATTTTAGAAGTACGCAAAAGGCTCGTGAAAAATTTTCTAATTGTTTTTTTTTTACATTTTTTCTCTCACTGGTAGCTCGTTGAAATTCTCTGATTGTTCTCCTCATAAGAATGTACGCCAAAGCCTATTTCTATCCTTAATAAGAACTGATGATACCTACTTAGTGTGCGAGATACATACGAATACTCTATGATCTTAGTGTCTGGTTCTCTGCTGGGAAAAGATCCCTTTCGACAGACAGAGTGTGTCAAAGGTTCAACTTTTTTTACACAAATTGGTGAAATCCAAAATCAACAAACTGAAAGGTGAGATCGTGTTCCACTGAACGACTGACAACACTGTGGTTGAGGAAACACGAGACGGTTGAGGTTGAGGAAACAAATTTCAAAGAAGAAATAATTTTTGAAGTGCCAACGAAAAAGTAACACGCTTAAAGCATTGATTTAAGCCTTTCTCTGCTAATCATAACTACCAGATTACAAGTGGCTTTCCGACAAAGTTCATAATATTTTCGCGTTTGTTCTGCAGGAGTCAAGTGATGACAACGAAAACTCGGGAGTTAAATCATTTTGCGTTTTCAGCCAGCCCGAAACTGAGATTGATATTTTCCGGACGTGGGAATCCTGCCGCTTGCTTTCCAGGAAATAACTCGGCTTTGGACGGCGAACCGAAAGCGTCAAAAGCGACTGATCTCGAACTTGGTATAACCTGCCGAGCGGCCCGCGCCTTTTCAAAGTGAGGTACCTGAGATGGTGGCTGTTTATATTTCACTGCTAATGATTTCAAAATACGCGCGTGGATGGTAGAACACATGTATAGTTGGCACCAACAAGCTTTGATACTTATCACCGGTTTTTGTTACTGAGACGGTCCCCAAGCATTTTGTAACGTTATACGGGGTGGTGGCAGGTTGCAAAGGACCAGGGCCATTCGGGCAGCAGTACCCCCCTAAGCGAAACTGTACCTGTAGTTGAGAGAGAAGCGTTATAAGAAAAAGTCTGTTATTCTGGGTAAAATCTTTACACCTGTAAACAGAAAATACTAATTAGTTCCATTTCCCTCTGACTTTCTCAAATAGAGCCTACAATGAGTAGCAATGCGAAAATGATTGAAGCACCTGGCGTTTGTCTAAAACTTCACCAGCTAAGCACCGTTCAAACCATTGCAAAACAATCGACTTGGCATAATTTTGACAGCTTTGGCAAGGTTAAGTATACACAGATGCTGCTCCTTCAACAAATCGAGAAGAAAATATTTCGCTACAGCGAACTCACTGTTGCATATCTTGCCATCCACACGATCACAGGTAGTGTTGTCGCACTCGCAGTACTTCCCGTCGATTTTCTTGTCAGGTTGTTGACTTAAAAAAAACAATAAAATAACAATTCAGACGCAGAACTTTTCGACCAAAAAAACTTTTGCAGCAAAATCAGAGAGACAAGAAAACTGCCACGGTTGGAAACGCTCTTTTTCACCAATATATCGCTCACTTGCAAATGCAGTGGCCGCATTGGCATTCCCCCCTGTCGTAGCAGACCAGGTGGGTGACGGGGTCTGTGCAATTGACAAGGAACGACTCGCTGTCGGTCAAGTCCTTCTGATCGCATGAGCAGTCAAGTCCAGTGAACCCGGTGTCACAGACGCACGTGCCGCAGTAGTAGTTGCCGTGTCCTGGAAAACAAAACCAAACTCGCGCGTTTTTTCCCAAAGTTCTAATCTTAACTTAGTGGCAGGCGTCGGATATGACGTGGCAGGCGTCGGAAATTCGCACGGGTGTGACGTCAGCAATCGGGTTAAAGGTTGCGACATGACCTCGACCTGAACACAGCGGCGCAAAAGATCGAAAACCTTCCCTGACGAACAATGACAATGATCGCATCAAGCAGTGTGGCGTAACTAGAGGTTTCAGCCAGGGGCGGAAACTCACCTGAAATGGGCCCACTTGCCACTGTAGGTGGCTCACTGGCCAACACTCAGAAAAAAATTGAGAGATGATGGTGAATCCGGATGTGGATGGCCATACTAAGACCCTAAATCACCAGAAAATACTCCGAAAAACGCAAAAAAAAACAATCCACTGAAAGCCAAAAGAATACTGAATATCGAAATACAGCTAAGTAGGGGCCGGTTTTTATATTTAGCTTTCCGGGAGAGAATGGTTCGCACATTCAGCAAAGCCTCGGGTCCCCCCTGCACCCTTGCGGAAGATCCCCGGGATACCCTTTTTCATGAGTGCAATTAAAAGCAGTCTGAAATCTTCTGAACCGACAAATGCACCCCCACCCCCAGCTACATCCAAGTGGTGGCCACCGGTGCCTCACAATGACGACGTTCAACCTGAACAATGGTTGTCAGGGTCGACGTAGTTACCTGAACAATTGTTGTTAGGGTCGACGTAGCTACAGTCGCACTCGCACAATGGTTGCAAGGTGATGTTGACCACTTCGTTGTAGCCGTATGGCGAAACTTTGAGAGTGACTGGTTTCTTCAGACAGCTGTCGACCGAGATGCTGAACGTGAAGTTGACCTGAAAATATAACGATCTTATAAAGTCGAACATCCCCCCAATGCTGGCAAGATGGGTTAGAGGCGAGTACCTACACGTGTACTTTTTTTCTTGTTTACGAAAAGAACGTCAAAACAAGTCGAAATATCGCTGGATTTGACAAAGTGCTAAATGCCTGGTTCGTTGAAGCAATCAGCCATCAGTTTCCAAACAGCTCACCAAGCCCGGGCTTAAACTTTGCACAGAAACGTTTTCATCAACTCCTCACATACTGCACCAATATTCAGGTAAGCAGCCGCATACAGCTTTGTACAGACAGCTTTCCTAGTTGGCAGAAACAATATTAAGAAGTGAATTCAAGGTTTACAATTAACGCTGAAAAAAGCAGCTAAGTATCGTCAGAAAAGATATTCCTGCTAAATTCCTGGGTGCGACTCCCGCTTCGCACGAGCTTCGTTGCAATGATACAGACGTTTTTGAAATGTTGACACCCACAATAACCCAATTCGTGGAACCAGCAACATTTTTCTATGTCATATTCAGGGTTCCTACGCAATTTTGAACATAAATTTCCAGAGATTTCCCGGACTGAACTTTTCCGAATGACATATCCAGGTCAAATACAAGCGCTGTAATAGTAACACGGTGAAAGTCGTTCATGAGGCGACAGCTAAGTGGTGTGGAGAACCACTGAGTTAAATGAACAGCACATATTTCCAGCAGACAAAGATTTAGACTCTCTACGAAGGCTTTTTCGAGCCACACAGCGTGGCTGACGGAGCAGTGAAAATTGTGAGCACTGGGATTGTGTAAGAGCTAAATACAAGGGAACAATACAATAGAGTAGGCTCTATTACGTAACAGTGCCAACAAAGTTATTACGCAACAAAAAGTTTATTTCTATGCTCGTGAATCACGATCGTTCAACGTCGCGAGATTTTGTCGTCATTTTTTCAAAAAAAAAAAAAGATAAAATTTCTTTTGCAGACGCACTGCAGGGTTGGCCAACCGGTCAGAGACCATGACCCAAATTTCTTATTGTGTTACCATAAAGAGCCAAACCATACATGGGCACACACATGAACATCACCCCATCTCTTCCTCACTCAAACACGCACCTTTGCTCAGCTAGATTTATTGTAAATATCACACATGCCAACATGACAATGACAGAACTTAACAAGCCATTTATTGTCATGCATGTTATTTGGTGGGATGGCTGGTAATTACGTAAGAGCTGTATGAAGCATGAAAACGGACGAAGAGCAAGTCGCGGGTTAGTCACCCCTGCGCTATAGTGCAGTCATTGGAGCAGTAGATCTACACAGAGAAACGATGCGGATCGGGAGGTGATTAAACATGTACAAGATTTGCAAGCCTTGCTGGTTATTTCTACAACTTAAAAAGGAAAACAACGCGTCGCTCCAGAATTAGTCAAGAGTTGTGGATTAAGACAAAACTTGAGTGAAGTTGCAAAACCTCGAGGGAAATAGGAACAGCGCAGCGTATTGGAAAATCAAGTTCTGCGTTCATTTCTTCGACAAGCGCACACGACACATGCATGTATGCACCGCAGATTGCACACTTGCCAGAGACCTGGTATTCTTTGAATAAAGCACTGGTTCTTAGCCTGGAGCCCGTGAATGTGATTTAATGGGTTAATACAGGCTTTGCCAACATTCTGATAACTACTACGATGATTAAGACCTAATTTTAAAGATTTATTGCAACGTTCCTTCTGGATGGGTCCGTAACTTCTAGCACAGTGGATCTTAACCTGGGTCCGATCGAGCGCCCAGGGGTGGATCTTGACCTGGGTCCGATCGAGCGCCCAGGGGTGGATCTTGACCTGGGTCCGATCGAGCGCCCAGGGG
>Ga0210059_1016554_pt1 | contig 10627 bp, 4 predicted proteins | sample Ectturendosymbi2_FD_188042 | JGI IMG/M metagenome (GOLD analysis project Ga0210059, IMG submission 188042) | Ecteinascidia turbinata endosymbiont from Florida, USA - Sample 2 (SPAdes) (version 2) | ecosystem: Host-associated > Tunicates > Ascidians > Unclassified | place: Key West, Florida... | reverse complement strand
AAAACAAAAATCTAAGACTTTCATTCAAGTCTACGGCAAAAACTGCAGATAGAGGTAAGTTATATTTCTAGCACGCCAGAGATATCTGAGAGGAGTATTGCAATATTTTATCACTATTTCGTGGGTATAGCAAACTGGTGCGCTAGAAACAGCTGCGAAATGTGTTACTCGTTTTCATACTTGCGGTTAGCGAAAGGCCGGCAAAAAGCATGTTACGAAGATATTTGTTTTTGCAGACAATTAAGGCTACGACGTTTTGTGTGACCGTGTTCACCGCCTCGTATAAAACACATAGCGTAAATCTTTTCCAGCACGATGAAAATCAACAGGGTACATGTGGCAAACAGACAACTCCCAGTTTCCTACAAAACAATGTCACTGCAAGTCAAGGAGTGATCTTGTTTCTCGTAGCTGACATGCGTGTTTGCCTTTGAGCTTCGAGAAATGGTCTATTTAGTAGAATTTCATGAACAAGTGATACTAGTGCGATTAAAAACGAAACGATGGCAAAAGATTGATTGAAATTATTGAAGAAAAATTTCAAACTTATTTAGAAAATAAGGACATTGAATAATTTCACGAGAATTTGAGGAGTGGGTATCAGCAGATTTTGACGACCTGCCACCTACCAAAACGAAAGTGGTTGTATTTATGAAACGAGAGTACGTTAGTGCGTTATACTTTCAATTTTCCATCAATCTCGTATTGCTTTCAAGTGTGATGCAACGTTTTAAGTAAAAAAATATTTGTGCTTCATGTTAAAGTCTAATCATTTTCATCCAGAAATTTGACCTGTTTTTTTTCACGAGAAAGTTGATAAATAGTCTCTGGCAGAATTTGTGACATGGTTCAATCGAAAAAGAATATTTGCCGTGGTTTTTCAAGTTTGCAAGCGTTATGACTACTGGCTTACCCATCTTCATACTCATGCATGACGTTTCATAGTAGAGTACTACTTTTTTAATTCTTTCTTTCACCATGACTTTGCATCTTGACATTGCATACTAAGAATACACTGTGGTGTTTATATCATAAACACTTTTCTCGCAGCTTACTGTATGTGCAGGTGAGTATCAGGTTTATTTAATTGTAAGTCCCGGCTTATAAAGTTTTTTCATCATTTCATGTGGCTTAAAATCACGGGCGGCTTACATTTTTTATTTCTATACATTATCGAAAGGCACAGATGGCGCTCAGTCTTTCCTTGGCTACGTTTTGTCCACCAAACACTTCATCGACTTTCGAGTTTCTTCCCCATGATTTGTACATAAGTCACATGAGGGATTGTGATAAATAGAAGGCAGTCGTGGTGTTGTAAGCATCATTTAATACCGGGATTGCCAATTAACGGGAAACGCACTGGTACACGAACGTCGCGAATGCAGCTCAGAGGCTTAGGTAACCTACGTTCAAGCGCAGTTTACAATCAAGAGAAGCTTACATCATTTTTAAACACGATTTCGTGCGGTTTGCAATCAAAGTCGACAAACAATCGAGTGAATTTGGCAGGCACATAATCGACTACAGGAAAAAGCAAACGAGAACGTTGCGCATCAGCGAAAATAAATTTTGCAAACGATGACGTCATGACACACGTCGTAAGTTCCCTACACGTCGTTAGGGCCCAAAAATTTCCCCGGGCCCCCCTTCCCTTCAATTCGGCTCTGGTTGGTACCAACTGTTTTGAAAATGGATAACATTTTTTACAAATGCAATTGCATTCTTTTACTTTGTTCGTTTTTTGTGATGACGAGATTGCCCGTTTATTTCATTAACATTGCAATGTTTTCAAATAAAATAATATTTTAGCCAACACTAAGATCGCAAGTGGCATACAATTCTGAGGTTACATTCTTGTAGGGAGGCGATTGAACAAACAAGGTTGAAGAGCACTGGTCTGGATGTAGCAATGATCAAATTTGTTGATGAGTCTAAAAGGACTAACTGCTCTGTTTGTTGTACATGTGAACTGTGCAGTACTGCGTTTCTTCTTGGTAAAAATACATATTTTGTGTGACTCTTCTAGATGAATAGCAATGTCTCAAATTTGTAGAGAGTTTTGTGTTACGATTATTGCTTGTTTCATATCAATGTGCTTTCACGAGTTCATGAGTTTAGCTGTCAAGAAATCTACGCGATTACTTATGTTTTCCAGAAAAAAATTAACATTTTTCATTCCCCAATGTCCGAATAAGAAGGAATTCTTTTCACTAAGAGGCAGTTTCAGACTGCAAAGCTGTTTTGTTCGCAAAGCAATTTCGGTCATTTGTCCCAGAATAGTAACAAAACTCGCCGTAGCAGTATTCACTAGCCTGTTTCTTTAGACAATATGACCGAATTTGACTAAATTTTTATGTCATTTAAAAAGTATTACTCTATGACCGAAAAATTAAACCCGGCAGCGCAAAGTCAAAGAACAAAAAATACATTACAAGAATACTGGAGAATTTCCAAGCCAAATTTGACGATTTGCAGGAGTAAGATCCATATTTGTAAAATCATTAAGCGTTAAGCAGAAGTAACAAGGCGCGCATTTGGTAATTCAAATTGTCAAATAAGTAACATTAACTGGAATAATTAGGCTTGATAATGTTCTTATTAGAATGGCACTAAAAGCTTTCACAAATAGTGCTTATTTTTGTAAAAAAGTACATCTAAGAACATGCAAACTCTCACTCTGGAAAATCGCTTTTGGACTCCCAAAAATATTGTTTCCGACCACCAGGTGTGCTCGAACCCCGGGTTGCGAACCGATGGCCTATACTAATGGGCACATACACCTGTTTGGTTTTGCGTGTGTCATGAATAAAGCCGTGGAGCAAACGATATCTTCGCAGAGCATTTCATAAATCGCAACCTACTTGTCAAAACATGTTTCCTACTTGTCACAACAGTGACACGTCGTGATACGACGCTCCACGGCAGAACAAACACGAAAGGGAAAACAGCTTCCTCTCACTGCGAAAGCTCAGGTTACGTCCCAAGCTAACATTAAGCAAAACATCAACAAATCTTGCCACGCTCATTCAAATTTTTTTACTTAGGAAATTTATTTCTCGACTGCAGATTTTATGCAATTTAACCGTTCAAATATACTTACATTTACACGATTTTTCCGAGATTTTTTTCAACTATAATATAGTAAGAGCATGTCGCTTAATGATAACGAAGAAGCAAAGGCTGAGGACTCCTCTGCACCCTTGGAGCAGCCGGTAATGCTTGAAGCATTTCCACGACCCGCTTTAGCTAAAGCCTTTACCCTTAGTACATGGGCAGAAGAACATGTCTTGTGCAGAATCCGAACTGTTCTGCACATCTCAAAAGCTGAGAGCAATCTAATATCTTATCCACTCTTTCAAAGAGTTGATAATGACATGACGATTATCAATTCAAATGGATGCGAATTCGTTGCAACAAATGCTTCACCAGATGCCATTTTGGGTTGTCAGATTACCGAAATCCCTTATCGGCGTTTGTTTGCAAGAACAATGGATGCTCGCCGAAACGCTGTCTCAAGAGCAGCAGTTATGATAGCCAGTTTACGCCGTTTGCCAATCTGCGCAGTAGGGATAGCAGTAGATGCCTTACGCTGTCACCGCTGTTTCTTCAATAATGGATCTCTAACCCAACTCCGACGCTGCATCTTGAATTTCATACTCGCACGAATTCAACATATACCGCCCCAGATACGCAACTTTCTAAGGGCAGAATGAGCTACAGAAGTTGCGACGTCCCTTCCTTCTTCAGAAAGCACTCAACCCAGCACCATGAATAGCACATACGACCAACAAGCTTCTACCGCTGAACAGGTGACAGTTTGCCCACTTTCACAGTATTCACTTTCTAGAAAATAACACGCTTTTTATAACTAACATCTTAATAAATGCAATATCTTTATTTCAGACTTTTATAAAAAGTAACTCAACAAACGTCTAACGCATAAAAAACAGTATTTTGACACAATATCTACAAGCCTATCGGGGAGGCAAAATAAAGTACTTCCACCGCTTTGTTCATCCATGCCACGTTTAAAAATCACAAAAGTAAGTCTTTCCATGTTTCATGGAGTCTGCAAATATCGATTACAAATTTGCTCTCTACCTCGTTGGTTGCCGGCCTACGTGATATTCGTACTTGGATTTCGGCCTAAAATCAGCAGTTTTCGGTTGCCTTACCAACGTCCTAGCTCCTCCGCCGATTGCGCTAGAGAGCTGTTCAAGAGCTCAAACGGATCGGCCAGTCTAGTATATTGCACTCGAAAAAAAATTTTGGTTGGGGGTGCGGATTTTTTTGTGATTGACGTCATAATTGAAGTAGTTTTAGGGTCATTTTGGCTCATGTTGCCTGGCCTCGGGCCCAACGTTTAGGCCAAAGTGTTTCGCTGAAGTTTTCATTGGACACTAGACACGAGTTCGTGTCTTTTGAGCCCTAGATCGACTTTGTAACGTTTCTGGTTCAAAAGTTATGATCAAAAATAAACAAATTAATTAATTTACTAATTAGCTGATTAGTCAAATATTTTTACTAACTTACATCACAACTTTTGAACCTGAAACCCCAGCAAGTCATCCAAAGTATCAAAAGACTCGGATTGTAGCCTAGTTTCCAGTAAAAACTTCAGCGAAATACTACCAACTAACGGCTGACGCCCAGGGCCAGAAAAAGCGGGCCAAGGTGGCCTAAAAGTCCTCCAGTTATGACGTCACTCACAAAAAAACACACCCCCAACCAAAAAATTTTTTTTCGAGTGCAATCTACTAGACTGGCCGATCCGTTTCAGCCGTTGAACAGCTCTCTAGCGCAATCGGCGGAGGAGCTAGGGCGTTGGTAAGGCAAACGAAAACTGCTGTTTTTTTGCAAAAATCGCTGAATCCTAGCGGAAGCGAAGGAGCTAGCGGCCATTCGCATAGACGTAAAGATCTAAAAAATGTTAAAATTACTTGGATAAAGTCACCTTGGAACTTCTTACCACTGATCTTAGCATCAATAGCAGACCTTGAAAGTGATTGCATGCACCTACTGTCTCACAAGCTACACTCACAACCAAATGGGTGGCTGCAGCCACCGAAGAGTTCATTTTCGAGCTATACACCATTTTGTGCAGATTTTTTCTGAATATCGAGAAGATTGACAAAACCGATCCGTATTCGTAGTTTGCAGTAAATGCCTGCAAGTGTTCTGCTGTAAACCACTTGCACAATACAATTTTGAGAGTTATTGGAATGTTGAACAGGAAGTATCATGATCAAAAGTTTACTGTAAAAGGGAAGTCAGTGGTGTTTGCATTGTCTTACAAATGTAGTGTTTGGACTTTGTTTTAATCAACATTTTTGTGCTGGTCAATAAATATTGCCAGTGGAATGTTTTGTTGGAAAGTTGTTCCAGAACCCGATTTAAAAAATAGCAAAGTCAGCAAGTTTAACAACTAAATGCGTGTGGATGATGATTAACCGTTTCAGTAACCTTCATTTTAAGTACTCATTTGTTGACAAAGATGTTACTACATATATTTCCTATACTTAACCAAAGGCTATTGCTACTAGTGCTATATCCGCGCAATCATTGATGAAATGAACGAATTACTCGTTTGCATTATTCTAGTGCTAAAGCGACTGTGAAAATGATTTCACAATCCTCTGCCGTATAGTTAGTTGTATCAAACATTTCAGAAAAGATTCGGACCTGTTTGTGCGAATTGCAAAACGAAATGAAGGATTTCAGCCGTCACGTGTGTGTGGAACTCTTGAACGGAAGGAAAAAAGATTTGTCGTACAGAAAAATATTTCGGGGCGCAGCTGGCAAGTCGGAACACGTGACAGAGTGCCGTGCAATAACTCAGGAAGCCGTGAAAAACTTTTTTCGCGGCACTGGTCATTCAAACAACAACCTCACAGCTATTGTTTCATCCCTGTGTTTACGCCAGAAGGTCTTTCGCAACAGCTTTCAGGCTTGCTTTTCTAAGCGTAATCACCGGTCGGTCACGCTACCTTGTCACAAACCAGTGTTGCCACTTCTGATCTTTTAACGTCAGATCTGTTGTTTTGAGAGAAACTTGTGAAGTCTGATGTATTGCCGACAAATTTGATCTTGACTGGGCAAAACTGGTTTTGTTTTCCACGTTTCCTCTCCTTTTTGGATGCAAGGAAGTTATATTCGTATTTTTAAGTTTGTTTCAGCAATCTCTCAACCACACGTGTGTTTGGAAATCAGTCCAAACTGAAGAAGCTCCCTTCGCTGTGTTGAGAATCACATTTTTACTTCACGCATGACCGACTTCTCCATCTAATCTTGATTCTTGATTGTTCAGAGTAATTAATAGTTCACGATTAAGCAATTTCACGATTGTTTAAGAACTTTCAAGAGCACTGGAAAATACTCAAGGACAACAAAATGTTTTTCAAGTATCAATGGCACAACCAGGTTTTATAGCAAACTCAAGAAAGTTCCTGGCGATCAAGGACACCTGGCAACCTTCTATTAGCAACACCGTATAAAGCGCGACAAACCTCATTGAAATCGAAAAAGAGCAAGTGTCGTTAAAACTCTTTAAGGACTGCAAAGCCACTATTGAGGCTCTAACGTTTGCCAGTCGTAACTTGCCGACCAATAGAGCTAGAGAGTTGATCAAACCCTCTACGGATTCTGCAAGTCTTCGACTTGAGATAAAAAAAAAAATTTTCGACTTGGATGTTGGGTTCTTTGTGTGTTACGTCACAATGAGGGCATGTTTGGGCATTTTTGGCGCGTTTGCCTGGCCCTGGGCGCCAGCCTAATGCGAACGTTTTTTCTCTCAAATTTTTATTGGATTTGTGACTCGAAAACGAGTCTTTAGAACCCTTGATTGATTTTCGAGCTCATCAGGAGACAAAATTAAGGCTGAAAAACGCAGTTTTTGGCAAAAATTTGAAATTTAAAAAAAGGTGAAATTGGCCACTTCTGTCCAACTTTGGCCACTCGTGGTTGGAAGCCAGATTGAGCTAGAGAGCTATTCAAACACTCTAAAGACTCGTGAAGTCTTCTACATTAGATTAAAAAAAAACTTTCAGACTTTTTTTGGCCTTTTTGGTTCATGGTCCCATGATTGGAGGATGTTTTGCGAATATTCTTATAATGTTATCCGCGGATCCAACTCGCAGATATTGTGGCTCAAAGTTTTATAGGATCCCTGACTCGAATTTGAGTTTTTAGAGCCCTTGATCGACTTTCTAGCATTCTAGTTCCAAAGTTAGGCCACAAAGAACCAATACTTTACCGATCTGCTAAGCGATTTCAAGGGATTTCCCTAATTAACTTCCCATTCATTGGACATAATTTGTGGTCCAGGAACGCTCAAAAATCAATAAAACCCCCCAAAAACACAAAAATGGCCTATAATTTAAAAAAATGGCGCTGCGGGTCCAAAGGGTAGCTTGATGACGCCATCGAAGTGTAAAGAACTTTGCATGAACATCCTCCACTTATGTATACATCAACAGAAAACCCGAAATCCAAAATCAGATTGCTTTTTTTTGTCGCAAACGACATGACTTCACGAGTCTTTAGAGGGTTTGAAAGGCTCTCTTGCTCATTCTGACGGCGAGTTATCGCCATCTACAGTCAGGTGTAAAATTCCCCCCAGATTAATTTTTGTGGGAGCAAAATTTTGACCATTTTTTTGTTTTTGAGCCATAATTTTAGATCCCGACAGGCTAGCAAGTCAATCATGGACTCTAATGATTCGTTTTCGAGTCAAGAATCCAAAATAACATTGAGCGAAAAATATTTCGCATAGGTTTGGGGCCCACGGCTAAGGCAAAGTGGGTCTAAAATTACCCAAACATGCTCTCATTGTGACGTAACACACAAAAAACTCAAAATCCAAGCCAAAAGTTTTTTCCATTCCAGGTCAAAGACTTGCAGAATCCGTAGAGGGTTTGATCAACTCTCTATCTCTATTGGTCAGCAAGTTATGACTGGCCAAAGTTTCGGCCATTATAGTGGCTTTGCGGTCCTAAAGGTCTGTTAAAACCACCGCAAGCCCGTGTTCCAAACCTTATCCACTACACTCACCTGCATGTACAGATGACTTAGTAGTTTACTAAAAGCAATTAAAATTGTACAAATCATGGCCTTCTGGAAAGCATAAGAATTTTCATCGAGATTCATAGTCCTAACGGGAAAAAGTTTGATTTACTGTAGTTTGATTTAAACCACAGAGAGTTTATTAAGAAAACAGAGTGTAGACTACTAACGGCACTGCCAAGACTCACAGCACTTTTTAGCGTATGTTAGGTTTCTCAGCAGACACTCTCTGTTCCAACTGAATAATTTCAAATTCACAGTACGATAGGACAAAATATACTGTAGGATTAATAAAGAAAATATTGAAACTGGATGTTTTTTTAACCAAAGTTTGAGCTCCAGTGTGTATCAAATACATATCACTGATTCACGCAATTAGTTTTGAAACTGTACAAACAAAAACCAACTGTATTCATTTGAGGATAACTGCTGAATATGTTGCATGTTTCTTTCATGAAGATATGTTTATGTTATGATTTTCAATCCAACCAAGATGATTTTAAGATTTTCTCACATAAGATGGATTGAAACAATGAAAAATTGAATATGAGATTAATGCAAAGCGCATGACCAAATGCATGTTTTTGGATAAGTCTATGTGGGTACATTTTTTGTACAGTGAATGGAACAAAGTTTTACGTTGTTAATTACCGTTACCGGCAATCCAACAGATGTTTGAAACACCATTGCTTGGCAACTTTTGCAAAAATGAAGGCTGGTCGTAGTGCGAACCGAAATGACGTGGCGAGCTCTCTTTACTCCTAAGCATCAGCTAGCTTCTGTCGGATTGCGAATTCGCAACTTCCTAAGTGGTCCCATGTGAGTTTTCGTCAAATAAATCGTGTGCCTAATGCTTCCTGCTGTTCTGTCGGCAATCGGTACCTTTGGCTAGGAGTCGGTTATTTTGGCCGTCTGTGTCTTTGATAAGAAAAATATTGTAAAATGGATAAATTTCACACCTCCTCTAAACAAACTTACTTATGTCTGACCCTCTAAGTCCACACAAAATGTGAACTTACGGTAATTGTTGATACAAAGCCACAACCTCTTATAACCATGGTTCGCACAGCAAGGGTAGGAAGCATTTGTTACCGGAGATGAACACAACTGTTTGTTTATTTAGTCATTCTAGCGTATTAACAGATTTAAACATTTTTTAAAATCCATCGCTATATAGCAAAATCTCTTCGACGTGGAAAAAATTCATTTCAGTTTCATTTTACTTACATGCGCTTTATTGAGAAAGCAGGCTGCAAGTTGTCTGTATGTCATGGCAGTGTCAATGTCCTCGGCCCTTACAAAATAAAAAGCATCTTCCAACTTATGTCAGATTATGCTGCTGAATCTTTCACTGTAGCTGATTTATTTTTGATAATACTGAAGGTTAGGGTGGCAATTAACGTCAGGTCAAACTTAAAACACTTCTGGACGATTCGTAGGTCGAACTATGATTTTTTTTTAAGATTGATTTTTTACTCGCACGCAAGTTAATGTGAAATCATTGATGAAAACGTTCAGGATCCACATATTTGCGATTGAACCGTCACAATATATCTTTAATCACTACAAATAATTATCTTCAGTAGAATATATGTCAAATTTGCTAAACAGTGTCTATGGTGTAATTACATTCAGTGGCGCATCTAGCCTGGAAAAAAGGGGTCTGTCGGAAGGGAAGCTTTTGATATCACTTTTCAGCATAAAACTACATTTTCTCTTCAGACTAGAAATCGACCGACGAATTTTGCGATGTTGGCAAAGTATTATATCGGCACTATTTGCTCATAAAAGCCGCTACGCTAGTTTTCTGCACGGAGTGTTCGGAAAATCATGTTACTACTTCGTCTTTGATTAATGTGTTGGGGTTTCTTGTTTTAGACTTAGGAGAACTTTGCAAATTCTTTGTTTTATTCACCCTTCACAGTTTGCAACCGGACATTACTTCGCTGAGTGAATACATATTACTCCGACTAATTGTATGTTGCTCAAAACGATATAACCGCGTTTTCGCACAAGGTTGCAGAATCTCAAACCAAAACCACTCATCATGAAAACATAGTACAGTTAATCGCATCAACCAAATATTCCAATAGAAATATTATTCTTGTTTGTACACTTAAAGTAAAACACTCCGCGTCACTTAGTGTGAGTGAAAAACGCGGTTCCGAGATGAAACAGCTGACTGTCGCCATTGCCATTGGGATGGCCAAAAAGCAAAGTTGCTATCTTTCGTTGGCCAAGAAGTCGATATCATATGGTGGTCTGTAGCTGCCAGGCCGCATTTAACAACTTAGTCTCATATTCAACAAGAGTGTGGCTCAAGTGCAGTTGAATCGTCATAAATATACATGATCGCATCACAGATGAACACGGCGGGAGTACTGTAGAAAATTTGTATCATGCAGGTGAACGGCCACATTGCAGAAAGCTCGTCGATTTTCAGTACGCCACAGCTGCGTGGAGTTGTGCAACTTGTATGCATTCATTCTTATCTGGAATTAGGCGGGTTGCTCTACGATTCAGCCGACTACCTTGAAATTATATGTGCCCCATGCTGTTCGCAAAT
>Ga0210059_1016553_pt1 | contig 10627 bp, 6 predicted proteins | sample Ectturendosymbi2_FD_188042 | JGI IMG/M metagenome (GOLD analysis project Ga0210059, IMG submission 188042) | Ecteinascidia turbinata endosymbiont from Florida, USA - Sample 2 (SPAdes) (version 2) | ecosystem: Host-associated > Tunicates > Ascidians > Unclassified | place: Key West, Florida... | reverse complement strand
AGGCAACATGAGCAAAAATGACCTTAAAACTACTTCACTTATGACGTCAGTCACAAAAAATCCACATCCCCCAACCAAAATTTTTTTTCGAGTGCAATCTACTAGACTGGCCGATCTGTTTAAGCTCTTGAACAGCTCTCTAGCGCAATCGGCAGAGGAGCTAGGGCGTTGGTAAGGCAACTGAAAACTGCTATTTTTTAGGCCGAAATCGAAGTACGAATATATCGTAGACTGGCTCTCAAAGTGTTAAGGAATGTCCACACCGGTAACAATTTCGATTTGTGACATCACAGTCGCTGGAGACAGTCTTTCGAAACTGTTTCTGCAGTCTCTCTGTTACTGCGAACGCCATGGCACAGCAAGTTGGCTAATATAAAGACTTAGCCAGCGTTCTCTCTAAGAAAATTTTAGCAATTTTTGGTTTTAGTGAGCATAAATATTTTGAAGCTGGGTTGCTAGAATTCTAAATGAATTACAAGTTTCATGAATTATTAGAATTTAGGATAAGCATAAAGTCTTATAAAAATGCGAACAAAGTAGGGCCTACACATTTATTTCGAATAGCTTCTCCTTGTTTTCTTGCTTTTCCAACGTTTTGGAATGTTGCAAGTGTTCGAAAATCAAATTTCACTGCGCAAATGATTTGGCGGTACTGCACAGTTGCGCATCTTAGAGGGAACATCGGACTGGACTTAGCCTTGCTTGTAGTCAAACAGAACTTCTTTTAATAGCCAAACAAAACCCAGTAGGATAATGTATGCGAATTAGAAGTTGGTCAAAAAAGATTAGGAAATTCTGTGTCTGACGTAGAAATGCTTCAGCATGTGTGTTGATCACTGCAGCACTGACTAGCATAAGCCAGCATAAAATGCAGCTGGCGTGTATTCCATACTTAGTGTGTGGCGCAAGCAAGCTACAATTATCCCACCCTCTAAGCCTCAAGCGAAACTAGATCCCACTCTCTGAACAAGGGAAAAAAGTAAGTTTCATCTCGATTCAGAGAGGATGTCATTCATTACAAAACACATCAGGATTCACAATGAAAGTGAGAGTTTGAATTTGAAAACATCTTACTTTGAAATCATTGATACTATTCAGAGCGAATTCAGCCACCGGTTTTCAGAGTTTGATACGTCTCTCATCAAATCTTTGCGTGTTCTTTCACCAGCATCGAATTGCTTTCTTGACAAGGAAGAGTTACAACCTCTTTACTCTTAGTCAATTCAACTACCAAAAATATCAGTGAAGATCTTCTCAATGCTGGAACTACTATTGTGAAAAGCTTTTTCTCATCAAAGCTTCCTGATGTGTTTTTAAATGAAAACACCCGTACGAATTTGGACTAGTTTTTGAAATGGTTTTAGAAGTGTAAAGCAGCTTTTCGTACCCTATACTTCCTGCTGAGCGCGGGTGTAACTGCAGGAGTTTGACAGCCATATGGGAAGCAAGCTTCTCCAGTGTGGTGAGGATACTCACACCTTATTGAAGGTGCATGACATACGACCGTACAGAGGCGTAATGAGGTTAGACAGCACCCGGGGTAAGAAGCAGAGATGAGCGGACTGTGAAATTTTTCAGTCCAGTCCAGTCCTGATAAAATTAAATCCGATCCAGTGCTAATCTGCAAAATTTTTGAAAATCATCAGTCCGATCCAGTCCTGATCCGCCAATGTAAAATCATGTATTTATATTTTGCCTCATGAGGCAAAACAACAACTTGTGCTATTTTGCCTTTAGCCAGATACGATTGGTTGAAGGCAAAATAGTTCCAGCAGTGGTTTTGAATCATGAGGCAAAATAGACACAGCCTTTTGGCGTTTCCAAAAGTTAACAAGAAAGTGTATATTAGGCTTCAGAGGGAAAAGCACTGCTGGAGTTATTTTGCCATTAGGAGAATCCGATTGCTTGGATTGGTCAAGTGACAATGACAATGCACTTGGATTAGCAAGGTCTTTGTTACATATGACCTAAAACCCAACACCTAAACCCAAAACCTAAACTCAAATCCTGAACCCAAAACTTACAACCTAAACCCAAAATTCTAACATCAACCCAAGTATCTAAACCTAAAAGTTGAATCTAAACCAGAAACTTAATCTGTAAACTTAAACCCTAAAGGCAAGCCCTAAACCGAAACTTAAACATACACCCTAAAGGTAAACCCTAAACTTTTTGAAAAAGCATATTAAAAGCATTCCTATCGAAGGTGCAACCTCAACAAGCTAAGCCAAAGGAAATGATGAGAGCAGAACCAACGAACAATCGCACAGCAGGCATTGACACTTACCACTCAACTATGTTCACGTTGCTACTAGACCTGAACGTTATAAGTGGACAAAGGTGGATACAGTTCGAATTGCAAAATAGTCCCAGTAGTGTTTTTGCATTTGATGTCAAAATATACACTACCATTTAGCAAATCTGTGAAATTGGATCACAATTAAAATTTTTGATATTTCCAGAATAATCACATTGAAACAACAAAAATTTTCTGAGTCTGGTCCAGTCTTGATCCGCCAAATTTCAAAAAAATTGCAGTCCGATCCTGTCCTGATCCGCCAAAAATTGGCTTCAATCCTGATCCGTGCTCATCTCTGGTAAGAAGCAAGTTTGGCGCCATCATGTTCAAATTTGAAGTCTTTAGGAAGCAAATGTACTCTATTGAAGAAAGTACTTGCAACATTGTTTGGATTTTTTGGCGTCCCCGCAGTCATTCAGTGCTCCCCGTAGTGATTCGGCTCCCGCAGAATTATGCCCCCCTTGTCCCCACTCATTACACCCCTCGACCGTGAAATTGTCGACTAGTTTTTGTTAGGTTTTCAAAAAAATGAAACAACTGCTGTGGCAAACGGCGACATCGCTTATGAATTTTCAACCCAAACTCGACGACTGGATGTTTAAAGTATTCTTTTGACACTGCAAGTGCCTCCATGAATACTATTCATCTATTGTGCTATGTAGCAGGTGTCAGAACTGCAGCTTTTGTGACAGTTTATGCTCAAATTTCTTTTCTTGTTTTTTTCATGTTTTCCTTTTTGGTTGTACCAAAAGACGTTTTAAAAACTGAGAATGTTGATAAAAGGTAGAACGTCTACATGCTAGAGTAGCCTACATGGTTCAGGGGTGTAGTGGGGCGGAAACATGTGAGAACGGCGTCCCAAAACTCTTTTCACGTTTTGTTTTAAAATGAGTTTGAAGCTGTTTTGAAATGGCTTTTTTGGATATGTTTGCACACCTTTTTGTTAGCACTACGTCCCTGACATGGTTCACCTTCCGGCTGTTAATGGGAACAATTGATTGATTTTTTCAGTGACCGATAGAATGTATGCATTGATGATACATAATCTCGTGCATTGTTGTGACTCTTGTGAGAAGTTAGATGGAGTTTCTTTCGTACCAACGTCCTCACTTTAAATGGTGATATGAATAAAATTGGTTCAGTTTTGTTGTTTATGCCAAAATATTGTTATGTTTTTCAAAAAAGTTAACAGTGCCTTAGGCAAGCATTGAACAAAGTTTTTATTGAACCAAATGCGACAAACAGGCATCAAGCAGTGGCGTTTAGTCAGAAAAATGTCTTGAAGCCAGCCCTGTAACCAGCTTGGGACACCAGGGTGGGCGAAGAGTTTTCTGAGAGGGGCCCAAATTTTTTAAACTATGTCCAATACTTTCAAACTATGTTCGACACATTTTCCAGGGGGTAGTAAGAAATTTTAGGGGTCTTTGCCACCCCCCTAGTTACGGGCCTGCTTGAAACATAGGCAAATTTTTTTCATGTTGTTTTTCTTTGTTGTTTCCAGAGAAAGGCGCATAACTAAACAAATGCTCTTAGTTTTGTATGGATACTTTTTCTGGAAAAAGTAATCATTTTTGAAAATTTGAGAAAGGCGCTGGAGTCTTCCTCCCCTGCTTGGCTACCCATGGCACGTAGCATACCGCTACAATCACAGATATTATGTAATCAGATTGAAAACAGACAACTGGCAGTAGCCTATGCTGCCCTTAAAATTTTTTGTTTTAAACATAAAAGAAAACAAAAATATGGCCCCCCTAAAAATGTATTGTGCCCCCAAACCCTAAAACCTGGTTACGGGCCTGGATGGTGTGCTTCCCAGAGTGATGGATATTTATCTTTGGCTAAAAACTACATATAAAAAATGGAAAGCGCCAAGCTCGTTGTTGTCAATACCAGGATGGGCTGTAGTAGTAGCAGTAGTGTCTAAGTATTTAATTGTTTTTGCACTTACAGAAAAGAACCTTGTGATAAACTGTTTTGCAATGTAGCTATGAGTTGAATTTAATCTGTTCATGTTATGGTCCAATGTAAAATATTAATGTGGCTCAAAGTAACTGGGTTTTGAATGTTTTGTTTCATTTACTAACATTCAAGTGTCAGTTCGTACACAAACTCTTTTTAAAAAAAACTTAACATACATACTGTAGGAGCCTTTTTTTCATTTCATATGTATGGATATTTTTATGAGCACTTACTGGTAACATACAAAATTTGCCCAGTGCCTAGTGCTTCCTATGCAGAGATTGTTAGTACTAGGTTGAAATGCCCTGAAATCTGATGTGGTCTTGGTTTCATAAATTACTTTGGCAAGTCTTAACATTGGTGCCTTTATGCAAGTAGCTATATCCTTTTTATGTATTGATGTAATTGTCCTAATCAAGTACCTGTCTGGTATGTTAACACACTACGCCAGCGCTTTTCAAACTTTTTTATGTTACTGCACACTAATACATTCTGAATTTGGCTGTGGCACACACTTTATGAAATCGAAAACCTACTTTTCACAAACCTTGCAATGAGAGCTACTTATTATAAGGTTTTGGCAAAACATAAAACTTGCGCGGTACACCAGTGTGCCATGGCACACAGTTTGGGAAACACTGCACTAGGCAACAGCAATGACTGACAACCAGGGCAACTTACTTTTTTACTACATAGTGACAGGAATTTTTCAGACCTGATATAATTTTGTGAGACATTTTGGTGGAAAAGTCACTTGTAAATATGCTGCTTAATTTGTTTGAGGTTTGATTTACTGTTTAAGCAGTGTTTCCTTTTAAAAAATTGAACATTGGCTTTATATTCTCACACATGGATTTGAGGTGGACCAATGTGCTGTAAACCAGCATAGAAATTTCATGGTTCTATATGTATTCAAAGCATTAGATATGTTGTGGATTTTGCTTATTTGTGATCTTAGGCGATTTTGTTTACTTGTCATAAACAAAATTGAGGGTTTTGTTTAAATTTTATTTTGTCATTTTAATGTGACCTTATTAACACACTTGCATTGCTTGGAGTAGCAAGCATTTGGTGTCTGCTGTGCAAAATTGCTCCTGAGCTTATTAATGATAGTGATTTCTTGTTGTAAGAAGCCTTTCTCCATGAATGCACATAGCCAGAAAGGTTTAAAGCATTCGGAAAAGTTCTAACTTGAAGCTTGCAGAGACCATAGAAACTAAAAATGAAGATAGTAAAAATATCATTGGCTTAAGCGTTGACATCCAGCTTTTTACTGTGAACGTTTTTGTGGTTGCTATTTTTTATTTTAAAATCGGAAAGTATGATTTTGTTTTCTTTGCTATCTTTACTGAAAGCAGCACCGGTTTAACTATTAGATGATCTTAAAGATCAGTTCTTCCCCAATTACTTCAGCCGTGGCAGTGGCAGAGTTTTTTTGCTGATTGCTTGTGGCTTGTTGCAGCTTGCAATTGTAATCGTCTAATTTCAAAGCCTGAGATGATTATTTGAGTGGAAAGAGGATAAACTGCCATTAATTCTCAATGTATACGACAATGACAATGCTCTCTTCACAAAGAATTTTCTTATGTTATAAATGTGTGTTTTTTTTGTGAAAAAAATAAAAGTTAGAAGATAAGATATGCAAGACCAGACCGCCTCCATGACATAATGGATATTTTTGTGAAACGTGGACCACAGACTATCATCAGATGTTGCAGTCATCGCTTAAATAGCATGGACAATGGCATATAACAGATTTATTGATTTGTTTCCAGATTGCAATAATTTCATGGAACACTGCTAAGAAAACGCAGCAAAAACGCAAAAACGTTGATCAGAGTTTTATTGTGCTAATTTAGCACTGCAGTTTGTAAACTTTTGTAAACTTAATATTGTTTTGCAGGCTTTGGTAATATTTATGCGTGTTTATATTTTTGGTGGTTGTCAGAAAGTTATTATGGAGACACAGATTTCTGAAGAAGATCTTCTTAGTGGCATTGAGATTTTACCAACTACACAACCTGGCACTCCGACAAATTTTGTCTTTAAAGATACATCATTTTCAAGGTAAATGTTAAACTTCAAATATTTTGCAATAACTCAATTCCTCGACGTTCTTCAGCCACTAATTGTGCAGAGTTTTAAGTAAACGCTCAAATTAAATTATTTTAGCGCGAGACCGCAGATGCTCAACTCCGCCACGAAACCTGGCCAAACATGGGCACGACCTGGAAGGCCACAAAGTGTGCAGCAAATCAAAGCGCCGTTCTATTCTGCGTGCAGTTCGATAAATTTGCTTTTCGTAAATGTGATGGGTCCGGACTTCATTACACGAAAACATGGCAGCAGAAAATATGCCAATTTGATTCCAAACATACGTCAAGGTATTAATATTTGACGACTAGTGTTGATGAACTCACATGATGAGAAAATGTGGAATAACATGATAGTCTTACACGTAAATAAAACAGGATTACGTAGGTGATGTTAATGCCAGGTGTTTTTTTTTCTATCAGTGATTGAAAATTTAATTTACCAGCAGCAAAAATGCTTTGTTAGCTTGAAATATACAAGTATTCTACTCCGGCTATTGTCATAGTGCACTTCGTTTAAGCTTCCTATTTTGTTTATTGAGAGCCTGGCCGTGTCGAAACTGTTTCCGAGATAATGTCGCTGAAACGATGAGGGACAGTGCTCTGCTCGCGACATCAGCGCGATTCTGCATCGTTTTATGAATTAACAGCTTTGCTAGTGCTTAAAATTTGGCTAAGTTGGCTTTGCATTAAGCAGTGTTTAATGAAACTCTACTGGCAAAATGATAGGGAAATTTACCATAACGTACCATTGCTTGTCCTCGCAAATGCTGTACTGTTGCGTTCTGTGTAAACGAAGATGACCTGTATTAGAAGCAAAAACGCAAGTAGAACTTTATTAAAGAGAAGTAAAAACGTGAATGGGCGGAAAATATCGCAGTTGTAGACTGCTCGCCTCTAAACTGGAAAGTTGTGTTCGATCCACGCTCAGTGAGTGACTTAAGTAGCATTTCTTGGACAAGAGCGTACACCTCAATTGCCCTGTCAAAAAAGCAAAATTCACGCTAGGCCGTGTCGCCAATTGTCGTCAACCAAAATCAAATGTAAAAAAACTTACATTCCAAATTAAAAAGGGAAAAAGATTTATTAATTTTAAAAGAAAATCGCGTTGGACGTTGCGAAAACAACTATTTTCCGTAACCAGCAAGGGTGAATTTCATTCTTATGATACGGAAACGTTAAATTAGAAAACACGCAGGAGGTGCAGCATGAATCAATACGTATCGATCATGATTGGAAAGGCAAACGGTTACACCAAACACTTCTTTTAGGATAATAGTGCATGCTGATAGAAGACACCTGAATTTTTTCTTCCTTTCATGGACATGCTTCTTTTAACGGTGTTGTAGTTAGGAGGCCCAGCCCAATTTGTTTTGTTCGCTAAAATTGTCTGGCAACTTGGTCGTTTTGAAGAACTCCGTTGTTTTTACCTGTTTTTGTCGCTTTTTGTTTTATTTGCTTGTCTCCCTAAATCAGGGGTCACCAGCATGGTGCCCGCGGGCACCAGGTCGCCCGAACGGACTTCGTTGGTCGCCCGCGGGCTTGTTCTGACAATAACATAAACATAATCAGTGTCTTCACATTGATGAATATCTTTAATCTTTATTAATGATAAAAAATTGAAGACAAATTGAACCAATTTTTATTGCAGAAGTGTGTGCATCAAACTGGTAGCCTTTTGCATGAATTTGTACCAAGAAGTAGCTCTCAGTTTCAAAAAGGTTGGTGACCCCTGCCCTAAATATTCCTGCATCTTAATTATTAAGGCTGCATGTATAGCGTAGTTAATCGGATTATATAATGAGTGCCTGCCACTGGCGCACAGGAAGCATGTGCAGGGGGATGTCGTTAGCCTGAAAATATTGCAAAGCCAGCCGTTGTTTTCAATTTTCTCTTGGAAGTACATTCGCTGTCGAAAATTTACGCCATTTTCTGTGTGAAACTAGAATGAGGATCAAGAAAAGATATCGATTTTCTGCTAACCAAAAAAAAATCATCTCAGCTTTCCATATTTTGCCGCAAATTTTTTCCAAAAATTAAGCATGTTCCGGTCTTGATCATTTCATTCCTGGACTGGAACTACCTTAAGTGCCACGAGTTTCATTCTTATGCCGTAAAATACTCAGCGCCAATTCCTGGATCCGGTATGTTTGTCCCGACCCACCTATGGGGGCTGTCATCCCCCAAACCCTCTGCCGTTTTCGCCTCCTATGTTCATGGATCACAGTTTCTGTAAGTGATAAAACATCTGTTGTTGCTATAAAGCAGTGGTCCCCAACCTTTCTGTAACCGCGGACCGGTCAACGCTTGACAATTTTGTCGCGGCCCTGGAGCACTCTATGACGCTTTGCCTCTGCGCGCGCAGCAGTGTTTCCATGGGAAGAATCGACCAATCACATGCTCAGAGAGCGAATGGGGTCACCGCCAGTACCAGTGTACATTTTATAATTTCGCGGCCCGGTACCAATCAATCCGCGACCGGGAGGTTGAGGACCACTGTTATAAAGCACGGGTTTACATACTGTAGTTCAATAAAAATATGTTTTTAATTTTCAAAACTTGGGAAGAGAATAGCTGTTGACGTTTTTATCAATATGTCAGTAAGCCACTTTGGAGTCGTGGAAAGAAAGCCATTGGAACGAGGAACTGTGCCATTAAATATTTTCCAGAGATTGTAGGAAGGTGGCAAATCTCATCTGGCCGATTTTGGTGTTCCGATTGTGCGAACTCACTTTTCACGCAATCGACGTTTAACCTGATTAATCGAAAGTGCGGTTGTTGAGAAAGTTATCACGTGTGCGCAAAATTAGCCGCTCGCATCAGGAAAGTCCATTCAGGCTTTGTTGCACGAATGAGCTTGTTACGGCAAAAGACGCGTGGAACTCGGCACATGGCATGAAAAGTTTGGATCCTCGCCAATGTCGCTGGTGCGGTCAAGCGCAAGTGGCCTGATGAATTCGAACTTAGTTCTCAAAATCTGAAAATAGTGAATTAGTAAGGCCTTGGCTGCATTCCTCCAATAGGGTGTTTCGTATCTCCCATTTGTTTCTCCCACCACCACTACCACCACCACCAAGGCACTCTGTGGTTTAGCGATATGTGCAACTGCTCAGTGCTTTTCACCATTCCTCTGGAATATCGCGACACGCCGCTGCGCCATCGCTGACTTCGTGAAGCACTGATTGCCACTGTCTTGATTCGATGAAAGAACAATTATATTTCAATCTATAGGCATCTTACGATTTGTAGTAAGATTATCATATGACACTCGTTGATGTTTTAAGTGTAAGTCAGGCATGCATCACGTTTTGTTTAATCCTGTATTTTGAACATTTCTCTCTAGCGGAGATTTTTCTCTGTCCTATGTCCATAGACTGAGGACGAAGGCGACGGCGCTGTTGAGCAACCTGGCAGTCGTATCACTCTCGCAAAACAGTACCAACCCGAAGTGATAAAAGCGTTTTTTTGTGTACGTATTTTTAACATACTGCTTTGCAGTATTGATGCTGCTCTATTTTGGTTAATATCAAAAATGTCCCCAGAAGATTTTTGAAATGGCCCAACTTTGCCGATGACCTCACTTTTTCTTGACAAATCGTATGAAAATTTTGGTGTATCAAGATTAGGTGCCGGCACAGTTTGCTTTCGAAACATCAGTTCCTTTATACTCGCTATTGTACTGTTTGCAAGACGAGCTGTAGCTTTGCAGCGAACTGTTTGAGGAATCTCCTGCTTGGTTCTGCTTCATCTTCTTGCGATGATTCAAGCTTGTTCTCACCATTCAGCAATAATAGTTAAGTCACAGTGACCCACACAAGCGAATCATATCGCAATTTATTTCCACAAAAAAAATGTCTGACACATCTTCAATCCTTATTCAAATAAAATTCAATCCTTATTCAATCCAATCCAGACCGTATTCAAATCCTTATTCTATATGAAAAAGGACTGAAGATTTGTTAGACACGAAACTAGTTTTCTTGTACAAATAAACTGCGCGATATGCACTGCTTACAGAATGCAGTGTCACTGGTGGCAAGAGGTGTCCACCTCTCCTTGCTTGCGCCGGCGGCTACACGGTTACGTTCACTGCATCGGTGGCAGGTAAATGGTAGCAGTGTGTACCAATGATAGGAACCTTTCCTTTGTTCCACCCATAAATACCGAGCACGAGGATGGACGAGCTGCAAGTACCGTTTTTCAAGTCTTCAGTGTGATGTGATCGGACCGGGAATTGAGCCTATCAGCTTTAGCGGTTCGCAGGCCCGTAGCCAGG
>Ga0210059_1016552_pt1 | contig 10628 bp, 7 predicted proteins | sample Ectturendosymbi2_FD_188042 | JGI IMG/M metagenome (GOLD analysis project Ga0210059, IMG submission 188042) | Ecteinascidia turbinata endosymbiont from Florida, USA - Sample 2 (SPAdes) (version 2) | ecosystem: Host-associated > Tunicates > Ascidians > Unclassified | place: Key West, Florida... | reverse complement strand
GTTTATCACGTGCCAAAGCATCGCACCGCCCTTCTCGTCTCTCGTTGGTTGTTTTTCTCGTCGCTCTACGTCACTCTCGTTTTCCACTTGATCGGTGAGCTTCGTCGGCGTCCGTAATAGTGACATCGGTGTTCGCGTCTGACTGTTCGCCGGAATTCGAGGGCGTTTTACTCGCGGCTCGTAATTACCGTGTTTTAGCCGTGGGAATATTGTATACTAGCTTTTATCCATTCAAATCGGAAATGTTGCTTATTGTTTTATGTCGGATGTTGGTGTAAGTTGTTTCTACACTATTTTGGCTTACTCCCTTCCTAGGTGTGACTTGCGATTACATGTGGAGTGTAAATATACGATAGTTCAAATAAATACACAATACAATGTTCTTGTAAACCAAGTGTTTGCAAATCCAGTGTCCGTCTTCATTCTTCTTGGGTTAAGTTCATGACTTTAGACATTCTAATGTTTCTTCTTTGCCTTCACTATTTAATGAGGTTGTCGGCGAACTTCCAAGTTGTTTTCTGAACTTGCTTTTGAAGTCGCTCTTTGTTTGTATTTCAGAGTCACAAGACGTTTCATGTTGAGGATGCAACGCGAATTCAACAGTAGTTGGCAGGTGTGTGGTTTAAACATACAAAATAGCAACAGGTAGTAACATCGTAACGATAATCGAACTGTCATTGATGATACCGCACATTTAATTCGAAATAAAATGCTAACAGCAGCAAACCCTGGTGTATACAACAGTACATCATGTGCTTTAAGCAGTGCTCTCACTTTTAGGGATTCTGTCCCTAGAATGGAACTTTTGAGGCTTTTTGCAAAAGTATGAAAATGTGTAAAGTGAACTGTTTCAATTTACTTTCCAAATCATATTTGGTTTTATTTTTAAACATTTATCATGGCGCTCCGATTTTATGCTTCACCACCACAGATTTAGGGATTTTTTGGTACTGTTTTAGGGATTTTTGGAGTTGCATTTGTGAGATCCCTGGCTTTAAGGAATAAAGAGAAAAAGTTTCCTGTTTTCTTTATCTTTTGCAATACTAGAATGGGAAGCAGTATACGGAACGATTTGTGGGCATAATCTGTAGGTTCAACACTAGGTCAGTGTTTTCAGCCTTTTTGTTGCAGCGGAAATGCTTGCGTTGCTCATGGAACCCTATGGCACAGGGTTCCGTAACACAAAGGGAGCAATAAGTCAAAGCAATTAATAGACAGAGTTATCAATACCATCCATAGTGGCAAGGATACTGTGAAATGAAACGGTGGTGGTTTTGCTAAAATCGCATAGAACTGTGGTTGCGAATTTCGTCTCAGGCAATTTCGGTCTGTTTCGGCAAAACTCCTAGGAAAGGTATCAATGCCTGACAAAAAGAACCAAAAAATCATTATAACGCATTTCAAACATTGAACGAGAGTTTCTAATCGCCACATCACTTTGACTGGCGTAGTTTCTAATCGCAACAACGTTGTTTCTAATCGGGACATCACTCTGCTGGCCGTGAACAACAGAAAGTTGTTATTGATGGCAACATGTCGAGAGCCAGTTGGCCTCGCGCTATTTGCGTTATGTAGTTCAATGGTTTATTTGTGGCAGCAATATACAGCTTTATGACTCATAAATAAGAACAAAAAATCACGATGCATGAAACCTTTCTTATTCACCAAGATGACAATATCCATGTGTGTCAGTAGAAAGCTGCTTAGAATGAAGTCGATGATGAAACAGTGGAAAAAATCAAAATTTCACACAAGCAGTTTTTTGCATTCGAATGTTCAGGCCCTCACCCAAGGTGACTGCAACACACGCGCTTCCTTAGTCAGATATTGGTGAACATATTTACGAGGTCGAGTTGAATACAAGGAGCTTGACCATAATTCAAAGCGGAACATGGCAGATGGCACAATACACAAAACCATATCATTGCGAGAAAAACGAACTACAATCCCTGAATTGAAATCCATAAAGTAATCGAAGCTCCGAGAAAACGAAATCAGTCTAATGCTTAGTGATCACTTGAATAGGCTAGAGTATAAAAGTACATATAGATCAGTGGTTCTCAAACTTTTCTGCAGGTACAAGGAAAGTATGTGCCAAAATAAATTTGAGTACTTGTACTTTTAAACTACTGTAGCTGAGATTTGATCAGCCCACTTAATTTTGTTTGATTTGTTGAAAAACGCCGTTTGCATTCCTTGCCCGATTACCAAGAATTTTGAAGTGGAGGCTTCACTGCTTCAGTAGACTCCAGCAGTTATTCATCGACCCCCTGGCCATTCAGTGATCCCCATTCGACCCCGAGACTATTTATCGACCCCTTGGAGGGGCCAATTGACCCATGGGGGCGATATCGCACACTTTGAGAACCACTGATATAGATGCTGCTGCATTTGAGGAATGTCGTTTGCCACAAGCGTTTTAAGACCAGATCACCACATCCGCAAATCAAATGTCGACGCTACAGGTGATGACAATGGGTCTAGGACAGGGGTGGGCAATTAGCGGCCCGCGGGCCACATGTGGCCCGCCACGGCTATTTCAGTGACCCGCGGAAGCATTCAGGAAATATTTTCAGATGTGAAATTTGTGTGAGTTTGTGCAATGAAACCCTAAAGTTAAACACAAAATGTTTTGAAAAAGTACACAAAAAGCGCTCCCGTTAAAACTATCATGCCTTGTGGCCGATTTATCGACGAAACGTCCATTGCCGAAATGGCGTCACCGAATTGACCCATTCCTGATGACAAGTATTGAGTTTTATTCATCGCTCGGCTACAATACCATTCCTTGTACAAGCGATCCGTAACAAAAGGTACAATTAAAACTGTTAACAAGCAGCTGATCAGCAGCGCACGGAGAGGCTCATACAAGGTTGCAGCGCGCTTCAAACAAAACTGTTTCCAGACTTTCTTATTCAGTAACTGATATGCGATCTACAGTCGGAAGACATTTCACAAGTCTCGTTGAATGTGAGGATACGTAGAGCAATGGTTCTGAATGAAGAGCCACAGAACTTTTCCCCGTATAGACAAGTTTCATACAAGAAAAGCTGGCTGCTTATTTCAGGAGGATGCAACGCAGTGCGTAAGAATATCAGTCAACAATATTCCACAACCGATTACTGTCCACAACTTCAACTTCGCAATCTGGTGAAGAAAAGAAAACAGCAGTTTTCTAGTCCCAGCGGTCTCACTGCCTTGAATTCGGCAAGAACCAATTTGACAAAGCAAGGGCATTCTCCTTACTGAAGCAGGGTTCAGGCGTTGATAATTTTCTCTTATACACGATAACCCGTTGTCTTCGCTGGTTAGCAATTAGTTTCAGTTAAATGCTTTTGCTATTGGCTTGTTTTCCATACGAAGCAGGGGGGTCAAAAAATCATACTTGGAAAACTGAACCTCATGGTGGGCTGCATTAAGCCTCAACACATTTGAAACCAGTGACGCATAAACTCTGAAAATCATTGACTTAAAATACCGCTATTTAGGTTTAATCAGTTGGTTTCAATATAGTGCTTTTCGATTGTTTTTTCACATTATTTGTTTCACATAGTATCCCTAAAATCACTTTTTGTTTGTCCTCAACTGGGTCTGGAGCATGCTGATGTTCTTTCGCGGTGTAGAATGTCGAAAAGTATCCTCAGAGGGTACGTTGCATTATTTTCACAAGACAAAAGTGCAGACAAAAATGAGGCACCAGCTATTTTAAACCAAACAGCAATTACTACATGGCAACAACTCAAAATTCACTGTCTGAGGCTTAAACTTTCGAGGATCAAGAGGAGTGGCTTTGAACCTGGTGTAGCGATCCCCAGAGGGGTCGTGAACAATTTTTTGGAGGGGTCGCGAATAGATGTTTTATGTACACAGCTGTATTACATTTGCTTTATTCCAGTTTTAGATGGAAGCCGTTGGGTAATAGTGGGTTGGTGATATTGGGGTCGCATTACAAAAAAAAGTTGAAAACCACTGACCTGGAGTAATCAGAACATGTTTGCACGGTGTGTACAATTCAATGCAATGCATACTGTATCACTCAAACAGGGTCATGACAGACGTTTTATCCAGTTAGAGTGGCTGTGTAGTTAGGTCAAAAAGTTCATCCAATATAACATATGCTAATGACTTCAGGAACTTGGTTAGTTTATCGCCTGTGTGTGTCAGAACGTGCCCCTGCAGAAGTTTTCTTACAGTGAATTTCTGCGGGCAGTACTTGAATTGAAAAGATTTCAAGCCGTTGTGCAATGACATGTGTTCTTTCAACGCATCAGATGTGCTGCATTGCTTATCACATTGATTGCACTAAGAAGGTTTCTCGCCGCTGTGGGTTCTTATGTGCACACTCCAGGGGCGGTTCCAGCTAGTAATGTTAGTGGGGCCGGCGATTTTAGTAATGTTTGCTAGTTAAGTCTCATAACGGCTTCGCTACTGTAAGAGAGATGAAGTATACTTCATAACACAGCTGTGACAAAACAGTGGATGACGGATTAGCCTTATCTCGTGAAAAATGAGACAATTCGAACATGATGAAACTATTATTCGGAATTCCTTTCGTTATGTTGTTTCCCGAATTGTACAAACTCAAGGTGGATGAAGTTACTTTTGTAGGTTTTAGGAGGGGCGATTACCCTAATCGCCCACCCCCTGGCATACTCAAATAGTTCTTAGTTGCACACATTCGAGGACATGGAGAACATTTGTAGAGTCTTTCACCAGACCAGAATAATATCGCTGGTGGACATTCAAAAGATAATTATTAGGAAACGTTTTAAGACATTGTTCACATTTGTATGATTTGTCGCCAACGTGAAGGCCCATGTGAATCTTCAAAAATAAAAAGCAATCGAAAATCGTTTCAAAGCAAACTTTGCATTATTCGAACGGCTTTTCATCAGTGTGTTTAGCTTTGTGTCTCTGTAGATGTCCGAGTTGAAAATTTTTCCGGACATTCCTGGCACTGATAAGACTTCTCACCAGTGTGGGTCAGCATGTGTGTTCTAAGTGTAGAAGATTGTGCAAAACGCTTGTTGCACTCCTTGCATTCGAACGGCCTTTCACCAGTGTGTGTACGGATGTGCATTTTCAACCCTTTTGGACAAGCAAAGCTTTTGGAACAATATGAACAAGAAAATGGTTTTTCACCAGTATGCGTTCGCAGATGTAATTTATAAGGGTTACTCAAAAAAAATCGTTTTCCACAAAATTTGCAAACATATCGTTTGTTGGCATCGTGTGTTCGTTGATGCTTCTTCAGGAGAAATTTGCTTTGAAAGACTTCTTGGCATAAATCGCATTTCAGTTCAATGTCGCTGGCGTGTTTTGCCATGTGTCTGTTCATATAATTATACTTGGCAAATGTTTCTTGGCACACAGAACATTTATATGGCTTTTCACCAGTATGAAGATGCATGTGATCACGTAGCGCCTGCTGATTAAACAGCACTTTGTCGCAAACAGAACATCGGCGACGTTTTTCACCAGTGTGTATTTGCATGTGAAGCTTTAACTTAGTTTTGCTACCAAAGCTTTTCGAACATTGGGAGCAGCTATGAGGTCTCTCTTCAGAGTGAGTTTGCAAGTGTATTTTCATATTACCTTTTGCAGCAAATTGTTTTTCGCACTTCGGACATTTGTGAGGCTTCTCCCCTGTGTGTCTTCTTGTATGCAGCTTCAGTGTTTTGCTTTCAGCAAACGACTTTTCACAAATGGAACAATGGAAAGGTTTTTCGCCTGTGTGGATGCGAATGTGTTTTTCCAAATTCCCAGAACGACTGAAACGTTTCGAGCAATGCGGACATGGATATGGTTTTTCACCAGTGTGAGTCCGTTTGTGCAGTTTCAATTGACTATTACATCTGAACGTCTTGCCACATTCTTCACATCCGTGAGATTTTATACTATTGTGCGTCCTCTTGTGCTTTCTTAAGTAATTTGCAGTTGCAAACTTTTTACCACACTCATCGCATTCGTTATTTTTTTCAGAAATATGTGTTCCCAAGTGTCTCTGCAACAGAACTTTACTTCTGAAGCATTTTGAGCAATGCGGGCAAGGAAATGATTGTTCACCAGTGTGTAGTAGCATGTGAGCTTGCAAAGACGTTTTAGCAGCATATTTTCGATCGCACTGGTTACATTGATACGGCTTCTCTCCATTGTGCACTCTGATATGAAGCTCCAGAGTCTTGCGTTGCGCAAAACGCTTTTCGCAAATTGAACAGTGGAAAGGTTTCCCTCGAGTATGTGTTCTAACATGCCGTGACAACTCAGAGTCATTTGCAAACTTCTTTGAACAATGCGGACAAGATAGAAGCGATTTCATAACTCCGTGACTTTGTTCATGTTTACTGAGAGCATTTGGATCGGAAAAATACAAACCGCATTGTTTACATTCGCAACGTATGTTGGAATGTGACACTTCGTGTTTCTTCGAAGAACCTGAGCTTTGAAACGCTTCGCCCTGAGTTTCGTCGTTGGTTTCAGCTTCACAAGTAAACTTTTCCACGTGCTCCAACTTCTTTTCTTCAGTGTCAAACTCAATCCTGCAGTGAGAACACTGATGATGTCCATCGAGTGGCAACTCTTGATTTTGGATGCGTGGTTCGTCAGATTGTGTCGATTCTATAATGTCTTGTGCTGTTTCGTTTCTTGAACTTGATAAAGAAGTTGCTTCTTTGGTTTTCCGATCTTTGCTTGAAATTCCTGTAAAGTTAACATAAAACTTTGGTTTGCAATTGTTTTTTATAGAAGCCTAAAAGTAAGGGTTTTGGTTGAAAAGGTACCAAAAACATCGTCCTCCCTGCCCTATAAAGAAACGTGACAAGGCAATGAATAGTCTCTCTTTTTTCAGGTGTAGTAATTGCCGCATGACTGCTCTTAAAATGGACTGAAGACAAGGCCTTTAAAACGAAAATCGCCCCACAGCAAGACCCTCTCGTGGTTCTCCTTGATATCGCAAAGGCTGCTGTGCAAATGGCGGGAATCGTCTGTCCAACAGTGTAATTTGGGCAGCTGCTAGCATTAAACGCGCAAAATTACTCAAACCCATCGCTCGTCGCGCGCGAGAACATGGAATGCGCTAGGGATTCAGGCAAATGGCTCCGTTAAACGTATTTGCGATAGTTTCCCCCACTAGTTAACCATAACTCCAAATCAAAGCTGTTCCCGCTACGAATTCAGGGAGGCGAATGGGAACAGGGTAGGGTGCTTTTACTCCGCTTTTATGACAATCGTTGGGTATAACACAAAAGTAGTCACCCTTTGGAGGCCAAAAAAGTGACTAATTTTGTTGTTTGAACTAAGCGATCTCTCTACATTTGCCTATCTGAAGGGGTACATTGAAGGTTAGCAATAGAAGAGAAAAATATATTTACACACCATTTCTTTCCAAATATTTATACATATATCAGTGAGCGATTGTCAAATACATCTATGAATAATCACGACAAAACATTTTGTCATGAGAAATTTCAGAGGTACGTGTTCATCTGTCAAATGCTGAAGGAGTACATTGTAATTTGTTGAAATGCTGAAGGGGTGCATGCTCATTTGACAGAATGCTAAAGGGGTACATCGTAAGAGGACGCTTGGGAACCCCTGGTGTAGTCCATCGATCTCCCAATGCAGGGTATGGCCTGACGGTTCTGAATGACGACATAATCGAATGGCTGCTCAACACCTACCGCGAGATCGAGTCCAGCCTAGCAGTGGATAAGAGTCTGCCGATACGATGGAGAAGAAGAAGGCATTAAAGAAATTAACTCGTGACAAAAACAGACCAATTTTGCAACACAGTCTAGCGGCAAATCGAGAATCGGAAACAGTGCTGTGCTCACGAAAACGATTGCGATTATAAACCTTCGTGTAGAGCTGGGCATTTCTTACCAGGAAAAGAAATACCGGAGCCGTAGTGTTATTACGAAACAATGACATTGTTGCTACTGCTCCATAAGAGGCTGCATGGGTAAAAGTCGGGAACGTACATCTTGGCGTTCAACAAACTGTAAAGCATTGTTTAGTTTAGAGTATTTTTAATCCCTCTTTCTACTTCAGTAGGCGGCAAAAATAGGTTTACATCTATGGGCACGATTTAACCGCGAGTCACAGACTTTTGGGGAGGACACTTGCTCCAAAATAACCCTCCATGGACCCGGTAATGATCTCAAATGCTGACGGTAGACATCCTGGGTGTTTGCGAAGAGTTCACGATGTGACACTTCGCGACAAATTGTGCATCGATAGGTCCCAGCTACGTTGATCCAGAATGTTCCAGGAGATATGGCGAGTCACATCCTGCTGGTCACACCTTGGAGAAAGTAACCCAGAGATCGTCCGGCGGCTGGGTTGAGTTGTTACATTTACGACCTGGCTTGGTGTGGAGCCAACAGAAGTATCTGAGATTACTGTTGACCGTGAGATATTTGAGTCATCCTAGGGCTGCTGCGCGGCGACCCTCCTCAGAGGAAAAGCGAGGGGGCGCGACTTTGCAGTCAGGCCGATTCGGTCTCGAGACATGTCTGTCGTGACATTTCTGTTCATAAATAACTTATTACCAGGGTCGGCCCTATCAGGTGCGGGGCCCAATGCAAGACCTGGACGCGGGGCTACTCTGTGTAAGGATTGAATGACGTCATCGTGTTCAGTCAACCACGTTACGATCGCGGTTGAGCGCAGATGTAAAGCACTAACACGACAATTGAGCACGTTTGCTAACGTTCGATAATTAGGGAGGCGAAATGTCACGATAGCCGGTGTTATACCAACTCCCTTTCAACCACCTTTGATGTTGCGACCCTCTGTATATAAGCCTGCACAGCGCATCCTCAAGTCCTATCACCAGATTTGAGCCACGGAGAGCACAAAACTTCCCTAGGCAAAAAGAAACACATACACGCTGGATTCATGTTCACTTTTCACGCTTTTTCTTCCGATGGTAGGAAGACGTTTTGGAGATGTGTGATAACAAGCAGTTGTCGCCTGTCGGTGCCCGCTCCATGCGGATGTAAACGACGTCATCGTAAACCGACATGGCCACCACACCCACGGATGCGACGCAGCCGTTGTGGAAGTTGCCAAAATTAAAGTAAACATGAAGCGCCGAGCGCTGCAGACAATGGCATTGCCATCGAGGATTCACAATCAAGTCGTCAGATCCACTGATCAGGTCGTTCTTGGACAAATGCCAAGCATTTCGGCAAATAATAAGTTGATTCAACGTGCACGGGCTCAGAATGAAGCACCCCTGCCAACACCTGCAGATCTCGCATCTCTCGTTGTACCAGACCAGTAAAAATTCTACCCGGCCTACACCCGACGTCGACGAACTATTCCTACTCGGAGATAATGGACAAGCCGATCCCAACTGCGTGATGATTTTTGGACGGGACAACCATCACAACCGAGTCCAAGATATGGATCGCGTTTTCACAGACGGTACGTTTACCCCCGCTCCCCCGCTGTTTAGCCATGTGTTTGTGATTCTTGCCAAACGTGCAGAATACGTGTTTTACGTGATGTGCGCTCTGTTACCCAACAAACGCCAAGAAACATACGATGGACTATTCGGACTTATCAAAACGATATATGGCCACTTTTCAATCCAATGTCGATCTCTCGCGACTTTGAGATGGCAGTGATAAACTCTGTTCGATAAGTATTTCCACGTGCAGAACTTCATGAATGTCTATGCCATCTGAAGAAAAGTTTGAGGTGCCAGTTTTCCGAGAACGCTCTTCTGCAACGCTCCAATGCTGAATCACGTTTTGCCTTCCATACCAGAATAATAGTTGCGTTTGCTTTTGTGCCAATTGACAATTTGGACGTGCTTTTGATGCTTTATCCAGCGAATTGCCGAATGAACTCACGCCCATCCTAAACTGGTTGGAAGACAATTTTATCTGTCGACCTGGACGTAACAACCGCCGAAGTCTCCCCGCACTCTTTCCGCCAGACATTTGGAGCATGTAGCAACGCACAATAAATGGCATTGACAGAATGAACAACCACATCGAAGCAGCCCATCGACGCCTGAAAAGAGAACTTGTCGTTGTCCATCCCTCAATCTGGAAGTTCACAGATGGTCTTCGCAGCATCCAAAAGGAGAGAGATGTCACATATGAGCAATACGTTCGTGGTGAACGTGGACCAGCGAAAAGACAGCAATATATACTAGCTGACCAGGGCCTCCTCACAATCGCAAACTATTACAACAACACATAACCTACCCATGGAATAAACAACAAAGTTCCTCATATACAAACCTTTTCATCAAAATAAACAAAAACTCTTTCAGGATGTTGAGGAGACATGATTGCGATTAATTCTGAATTGTACTTACGCGTTTGAAGTACTGTGCTTGCATTTTGTTGCAGAACGTCGATAATGATTTAATTTGCTTGCTGATGACAATGAAAATCATATGTTAATGCTGACTAACTGTTGGATCTTAGATCATGTTTGTAAAAAACTACAAACATATTTAAAAAAAATTTCGTTGATTTAAGCATGTCGTGCACTCGCCTGCGAATCCGACTAAACACTATCTGCGGAAAACCAGGCTTTAATTCACTAAAGACGCCACTCAATCATGGAGCGTCCTACACGAAAGATGCGAGCAAAGAAACTCTGAAACA
>Ga0210059_1016550_pt1 | contig 10628 bp, 9 predicted proteins | sample Ectturendosymbi2_FD_188042 | JGI IMG/M metagenome (GOLD analysis project Ga0210059, IMG submission 188042) | Ecteinascidia turbinata endosymbiont from Florida, USA - Sample 2 (SPAdes) (version 2) | ecosystem: Host-associated > Tunicates > Ascidians > Unclassified | place: Key West, Florida... | reverse complement strand
ACGGGAGTGTGCAGTCGGGGAATGATTTCAGTACCTTGAAAATCAAAAGGGCTTGATTTGATAGTGGTGGAACTTTACTTAAGCAGGCATTCGTACCGATGGAAAAACAATTATTGCTGGCATGTTGCAAAGTTACGTTCTTGTGCGGCAAGAAGGGAGCCTTATACAGCTGCTGAAGAATTTGTGACACCATGTGAACTACGTTGGTAACAGTTACTACTTGCCTTCAGACAAGGGGTACGAGAGAATTTTATGAAAGCTCATGGGGTACGAGTGTGTAGAAAGGTTAAGAACCACTGCACTAGCGTATCCCACAGGCACCAGTGTTGAACCACTGATTACTATAAACTGGATGGCCAACTCCATTGTCTTTATTGATATGGTCACGCATCAGTGCGCCTTTACTCCGCGTATGCATTTGCAGGGCAAAACTGTGCAGCGTCGCGAATTATCAGCTATTGCGCTCTTTGCAAATCTGCAATGTGCGTTTTGTCCTAATTTTTGTTTTTCTGGAGGTTAAGTGCAGGGTTTGAAGACCGCATTCATTTTCTATAAGCCAAAAATGTGGTTTCCTAGTAAAAATAGTGCCGACTGATTTTCAACTGCCCAGGACAGCTATTGCACTACTGAAACCAAAGAAAACTCGCTTGTGGAGGTGAGTTAATACGCTGCTGAAGCTGAAGAAATTCCTGATATGAATGTGGATAGAGAATCTCTGCAACCATGCTTTACTCAGGCAACTGAAAGCAGTGATTACTAATCACTGGTTGAACACGATCCGGTTTCCGGGATCGCGATCCAACCGGATTCTGCAATTAAAAACCGGACCGGGATCGAACTGGATTTTGAAAGAAAATCTGGGCCTAGCAGATCGGATATGGGTATCCAAACTGTGTTGATCACTGCAATCAAATATTTAGTCAGAGGGTTTTTCTGGATATAAACCGGATCGGATCAAATATTTGGACAGTACTACCGGATTAGGATTGGACTGGATTACACAATGAAAATATTGGACTGGATTAGGATCGCAAAAATCTCCGATCCGTTCAACACTGTCAGGCAGAAGGCGTAAACGAATTAAATCACGATCTGAGCGTGAGGCTGTCAATAAACTTGTAAACAACTATCTCGCAACAGATCTCGAAAAATAGGAAAACTGATGCTTACAATGAGAAAATCGCTTTCAACATCAAATTTGTTGTATGAACATCAAACATCAACAATTTTTTTGAAAACATTAAATCTGATATTATAACACCAAAAGTGGCATCTCTGCAACGAACATTTACGCGATGAACGCTTTCTTGCAAAACCGAAAGTCAGTATCTGAAATGCTCAACGAGTCGTGACCAATGAATTTTAAACAGAGAGATGTGACTAATAAAACAACTTCACGGTCTCAAACTGCGCAAGCAAATGGCCGAATGTGACTTATGACGAAACAAAGCAGGGCTGCTTGCAGTAAAGGGTGTTTGATTCGCAGTGTAATTCAGAAAGGGTTGATGCAATCGAGCAGGCAAAACTTGCGTTACAGCAGGGGTGGTCAAATGTGGCCCGCCACAGCGTTTTCAGTGGCCCGCAGAAGCATTCAGTACAATCATCAAATCTAAAATTACCTCCAACTTCTCATAGTAAATATTAGTGCTGAGGCTATAAACCGAGTCTTGCTTCTACTCCCATAAGAAGGTACGGCCCTCCGCTAAACGCGGTCTTCTCGAAGTGGCCCCCGAGCAAAAACAATTACCCACCCCTGCGTTACAGCGTTTGGCAATTAATCTGGCAGCATTTTTTGGGCGATATGCTGCTGCGTCTCTGGCAAGGTTTATAATGTTTGATCCTTGGTTACTAAGCCGTTGTATTCTGAAGTCAAGACCGAAGTTAAGATTGTCAAAAGTGGTGATCTTGCCTTCTCTTCTCAACGGCTTTGTGTTAGATGTTCACCTGCATTTCATTTCATATATCTGTCCACATAGATTAGACAAAAAACGTCTGTTTCAACTTTCACCGCATTTCACCTCCTTGCCGGCGCTACGCCCTAAAGGTCGAATCCACGTTTGCCGTTTGTACATTTCGTTCACCGCCAGCACAAACCGGCATACTTCATTGCTTATTGAAGTGGAAGTTCCTGACAGTTACAATTTCGCTACAAGTTTTCAACCTCGGATCGTTGAACACCCGAAGACTGGGGTTTGGTTTGCTTGACCTTGGACGCTGCGCAGTGGCGTACGCAGAAAATTTGCATGGGGGGGGGTTCATTCAGTGGCACATGGTGGTCATTTGTCTTTGGTGTGCGCTGTTTGTGACGTCACAATTCGACGTCTTATTCGTGTTTCCAAACCAACGTTTTGGCGAAGTTTGTTGACATAATATGCATATTCTTCTACACGCACTCCTCTTCACTCATGTGTCAATGAGTTGCTTCTTCACTCACTGAATATAAACCAGCAGCGTTCCAGGTTAGGATATCGGAGGAAAATAAACTCAACTGCCCGTTGAAACAGGGAAGTAAAACACACTCATCATTGCGCCCGAGCAATTTACAACTGCAAATTGAGGCTGGGCTGCTTATGTCTTGTCGAATGCGATCAATCGAGTATAGAAAGTGTGCGGCTGTGCTGGCTGGGGCACATCCCGGTTTGCAAGATCGTATCTTGCTAAACTACACAAGAATTGGAAATGCGCATAAATTACGCAAGAAAAATTTCAATTTTAAGTTGTCTAAAGAAGTCCAGCAAACTTTTAGTTTTCCTTTTTTTCCTGCTAAGGCATTTTCCAAGGCCTAGATGCTTCTATGTTAAAAACAGCTGTTTTAAGCTCGTGCAACTGATCTATCATGCTACAGAAATTGGTAATGTAGCCAATGGGGTCAGCGCATGCGCTGACCAGCCTTAGCAGACAAAAGAAACAATTGTTTCGGATAAAGTGAACTATCGCGGAACACAATCTTAAACATGCGTAGTGGACGGAGGGTCTGCAAAAAGTGGTGAGATGGTTGCCGGAAGCAGACGATAACCCAGATTCCCACCACCAAACGATAATTATTACTTCTTGGCCCATATATGATGTTCCTAAGTTTGTATGCAAATTTATTTCGTGGTATTTGCATTAAATTAATAAATTAACAAGCTAAAAGTATGCGAAAGCAATTAATCTTCTTTGTGCAGTTGTAAAGTTTTTGTAAAATATCAAGCTCATGGGGGGGGGTGGTTAACCCCAAACCACCTACTTGCGTACGCCCTTGGTGCTGCGTTGATATTGCTGCACAAGCAGAAACCAGAGCTTGTTTTGGAGATTTAAATATCAAAATGGTCCTCGCGGAAAACTTATATTACATCTTTCTTTTGCAAAAATGCCCTTTTCAATATGCATGATATATTCAATGACGTGATACTGATTAGACCTGGCCTGGTGACAGTTAGCGTAAGAAAATTAGGAAAGTTTCATAAGATTTCAGGGAATGATTTGAAACGGCTGCAACTTGCACTTATGCAAAGGTAAATCTCTGTTAAAAGTACAACTTTAATTGTAATAAGCCAATCGCTACTGTTACCCTCAAAAGTAATTAACTTTGATAAGAAAGTCCAACACGAAAACCACACACTGCTGCAGAACTTTTAATTAAGTTTTAAGAAATATTGGCTTGCAGAACGTTTAATTCAATTAAGTTTTAACGGCACCAGCCTTTATTGCGAGCCGTGGAGAGCTAGCACTATATTTTCAAAGCTTTTCAACGCGTACCCGACAAACTTTCGCCTATCCTGACGCCTCACAACTTCCGCGCATCAACAGAACTGCAGCCTCGTGTTCTCTGCAGATTACGGAACGGAAGGTGATCAGCGCAAATACTTGTTGTCCCAAATTAGGCAACAAAGATTAACAGCGATTGATCACCGAATGCGGTTTGTGAAAACACAACAGAAACGAAACTAAGGGTTCTACCAGCGCAGCTAAACTGAACGAACAGATTTACACTGTCGGTTAGCCCAGTCCGCGACAAAACATTAACAATTAGACAAGCACACAATCGCATTATTTACAGTGAAGTAAATACGTAGCTCAAAAGCATGACTGTCATCCAACTGCAACTACTTGAACGCCGATTGGTGAACTGCAACTGCGCGCTCATTCTACACATCGAACACAACGTACCAAAACGATATGTGTTCCACAGCTCAGACCTTGTCTTAAAGTTTATCAGTAAGCTCGCTGTTTCGAATGGCAGAATTTAGGCTGTGCATTTAGGAGCCGAAAAGGGAACTAACGGGTGAAAAGCAGGAGCGGCAATTTTATGGCGTGTTTTGAAAGAGGAGAAACAGAAAAACAAGTTGTACGGTCATCACTGCCGCAGTCTGTGGTGATGGACACACGGGAGCAGCGAATCGTGGATACCGGGAAAGGTGGCACTGCACATCAGATGCTGTCATATAAAGTTACGATTTAGGATGGCAGTAAATGTAGCAAACATTTTTGACTCCGGAAAAAGCGCACATTAAATTCGGGTAAACACCGCTTGTAGCAACGCTTATGATATCGGCTGAGTCATGTCAATTACCCGCTGCGTGCCACCTCCCACAACGCAGGACATGGGGGCACGATTACGCGGTGCAAGCAGCGACACACACACACAAGGTTCAAAACAATGGCACGCTGTTGGTAAAAAAAATATATCGAACACACTTTTAACACAAAAAACTGCTAAATCAGACAGGTTTAGCTAAATCGGAACAATTTGTTATATCGGAACACATTTCGCTAGAACAGATTTACCTAAATCGGAAGTCGGAACTTGTTTAGCCAAAAGCCAAATCTGTCTGATACAGCAGTTTTGTGTTAAAGTGTATGATATGATTTTGTTACGAATGGTGACCTATAAAAAACAGTTCTTAGCTTTCCTGACAAGCTGTTTACCACCGATAAAGTCCATCACCTGGCATTTCTGTGAAAGCCTGCAATTTTATGGCTAGCCAATCCATGCGTTACCCGTATACAAGACACAGTCCAACTTGCCGGCAACAGATCAGGCTGTCACTTGCCCTGCATCAAAGACAGTCCTTTTTATGCGGCAGGGCTGTCACTGCAAAATGTGAACAGTCCATTTTACAGCCAAGTCAAACAGTCCATTTTACAGCCAAGTTTGATTGGATGCACGATCAACATGGCATTGAAGGAGCAGCTCGCACCAGTCGTCTGAGGCTGCAGTCAACAAACAGTTTTTTTGTGACTGGTCGTGTGGCGATACCGGTTCTGGTGCTGACGGACACCGTTCCTCAGCAGCGGATTTACCAGCCCGACGTGCGGTGGTAAGTGCGTCCGCTTTGGTGCTCGTAGGTCTTGAGGTCGAGTCTCGATCGGGTTTTCCACGGCCTTGTAAATCGGTACTATAGCCTTCTTAGCAGACGCACGGTGTGTGTAAAAACTTATGAACGCAAGTGTCTATCCAGACCGCAAAACAAAAGTAGTCAAATGATACCATATTACCAGAGCTTGTTCAAAATTCAGTCGTGGCGCTACAAGACTCCTGCAGTTATAAAGCGCCATCAAAACATCTCATGAAATAAAAAAGTAGCGGATTAATAATAGCAAACTGAGCAATTGCTGGGGGCCCCGGGCTTTGGGGGCCCGCGATTTTTTTGTTAACGTTTCTTTATTATATGAATACATATAATTTTTCAATCTGAGATGACACTATTGCTCTGGTTGCCATAAGTATTTCAGCGAAGGTTTTAATTTAATGTTTTGCATGAGACTACTGTGAATTGAAAATTCAAGTATTTTACAGCCAAAAGAGAAAGTATGGGTGTTCTGAACTTATCACAACATTCACCAACTTTCTTGGTTTTAATCAAATAAAAATCGCAAATCACGTATCTACAAACACAAAAAGACGAAGTTATACATGTACAATGAAGAAACGCCAAGTTACAGCATTTTCACCAAAACGTCTCGCTGAAATGCAACTAACCATATGTGCAGGCCGTCACACTGATCGGGTTTCAACTGCGAATGAACAACACCTCACAAGTGCCTTGTGAATTACGCCCACGCGGGACAGTAGTCAATCACACGGGAAGAATGTCGCCAAAAGCATGAAATCAAAAACACTGGCCTCAACCAAGGAATAAACCAGAGAGGCAAAACACAAACTCACAACAATGGGACCACCAAGCAACGAGACCAAATTGCTGCAATTTCCAGATATTGCTTGATTGTATTGTTATGAATGGCATTCTTTTTCATAGTATTATAAAGCATTGACCTGTGCTATGTACATAAGTTACGTCACCTTTTTTTCTGTACTTTCACAGCAGTTTGGAATCTATTCAATAGCTACAAGGTCGGGTTTTGGCAGAGTGGACCGTTCACTATCTGATAACTATGCTATAGACCAGATAGGCCACCGTTCTAGTCAGCTAAGCTGACATAAGCACCGATTTCATAATCACTCACTGCCATGTTTTCATCGCATATTTCCTTAGGTTTTTGTGGTTATTTAATGAACTGTTGAGTGGTCTAATTGAAGTTTTCCGTTTCATTTGCAGATAGCAATGAACACATACAGGGCCAGCTATTTTGCAAGTCAGTATGCATCTGGAAATACAAAACGAAAAGCAAAGGGAGAAAAATAAAAGAGGGTCAATTCATTGCTACCAAAACGCGAAAGTTGACAGCGTATTTTAACGTTTGAACCCGAGAAGGTGATGCTGCTGTAGCGGTTGCAGCTAGAATCACAGACATGCTTACTAGGCTTACTACTAACTAGTGCAGTGGAGGGCATGGTAGAGCAACATCCAGGTCCTAGCAAATGTGAAAAAATAAGTGAAGAGGAAGTGTACTCCAAGGGTATCAGTGAATGGCTAAACAATCTATTCTAGAGGATTGTGATCGTGATTATTGAATAACAAAGGAAAGTAATGAATGTCAACATGCAGATAGAGATTTTACTTCATCGATGCGATTGTAATGACAATGAAAAGGCATCTCGGAGCTGCCAAAAGTCCCATTTCACAATTCACATATGTTCATAAACTTACAAAAAAGCAATATGCAAGAAATTGGCTATGTTATTCAGAAGAAAAAGGAAGCTTATACTGTTTTACGTGTAAGTTAATGAAATCAGTAGGGTCAAAAGGATTTACAAAATAATTGTTTAATCCATGGAAAAATGCAGGCTATCTTAGACATCGGCACGAAGCACGCTCTGTACACAATCAAATTCTAATTTCAATGTTAGTGTTCAAAACTATACAGCAGGTGAGGGTGTCGATTTCCAACTTGCACAAACGGAAGGAAAACGAACAAAAATATTACCACAAAAATCTAGAGTTGGTAATGCAAGTCACAAAATTCGCATATTCTTTTTTGGTAAAAAAAGGTATTCAGCCCATGATGTCCACCAGTTAATATTTGAGCCCGTTTTTTCGTTCTTGCGAAATTCAATATGCTTATGGTAGTCACATGGATGCGTTACACGTTATGATTTGCGAAGTGTTCAGGCGTATTTTTGACTTACGACCCCACGCTATGAATGAGGTGCAGGCCCGTCGCTATCTTGATCCGGCACTGCTGTTCGCACACAGCCTTAGTTATAGTAAAAAGCGCGGAGAATGCCGCCAGCAAGTCATTAACCTCCCAGAGTTGTGTTGACGATCAACGGACCTACCTCGTTTTTGCTGAAAGTGCACTGCTTTCCAAGCCACGTTGAGCGTCCCTGCTGACAAATGCCTGGCGATTTACATTTCCATTTTGACAAAAACTGTACTTGAACAATTTCGGGCATTAAGGAATGTTTGGGAGGTGTGATAAACGAGTGGTTCACTCCATGCACCAGCTTGCAATTGCTCAGATCAGCAGAGGTTGTTCGAAGTTGCACACCTTTCAAGCCGTTTCTTGCTTTGAGAGTGTCGAACGAACTTGGACGCATAGTGACCGTCTCACACGCACGTCCCGAACATGCTGGCGATGTGAGGCTGCTTCAGGGACGAGGCATAGACACTAGTTGGAGCCACAGCTACATTTTAAACACTGTGTTGATTCAAAGTCGGAGTTTCCTTTCGTTCGGACGCATATTTCTGCACAAAAGAACTCACACACGAGACAGCAGGCAGTTTACCTCGATTAAACAGGAATCTGCAATTTCCACGATCACACGACGGTTGTGCAATCACAGCAACACCTATTTTTTTTAAAGCACACAACACAGGAAAAAATCTTTGTTTTGAAACATCCCTGCAGTGATTTTAGAACAACAGGTGCAACGGTAAAATCTGTCAAAGCAAAGCTACTCGTTCCGAACCCAAAAACTGAAACGCCTTTGCTCTGAAATTGTTTTTGATTGCGTTCAGCTTCTTGAAGCAACGCATTCCCAGTAGGATTTCGGGAATTCGGCTTTTTGGTTGTCTCTTTCCTAGCGGAATCCGCGGCGAGAGAATCTGAGTTCACGCACAGGTCATTTGAAGAACTCATGTACGCTGTGCAGAGCCATTGCTCAACTTTCATAGCGGTCAGTAACTTGAAGAAATTTTCCATCAGCATGTTCAACTTTCAAACCTAAGGGTTCACAGCGGTTGACAGCTTGTCACAGAGCTATACGTTGGATTTTACTGCATTATCAATCGATGTATCAATTTCACCAATTTCTTAGAGACAAGGCTCTTCTTGGCCATCTTCACTCGATAAGATTTCGAGTGAAGCTGCTTCGTCGCGTCTCGCAAGTGCTTCGTTTCCACGGCGTTATCGAAATTCGATGAACTCTTAAAACAGCAATTCTAAACCGGGGGAGCGCGCCTCCCCAATCGGGCGTCACCGTGTCAATGTATTTCAAGGGGAGCGCGAGCCCTTACGCGCTCTAACATGAAACGTTTTTGAACAGAAAAGTGTTTCGTCTGAGGTACTTACTTAAAATCAAGGGGGCTTAAACTAAGGACAGTTACTTAAGGGAGGCGTGGTAGAGTAAATGTCAAGAACCACTGCTCTAAGAAAATTGTACACAGAGCAAATTTTTGTTTTCGTGAGCAAGAGGATTTAAGTCTGAGCTAACAGAGTTCTAAACAAATTACAAACTTTGTGAATTATTAGAATAAGTGTAATAGCTCAACAAAATGCGAGCAAGGTACACATTTAATTCAAATAGCTTCTTGTTTTCGTACTTTTCCAATGTTCAGACACTTGGTCACGAGAATGAGATTTCACTCGCAATGACTCACAAGAGCGCGATACTGAGATAACGCTGCGCAAATGGTTTGGTCGTATTGAGCATTTGCGCACCTGAGAGGGAAACATTGGTGCCATTTAATGTTTTGTCACGGCATCGGAAAGACATTCACATGGATCTCTTTTCGGTGTTAGTGTCTAAGAAGCCACAGCGCCAGCAGGGTTGTTCATAGGAGAAGGCGCTGTTTCCGCACGACCCACATTTCGAACATCGCTCCTTTCTGCTTCAGAACTTTGACTGACAATATAGCCACGATTCGACTATGCGATTTGGGGAGTGCAACATCGCATTTTGGAACAGCTTTGTTGTCGTAGTAGCTGGAATGCAAAAAGCTCCTGAAGCTTCTCCCTCTTGCTGGCGCTGGTGGTGCTAGGCGCAAGGAGCGAAGAACTGGTTTTCAATGTTCGATGTTACTCGAAATGTTCGATGTTCGATGTTACTCGAAAAAGGGTAGCTGAACCTTTGAACTGCCTGCCTCATTGCAATTGAGAAGAGTTTGCACTCGTACAATGGGCATTTCATAATGTTCTTTCTCCAACAGTTATTCACATGATTGGGAGCATCAATTCTCTTGCGGTGAAGAATTTTGCATTCATTTAGCAGTGCGCTAGTAAGAGAGTGCCTTTCAACAGCATCAGGAGGTTCTCTAACTTGTTAAATGTTCACACAATTCTCGCAATCTGTCCGAATCGTATGGTTTGCGGACTTGTGTACGCGCGCAATTAAAGGAATCGTCTCACTTGCCGCCTCAACATTTAAATACTCGCATACACGCTCGCTAAGCGTCTTTAGTTGTTGGGAGAGTTTGGTTCGTTCGGTACCTTCACTACACCATTGTGCCCGACACCGCAAGTCGTCAACAGAGTCTCTTTTCCCCACACTGTGAGCCCTTCAGGCAGGTAATGTATTTTTTCAACCTTGTGTTTAAGACGTCAGGTGCAGCACGTGGTTTTATCAGTCTCTATATCATTTTGCTTAAACTGCAGACCCGAAGCTAAAACTTTGAATGCATTTAACGTGTACGTCATGATGATTTACGTGTTTTTAAAGTTATAACAACAAAAGTTATAACACCCCACCGCAGCTCACAACAGCCAGGGGGTGATTGCGGCAAAACCACACATAAGGATGGTAGGACACGACGCTTACTCACTCTGCAGTATCGCGCGAACACGCAGCGTACAAGATTCTTCAGCTGAGCAACAGCTCGAAGCTCACAAACGTTTATCGGGTCCTGACGCAAAGGACCCACAACACGGTTGGCGAATTGCGTCGCTACGCAAATTCGTGCAGATGTTCACGAGAAATGATTCCTGGAGCAACGTTCACGTTAAATCACAGCTGTCAACCATCAAACCACAGATCCTTCAACCAGAAACAGCGGGCTGATCGTTTGAAGCCTTTCAAAACGCAT
>Ga0210059_1016548_pt1 | contig 10630 bp, 10 predicted proteins | sample Ectturendosymbi2_FD_188042 | JGI IMG/M metagenome (GOLD analysis project Ga0210059, IMG submission 188042) | Ecteinascidia turbinata endosymbiont from Florida, USA - Sample 2 (SPAdes) (version 2) | ecosystem: Host-associated > Tunicates > Ascidians > Unclassified | place: Key West, Florida... | reverse complement strand
GACATATATAATAAGGAGAGTGGATGTAGAAAAATATGCATACTATGTCAACAAACTTCGCCAAAACGTTGGTTTGGAAACATGGAAATGACGTCAAATTGTGACGTCACAAACAGTGCACACCAAAAACAAATAACCACCATATGACCTTGAACCAAACCCCCCCCATGAAAATTTTCTGCTTACGCCACTGACCAAGCATAAAGCATTGTTGAGTTCAGAGAACTTTTTATCTGTTTCTACTACCATGGGCACCAAAAAGAGGCACATTTATGGCAAATGGGCACCATTCAACGGGCCGCCACAGACATTTGGGTGGGGGCAGTTGCCCCAAACTGCACCCTCTGGATCCGCCATTGCGAAGCACTATAAATCAGTGGAGATTTCATCAAATTTTCAGAGTGTTAAGTCCCCCTGTGCAAATGTAAAGCCTACCTAGATTTTCTGGCCACGGTTCTGGTTTAAAGCTCACATCCTTCGCGCGATGGTTTCGTTGCGTTTGATACTTAGCACTTTGAAAAAGCATCAAACAAGCGAATTGTGAACCTAGCAGTTGCAACTATTTTGGTGCATTTTTACTTGATATGTTTTGCTTATGCGTGTGAGATTTTTACAGCCGTGAAAATGAAAAGCGAGCTAGAGCGTGCATGGATGCCGGAGAGCGGGTGCACGACAGGGGCGTTTCCTCCTCCTCTTTCATAAGGGGGGCAACAGGGGCGGAGGTGCCTTTTTATAAAAGTATGATAGGTAATTGTATGGTTTATCATGATCGAATTGAATCAAATTTATTGCAGATATTTGCGCACCCAGAAACTTTAGGTTTTCTACAATTTCTGTTATTGTTTTTGGGGTCAACATCATTGCTGAACAGAAACAAGCATAGTTGGTAGCGATATTTTTGGTTTTTATAAGTTTGCATTGCACTCAACTCTTTTTCTGCCCCCCCTGCCTATCGCTGTTCCGATGGCCCTAGCAACGTGGTCCTCACGTTGTGCTTTAATATCTTTATATTGCCACACATATGTTCAAGTGTGTTAGTTTTTTTGAGCACAGATAAGAAAAAACAGATGTGAAACTTATAAAAAAATGTAGGCCATGTCTTTTGTCAAATATTTTAACCGTGGCGTTTTTCGTTTGTTTGCCTGCAAAAATTAATAATCCTGTTCCAGCCAGCCACGTACGATTTCAGCAATTCCATTTCACTGACCGCTTTTGCGTCCCAGGCAGCAAAAAGTGCAGTGATCGTTTTGCACTCTAGTAAGGATTTAGAATGTTTTATTGAACCGTACATTTGGAGCGTCATTTTCGGCTTTTCGCAAATTGATTAACGTTCTTCCATTTTTTCCTATAGTAACAATGGGGAGAGGGGCCTCACAGATGGATCAACCTAGGGCCAGAGGTGGGCAACCACTACTTTGAAAGTTGCGTCGCTAGCACTATTTGCTGAAAATAATAGCGGCGCTACCTCTCTCGTTACTGAACAAAAATAGTAACGAGCTATCGCTACCACTACTTTTGGTGAACTTTTAAAATTTGTGCTGTTTTGCAGAGTAGGGTTTATCTCACAGTCTCACCTCGAAATGTTTTTTTAAGCTATCAATTTTGTTGGGTGCCCCCTTTTTTAACAACCATAATCTGAAAATAATAGTCATTGAGCAGTTATAATTAGGAATTGTTTATTTTACAGAAAATGAGCTTAGACTGCAGACACACATAGAATGCATTTACATTTGTAAGTGGATTGCTCCAGGTTTATCAATCGCCTTTATTGCTGCTTTCTTGCTGGAGTCGAATATAGAACTCAAGATAATAATCAAGCAATAAAAAGGTCAAATATTCTTTTTAACTATGTTTTACGCGCGTGTAAGTTGAATCAGACCAACAACCAGGGTGGGGGAAAACGGGACATTTGCATCCGCCCCGAAGTTTTCAGGAATCATTTTAGATTTTGTAAAAAAGGTGATGTTGATCTTTGGTTCTAGTGAAAGCCCCTGAACAAACTATTGACTACATGTAGCCTATTGCAAACTGAGCTCCTTGTTTCTCCATGTTTCGGCTTATTCACAACAACAGCTTTGATTAGGATGTAGTTTAGGCTATATAGCCTGCGTGTAAAGAAAGCCTATTTAGATATCGAGAGCAAATTGGCCAACCACTGTTTTGTTAACATTCTACATGTTAACAAACATAAATTGACTAAAAATCGACAGAAATAGTTGAAACTCTGGTGAATGGTCTTCCATAAACTGAATAATGTGTGGTTGTAATTTGAAATAAATAGCTTTTTAATCAAAGTCACAATTGAAATTTTCATGGGTACACATCTTTTTGGGTCACCCTGTAGCTTTGGAAAGAGGAATCCAAGTGTTGAATGGATTGCCTGCAAACGTGCATAATCCCGCACCAGCTGTAAAAATAATCCGTGTGCTATGTGTCACACACGAAAGTAGTTTCCTTAACGCAATAAATTGCAATTTATTCGCTTGGTTTGGGTTGATTCAGTTGTTGAAAAAGCCATCATGTAAATGCAGAAGAAAACTCAGCGGCATACGAGAGGCTTAGCCGCGCAGTTTATCGATTTTTTGCACACCTCAAACTATCAACATATCAACTACACGCTGGAATGATATTTACTACGTCGTTTCTACCCTAGGATAAGAAATTTTGGCAAAAAAATTGAAAAAGCCGGAAAGATTATTTCAAAAAAATGTTTGCCCTGATACGAAACCAGAACATTATTTTTCGAAAACCCGTCAGAAAAATTTTTTGTAAAATTGCATTGGAACACGCGACATATTTACATTAAGTTTTTGAAAATCATGTGAAAGCACGATAAACGAATGAAAATTGAATTACACAGAAGCGAATGCTAGCTGCAACACTCAGCAATCCTGTGGTTTTATTGCAAATGAGCGAATGTAGTATCTTTGTTTTTGCCGAAATTTTTCCGGTCCTGACTCACTAATTTCTACTGCACAACCTGATGTCCGGATATTTGCAAGGTAAACTTTGTTTCAGCAGCATTACCGACAAACGCCCTTCTGAATGAACGACCCTTAGCATTTGAGACGTTTTTTTTCGTAAAAGCCGCCGTGACGGCTTTCATCGTATGCCTAAACACCAAAAAGGAGCGAGTGATCAACGCATATTGGATATTGGGTTTGCGTGTTGCTTTATACTCCAGGATTGAAGTGTTGAAAGCTCATACTTGTTTTCAAATCTGTCAAAATAATTCTGGTCCATCAACACTAAAAAAGCCTTCAAAAACTATACATGTTTTATTTTGAGACGTTTCGGATTATTGTTAATGCATCATCAGTCAAAAAAATAAAGCAACACGTGGCAATGTCATTTGGCAATTCTGGTCTGTTTGGCAAATGCTGGTCCGTTTGGCAAATGCAACACTTGGCAATTCTGGTCCGTTTGGCAAATGCTGTTTTGCCCAATCGGACATGTTAGAAAAAATAGTTGCAAAACTTGTAAGCCGGATATTACGTGAACATTTGACTTGCTTTTACCAACGTCGATTTTCTGTTATGCTACCAGAACATTTGCAAGATTGGAAATAGTTTTTATAACTTTGATCCTCGAGTACGTTCACGTTACATGGAACAGTTTCACAATAAAAATCATAATTTTGCGTTCCCGAAAAATTTGACGGTGTGTTGAAGAACTTGGTAGTTGGTGCAGTCTACTCAGAACTGCAATACTGTATCACGCCAACGTATTCACGATGTTTGCTCTCAATTGGTTGGCTTCACAAACTGAAAATTGGTCATTGCCGGAATCTTTTTTGTTTAAATTGAATAACTGGCATGTGGTGATAATATTAGCACGTGCTACTTTGCCGAGCGTCAAAGCCGCATCTTGTTCTGTAGCTTTAACAAAACTTGCAATGGGTTATACACACAGCCAAATGCGCTGAAATCGAACCAACCTAAAAAATGCCATATTGACATACACGTAAAAACAAAAAACTGGAGCTGCACACGCAGTGAAGCACTGACCAAATCCAGTGCAGCATTGTTCCAAGCATTCAACTCACTTTCACGCTGCTTTACTAGCAGCAGTAGCCTATATTTCCTACCCCGAACTGCTTTAACCCTGTAAGTCCCGCGCCCGCCAAAATTTTGGCGAAAGTTTGTAACGCTGTAACTCGCCACCCGATTGAGCTAGAGAGCTATCCAAACCATCCTCGGATTCTGCAAGTTTTCTTCTTGAAATCGAGAAAATACGATTCTTGTTTTCAGTTTGGGGTTCGCTAGGGGGACCGCTGCAATTGGGGGTGTTTTTGCTTTTTTTGGCCACATTTACCTGGCCCTGGACAACAACCCATCGGGTCATTATTTTGGCTCAAGATGTTTTTGGAAACTAGGCCAATATCTTCGTCTTTAGAGCCCTTGAATGACTTTCTAGCATATCGGGAGCGAAAATTATGGCTCATGGCTCATAAACCAAAAATTGACCAAAATTTTGCTCCCTCAAAAAACACTCTGGGGGGCATTTCGCCCCAGGCAATAACTCGCCGTCAGATTTAGGTAGAGAGCTGTTCAAACCCTCTAAAAACTCGTGAAGGTATGTAGTTTGCAATAAAAAAAACGTTTCAGTTTAGGATGTCAGTTTTTTTAATGCTTATATAATGATAGGATGTTCATGTTATTTTTTGCTGACGTCAGCATTTTTGCCCGACTTCCCTTTAAGACCCGCAGGATCCATTTAAATGACATGAATATTTTTTTGAGTTTAGCTGTATTTTGGTTACATTTCGGGACTTTGAAGGGTCCGAACGGGTTTTTAGCGTTCCTGGTTCCAAGATCCCGTAACAATCTCATTTGTTCAAAACATTATGTCAGCTCCACACAAGTGGGAAATCCTTCTCGTGCTTGAATAGGAAGACAGGCTTCCTAGTCAGCAAGAACGCCATTACTGACAACTCTGGCTGTCCAGCTTACTTAAACTGATTTAAGTAAGCCAGAAGCTGGTCGAAACCGAGAAAATTCACCCAGATACGGCCAGCAGAGCCTGTGGGGAAGACTGCCGTTGGCCATAAACCAGTTTGTAAGCCGTAACCGGATTCTGTGTGAAGCCGCCTTGAATGCCGAGCCGGCGAGCTGTAATACAGGGCGGACCAGCCGGCTACAGAAAATGGGCGGGCTGGCTGTACATAAATACGTGCCGGCAAGCTACAGATAAGGAGGGCTGCAGAAAAGGGCGGTCCGTTCAATACCAGGGCGGACTGCATTAAAAATAATTACTTTAGCCAGCTTAAGATATTCATCGCACTGTACAGAATGGCGGACCGTTCCATGCAAGGGCGGACCGCTTTAAATATTATTGAAATAGCCAGTTTCAGATGTTCATCGCGCTGTGCAACATGGTATCGAACTGCCCGCCCTTTTTCTGTAGCCCACTGGCCCGCCCTGTTCTGCAGCTCGCCAGCCTGCCTTTTCCTGCAGCCCGCCCTTTAGTGCAGCCGGCAGGCCCGCTCTGCTGTACAGCCCGCGCTAATATGCAGCCCTCCGGCCCGCCCTGTTATGTCCCGCCCCTTGGTGCAGCCCACCAGAGATGAGTGGGGTCACATTTTTGAGACTCCGACTCTGCTCCATGCTTCAAGACTCCTGCTCCGACTCCAAAAAATTTTGAAACATCAACTCCGACTCCTGTTCACACTCCGAAAACTTCCAAGTAACTCACATTAAAAAGATACTGTCTATTTTGCCTCATGAGGCAAAATATATGTTGTGGCTATTTTGCCTTTGATAGAAAACAAATGGTTGAAATGGTCACATGACTAACACAATACAGAGAGACAACATGTAGAGGTTTAAAGTTATGGCTTTGTCCATTCTTTACACAACGTAGACAAACAGCCACTAAAGTAAAAAAGCTTGCACACATTTAAGCCACTATAGTAAAAAAGCTTGCACACATTTAAATTAGACATTATGGTTAGCTATGTAGGTCATGCATTCCAAACTTGTCATGTGATCACTTCAAACAAATGTGTGCAGCTAATGACAAAATAACTTCAGAACTGTTTTTGTCTCGTGAGGCAAAATAACACTGCTTATCAAATATTCACCTTAAAAGTATAGGTTTTACTGCAATTAACTTATGAAGTGTTAACCCAGGTTTCGGGAACCTTTTTGGCCACAGGAGCCATGAAATCCACATATTTTTAAGTGTATTTCCGTAAGAGCCATATAATATTTTGCAACACTTTATGCAACTAACTTACTTAACTAACAAGTGAATTTTTAAGCAAAATTAACAATTTCACACAATGGTAAATGTCTGAATTTCCTCTTTAACATGCTTTCTTAGTAGAAAGATGCTTCTTAGTTCTTACTGCTAATGCGACTTCTGGTGCTACAAGGTGCTGCAGATGACTTTGTAGGAAAATTACAGAAAAAGTTTCATGCGTAACAATCCTGTTAAGAAAATATCAAGCGAGCCAGATGCCGTCATCAAAAGAGCCACATCTGGCTCGCGAGCCATAGGTTCCCGACCCCTGTGTTAACCATTGAAACACTAGTTAAGTAGTTCAAGCTTCAATAATAAACCAGATGAGATAGATGACAAGTATTTGAAGTGAGTGTTAAGTTTCAGTTTTTACAAAAGACTCATTTCAAATGAAATCTCCGAGGTCCGGAACTGATCACCTTTTCACAAATATTGAATCGTAATTTAACCATCCATGTGCTCAGATTAAGCTCTGAACTATGACTGTGCCAAATTGAACCATTAACATGAGTGTGCAAACAAATAGATACAAAAAAAATTAACAAGATGAACATTTACATTCCGCATAACTTGGGCTGCAGGCCCTTTCAAATTTACCGTATCATGTAGGCAATAAAGATGCAAAACAATATAGGCTATCTAGTATCTTTAACAGCATCGAGGTTTCGGCACCAGTTGCATATAAGTAGCATACCAGCGCCGCAGATAGGTGTGCATCGGCGTGTACGTGATAGCAAGATGTAACCGTTGGCGTAAAACTTATTTCGCAGAATATTCCCAACAAAGTCGTTCATTTCACTATTCACACTGAATTTTCCTCTGACTGATCGTCAAAATCTGACTTTTCAACCCTGCGTTGATTTATAACTCTATTGTCATACGCGAAGCACTCATTAGCTCTAAACCAAAAAAGATTCAGACAAATAGACAATCAGCAACATAATTCTCACACAGATCCCTGCACAGGGCACGTTAGAATTTTATATCATTATCAACTCAGTTTAACTTAATCCTTCGATTGTCATGTCGACTGTCAAATTCATCAACGAAATCATCTAAATCCATTTTTTCAATTCGTACCGTTTTTTTCAGTTCGCTGAAAGTAGATCAACCAGGGGCGTATCTATGCAAACTGGCGCCCATGGCAAAATTTAAATGTGCGCCCTTTCTAATTATTTAAATATACAGTAAGATGTGGGCACAGTTTCTACGAAAGATAAACCATGAAGAAAACAAATTTTTTAAAACAGAAAATATTTGCGTTTATTTTTGCTTATATTTTTCAGAAAATAAAATATAAATAATCCATAACGTCTACAACATACTTCTATACTCATTTATTCTTGTTATGTTGACTATCAAAACATTTACACAATAACGTTATCGTAGCTTATAGGTCTACATAGTGTTGCCTGACAAAATTGTATATCTTACAAAAAATCAAACAGCATATTGCAACTGTAAACGACAATTTTTTTTAATTGAACACATTTAATTTGAATTATAAAATAATTATTTCATGCAAGTCGTATATCACTTGTGTTGGAAAAACACAATTCCAATGAAACAAATATATCCAGCCTTCTCCAGCTAAATTACACAAAAATGGTAATTAAAACAACACTTTAATCGAAATAAAGTTGTTTGTTATTTCATCAAAGTAAGCTTTCGCTGTTTATTCTCATCAACGCTAGATCACACAACCTGCCCTGACTTATTGCTAATTAAAGAGGCCCGGAGGTATGAAAGACCAGTTTCAGTTTACTGAAAGATCGTTCGCCGCTTGCAATACATATAAATGCCATCGTCAGCATTATTTGCAAAGCAATTCGAAGAATGTCAGGACTTCAGTATGCGATAATTTTAAGTTACACGACTTGAAACTAGCATTTTGCAATCTAGAATCTTCTCGTATAATTGCTAGTCATCTACATCTGAACTATACACAGCTCCTAAATTGTCACACATAGATTTTAGTTTTTCACGGTCAGAAACCAGACCATGGACATTGAACAGAAAGCCATTTGGACAGAAAATGCCAGCTATGAACAAGACTAACAAATCTCTTCCATGAGTTAACATTTTTTGCTCAACTGGTACGGCAACGATGCTAACTGCTAATTTTTGACTAACTAATGTTCTCAACCTTAGTTTATGGACTGGGGTATTGTATTCAGCCTATTTATCGGGCACTAGTAGCCATCGAAGAAGTACGATAACGTCGGAGTGGGCCGCAGCTGTTCAAGTAATTTCTGAATCTGTACGACCTCAACAACAATTATTTGCATAAAAGTCAGATTCTCACAGGCATGGACTTAAACTCATCTCAACCAGATTCTGAATAATATCTACTTGCCTGAAATGCAGCAGTAGGACTAACTTATCCTTTCTTATAGCACAGTGGTTCTTAAACTGGGGTGACCGCCCCGTTTGGGGGGCGCGAAAATATGTCGAAGCCTCTACGAAGTTTTTCTTAACATGCTTTGACAACCACCACTCTGGACAGTCAATTGCTGTCGATTGCCGAAAATATTTAAAACATGTATAAGTACTTTAATTCACTAAAATATTTTTATTTTTACCGAAACTTCAGGGCTATTGCAGTTGAATCACAATTAGGGTTCAGACCAATCAAAATAAACTACTAGGTCTACAGGCTACACAGTGGCAAGTACTTGGTAAGCAAAGTGCTTTTAGCAATACGGTATTTCACGGTGCGTTAGACTAGTGGAGTTGCCAGCGATACTGCGTCAGTAATGTGAGCTAATGTTATAGTTATTCGTCTGCTGTGAAGAAGCTAGTCGTGCTGAATAAAGTCAAAATTCAGCCCTAAAAGCTAAAGTGAAGGTAATAATGCTACAGCCCTCTTTCAACTATCCGTTTCATCGGAGTAACGTTCAAATTTGCTCTTTGGTATGAATCCCAGCATTGCTTTTAGCATCAATTTCTAGCATAGATAATCAGGTATTTTTAGTAATTAGGTACTTCAACTGTATGGACACAAAATGAGTGGAAAAAGTACAAAAGCATGACAAAAATTATCTGAAGTATGTCCTAATAGATGCCACAGTGAATGGTCAAGTTTTAACACAATGGGTGATATGTTTTGAAAATCTGAACAACGACGCTTTGAAACCAAGTCGTTTGCAGCGTCATCTTTAAACAAAAAAACCTGATAATCAAAATAAACCTTTGATTTTTTTTCAGGGAAAGAAGAAAGACTCTTTAAAAAAATGAGGATCAAGCATTAAAGTGCTTTTACCAGTCATCATCTGCAGAACTAGTCGAAGCATCTTTCGAAATCGCTCACTTGATTGCAAAAGAGAAGAAATCCCACAACCGTTCATGTGAGAAGCAGTCAGTGTGGTATTGGGGAGGTGAACAGCAAAAAGCTTGCAAAGATTTCTCTTGCTGATTCTACCACTGAAACACGCATCGATGAGCTCCAAAGGATGTTTAGTTGCCAAGTTCTCGAAAAGATACACACATCACCTTTTTCGCTATTCAATGTAATGAAACAACTGATGTTGACCAACTGGCTCAGTTGTTGGACTATGTTCGCTTTGTTAGACCTTCTTCAACTGAAGAGAAAATGCTGTTTGGCAGACCTCCAGAAACGATTATTAAAGCAGTTGTATTCCAAGTTGTTACCACATTTTTAACAACAGTGGCATAATATAGGAGAAACTTGTGGATATCTGCACTGATGGTGCCCGGCAATGCTTGGTTCTCAAAGTCTATTTATTGCCAAGATAAACAAGAAAATTCCCAATGCCGTTGGATCTCATGTGTTATCCACTGTGAAGCTCTGGCCTCCGGGACTCTATTTGCTGCATTGAAAGATAACCTTGCAATAATCATACGAACCGTCAAGTTCGTCAAAAAAATGCTGTCAATACGAGATTGTTTGCCATGCTTTGCAAAGACATGGATTCCAATCGTGAGGCTCTGCTGTTTCATACATCTGTTTGGTAGTTATCAAAAAGGTACTTTGTTAGCCCGCATGTATGAAATGAGAGAAGAACTGAAGCTATTTCTGGAAGCTCATACGAAACAGGATCTCCTTCATTCATTCACAACAGAGGGGTTTAAGCTGCAGTTGGCCTATCGTGTGCATATTTTCCAAGCGCTTCATAATTTAAATGTGCTCTTGCACGGATAGAACACCAACCGAATTAACGGCTGTGACAACTTCCCAGTTTTGATGGAAAAGCTGGGGTTGTGACATCGCCAAGCCCAAAAAGGAATTGCAGCTTCATTTCCCAACCTAGATACTGCCCCTTGACAAAGAAAAATTGGATTGAAGGGCGAGCTTAGGAGCGAATTTGAGGCCCACCTTGACCTTGACTTTTAAAACAGGAATTCGAACTCCAACTTCCAGAAGGGA
>Ga0210059_1016546_pt1 | contig 10632 bp, 9 predicted proteins | sample Ectturendosymbi2_FD_188042 | JGI IMG/M metagenome (GOLD analysis project Ga0210059, IMG submission 188042) | Ecteinascidia turbinata endosymbiont from Florida, USA - Sample 2 (SPAdes) (version 2) | ecosystem: Host-associated > Tunicates > Ascidians > Unclassified | place: Key West, Florida... | reverse complement strand
ACACAATTTGATCAAGGGGCCGCGGGCCGGATGAATTTGCTTGGCGCGCCAGATCCGACCCACGGGCCTAGGTTGCCGACCCCTGCACTGAAGCTTGTGTCAGTCTCTTAACTCCGAGGACAAGCACCACGTGGTTTTGCAGTTGAGGAACATAGAAACCGGATTTTTTGAATCGCTCACGAACTTTTATGTGATCAATAGTGTATCACAAAATCAATGAAAGCGAAATTATCGCGAGGTCAAAAAGTCTCCAAATCTTGAAAAAGACAAAAAGAAAGATTCAAAGAGAATGATCAACGAAAACAAAACAGAGAAAAGACAAAAAACAAGAACAAAAAACACAACAGCTACAACAGACAATGCCGCGTAACGGCCAGCAAGCATCGAACTAATGACAGTCACAAACGGCAACTGTCTGATAATAACAGAAATGAGACACATGTATATCAAGAAGCAATGAAAATTATATTTGAAAGAGCAGCTGACATTTTCATGAAGGTACGGTTTGGTCTATTTGATGAGGTTTTCCGCATTGCATTCCACAACTTGGAGCCTCTGCAAACAGAATGGCGCTGTTCCTTTACATATTTAAATGAAGGAATGATTAATAACTTTTTATTAAGTTGTCGTGTGGAGAAGGGTCTCTAAACTACGGCCCTCGAAGCCATTTCATCAGGCCGCGAAGACATTTTGTCGTTCAATGAAAAAATATTTAGGAAAAAATTGTTGGTATGGCAGAATGTAACAGATCCTGAAACAATTGCATTACGTAAGATGTCCGGCCCTCGAGCTGTTGTGTAAAAGCTGATGTGGCCCTCTGACAAAAAAGTTTGGAAACCCCTGATCCACAGTACCGAAAGCCTTCTTTAGGTCTAAGAATACGGCAGCAGTGGGTTGGTCATTTCCATTTTGAGGACGAAGGTGACCAAAGAATTTTAACAATGGTAAGGCAGTTGAATCACCACGACAGAAACCAAATTGCTCAGGGCAGATTGCATGGTGTTCATCAAAAAAGCTACAACGTTGAGGTACTAAACTTTTTCAAAGATTTTGCTGCTATTACTTAGCAACGAAATCGGTCTATTGTTAGGATGTCATCTAGCACCTGATTTGAATAGTGGAACCACTTTTGCTAATTTAAGATTCTCAAGAAAAATTCCATTGTAAATTCTTGAATCATAAATATCTATAAGGTCGATACTATATTTTTCGTCGAATGAATCGTGTGGGTCATTAGACCTGTTGCATTTGTGGATATTAACTTGAATTACCACGTCAGCATGGAGGACTGGGTGTTAAGGACAGGGAATTCTGGATTGGAGTTGCAGGGGTACAAAAAGCTACAGGAGACGAAGTTGCAGATGCAAGGTTCGGGCCTACTTGGGTAAAGTAATCATTCAAAATATTTGGAATGGAGCGTTGGTCAGCAGGTTGGGTTAAATCCTCAGGCTGTAGCATAGATATACATAGATACATTGTTGGAAGGTTTGGTTTAATTATAAGTTCGTTAATTTGTTTCCAATCTTTAGACGGGTTAAATTTATTTTGTTCAAATTCTTTTCTATAATTTATGCTCTAGATCAGTTATAAAACTCATTGTCATCAAATTGGGTAAAACATTTCTTGTAAAACGTTGGCGACTTCGGCGTTTTCATGTTCTCGATTCTCTGAAATACTAGGGTAACTCTTGTGAGGATAGCTATCTGAGAATACGCTCCGAGTGAAGTTGCTGCGTTAATATAGGATTGGGTGCAATAATTTTTGCAGAGAAGGTTGATGTTAAAGTCATTTAGATAACAATATAGGATGTTACAACAATTTTGCTATCATTATGCAATCTATTACCTTGACCACTTTTTTTGGTTTCAAATTTTAACAGCACGTATAGAAACACCTCAAATTTTTGTTGTTTGTTCTATGCGTTTATCGTTTCAGGTATAGAAATGGCATTAACTTCAATAGGAAAGGCATTTTGTGCGTTAGAGAATGCTCGAATACAGTCTAACAAGACTGAACATCATTGATTTGTAAGGGAATGCAAAAGAAGCACCAGCTGTAGTACAGATTTGGAAACAGCACAAAAGGTTTAAAGTGGAAGGCTGTTTGTGTGGGGCCAAAGGATCTGGAATTGGATAACCACCAACTGCGGAAGAGCTAGTCGAGAATGTTCGGGAAGCATTGCTCGACAGTGTTCCAGTATTTTCTAACCAGTGATGTAGTCGAGACCGAGACCTGGTTAAAATTTCGAGACGAGACTTCATCAAAAAACTCCGAGACCGAGACTTCAAATTTTGTGCATTTTGCCGAAATTAAAAAAAATATCGTCATCACTTCTGACTTGATTTTTTTCAGATTTCTGGCATTTTTCCGACGTGTTTTGGTTGTTTCTTACCTGCAAATACAACAAACAAAAAATCGTTGAATTATAGAAATTTTAATAAACCGTTTCATTGCAATATTCAAAGCCTCGAGACCTGAAACCTTCGAGACCGAGACTCGCAAAAATGGGTCTCGAGACCGAGACCAAGTCTCGAGACTGCATCACTGATTCTAACACAGGGGATCCCAACCTGGGGTACACGTACCTCTAAGGGTACATTTGCCTATCTGAATGGGTACATTTAAGGTTGGCAATAGAAGGGAAAACATATTTATATATTATTTATTTCCAAATATTTAGGCACATATCAGTGAATATTATTTTCAAATATCATTATATGCTTATAGTTTAACATATCTATGATTAGTCATGATAAATATCTAGGAGAGTCGATCAAACGAGCATCATACATGATCCATTTTGGTGCGGAGTTGCACTCGCCTCGCCTTTTTAAACCTTTAGGGGTACACGCCGTCTGTCGAAACGCTGAATGGGTACGTGGTCAGAGAAAGGTTGGGAACCCCTGCTCTAACATGTGAAACGCCTTTTCTATCGAAGTGAATGCCATTTCTATACCTGAAACGATAAATGCACAAAACATAAAATATACAGTTTTGAGTTGTGTCTGTACATGATGTCAAAACTTAGATCATTTGAAAAAAGTCAATACATTGCATTATGATAACAATCTTTGGAAAACTCTATATTTATCGCTTTAGCAGCTTGGTACTGTTTCTCTTTTCGTGTTGCGATCAAACAATACCAAAATGACATTTTCTGTCATGCCACATTTATTGTTTGTGTCGAGCAACCAAATCAGGAGAGAACAAAAGCTTACCGAGGTTTAACTTCTCTTTAAGTTTACTCGCTTCGCAGGCTTCTCGCTTGAAACGTCGAGTGCGTTTGTTGCGTTTTGATTTTGATTCCTTCGTGAAATTATCAAATGCGGGAACTTCTCCGTTATCGATGGCGTCTTGCAAAATTTTTCTGAAACAAGTCTAACAGTAAGCCCCTGACCGGGAGTAAGATTTCGTTGTAGATACAACCCAAACCTTAATCTCGGTTCATCGTCGATGCTTGAACAAAGGTGGCGTTCATGAATGAGATCCAGGTCGCCTTCGCAATCTACGTATATGCTCTTCAAGTCGTCGATTTCTTCTGTCGAGCCCTTGTACGTAGCTTCAAAATTTCTTACGTCTTCAACTGTTAACTGTGTTAACGTCATACGTTTCAGCTGCAAGGCACTTTCTTTTTAACTGATTTTAGCAAAATTCGGCAACCAAACTTTTCCAGAAATTATTCAAATTATTTTCCTGAATGATGAGTTTATCAGTCATACGGTAAGCTAAGATATAATTACAACCAAACCATAACCGACTCGAAACATAGACCTCCAGTACTGCGTCCAATCTTTCAAAGTTTGTTCATTTATATCTCTGTCTTCGTCAACTGAGCCTTCTTCATCGTAAATTGTTCGCAAATCCTTATCCAGCAAAATTTTTGAAACTTTGGAAAGAACCTGCACATATAAACAAAAAATGCAATAAGGTTGACCTTGAACGAATTGAAATGATTCAAGCATAGTTTTAGTGTTGCGTATGGCAATTTTTCATCAATGTCCGTAAACTACTGCTTTTTGTTGTCTCCACGTTCCTCCCGTGAATCATTCTTGCACTAAAAAATTCCAACGGGACATCATGCCATTGGTTCACTGCCGACATGGAGACACAAAAATCGGCCAAAAGTTGAAAGACAAAACCACTCAGCCAGTTGAAGATTTGGCGTCATGACAGGTTGAAGACAAACTACGCAACTACATGCTAGTGCCGTCCGGTCTGACACTTTCCTGTCGCCGACTCGCATTCGTCAGCGGTGGCTATCAAGTCGGTTCAAAGCACTGGTTTACTAAATGTATCTCACGGGATGGCATCAGGATCCGTGGTTGAAAGGGGCGTCTGGTAGAGCAACAAAAATCATCACGGGGTCGGTAGAAGTCCAATAAGTTTATTTAAATCGATGCAGGCTCTCAAGAATTCGACAGTAAAGCAACAGAATGTTCACCAGATATACAGTGTATATTATACACTATAATCATGCTAGTGGCTTTTTTATTGTGATTCTTTAGTTTCCATCGCCTATGAGCCACGTATCGATGACTTATTAGCAACATGTCTTACCATTCTTTATTACCTGTTCCTCAAAGTGATGCAAAAACAATTGCTTACTCCTACTAAGTAGCTTTTGGCAAGAGTTTTGGTGTGTAATTTTACTAACATTCTGAGAGCAGATATGGCATTGCAAATGAAAAAAGTTGAAACTTTTTCCATGAGTTGAGGATCTCATCACAACCTGCTCAGCTATTTTTGCAAACATGTTTTGGACACAAACTAGCAATAGGTGTTGAACAACAGAACAAATACCCATGTATCTCACAACTTTGGTACTATTTCTTAAACAATGCAAACATATTAACAATGTTGTAACACAAAACATGCTTTCTCAATGAGGATGAAGTGACTCTGGAATTAAACACCCTGTTGTAGCTTAGCCCCTAGTGGAATTGAACTTCTGCATGAGCGAGGTTTTCCGCAACATTTTCCCGAATGGGGCAATTTTGGATTTTTCTTGGAACTCAATGTGTCACAATGCTGTCATTCTGAAAGTGTCACAATGCTGTCATGTGCCCAATTTTTGCCTGTCACGCAGCTTGCAGCTGTTGGTAGCGTAAACGTTTGATGCATTTTACCCACCACTAACCCAAATGCTAAGGATATTGTATTTTTACTGTACAAACGTTGTAGTAATTATCACAAGTTTTTCCAGCCGTAATTACTTCGCTACCTTGAAAATCTTGAGATGGTTTTGGGCCAGGCAATTGAAGTATGCAAAGTATATGGCTGCTAGACTGGCAATTATTTAAAATGAATCAGGTGTAGAGTAAGAGAAAAAGCTCAAGATATTTGAATAAAAGCTGAAGATGCCAGCTCCAGGGTTCCCACACATTATAAAATATTCCATACTTTTTCAATACCTTTTCAATGATAAATTTATAAATGTTCAATACCACTACTTCTCTTCATTTTTCTAATTTCTTAATCATGAAATTCAATTTTACACACATTGTATAATACAAAAATAAAGTGCTTTGCCGTCAGTAAAATTCTGCTCAGATACTTCTGATTTCTTTTCCATTTAGGATTTTCACACATTTTCAATGCCTAATGTACATTTTGGCCATATTCAAATACTTTTTCAAGGTCTTGAAAATCAATTTTGAAATGCAATACTTTGTCAATAGTTTCCATACCATGTGGGAACCCTGCAGCTCAGCGGATGAGATATATATCCTGTAAATGTGCTGTAAAAGGATTCCTTTGACTAGATAGTATGTGCAAGAAACAATTATCACACATACACTGATTTGAAAATTGGTATCTTCTGCAACACGAACACTATACTTTTGACAAAAGCTTACAATTAAACAAACATACTTGAAACTTCTTTGTAGCATTTTCTCGGTTTTCATCTGTGGCTCTGTCTGGATGCACTTGAAGAGAAAGTTTACGATAAGCTCTTTTTACTCCTTTTTCACTACAATCTTTCGTTATTGACAATACAGCATATAAATCGGTGGTTCCAAAGTGAAGCTTGCAATCTTGTAGAAGTCCCATGCTACTCACAAAACTGAGGGCAACTTGCCTATAAAATAGCTGCAATTATTGGATACAAATCAAAATCTGGGGTCAATGTGTGCATGTATGTGTCCTGCATAACAATGGAAAATAGTGGTATTCACATTAACACAAAATTGGGAAAGTCCTCTGGCGTTTCATGACAATTAAACTCAGGGATGTGGAGCTGCAGCTGGGCATTTTACAAGCAGCTGGAGCTCAGTGAATAATTAACAAATTTAAGAGCTATGGTTATTTGAAAGGTATCTCCAGCTTATTCTAAGATACTAATGATTTTACCAAATTTACTGAAAGCTAGACTTACTTTACTGAAAACAGTGCTCTTTATAGCAGAGCTAAGCACGATTGTTAGGAGTTACAACACCGGACTGCAACAATAGATCTGCGAGTCATTTATGCTTCCATGGTTTAATCATCGCTAAGGCTGTGGCATCATTGCTGGACAGGTGTGCTGTTACTTATAGAAGAGAAATGTTGTAAACTACCACAATATCTTACTTTCTATTCAGAATGATCAAACTGGATCTGTAGTAGTGTAGCGACCTAGAAAGAACTAAGTTATAATCAGTAGGTATGTAAGAAGCTGTATGTATATTTTGGCCAACAAATGGCATTTAAACATTTCTTGTCATTTGTGTTAATGCAAATGTGTATGCGTTAGAAACTAACACACGAGAGAAGTAATTGACTTTGTGTTTTGCACTTTTTGTATGGCTTGCTTGGGCAGAGCTGTTAGCTGGCATCGCCAAGATTGCAACAGGCAAATCATGCAATGTGCGCAGAACACTTGGTTGACTGAGACTGGACTGTATCAAAATACTCCGCCACGAGTCTAGTTTTCCAAACAGATGTTTTCTAGATTCGGGTCATAATAAATAACAAAAGGCCTCAGACATTAACAGCAAAATCAGTGACACCTTTGCAGAATTTGTTTTGTGTTGCCCTCGATTTGAGTAAGATTTCTGCTGGTAGCTGATCTCTCAATCAGCTGAGCTTGTTACTGTTGTTTTTTCGCTGATTTTGTCATGTTAAGAGTGCTGATTGTAAAAGAAGTTTTTTTTTTTTTTTTAACCTACTCAAATAAGTGGGATATATTCTTTTAGTTAGTGTACTAGATATACAGTAGAATTTGTCATTGTTTAATTCGTCAATTCATTACTTTTTTGTCTGTCCTGGCAGAATTCCTATCTTTTGTGTACATTTCTGTTGTACGATTTGTCAACTCTTTCTATCCCTGAGAAGTGTTTTGTTCGGCTAATACATCATTTGCAGTTTCGCTTTTGATGTTTAAGCAGCTAGTTTAACACGTGTGGGAATTCAAGCAAATTAACACCTTGGCTTCTGGTACGTTTTCAACCTACAACCAGCAGTTCGCATGTGCCTTTGCACAGGAATATCTCTGGTGCTGTAAGCGCTAGAAAGTTGTTGAAACCCTCAAAATACTCAGCAAGTCTTCGAGTATGCAATGAAAAAAAAAATTTTTGGTTTTGGGTTTTGGATTTTTTGTGAGTGACTTCATAAATGGAATAGTTTCAGGCCTTTTTGACCCACTTCATCTGGCCCTAGGCCTAAACTGCTAGATGGTAGTCTTTCGCTCAAGTTCGTATTGTAAACTAGGCCAAAATCTGAGTCTTTTGATACTTTGGATGAGTTGCTGGGGTTTCGAGTTCAAAAGGTATGACCTAAAAACAACAAAATAAGTAATTAATTCACTAATTTCTAAATTAGTTAGTTTGTTTATTTTAAATCATAACTTTTGAATCAACAATGCTGGGAAGTCAACCAAGGGCTCAAAAGACTCAGATTCTAGCCTAGTTTCCAATGAAAATTGAGCAAAATATTTCTGTCTAGCAGTTGGGCTATAGGCCAGGTAACATGAGCCAAAATGGCCAAAAACCTACTTCATTTATGACGTCACTCACAAAGAAACTGAAACCTAAAACCAAAATTATTTTTCATTGCCGACTCCAAGACTTGCCAAGTCTTTTGAGGGTTTGAACAACTCTCTAGCGCAATCCGCTGAGGAGCTACGCGGTTGGGAAGTCAATTGAAATATCCCTGGTTTTTCCCTCAGTTTCCAGTTAGGATATATTCATACACCAGCAGCCAAAGTGTTAAGCATCTTTATCTGAGAATTGTTGGACCTCACAATTTGTTTATCGAATTTATGCATGAGGTGCATAGTGCGACCTGACTCCCCGTGAAAAGAACGTGGAATGTCTTTAAAGTTTATTAAAGATTCAAAAGGTGCTTGTTTAATTAGAGGAGTTTAGATAATACAATAGAGGAATTAACAAATTTACTTTAGTAAACAACCATAACGTCATAAAGCTGTATTTCACTGCAAATAAAAGCACTATGTATATGAGTTACTATGATAAAGTATATAAGCTGCTATGATAGAGTTTTCACCTGTTCCCATAATTCGTCACTTCGCCTAGTAAATCATCACTTTTTTCTATTCCTCTTGAGGTGACAAATTAGGCAAATTCTATTGTATTTCATTTTCCAGTCAAGTTGAGGCACACCAAGACAATTGAAAATTTTGTTGCGTAAAAACAAACAGAAACTAGAGCTGGAGCCATGTTATGTAAAAAGATAGCTATGCTCATGAAAACCAAGGGCTCCAGAGCTGGAACCAGAACCCTGTTCATGAAAAGCTTCATGGAGTCAGAGGAGTTTCATTTTTACAAAGGCTCCATAGCCCAGTAAACTTGACCAAGCTTGTTGCTGCTGTAACTTTATTTAGGCAAGCTGAATTTGCCAGTAAGGTTAAAAACAATGGCTCTCCTATGCCAAAAAATCTCATGTGGCAATTAAAGCAAATACATCAAGAGGTAACAATAGCTTGTGAGGACAATGAGCTTGTTTGCCATTGCTTTAAACTACTGTGTATCACTAGCAATTCATATAATTACAAACATTTTAGCTTAGTTTACCTGCAATGACATGTATATGACGAACAAAAGTTTATTCACAGGTGTCTGAACAGACATTCACATTCCACACAAAACAAAGTGTTTTGTGTAAACAGATTCAGATTGCAATGATAATACTTCACATTGAAACTTGACAGTGAGGTACATTGTGAGCCACAATACATGCTTACAATAGAGTAGAACCTTATTACTTGATTAATTTTAAATATTTCAAGTACAAGTCATACAAGCACAGTCTATATATCTCCATTAATCCAGTTTGGTATCTCTGTCTTCTATAGCAGTTGTCACGAAGATATCAAGCGAAAATTAGATAACTTTTCTACATGACAACTTCAAATCAATATGTGTGAAAACTTCATGCCTAATTATGTTTCACCATGAAGAAGATGATGCATAGCCCTTTCATTCCTGATATTTTCTAGTGCAGGTCTAGCTAGTGTAACCTAGTTCCAAAGGGTAGCTCATGTCAATCATAATGATGGCCATAATTATGACATCACAAATTTTCAAAATGTGTAAACAATAAAAGCTTCATCAGCAGTGCCAGTGAAGTTTTAGGTTTTAGTCAATTGTGTATTGAGGAGCAAACTATCTTGATCAAGCCACAGTAATCCACTCCACAAAATCCTAGCTATAACGTTACAGTTTCATCAACCATGAACCATAATGTTGACAACAAACACTTTTGTTGTCCCGCGTGCGCCACTTTTCTTGCAGAGTTTTGCAATCTTACAACTCGCCAGGCGACTGAGCTAGAGAGCTGTTTAAACCCTCTAAGGATTCACCAAGTCTTTTAGTCAAAATCGAAAAAAAAATATTTTGTTTTGTATTTGAGCTTTTCTGGGGGGAACGTCACAAGTAGGGGCGTTTTTGCGTTATTTTGGCCATCTTTGCCTTGCCCTGGGCGCCGTCCCAATGGGCCATTTTTTGGACTCGAAGTTTGAAAACTAGGTCAAAATATGCATCTATAGAGCCTTTGATGTACTTTCTAGCATATCGGGAGCGAAAATTATGGCTCATCAACCAAAAATTGACCAAAATTTTTCTCCCTCAAAAGTCACTCTTGGGGGCGTTCCACTGCAGGCAATAACTCGCCGTCAGAATGAGCTAGAGAGCTTTTCAAACCTTCTAAAGACTTGTGAAGGTATGCAGTTTGCAATAAAAAAAACGTTTCAGTTTAGGATGTCTGTTTTTTTTAAATGCTTGTATAATGATAGGATGTTTATGTTATTATTTGCTGACGTCAGCATTTTTGCCCGACCTCCCTTTAACCCTTTAACGACCGCGATTGGCCGGCCCTTGTTTGGCCATAAATCGCCAGCCGCTAGAGCTAGAGAGCTATTCAAAGCCTCTACGGATTCAGCAAGTCTTCTAGTTGACATCGAAAAAAAACGTTTTTCGTTTTCGGTGGGGGTTTTCTGGAGGTGACGTCACAATGAGGGCATGTTTTGGAAATTTTGAAAATATTTGGCCGGCCCTGGGCCCCACCCCTTTACCCATTCCATTATCTCAAAGTTTTGTTGAAAACTAGGTCAAAATCCACGTCTATAGAGCCCTTGATTGACTTGCTAGCATATCTGTAGCCAAAATCATGGGTCAAAAACCCAGTTTTTGGCCT
>Ga0210059_1016545_pt1 | contig 10632 bp, 6 predicted proteins | sample Ectturendosymbi2_FD_188042 | JGI IMG/M metagenome (GOLD analysis project Ga0210059, IMG submission 188042) | Ecteinascidia turbinata endosymbiont from Florida, USA - Sample 2 (SPAdes) (version 2) | ecosystem: Host-associated > Tunicates > Ascidians > Unclassified | place: Key West, Florida... | reverse complement strand
CCTGCACTTTCATATTGTGCTTGTAGCACATTCACGATGTGCTGTGCTAAGTGGCACATTCAAAATGTGCTAAGTGGCACATTCAAAATGTGCTACTTCGCAAAGTAGCACAAAATGAGTTCTACCCCGACTCCTAAAGTGGCCCTGGAACTGAAATGAGTTTGACACCCCTGCGTTACACGGTAGTATATCGCTGAAGTTTTTATTGGAAACTAGGCTACAATCCGAGTCTTTTGATACTTTGGATGACCTGCTGGGGCTTTGGGTTCAAAAGTTATGATCTAATTTATAAAATGTTTTGACTAATTAGCTAATTAATTAATTTGTTTATTTAAGATCATAACTTTTGAACCAGAAACGCTAGAAAGTCGATCAAAGACTCGAGCCTAGTTTCCAATAAAAACTTCAGCGATATACTTTGGCCTAGCGGTTGGGCCCTAGGCCACGCAACATGAGCCAAAATGGCCCAAAAACTACTTCATTTATGACGTAACTTACAAAAAATCTGCAACCCCAACCAAAAAATTTTTTTTCAAGTGCAATCTAGAAGACTGTCCGATCTGTTTGAGCCCTTGAACAGCTCTCTAGCACAATCAACGGAGGAGCTAGGGCGTTGGTAAGGCAACTGACAATTGCTGGTTTTAGGCCGATTTCAAAGTACGAATATATTGTACCCCAGCTCTCAAAGTGTTAAAATTTTGCTGATTGACTCCTTGCTTATACCCATCGTGGAGAGTACTTACTTGAATGCAAACAAGATTTGCAAAACTGTCATTAGTGGTAAAGAACAAAATTTAAATAAACAAATGGCTGAATTTGGAATTCCCATACTTTTTCAATACTTCATGTACATTTTGGCCAAATTCAATACTTTTTCAAGGTCTTGAAAACCTGTTTCACACTTCAATACTTTTTGCATACTTTCAATACTGCATGGGCACTCTGTTCTAATGTTTTTTCATCCTCCTTCCCTTAAAACACAAAATAAGAAATTTTTACCGTAATTCTGGCGCAGTGGAAACCAGAGTGGAGCCAGAGGTAAAATATCCAACTCTGACCTTTCTAAAATCTCTGACTCAGACTCCTCAGCATAACATGAATAAAATTTGGTTGTCAATACTTTTGTAGCGACTAGCAATCAAGGTTGCCAGATTTTTTATCAAAGAAGGCCAACCCCCAGAAAAAAACGCCAAAAACAACAGCCAACAAAATTGTTAAAAAAAAGCAAAACATTCAAGTAAAAACAGTCAAAAAAGCCAAACTAACTCTACCTTGTACAAAACCAAATTTAGTAAACAATTTGCTTCCTAACAACTCAAATTCACTTAACTTTGGAAGTCAATGTAAAAAATTATTCAATAGGGCTTCCGGAGTTGGACAAAAAAATCCAACTCTGACTCCACTCAAAAATTTCTGACCCCTTGCAACTCTGCAACCCTACTATAACCACTTTGCTGCTTTTAATTTTTATATACCTGATTTGAAGCAACCTTTAGCATTACATTTAAACATAGATTTGTTCAAAACCAAACCTGGGTATGTCCAATTTTAAAACAAAAACTTTTTTCAGGCATAGCACAACCAGATGTTCATCATGCATGTCAATTCTGAGATATGGTGTTACACCCTTTGTTAAATTATAATGTTGTGACCCAATACCAAAAGCAGTTTACATATATTATCAAAAAATCATGTACCGCATTCTTGGAGTTAACCCTAATAAAGAAAACACAGGCCTAACTTATAGAACAGACAGTACGCACTTGATACAACAATGCACACAAGTCTTGCAACATTAAACAAATGTTATAAGAGCTGTATTACATATATAAATTATATTTTTTACGCATTGGTGACCTGACACAAATGCAATTTAAAGTTCAGGCAACAAGTTAGTGAAAAACTCAAGCCTTCATTATACATCCACAGGAAAAAATCCATTATTCAGGCCTGAATACTTGTACAATTAGATGTAGTCAAATCTATTAGTACTAATTTGCAAAAACTCCAAAAACACGAGGAAGTAAAACAGGCATAAAACTTATGCATATTTGTCAGTTTACGTGATTGTTCAAGTTTTATTAGAGTTTTTTGAAAAATACATTGAAATATTTAACATCATTGTAAACACCTGTTACTTGAAAAAGCTGAAACAGAAAACGCCATAATGAGGAGACTAAATGGCACTACTAAATGGATGAGTGTTGTTATCAAGCTTTAACTTGTTGGTGGTAAAGTAATTTAGACAGTGCCAGAGGCAAACATTTCTTTGAAACAAATGCGATTTCTGCAAGTCTTGAGACTCGTTTACTGAAGGGTTTATCTCTACTAAGTGGCTTAGAATTGTTGCATGTGGTTGCTAAGGAATGAAAGGGAGATTTGTGTTGACCAACAGATTGTTGTAGTGAGTTTTCAGTGTTGTCATATGGTTTTGGGCTGGGAATCATTTATTTTACAAATAATTGCTTACAGAATGTGTAAATTCAAGCTATTTTGTACTTTTTCTATTGTGTCATCACTGAAAGGAAAGATGCCATTTGGTGATCTATCCCATATATTCTTCTGCATACTGAGGCAGCTCTAAATGGGCCCAGGGTTCCACACTAAGGAAAAAAAGGTTTTGTAAATGTTTGTTTACTTGGGAGCACCTCACTTATATTTCACTTAAATAATGCTTTGTTACATGAATAAACCTAGCAGAAAGGCTGTCCAAAATTGCTTGGCACCCCTGCACATTTTGCCCAAGAAAAACACTTAGCACCAAATTTGTACAATGCACTAGCACAGAAATCGATCAGACTTAAAATAATCAGATGAACACTGTTTCTTATCAAAACATTTACAATAACATCAAATGTGATTACCATCATACCACAAGCAGCAGAAGATGTGTTATGTATATCATAATTTAAGTGTAAATTTATTTAGATAGAGATCAGTACAGGTGCACCATCAATATAGAATCAACAAAAACATAGACAAGGCTTCAACAACATTAGTATATCTTTAATGTATTTACAATATTTTTCTATGGATGGTTAACAGTTACCTGCTTGTACTTGATGGCATGACATTCTACAAACAGAGATAGCTTATACAAAACAATGATTTCACAAGAAAAATAGTTGGCATCTTAACACCTTACGTGCTGGTGTACAAAGTATTTATACTTTAAAAGCCCACAATTAGCCCACATATTCATACGACTTTGCAACACCGTAATTCGCCAGACAATTGAGCTAAAAAGCTGTTAAAACATGAAGCATGTCTTCTAGTTTGCATATTAAACAAATGGAAAGCTTTCAATTTTGTAATTTTTTGTGGGTGACCTCAAAATTGGGATAGGTTTTAGGCTATTTTATCCCAGGTGACCTGGTCATCAACCAATAGAGGGAATTTTTTGACTCATTCGTTGGAAATTAGGCTATAATCCAAGTCTTTTGAGCCCCTGACTTTCTGGTTCAAAAGTTACGTCCAAAAACAAAAAAAAATTAATTGATTTGTTAATTACGTTATTAATTAATCAAGTTGATTTAGGCTATAACTTTTGAAATGCTAGAAGCCAATCAAGGACTTCAAAGACTCAGATAATGAGTCTAATTTCCATTAAAGTTTTAGTCAAAAAATTCCCTTTAGCAGTTAGAGCCCAGGACCAGGTAACCTGGGCCAAAATGGCATCAACTTACCCCACTAACGACATCACCCACAAAAAAAATCCAGAACTTTTTTCAATGCAAACTAGAAAACTTGCCACATCTTTTCAGCATTTGAACAACTCAGCGCAATCAGTGGACGAATTAAGGTGGTGCAAAATGACAGTAAAAAAAGTAGTTCACACAGGTCTTAAAGTTAAAACCAACTCGGAGCCAAGGTGTTAACATTTTCAGCAAGTTTTGACATGCCAAAACCTGATGGGTCAAAGTCAACAAAGTTTGTCAGCACATTTTTGAACGCGATTTAAGTCGTTCTTAAAATTGCAGCAGTGCATTCAAAAATGGTCTCCAAAGATTAAAGCCTGGGAAAGCTTTGATACAGTTATTCATGATGGACAAGACATGTGGTTTGTGATAAATGGTTATGTGTATGGTTAAAACACACAGTATATATATTTTGCATTGCACAAGGTGAAGTGAGACTGGTTTGACGTAGTGGCCTAAATAGGTAGAATTGCAAAATGAAACTGGGGCTTAAATACAATGGAATAAATCACCAGCAAGATGCGAAGATTGGCTGCAACAATTCTAATGAAAGAAATTTTGAAAGAGAACGATGCCGATTGCATTGCAATGAATTATGTCACAAACAGTTATTTACGATGCGTCGTGATCACCACCACAGTAGGTACACCCCCCTCATGCTGGATGCAGCACAACGATTGTGTTAAAGCATCTTGTACTGTAACAAAATCTTGGGATCGTTATTTTCACTTTTTATCACAAGCACATACGTATGACAAAGCACAACAAGAATTTACTGAAAACATTGAAGGTTGATTTGCCCAAAGACTGAACAAAACTCAGTACATTCAATATCACAAGCAATGCAACATCATGCGCAATAAATAAACTAATGCTACTAAGTTAAAGTATTGACTCCAGTTTGTCCTATATCATCTTCAAATTGATTTACTGAACTATTTTCATCTTGTTGCAAAGAGTATTTATTGTGCATGCACGAGTTTACATAGGTGAAGTTAGTTAAAGCTTTCACCATGTAATAACCCAAATATATTACAAAAACCATGTAAACAATCGCTAGAATTATAGCAAAGATAAGTGGCACAATGCTTAATTCACTAATGTAAACAATGACAAAATAAATATTTATACAAAGAACAAGTGAAGCTATGATAAAACCAGTAACTTTCCATGATAAACTGTTTGTGAACTCTCCCATAATTGTTGGCATACTAGTGAAATGCAAAACTGGTATCAATGCAAATGGGAGCTGCATACTTTGCAGAACATTAAGCAAATCATTCATACCTGTAAGGTGCTGGATATCACTAAAAACTGCGAGCAACAAAGTTGGTCCAATGGCAATTGACCTTGTTAACAGTACTCGCTTAAACCTACTCCATCTCAAATCCAAAAAACCTTCCATAACAAACTGACCAGAGTATGTTCCAGTCATAGTTGAGCTTTGGCCAGCAGCAAGAATACCAACAGCCCATATATAATATGCAGCTGGCCCAAAAAAACAACCAAGCAAAATTCCACCCTTGTAAATGTCAACATTATCAACAATTTCATAAGATGCATTATTAAGAAGAAATAATCCTGCGGCACCTGGTACATTTGTGGCATTTTGGCAAGTAGCATTCAATGAAACATACGATGTATCATAAAAAGCTTCAGCAAACACAGAAACAACAAATAAATTTATAACAAACGATGCTCCCAATGCAATGGTAGACTCAACCAAGTAATAGAAATTTGCTTCTCTCACCATTCTTGGCTTTGACCGGTCCACATCACGTGACTTCACCAATGCAGAATGAAGATACATATTGTGGGGCATGATAACTGCCCCAATGATACCAACAGCTTGCAGCAATTGTTTTGGTCCACAATTAAAACAGTGTGGAACAAGCGTTCCAAAGACAACTTCACCTTGATTTGGTGCAACTTTGACATACTCATATCCAAATGTTACTGCCATAATTGTGATCAGAAATCCAAAAAATGCTTCCAATTTCCTTAAACCATACTTGTCTAATAACAAGAAAACAAACGCATCACTGGCAGTGATCAGCACACCTGCCCACAATGGAATTCGCCCACCAGAAAGTAGTGAAAATGCTACAGCTGATCCAATCACTTCTTGCATATCTGAGCCAACAATGGCAATTTCTATCATTAGCCACAAAATTATTCGGGGAACTTTTTTGTATTGCCTGTTGCACACCTCTGCTAAATGCAATCCTGACACAACACCAAGACGAGCAGACAACCTTTGCATCAGCAAGCCCATGATAGTAGCCAACAACAGAAGCCACAGCAACTGGAAACCAGCAACAGCACCTGACTGCAAATCAGATTCAATGTTTCCAGGATCGAGATAAGCAATGCTCATTAAGAAACCAGGTCCAGTAAAAGCCCACAACTTTTTCCAGCTGAACTTTGGCATATCCCACACAAAACGTCCACACTGAAACGAATCATCATTCTCATCACCATTTCCGTTAACTGGTATTCTTTCTTCAAAATAGGTAGCAACTATAGGCGTCTGCAAATTGTCTGCAGACATTGGAACTATTTCCTTACGTTCATCTGAGGGGGTACTTCCACTCTGCATGGACTGGAGTTGGATCTCAGGTGGGCTTACAGGAGCAAAACTCATCCTTTGTCGCGAATATTCCTGAAACACTGAATGAATTGGCTGTTTGCTAGCGCACCAGTGATGCCACGTCATTTTGCAACAACAAGCAAGAAAACATAAAAAACATGCCAAAAACTGGTAATTTCAGCGAAAAACAAGCCCAACTGAACATGCGTTGGCAGGAAAATGCAACAAAACGAAAAATCAGCAAGTAAATTAAATAAAAAAACATGGTGGCAAATCAGAAAAAAATAAGCCCAAAATGACCAAATTTTCACAAAAACACACCCAATATGCCTTTAGGAGCAAATTGAAACAGAAAATTGCCATCAAATTTGAAACAAAGCAATCCGCAAAACAGAAATCTGCAAAAAACAAGCCCAAAAAACGAGCAAAATTCAGTGAAAACAAGCCCAAAAACAAGCAACCCGCAAGTCTTCAAGAAAACCAGCAAATCCACAAAAAAAACAAGCCCAAATTGGCGGGAAAACCGCAAGGTGGGCAACACTGTTGTGCACACTCCTGTTTGACTCGTGACCAACTCTCAAGTAAACATCACATGGCCGTTATGAAACACGAAACTCATTAGGTGGCTGGTACTGAGCAAAGTTCATCCCAGAGATGAGCACGGATCAGGACTGGATCGGCTTGGATCAGGACTGAAGCCAATTTTGGCCGGACCAGGACTGGATCGGACTGCAATTTGTTTGAAAATTGGCGGATCAGGACTGGATCGCACTGAAAAAAAATATTTTTTGTTTTAATGTGATTATTCTGAACGTATCAAAAATTTTCTTTGTAATCCGATTTTACAGATTTGCTAAATGGCAATGTAATTTTGCCATCAATGACAAAAGCTCTGCTGAGACTATTTTGCCATTTGAACTGTATCCACCTTTCCCCACTGATAACGTTGAGTTCTAGTAGCAGGCCTAAAGTGAACATAGTTGAGTGGTAAGTGTCTATGCCTGTTGTGCGAGTGTTCATTTGTTCTATTCTCGCCATTTCCTTTGGCTTAGCTTGAAGAGATAACTCCTTTGATGTGAATGCTTTTTATGTAGGCTACTTTTTCAAAAAGTTTGGGGTTTAGGGCAGTGTTTATTAACCGGGGGGTTGTTTGCTTTTTTCTAGGGTATCGAAAGCTTCTTATAAATATATTCATAAATTACTTCCATATTTTTAATTTCGTACATAGAACCACTATTTGTCGTAGTGAAAATAATAGGATTAGGCCTACCTGGCAGTAGCGCAGTCAATAATTCTTCTAGGGATGGGCCAGTCAATGACGTCGTCAGTCACTGACGTCGTCTTGAAGCCGACTGTCACTTTCGTTTATTTTCTAACAGCTGAAAATTGATACAAAGTACCAGCAAAGATCTGAGCAATTTTGTTTTGGGGGAGGCCATGGCCTCTTCGGTCTCATTCTAGCTGCGCTACTGTTACCTGCAAAAGTGACAGCCTACTATTTCATTCAAAACGCTTTATGTGTGATTACAACCATTACAGTACTGTTGCGTTCGGCAACACACGATTAACTTTTGTTACCGAAGAATGTTATGCGTTTGAAATTAGATATCTGATTGCTGTAGCTAACTTGGGAGTCATTCTAGTTTCGAATGAGTCGTGCTGGAGAGTTATTTGTAATGGTACGGGTCTCCCTCGCTGATGCTGCCATGTGCATCAATTTAATAAATGATTTTTTATAAAGCAGTGATACCATACGTTATTTTTTAGACATCGTGATTTTCTATTGTGCAATCGCAGCTGCATTTTCTATGTCTGACCGGAAAATTTCAGAAGGGGTCAATAGGCTGAATTGAGTTGCGAAATGGGTCACTGCTTGAAAAATGTTGAAAAACCACTGGTTTTGGGCTTAAATTTAGGGGTTACGTTTATGGATTAAGTTTCAGGTTTAGGTTTTGAGTCTAGGTTTAATTTTGGGTTTTGGTTTTCGGTTTGGGTGTTGGACTTGGGTTTTGGGTATTGAGTTAGGTTTTGGGTATTGGGTTTAGGTTTTGGGTGTTGGGTTTAAGTTTTGGGTGTTGGGCTCAGGTTTCTTGTGTAGGTTAATCTGGGTTTAGGTTTTGGGCTTGGTTCCAGGATTGGGGTTTTAGGTCATGTTACAAGGACTTTGTGCTAAATGTTAATCCAAGTGTATCTCGTATTGTCCTTGTCATTTGTCCTTGTCATACAAACAATCGGATTCTCCTAATGGCAAAATAACACCAGCAGTGCTTTTGCTTCAAGACGCAAAATAGACATGGCCTTGTTAAACCTTGGCAATGCCAAAAGGCTATGTCTATTTTGCCTCTTGAGGCAAAAGAACTCCTACAACTATTTTGTCTTCAACTAATCATATTTGGCTGAAGGCAAAATAGCTTCAGTGGTGCTTTTGCCTCATGAGGCAAAATAAAAATTCATTATTTTTCATGAGCGGATCAGGACTGGATGGGACTGATGATTTTCAAAAATTTTGCAGATCAGGGCTGGATCGGATTCAATTTTATCGGATCAGGACTGGACTCGAACTGAAAAATTTCACAGTCCGCTCATCCCTGGTTCATCCCAGGGCACAGTCAAGCTTCCTTGCAAAAGTGCAGAGTCACGACCAGGCCTACCATTTAGTAACTTAAAAAACACACCAGGTCCAAACACTCCAAACCAAGGCATCAGCACTCAGAAGTAGATATGGCATTGGCCATCCATGGGCCGCTAAAATGGCCGTTAACAGTAGGTTTTCATTGGGCAGTTAACCGCCTAAACACGTTTGTTTTTTCGTGCGTACCACTACAGCAGAGATGAGCGGACTGTGAAATTGTTTAGTCCGAGTCCAATCCTGATCCGAAAAAATTGAATTCGATCCAGCCCTGACATGCAAAATTTTTGAAAATCCTCAGTCCGATTCAGTCCTGGCCTGCCCATGCAAAATCGTATTTGTTTATTTTGCTTCATGAGGCAAAATATACACAACGTTTTGGCATTTCCAAAATTTTAAAAGACAGTGTCTACTTTGCCACCAGGTGCAAAAGCACTGCTGGAGTTCTTTTGCCATTCAGCAAAACCAACTGGTTGAATTGATCAAGTGACAAAGCTGAAGCACTTGGATTAGTGCATAGTCTTTGTCACATGACCTAAAACCCTAAACCCAACCCGAAACCCAAAACCTAACCTAAAACCTAAGCCTGAAACCGAAACCCAAAGCCAAATCCCAAAACCTAAACTCAAAACCTAAACCCAAAACCTAAACCCAAAACCTCAACCCAAAACTAAAACCCAAAACCTAAACCCAAAACCGTAATCCTAAGCCCAAGCTTAAACCCTAAACCTAAACCCTAAATGTAAACCATAAACCGAAATCCAAACCTACAGTACACCCTAAGCCAGTTATGTACAACCTGCTGGCTGTATGCGGCCCAGTCAAAAGTTTTATGCGGCCCTGTAAACTTTTTATTATTATGTATGTATGTACTATGTACAATACGATGGTACCTTGTCTTCATTTTGATTGCGTCAAATTCAACATTTTCGATGCGATGGCCTTTAGTGTCTGTTTCCCATGTACTACGCACTGGTAGATTTCCACGTGTCTTCTGACATCTCGGTGCAAAGTTGATTTCTAGTTTTTTGATTTCTACTCATGCTTTCCTCCGCACTAAACTGATTTTTTACCATACATTTCTGTTGTTCAGTAGCACTAACCTTGCCAATAGCATCACAGTTTGGGAGTAAATAGCATACAGTCGTTATCATTACAGATTCAAATGGTCTCAGTAGCATTTATTTGCTACTGTAAAATGAAAGTAGGTCATTCAATGGGTAGTCCTAACTAAGTTAGTTACTTAATGTTTGGCCTAGTAAGGCATTTTCCTTGGAAATAGCTGCCCCAAGCGATAACCCAAAGCCATAACCCGAAACGTTTTGAAAATGTGCATAAAAAGCGCTCACACCACGGGTGTAATCTCTACTACTGTAGCTAAACCAAAACAAACAGTGAGCTTAGAACCACTGAACACTCGCAGAGCCGGGATTGACATGAAGATCAGTCCGGAGTCGATTTTTTTTACCAACTCCAACTACTCTAGACCAAACTCCTTCCGATTGCACAGGCCTGGAAGTGTAATACATACAGTAGCCTACGTGATTTATATGATGTTTTTGAGAGTTGGCCTTACACTGAGCACACTTTTTGTTTCATTTTGACCTCATGTTTTGTAATTCACCTGTAATATTGAAACTTGACAGTCATTGAATGTAGACTGGGCTTGATAAAGTGTCTGCTTTAGCAGTCTTTCCCCCAACCTGTGCTGTTTG
>Ga0210059_1016543_pt1 | contig 10633 bp, 8 predicted proteins | sample Ectturendosymbi2_FD_188042 | JGI IMG/M metagenome (GOLD analysis project Ga0210059, IMG submission 188042) | Ecteinascidia turbinata endosymbiont from Florida, USA - Sample 2 (SPAdes) (version 2) | ecosystem: Host-associated > Tunicates > Ascidians > Unclassified | place: Key West, Florida... | reverse complement strand
GGATTACTGGTTAAAAAATGCGGTTAACGTTTCATGACATAAAGCTTTAACTTGCCTAAGGCTGAACAAAGGTGTTTTATCTTCAATGTAGTGCTACGCTCCAGCAGCAGCGGCAAAATTACAACAAATTACTTGTGAAGTGAAAAGCCACCTAGAAAACCGCCAAGGTAAGAGTTTGCACCGCGACATTATGCTGCCCGGCGATTCTGTCAAGCAAAAGAATTACAGAGAGTTTCAGCGTTTTCTACTTGTTAAACGCATCTAAGCCCAAAAAGGCATTGACAGCCATGAACCAGGCGAAGCACAGATCTGCACTTCGCCACCATCTAAAAATATGTCTCTCCCTTCTCTGTTAAAAATCAAGAAATTTTGTGGCGAATTGATTGGTAGCGAAACAGAGCGAAAACTTAGGGATTGCTTGCAGTTTCTATTAGGCATATGATATCGCACTATGTAGATCTACCAGACAAAAATCCGTCAATCAGTAGTTTGTACCACCTTTGTCAATAAGTGTGTGCAAGGTACTGGAGAAAAAGTCTTATTTAAAATAAAAGCATTACAGGTTTGGGCCTGTTATCGCGGTTCTGAACAAATTGCACAACCACAAGATTTCAAGGGTGCCCTTCACTAAACATCAACTCCCTAACAACCCAAACGGAAGCAGGATAAGATCTAGTGAGAGTGACGTCACATACTTGTAAGGCATCCGTTTCACAAACGCGAAATCAGTCTTAGTGCAAACAATCTGTTATGATCGGTCTTCTTCACAGTGTTTAAGTAAGGAGAGAAGGGAGAGCTTTTAGCGAGATTGATTGACGGCTAAATGAGTAGTACACCCTGGGCTTTGCAACAATTATCCCGCTTTTCAAATAACCTTTGTTTAAGGCATTATTGTAACTGCTTGAGATACTAATGCGTTTATAGTTTGAAGTGACCGATTTTCCGTAATAAGTCAGTATTTCAACACTAATATGGCAAATACTAGTATAGCAAACGTTACTCATACACACTACATCAATCTGTTCCACAAATGGACGCTTTCTGACAAAGGTAATAAAGGTGTTTAATTCTGCTCGCTAAGGTTAAAGGTTTCTTCTAAAGATATCTCTTTCTTTGTTTGACATAGATTCAAACCAGGCCACTGCAGTAGTAGCTGCATCGTAAATTTTCTTCTTCGATGCGTTGCCCTGACTGGTCACACTAAAAAACAATTTTGAACATCTCTGACAGAAACTGCCACAACTTCGATAATAGAAACTGCTCTATTTACAGGTTGTCATTAAAGAATTATTTATTTCATCCTCCAACTCCAATAACATCGAACACGTTGAACTACAGCCTGGTGTTCTGTGCAGCGCTGTCGACATACGATGCCATTTTGACAAATTTCTCTCGAGGAAGGCCGTGTCTTTTACGCTCAAAGGTCCATTTGAAGGCATGTTCTGCCACACGCTCGCAGCGAGTGTACAACGCAGCCAAAGGTTACTGGTTAGAAAACCGCTTGAAAAAAGGGTGCGTAGAAAAAACGCTATTGGCAACCATTCGCCAAACGTCAAAAACCTTGCATGAAAATACTTGTTAAAAACAATTTTTTTGTTCAGAAAATTTTTAACAAGTATTTCGATCATCTGGTAGCGCACGAAACAAAGTGAATTGCCTTTTTTGAAAGATCCGGTTCGCATTAAACCGTTTTGAACCGCATCTTAGACTTGATTTCTTGGGAAGCGGTCTTTAAACCAAAGAAGAAAAATAAGTTGTTAAATTTCGAAGAAGCTTGATCATCGCTGATTTTTGTATTGACAAGCACGACGACACGCGCTTTTATGCTGCTCTGAGATGACCATGACGAATCGCTGCATAAATCTCAGCTTTCTCGCGGCCGATGCGAGCGGGACGCCTTGACTAATCTGAACGACGGCGGTTGGGTAAAGAGAGTTACAGAGATAATTTAACTGGTGTGAAGAAAAAAGATCGACGACCGAAATAAAAAAACATCTGCAAGTCGATAAGACAGATTGCAGAGTTGAGTATAAGGGATCCAGTCTTCCTTACAATTGCAACAAACATCATTTTACAATGAAGGAAAATCTGGTAAACACGAGATAGACGAGATACAGAAAAATACAGGCAAGATCCAGTAAGGTGTTAATAGTGTTGGGATGTCTGGCCTTTTATGGCCTCCTGTATCGTAAATGCAATACACGAGTAGTCACCTCAAACCGTTGCGTTTCACATACGAGTATATTAAACGCCATGGCTTCTTTCCCCATGCTCAAAATATTTTCCGTGGAAACACTGCTAGAGGTGCTTGGTTACAAAGTTAGTGGGAGGAGCTTTTGCGTCAGTTTGTGAAAAAAAATCCTTCTGCGAACGGGTTATGAAGCTTTTAAAAACTTTTCTTCTTCCTCTGAGCGAATTAAGTCTATTTCAACAAAGGTGGTGTCGCAGCTACGTTGATGTCTTGCGTGACCAATATGCATACCACTTCGAGTCCACCATCATCCCAACATGATTGATCAGATTTGTATTATCGTAAAATATAGTTCTTTGTTTCAAGTGCAAACAAACAGCGATTAAAAGAAATTCAAGACTTGACAAAAATTATGATAATTTGCTTCTATCTTGTACCGTTGGTCAACCGTTGAAACAATTCATTTTTAGCTACTTTTTTATACAACTGCATTTTTTGCACGATGATGACTGGCTGAGCTTGTTTGATTAACCCTTGCAGCATTCTTTTATCCAACGTTTTCCTACCAGTCAAAGTAAGGGTTGACTGCTGCTGTAATCAATATCCAGTGCAACAGCCAATCTCTTTAAGATTCTTAACAGTATAACGTGTGAGTTCCACACCCAATTTTTGTCACATTCAAAATTTTTTCTACTAGCACATCGTTGAATTTCAATCAGCCTTGCAGTGTCATATGAAGCCCAAGGACGTAACCAAGGGGGGTTTGGGTTAACCCCCCATTGAGTTTGATATGTTACAAAAACTTTATTACCTGCGTAAAAGAGGAAATTGCTCTGACGCAGTGATGAGTGTGTTTTACTTCCCGGTTTTAACGCGCAACCTGATATTTTTGCAGTTATGAACTGCTGTGTCGTAGCATTGAGTGTATTTTTCTTCGATATCATAACTTGGAGCGCTGATAGTTTATATTCAGTGCAATGACACATGAAATAAGGAAACTGCGTGTAGAGGAATATGCATATTGTCTCAATAAACGTCGCCAAAACGTTGCTTTGGAAACATGAATATGACGTAAATTGTGACGTCAGAAACAGCGCACACCAAATACAAATGACCAGCATATGCCACTGAATGAAACCCCCTACATGAAAATTTTCTGCGTACGCCAAGGATGAAGCTTGTCCTACCTTAAGAAATAAACTGGTCATCGAATTTCATGCGAGCATATTTTCATTCTTTAAAACTTCAAAGTAATTCTGAGACAAACTTATTTTCTAAGAACTGACTTTTCTCGTGGAAGTAATTTCAAGATCCTTGCGCAAGCAGAGGAATTACTATTTTTCAAATGACAAAATTTCCATGCGGTGTCGACTAATAAATGACGTAGATGCCCGTTTTATGAATAACTGCAAATGAAAACTGTTCTGCGCTGCTAGAATGTCGTAAACTACTTTTGAGGGTATGAGAAAAAATGGCAAATGAGTTAAGCGGAAAGTTTGTATTTATGTCTTTGTATGCAACTTCAAAGGAAAACTTTATGATACGCTGTAGAAAAACATCAAGGAAATCACGTTTCTCAGAAGAGTTCTATTGAGCTTCCAATGAGAAGACTTGAACCTAGGAAAACCTTCCAAATATGTTTGTGCGGCAAATAGCAGCGTTTTCCCATCCATTTGCGTTGGGGTAGATACGCTATAACAGGGGTGGCCAACCAGTCAGAGACCAAGAGCCACACTTCTTACTGTGTTACCGCAAAGAGTCACATCATACACATTGACGCACATGAACATCACCCCATCTCTTCCTCACTCACACACATACCATTGCTCAGCTAGATTCATTGTAAATATCACACACCAACATGACAATGACAGAATTTTATTTACAAGCCGTTTATTGTTGTGCATGTTATTAGCGGGTCTTCTGGTAATTACGTAAGAGCCGTATGAAACCGGGCAAAGAGCCGCGGATTGACCAACCTGCACTATAAGCTAAACCTGTAAATGACTGCTGTTTAACACAGAGTCCTTTAGCATCATAAGCCAATTGATAGATTGCCGAAAATGTACGATACTTGGTACGAAAATACTGCATAACTTTGCAAGCACAATACGCAGGCGTGCGACTGAAAATAGTTTACAGCTGCCACTTATAAAACCTTGGTTTCTAAAATCCACTGTTGAGTGCACAATAAGTTGGTTTATTTATAGCAAGCACAACAGTGGTTTGTGGAAAGCGTGCTAACAGGGAATATCTGTCACGTCACTCAGGAGTCAGGAGTTTCAACGACATATCTACGTCACCAGACGTGACTCCACTAAAATGCAGAACTGGCCTGTTGCGCACAACTTCATCTTCCCGTGACGCTTGCGTAAATGCGGTCGCCAGGAAGCTGAACACGATTTGCTTTCTGCTACAGGTGAACATGATCTTTAGATTTAGAAACTGAAAACAGTGCGGTGAAGCCAGATCAACAAATACGCTCGGTTTTACTTGAGAATAAGGTCTCTTCCTAAGCTTAGAACTTAGGGGTTCAAAGGTGACAAGCACGGCAACCTTTCTTTTTCACTCAGGGTGAAAACTTATGCCGCTGTTTTGCATCTTTGCGTCAGCAAATAAGGTTTATGGATTCAGGAAGTTTTTCTCGAATTACCTGGCAGTAAGATGTCGCGCGAAAAAAATGTTCTCGGTTGTTGGAATTCTCATAAACAAAGTACAGCAGACATTTTATGAAGATGCCTACCCAGCAGGCTAAATATATACTCTGAAAGATCTTAGTGTCTGATTCTTAGCTGTGAGCGGATTCCTGTCGATAGGCAGACTTTTTATGTTGCATTCTGAGGCGAGAAGTAGATTCACCTGGATTCGTCCTCACACTGCAACGCGAGGGTTTTGCTAAAAGAGGTGACACACTGCAAACTTTTTGTAACATCTCATTCACGTCTCAGTTCTCGACGATTAAACCTTGTCATGATGATAGTGAACAGGCTTGATGCTTCTGCATGACATGCAGGTTTGGCACTAGCAGAATGAATGTATTTTTTGTAAAGGTAAACCGCGGAGTGGTCAAAATGTAGAAACTAGTAAGTTTTTAATTGTCATCTTGTGTGACATGATGAAATTGCCAGCTAGGCTATCTCAAAAGAAAGTATATTCGGTGCTTTGAGGAGTACAGCGTAAGCAGGAAGACGTTTTTTTTGTTGATTAATTGCAGTTCATGCTCAAATCCTCCCAATAAGGATATCTTACATTTGCTGCATTGTTTCCTTCTAAGATTTTTTTTATCTGGACGATAAAATGGCAATTTTAGAAAAAACTAAAAACTGTTATGGCTAAAACACTTGTAATTCAGTGAAAACCAACTGTTTTTAGTGCTCAAGCAAACAGAGGTAGGGAAAAATATTTCAAATACGTTGGATGAACATTTGCATCTCAATACATATTAAAGGCAAATCCTGCAGTGCTTTAAAACTGTACTGTAATTTTTTAGCTTCTGAATACAAGTTAATATACACATTGCCAGACAGCACTGTGGATGCTTCACACTTTTTGAATATCTTGTCTGGTCAGACATGTCTTTGAGATGGGTTTAAAAATATTGCTTTAATTAGTTTTAAATTGTTTGCAAATATCAGGTATTTGAAACTAATTGTGATAATGGAGTTATTCTGAGAAGTTCATAGTACTTGTACACAATTTTGAAAGTCGTGTCTGTCTTAGTTTATTCAGTAACTAGTTGCTATTTTTTGTGTGAGTATATTTGGAAACTTCAGAGACTTTGTTTACAGTGGGACGTAGTCTGATAACCTTCCTGAGGTGAAGAAAAACGCTGTTGCAAAACTCGGCAAACGCTTTTAAACGGATCCATTCCCTGTCCGTAAATTGTGAAGCTCACATCCGAATCATTATGAATTCGGACACAATGTTGGTAGAAAGATTTGTCTTATATCCGAAGAAAAAATGTTTGCAGGCAAAAAGACCTGATGAGCAGGTCGACGAAAGCGCCGAAGAGCACCTGCTGATGAATAAGACGGATTCAGATGTTTTTTCGGACGCATTTTTGTGAGTCGTTCGAAATCGAATCTTTATGGCCAATTCTAACAGCTGAACATTGCCAATCATTGAGGAAGTCCAAAGCCTTTTTCGCCTCTGGTCATAATTTCTGACTCTGCTGTTTTGGAAGATATGGCTTTGGAAAACCAATTACACATCGACGAGTTCTAGTCCTGTGCTGCCCGCTTGCGACAGACATGTCCTTGGTCGGACGTTTTGTGCAGTCAACTGGCGCCAATCCAAAACCAAGTAGGCATTGATGGTACTCACTGAAGTGGGACGAAATTCGAGTCATTTGTCCTCTTCAAATGACCGCAGAACCCTTAGAACAGTGGTTCTCAAACTATTTCTGATCGCGTACCATTTGTGTGTCCCGTACTGTCATCATGTACCACCTTGCTCCAGAAAAAGTCAATGTGCCAAATATCATTCGATCAAATGTCTGGAAAACCAGAATTGACACAAATGCAACGTGAACAAAATGTCTGTGAGAAATTTTAATGGCCGTTTTTAGAAAACAGCAAGGGAAGTAGGCAACACAAAAATTCAGGAATTTATTAACAGAACCCGACAAGTAAAAACTACAGCTGTGAATATATTTTTTGTGAAGAAAAAAAGAAAGTAGGCCTCTTCGCGTACCACCTTGAAGGTCTTCGCGTACCACTAGTGGTACGCGTACCACAGTTTGAGAACCACTGCCTTAGAATGACCCCCTTGTTAAACTATTGATTTCCTATCCCCACCGTCTTGCCCCCTTACCACACAAAACGTTGCAAACGTTGTGGTCCATCAAGCGCTCAGTTTCGGGACTTTACCCAAAACCTTAAGTCCGAGTTAACCTCAAGCGCTGACACTGTATCAGTATCTTGAAATGAACCGACAATGTGTAGGCTCACTCATGTCAACTGTAAGCAGGGCTGCCATCGATCTGGACTAATAAATAAGGACAACCGGGAAACAAAACAAGATAAAAAAAAACAGAAATTGATGAACGAAATGTATTCAGACTCAGTCAGCAATCATATTTTGTGCCACAAACGATCTGCTTCAGCAGTGGCGTAGCCAGCCCAAACTTTTGGGGAGACAGAATGGGCGAATAACACTATGTTGCTCGGGATACCGGATCTCAAAGCACAAAATGACTATATATGCTAAAAATGTGGGGGGCATGGCTCCCTGGGACCCTCTGGGTACGCCTATATGTTTGAGCAATGCTTAGAGAGACTACCTGGTGCATCTCACTGCAGTTCATATCCACGTGTACTTTCACTTGCAGGATGGACTTGACTGTCCTTTCGCCAAAGCTGTTTCTCTCTTTCATCCACCGTGCCGAAACAAGGAAGAACACTCTCTCCACAAACGCACTGCTGACTGGAAAATAAGACAGAAAATAAGGATGCCAGTCAAAATAAGGACATTTCTTAGAAATAAGGGTGGCATGGCAGTCATGACTGTACAGCATGACATGGACCACACTCTGATTCTGTTAACAGTTCAGATCAGCCAATGTCCAAGCGTTTCATCTCTCCTTTCATAAACGTCTGAATATGCTTTCGATGTAAAAGATGAAATCGTGAGTTTCAGAAACACTTTCCACCTCATGTTGAAGTTTACCGTGCACACTGTTTTTCTTAATGTTAGGTTATTCTGGTGTAGACGATGCAACTAACGCCTCTGGAGAAGCTAATGATCCTCCAACTAGTTTCTACACTTAAGGTTTAAGTATTAAACCAATCATCTAATGAGAGATAAGACTTTATAAAAGCGTGTGAGGGTTGAAATATTTAAGCTACAGTTGCGGCACTTTCTCATAACTGCCACCCACAAGCCCACTGCGTGAAAGGAAAAAACAGAAAATGTAGATACCGACGTGATAGCAGAGCGTCTGATTTTCTCCCAGCAGCTTCCTGAAGCGCAAAGAAAACACAGGCTCTGTTGAAACGTGCAAAGCGAAAAGAGCTCGTTATGTTATGATGGGAACGTTGCCTACGTTAGGCTTCTCCCATCTATTAACCATTCCGGCGCGCTTCCTATGAAATTTATTTGCTAATGGCAAAAGAAAAATCCAAGAAAACCCATGAAGAATGGATCTTCAATTTGATGAAGCGACGGATATCAAGTCAATGAGCCAATTAGTGGCATACGTGAGATTTTATAAAGGGAACGCCATTGTGGGCAAGTTTTTATTTTGCCAAGAAATGTAGGAGAGAACAACAGTTGAAGAGGGCTTTGAACTTGTCAATGCATTTCTTCGTGAAAATTCAATACCGTGGAATAAAGTGGGATCGGATCGGTTTGCACAGACCATTACGATAGGGCACCGATCTGTTTTTTAGCCCTAGTGGAACAAGTTCCTCCTCATATAGTATGAAACCACAGTGCTTTTCATAAATACGCTTTGGCTTGTAAGACACTCTCCCCCCCTCGCAATGAAAAGTGTTCTTGATTCTGTAGTCAAGGCTGTGAATTTCATTCATGGCAGGGCCATGCATTCCCAATTATTATTCAAAGCATTATTCGAAGACCTTGGAAAGGAGAATCAGTACCTTCTTTTCCACACTGAAGTGCAACATGCATCGCAGGGAAAGTTGCCATCCTGTGTTGCAGAACTTGTCGCTGAAGTTGGGTGTTCCTTCGTGGTCACGGGCTGTAGCGTAACTAATAGGGGGCAAGGGGGCCAGCCGCCCCCCTGGCAAGTTAAATGTAAAAACCGGGCCCCTTTAGTTGACATTTTGATATTTAGTATTCTTTAGGTGGTTGTTTTTTGCGTTTTCCGGGTGTTTTCATTTTTTGGCTAGTATAGACATTCACGATATCCAGATATTCACTATTATTTCTTAACTTTTTTCTGAGTTTTGGCTAGTGGGCCCCCTTCAGCTAAGTTTTGCCCCCCTGGCTCAAACCTCTAGTTACGCCACTGGGCACGGGTCAGCGGAATTAGCTGCATTACTTAATGACAATGGATTCCACTTGAAGGACTGGTGTTTGGCAGACATTTTCAGTGTTGTGAATAAACTCAGTCGTTCCATGCAGGGGAAAAACAAATCTCAGATCGAGGCTACAGAGAAGGTTTCCGCCTTCGAAAAGAAGTTATTCCCATTCCCATAGAATAAAAGAGAAAGAAACCAGAGTTTTGCCAGGTTTCTACAGATGGACAATAAAATTGGTGATCAGGAAACTCAGGAATGTCTTGACTTGTTTAATTAATGTCCACATAAGCAATCTCGAGAAGAAAATGGGAGATTATTTTCCGACATATGAACCTTCTCGAGCATAGGGTCAGTAACCTTTTATTGCTCATATGAACGACAATGTGCAGCTCAACCTTCAAGGGCAACATCTGGAATTGCGGAGTTTTCAAGCCGCAAAGTCCAAGTTCAGCTCCTCCTCACTAATGGAATCTTGATGGGGTGTCTTGCAAGAATATCCTGAAGTGGCAAAGAGAGCTCTCGACTTATTGATTCCATTTCCAACGACACACCTTCGTGAAGCTGCCATACCTGCTTTGGTTAAATATCAAAACAATGCACTGTAATCGACTAAGAGTTGGAATTGACAAGGGAACGGCTCTTAGCAATATTAAGCTTGTTTCGAAGAGACAAAAAGAGTGGTCACACTGACTAATCATTTGCGTTGCGCTTTCTCGAGTAAATTCCACTTACCACTTGTGTTGTGTTTTCATAAATGAAAGTTTATTTTAGCTACCTGGAGTTTGAAATTGGAATTTATTATTTGAAAATTTAAAGATTGTGAACAAAGACTAAGCATAAACGGTTTAGGATCCGTTTATTCCACTGTATTTTGAATAAATTTATTGATTGTAATTTTAATAAATTAATTGATTGTAATTTGAATAAGTTAATATATTAACCTCCACTAAATATTTTTATTGCAAGCCAGCATTTCCCCCAATAAATAATAATTGGTAGACCAAAAACCGAAAGTCGTGTTTTTCGTTACTGATGCAATAATAGTATATAGCAGGGGTGTCAAACTCGTTTCGGTTCAGGGGCTAGTTCAGGCAAATTTAATCTCAAGCGGGCCGGACCAACGTAATCAATGTAAAACACCGTGGTTACAAGTAATGACAACTTCCAACTGTTTTCATAACTTTAATGCAAAAAGTTCAAGCTTATCTGAAAATGATTATTATCACATTTAAGGAGCAACCTTTACGAAACATCCGATATTTTTTCACCACTGAAACCTGCTGTGAGCACACCAAACATACAGGTATCCCATTCGCCCCCGTAAAAAAGCAGCAAAATGGCCAAATGTCTTGAAAACCTCTGCATATTCTTTGTCAACTTTTCTCTTCGATAAAGACATTTTGGGTAACGAGGCTGCCACGGAATAAAGAATAAAGGCTTAACTGTGCAACTTAGGGAA